>Ga0335081_10008995_pt1 | contig 16038 bp, 18 predicted proteins | sample Lox_Sample_35_FD_206713 | JGI IMG/M metagenome (GOLD analysis project Ga0335081, IMG submission 206713) | Soil microbial communities from Loxahatchee National Wildlife Refuge, Florida, United States - Lox_Sample_3.5 | ecosystem: Environmental > Terrestrial > Soil > Wetlands | place: USA... | reverse complement strand
GCCAGCGCCTCGGAGACGACGTAATACGCGGCCACCTCGACCGTCTCCGACGGCCGTTCGTCGACGCGCGTGCTGAGCTCGACCGGAACGGCACAGGTTCGGGCAAGCGTTCCCAGCGCGGCAACCAGACCGGCCTCGCTCAGGATCGCGGGATGGATTCCGCGCGCGAACTCGCGAAGCTCGTCGAGCACGCTCTTCATGTCCGCGGCGACACTGCTCAACTCCGCTGCGAGCTCGCCCAGCTCCGGCGGCACGGAGGCCTCGGCGGCGCGCAGCTTCAGCGCGGTCGTGACGAGCCGTTGCTGCGCGCCGTCGTGCAGGTCGCGCTCGATCCGGTGCCTCGTCTCGTCGGCGGTGGCGACGATGCGTGCGCGCGACGCCGTCAGCTCGGCCCGTGTCTGGGCATTCGCGATTGCGGTCGCGACAAGCTCGGTGAACTTCGTGAGGCGCTCCTCGGTCTCGGGAGGCGGCGGCTCGTCGCCGCCGGATCCGACGACCATGAGACCCCACAGGCGACCCGAGACCGTGATCGGCGCTCCGACGGCGGACCGGTAGCCGAACGACGCGGCGATCCCTTCGGCGCCGTCGGGGTAGACGTCCACGCGAGCGGCCCGACGCGTCTGCCGCACCTGGTCGCTCACGTTGTGCTCCCGGATCGGGCCTCGCGCTCCGACGCGCATCGTCTCGCCACTCGGGCTCCAGACAGAGACGACGGTCACCGTGTTGTCGATCTCGTAGCGGCCGATGAATGCCCGGTCGCTCTGGACGAGTCGCCCCAGCTCCTCCACAACAGCGGCGAAGATGGCCGCCGGCGGCGCGCCCTCGGCGACGAGCGTGGCGACGCGGCGCAGCGCAGCCTGCTCGTCCGCGACGACCCGCAACTGTTCGCGCGACTGGGCGTTCGCGATCGCGGTCGCGACGAGCTCCGTGAAACGGGCGAGTCGCGATTCGGTGTCCGGCGGCGGCGGCTCGTCCCCCATCGAGCCGACCGTGATCGAGCCCCAGAGGCGGCCCTCGACCGTGATCGGCACGCCGACCGCGGAGCGGATGCCGACCGTGGGCAGCGAGTCTTGGGTGTCGGCCTCAGCGGCATAGTCATTGAGCCGCACCGGGCGTCCCGTCTCTCGCACCAGGGCGGTCACGGTGCGTCCGCGGAGCGGGCCGGGTTCCGCGGCGGGCAAGGCCACCCCGCTCGGGTTTTGAGCGGATACGAGCGTCGCCCCATCGTCGGCGTCGTACCGGACCAGGCCCGTCACGTCGGCGGACAGCAGCCGGCCGACCTCGTCCGTGACAGCCGCGAAGACCTCGGCGGGCGGCGCAGGGCGTGCAACGAGCGTCGCCACGCGCCGGAGCGCGGCCTGCTCGTCGGCGAGCGTGCGCAGCTCCTCACGCGCCTGCGCGTTCGCGATCGCGATCGCGGCCAGGTCGGCGAATGCCTCGAGACGCTCCTCGGTGGCGACAGGCAGAGTGTCCTCCCGCAAGCTCGCCACCTGCAGCGAGCCCCAGAGACGGCCGCCGACGTACATCGGCGCACCGACGGCCGACCGCATTGCGAATCTGCGAGCTACGGCCGTCGCGGCGCTGGCGTCGTCAGCCGCGTACGCGTCGATCCGCGCCGGACGTCCCGTCTCGTACACCAGCGTGGTCACGTTCTGCCCGCCGAGGGTCGTTCTCTCTCCGGGGATCGCGGGCTGGCCGGTGCCGGTCCAGGAGCCGACCGACGTAACGACGTCGTCGGGCTCGTACCGGATCACGCCGGTTGCGTCCACACGGAACAGTCGGCCTAATTCGTTCGCGATGGCCGCGAAGACGGCTTCCGGCGGCTCGCCGCGGGCGACCTGCGTCGCCACGCGCCGTAGCCCCGCCTGCCACTCGACGACGGCGCCCAGCTCCGCACGCGCCTGGGAGTTCGCGATTGCGGTTGCGACCAGCTCGGTGAAGCCGGCGAGCTCGTGCTCGACCCCAGGCGGGAGCCCGTCCGGCTGCAGGGACCCGACGACCACCACGCCCCAGAGCCGGCCTTCGACGTTGACCGGAGCACCGGCCGAGGACCGTGCCCATTCGCGCGCGAGCGCGCTCGCGGGAGCGGCGTCGTCGGCGACGTAGTCGACACGTGCAGGCTCGTTCCGCTCGAAGACGAGCGTCGACACGTTCCGGCCGCCGAGAGGCACGCGGGCGCCGACGAAGCTCGGATCGCCGTCGCTACTCCACCCGCCTACGAACTCGAGAGCGCCCTCGGAGTCATATCGGCCGACCAGCGCGACGTCGGCGGCCGGGACGATCCGGCCGACCTCCTCGGCGACCGCCGCGAACACGGCGTTCGGCGGCTCGCCACGCGCGACGAGCGTTGCCACACGCCGCAGCGCAGCCTGCTCCTCAGAGAGCGTGCGCAGCTCCTCTCGCGCCTGCACTTTCGCAATCGCCGTCGCCACGAGCTCCGTGAAGTCGGCCAGCCGGTGCTCGACGCCGTCGGGGAAGCCGTTCTCGTTCGGCGACGCAACGACGATCACGCCCCAGAGCCGGCCCGCGACGACGATCGGCGCGCCCGCCGAGGAGCGGGCTCCGAGCTCACGCGCGACCACCGTTGCCGCGGCATCGCCAACGAGGTGATCGATGCGTGCCGGCCGGCCGGTCTCGAACACGAGCGTATGCAGGTTCTGCCCGCCGAGGGGAAACCGCAAGCCGACGGGCGGATGATTTCCCGTGCGGCTCCAGGTTCCGACGAGCTCGCCCGAGGCACCGGAGTCATAGCGGCTCACGAGCCCGAGATTGGCTTCGGGTATGAGGCGCCCGACCTCCTCGGCGACCGCGGAGAAGATGGTGTCGGGGGGCGCGACCTCAGCCACGAGGGTCGCGACACGTCGCAGTGCCGCCTGCTCGCCGACGACGTGTTGCATCCGCATCGTGAGCGATGCAACGCGCGCCATCCCCCGAAGCAGTCCAACCTCGTCACGCGACAGGCCGTCGGCTTCCGCCCGCGCGACGACGAGCGTGGCACCGGGCGGATGTTCGAGCGCGACCGCCGCCGCCGCGCACGGCCCGACGCCGGGCACCTCGAGCGAGCAGCCGGCGGCGCCCGGCCTCACCGCCTCCAGCTCGGCGACGGGAGCGCCGCCACGGGGGTAGCCGACCGATGCGACGACTTCGCCGCCACTGACGATCGCAGCCGCATCCGCATCGAACGCCTCGGCCGCGTGCTCGACCGCGGCCAGCGCGGCGGCCGCCTCGCTCTCTGCCGCCGAGACGGCCGACACGAACTCCGCGAGCTGCTGCGTCGACCAGGCTGCCGAGGCCATCGAGCCCCCTAGGCGACCGAGAGCAAGACGAGCGTCTGGTTGCGGAAGCCCCGCATGCCCCGCGTTCGCGCCATCTCCCCGTAAATGTAGAAACCGGCGATCGGCGCGCCCGCAGCCAGTGCGGCGAGCCGGTCGATCTCGGTCTGGATCACGGGAACCTCCAGAGTCCTCGATGCAGTCGACGCTACCGGACGAGCAAGGGTCCGCCAAGGATATTCGTCATTGAGGTCGGGCGCGAAGCGCGCGGTCGGCGGGCGCCGCGTCGGGTGACAGAGGCGGCAGCCTGTCGCGGCGACCCGCGGCGCGCAAGCCGGCGCGGACAGCGAGCAGCTGGCTCGCAGCGAGATACCTGCGCACGTTCTCCTGCGTCGGCGCATCCGCGAGATCGAGCACCGCCTCGCGGAAGAGGATCTGCTTGTCGACCGGCCGCATGGAAGGAACGATCCCGATTCGCGGAGCAGGCGTCTACACGGGGGCCACCCAACGAGGCTTCCGGGTTGCCGCAGTCTCGGCTTCATGCCGGCTGGCGCTCGACCGCGCAACTCATCCACCGCCCGTAGTCGATAATCCCCCGCAATGGCGACGTCCGACCCGACCCGCGTCGTTCTCGCCGACGACGATGTTCTCCTCCGCGAGGGGCTCGCCAGCCTCCTCGAGCGGTCGGCGTTCAAGGTGGTCGGCCAGGCCGACGACGCCGATGGACTGCTCCGGCTCGTAGCCGAGCAGCAGCCGGATCTCGCGATCGTCGACATTCGCATGCCGCCGACGAAGACCACGGAGGGGCTGGATGCCGCCCGCACGATCCACGAGCAGCATCCGGAGACGGCGATCCTCGTCCTCTCCGCGCACGTCGAGGTCGAGCACGCCATGGACCTGCTCGCCAGCGGCGAGCGCAGCGGCTACCTGCTGAAGAGCCGTGTGACCGACGTCGACGAGTTCCTCGAGTCGGTCGAGCGGATCGTCAAGGGCGGATCCGTCGTCGATCCGGCGCTCGTGCAGGAGCTGGTCGCAGCGCGGCGGGTCGAGGACCCGCTCGACGTCCTCAGCCCGCGCGAGCGCGAGGTGCTCGCGCTGATGGCCGAGGGCCGGTCGAACGCCGGAATCGCGCAAGAACTGTGGGTGACCGAGGGCACGGTCGAGAAGCACGTACACAGCATTCTCGGGAAGCTGCGGTTGCCGGAGACCGCGGATGCTCACCGCCGCGTCCTCGCCGTGCTCACATTCCTGAAGGCGCGCTAGCGAGCTTCCGGATCGCGGCAGCGGACAGCTCGGACTTCGGCACGAAGCCGGCCGCCGGCGTCGCCGCGATCATGTCCGTGTAGTCCGCCTCGGCGTGGGTGGAGATGAGGATCACTCTCACGTCGGGGTACGCCTCGGCGAGTCGCCGCGCAACGTCGAACCCGCTCTCCGAGCCGAGCGTGATGTCGACCAGGGCGACGTCCGGCCGCAACTCGCCTGCCTGTCCGAGCGCACCGTCGGTCGTCGAGGCGACGCCGACCACGTCGAGTCCCTCCCGCTCGAGCAGAGTCGTCGCAGCGTCGAGGAACGATGCGTTGTCATCCACGATCAGGCAGCGAAGCACGCTTACCAGCGTCGCAGCACGGGCCCCGGGCCGCATTGCAGCTAGCCGGAATCCGTCGTTCGGCTGCCGCTGTCGCCTGCTAGCCCCCGGCCCCATTGCAGCCAGCCGCAGGTGACAGAGTTGCGCCAGTGGGGCCCCCGAATCGTTGCTGGCGTCGATGCCTCCGGGCCCGTTCCGAGCGATCGTTCCACCAACAGCGCCACCCACCTCGGGAGGAGAGAACGATGGAACCCCTGCTGTCTCTCGACGACCTCGTCGACGAAATCGTCGCCGGTGCGCGCGACGAGGAGCTGTCGGTCCAGTCCTGGCGCGCGGAGCAGCTGCAGCGCCTCGGCCTCTCGCATGTCCTCGCGGAGATGTTCGCCGGCCTGGTCGACTGGCACGAGATCGCGGCGCTGATCGCGCGCGGGTGCCCGCTGGAGCTCGCGCTCGAGATCGCGCGCTGACTGCCGGGTTACTGCGGCGGCTCGGCCGGGGGGTTCCGCGCCGCCGCAGCTCTGGATCGCCGACTCAGTAGTCGACGAGGATGCGGTCGTCGACGCTGGTGACGCCCGGAGCCGCCCAGGCGGCGTCGACCGCGGCGTCGTGCTCGAACCAGGACCTGACGGTCCCGCTCAGCACGACCGTCCCGTTCACCGTCTCGACCGCGACGCCCTCGGCGTCGAGCTTCGCGTTCCGCTGAAGCGCCTTCTCGATTCCGTCCTTCACGCCCGCGGCGCCGGGCTTGTGAGCCTCGAGCTCGATCTCGTTGTCGATACCTACGACGCCGAGCACGCTGCCGGCGACGAACTCGGCTTCGTCGCGCTCGTAGTACCACTGCGCGGTGCCGGTGAGCGTGACCCGGCCGCCGGAGACCTTCGCGCCCACGGTGGCCGGAACGGAGCTGTCGAGCATGAGTGCCTGGAGGACCGCTCCGCGCAGGTCGGCATCCTCGCGCCTGTGCTTCGTGAGAAGACGCACCTGAAGGTCGTTCTGCACCGACCGGACGCCATAGACCCGCTTGGTCGCGTTCTCCGCCTCGCGCTTCTCGCGGAAGCCGCCGACGGTCCCGCGCAGCGTGACGTGTCCGTCGTCGGCCAGGACGGCGATCGCGGAGCTGTCGATCGCGGGGTTCCAGTAGAGCTCCTGGGTGACCCACAGGGTCAGATCGTCGTCGGACATGGGTACTCCTCTCGTCGGGTTCCCGCGATGATCGCCGCGAGCTCACCTCACGGAATCCGTGCGACAACCGAACGGCTGCGGGAAAGCTCCGAGCTCAGGCGTTTTCCGCAACGGCTCGGTGGCGGCGCCGATGACGCCGCCGGCCGCCTGACGCAGCATGACCGCGTCATTCCGGTTGCGTCGTCGGGCGACGACGGTGACCGGCAACGCGACGAAAGGAGCAGATATGTCGGACGACAAGCTCGTGGGGTACGTGAGCGACGAGCTCTTCTGGGACCCCAAGGTCGACAACGAGGCGATCGCCGTCTCCGCGGACGACGGCAAGGTCACGCTGCGCGGAACCGTCGGCAGCTACCGCGAGAAGCTCGAGGCGAAGAAGGCCGCCGAACGCGTCTACGGCGTCAAGTCGGTCGAGAACAAGCTCGAGGTGAAGCTGCTGAACGGAGACAAGCGGGACGACGCCGAGCTTCGCGGCGACGTGCTCCAGGCGCTCATGCTCGACAGCCTCGTTCCCAAGACCGTCGACGCGAAGGTCGACGACGGGCTGGTCACCCTGACCGGCACCGCCGACTGGCAGTACCAGCGCGACGAAGCCGAATTCGTCTCCGCGAACGTGTTCGGCGTCATCGCGGTCATCGACGAGATCGGCCTGAAGCCGTCTCCGAGTGCCACGGACGTCAAGCACTCGATCAAGGAGGCGTTCAAGCGCAACGCGAAGCTCGACGCCGACGATCTCACCGTCACCACGTCGAATGGGACGGCGACGATCGAGGGCGTCGTGAACTCGTGGGCCGAGCACGACCAGGCGGTCGCGGCGGCCTGGTTCTCACCCGGCGTCAACGACGTCGACGATCAGATCATCGTCGACTACTAGCCCCCAACGCAGTGCGGCGCGAGCGGCCCCCGCGCTCGCGCCGCACACACGCGAGGAGAGTCGAGGTCGAGAATGGGTTCCGAGCCGTCAGAGCACGATGCAGCCAAGGAAGGCGCGCAGCCGACCGCATCCCGTCGGCGGAGGGCGTGGTTGTGGATCGCAATCGCCGCCTCCCTCTTTGCCGTCAACTACTGGGTCGGCTCGAGGGCGACGAGCGCGCCGCTCCGCGTTCGCGTTCCGTACAGCCCCTTCTTCGTCCGGCAGATCCAGGCGGGGAACGTCGCCGAGATCACGTCGACGGGCACCGCGATCCAGGGGACGTTCACGCACGCCGAGCGGTACGCCGGCTCGAAGGCAACGACGCTCTTCCAGACCGAGATTCCGGCCTTCGCCGACACGAATGCGCTGGCGAAGTCGCTGCAGCGAAACCAGGTCGTGGTCAACGCCAAGCCGTTGCAGACGAGCCTGCCGTGGTGGGAGAACCTACTCCTCAACTTCGGCCCGACGCTGCTGTTCCTCGGCCTGCTCTTCTGGCTCATGCGCCGCGGAGCGAGCGCGCAGAACCTGCTCGGCTCCTTCTCGCGCTCCACCGCACGCCGGTACGCGCCGGGCGGCGATCGCGTCACCTTCGCCGACGTCGCCGGGATCGACGAGGCGAAGGCCGAGCTGTCGGAGGTCGTCGACTTCCTGCGAGATCCCGGAAAGTACCGCCGCCTCGGCGGCCGCATCCCCCATGGCGTCCTCCTCACCGGCCAGCCCGGAACCGGTAAGACGCTGCTGGCGCGGGCCGTCGCCGGCGAGGCGAGCGTTCCCTTCTTCTCGATGTCGGCCTCCGAGTTCGTCGAGGCGATCGTCGGCGTGGGCGCCGCGCGCGTGCGCGACCTGTTCAAGGAAGCGAAGAACGCAGCGCCGGCGATCGTCTTCATCGACGAGCTGGACGCCGTCGGCGGCTCGCGCGTCTCCGGCGAGGGAGGCTTCAGCGGCGGCAACGACGAGCGCGAGCAGACGCTGAACCAGATCCTGACGGAGATGGACGGGTTCGACTCGTCGACCGGCGTGATCGTGATCGGCGCGACGAACCGCCCTGACGTGCTCGACCAGGCGCTTCTACGCCCCGGCCGGTTCGACCGCCGGGTGGCCGTCAATCCGCCCGACCGGGCCGGACGCGAGGCGATCCTGAAGGTGCACACGCGGGACGTCCCGCTCGCGCCCGATGTCGACCTCGGCCGGATCGCATCGACGACGCCGGGGATGGTCGGCGCCGACCTTGCGAACCTCGTCAACGAGGCGGCGCTGCTCGCCGCGCGTCTCGGCCACTCGGCCGTGACCGACGCCGACTTCTCCACTGCCCTCGAGCGGGTCGTGCTCGGGACGGAGCGGAAGATCATGATGAGCCCCGAGGACCGGCGCCGGACCGCCTATCACGAGTCCGGCCACGCGCTCGTCGGCATGCTCACCCCCGGAGCGGACCCGGTCCGGAAGATCTCGATCATCCCGCGGGGCGAGTCGCTCGGCGTGACGTACTCGGCGCCGGACGCCGACCGGTACAACTACGAGCGCAGCGAGCTGCTGGCGATGATCGAGGTGGCTCTCGGCGGCCGCGGCGCGGAGGAGGTCGTCTTCGGCGAGCCGACGACGGGAGCGGAGTCCGACCTTCAGCAGCTGACGGGGATTGCGCGCCACATGGTCGGCCGCTGGGGCATGAGCGACATGATCGGCCCCGTCTCCGTTCTCCCGGTTGACGGCCGCGGACCGCTCCTTCCCGGCGTCTCCGAGGTCTCGCCCCACACGCACGAGCTCGTCGACGGCGAGGTGCACCGGATCGTCGAGGAGAGCTACGCCGCCGTGCTCTCCCTTCTGCGCGACAACCGTGGACGGCTCGATTCGCTCGCCGGAGCGCTGCTCGAGCACGAGACGCTCGACGAGGCTGACGCGTACCGCGCGGCAAGGCTCGAGCCGCCGAGCGGCGGACAGGGCACCGGCACGCAGCCGAAAGCCGCGTAGCGCCCGTCGCTACGCAGCGTCGTCGTGCGGAGGCGGCACGACCAGCACGGGACGCCCGGCATGCCTGGCGACGTCGTGCGAGATGCTGCCCTCGACGAGCTCGCGGCCTGGGGTGAGCGCGCGCGATCCGACGACGATGACGGGAGCGTCGATCTCGTCTGCGACGTCGCAGATGCCTTCCCAGGTCGGCGCCGAAATCCCGCCCCGTGCGACCGCTTGGAACCCGGCACGCTCTGCGCGCGCGGCTCCGTCCTCGGCGCGCGTGAGGGCGTCAGCCTCGTTCAGGTCCTCGAAGTCGGCCGTGGGGACGACGGGGGAGATCGCCGCGACGCTTTCGGCCGGGGTCAGCGGCGGGCCGAGGTCGAGGACGACGGCGTGCCTGGGGCCAAGAAGGGCGGCGGCCGCGTCGATCGCGCGGCGCGCGCTCTCGGAGCCGTCGTAGCAGATCAGGACCGGCGCGCTCTCCATCTCGTCCTCCTCGGGATCGCCTACGCGACGATCGTGCCGCGGACGAGCACGCGGGACATCGGCCGATGCTCCGAGTCTCTGCGCAGATCACGCAGTCGATTGCGCTGACCGCTGATGCCGCCGGCGGACGTCCCCTGTGATGCTTCAGCCATGAGCTCACACGCGCTGCGCCCGACGCTGCACCGGATCAAACGCCGTCCACTCTCGCACCGTCGTCGCCGCAAGATCGCCGTCGCGGGCGAGCTGATCTCCGTCGCGGGAGTGGTGGGCTCACCCGTCTACGACGACGCCGGCCGTCGGGTCGGCTCCCTCCACGACCTCGTCGTCCGCTGGGACTCCGCCGAGCCGCATCCATCCCTCTGGGGCGTGGTGCTTCGCTCTCGCTTCAGGCACGCCTTCGTGCCCGCCTCGGCGATCGCAGCCCTCGAGCCCGACAGCCTCCGCCTGACCGGGGACTTCGAGCCGCGCCCGGTCGAGCGGCAGCCCGGACTCGTCGCGCTGGCAAACGACGTGCTCGACCGCCAGATCGTCGACGGGGGCGGCGCCGACATCGTCCGCGTCTCCGATCTCGTCCTCGGCCGGCTTCCTGACGGGATCCGGCTGGTCGGCGCCGACGTCAGCGTGAGGACGCTGCTGCGGCGGCTCGGGCCGGCCGCACTGAGAAGGAGAGTGGCCCCCGACCGCGTCTACGACTGGGCGGGAGTGGCTGCCTTCTCCGTCCGCGGCCCCGGCGAGGCGGGCTCCGTGCTCCGGCTGACGACCGCCGCAGCCGAGCTCGCGACCCTTCGCGCCGACGAGCTCGAACTGCTCCTCGGCGACCTTCCTCCCGCGGAGCGTGCGCAGCTCGCCGCGCACGTCGCCGGGGAAGTGGAGCGATGAACGACGTCGCCGCACCGGCAGCCCGCCCGCACCGTCGGCTGAAGCGCGTGCTCGCGTTCGCCGCGATCGCCGGTCCGGGCCTGATCGCAGCGAACGCCGGAAACGACGCGGGCGGCGTCCTCACCTACGCCAGCGCCGGCGCGCAGTTCGCCTACCGGACGCTCTTCGTGATGGTGATCGTCACGATCGCCCTCGTCGTCGTCCAGGAGATGTGCGCACGCCTCGGCGCCTACACCGGAGAGGGGCTCGGGGCGCTCATCCGCGAGCAGTTCTCCCTCCGCGCGTCGACCGGTGCGATGGTGCTCCTCTTCATCGCGAACTGCGGCTTGACGGTGAGCGAGTTCGCCGGAATCGGAGCCTCGATGGAGCTCCTGGGCGTCTCGCGCTACGTCGCGATTCCGGTCGCGCTCGTGGGGCTCTGGGCGCTGACCGTGTTCGGCGACTACTCGAAGGGAGAGAAGGTCGCGCTCGTGCTCTCGCTCGCGTTCATCGTGTACCCCGCGGCCGCGATCCTTGCGCACCCGAACGCGCGTCTCCTCGCACGCGACCTGCTAACGCCGCAGTTCGTGCACTCGACCACGTTCCTCGTCCTGGTCGTGGCTCTGATCGGGACGACGATCACGCCGTACATGCAGTTCTACGTCGCCTCGGCAGTCGTGGACAAGAAGATCGGCCCGGAGCAGTACCCCGCCGAGCGGATCGACACCGTCAACGGCGCGATCCTCTCCGACATCGTCAGCATCTTCATCATCATCGCGACGGCCGCCGCAGTCGGCGGCACGGGGCCGCTCACGTCCGCGCGTGAGGCAGCGCTGGCGCTCGTGCCGGCCGTGGGCTCGGCCGCGCCGGCCCTGTTCGGCGTCGGGCTGCTCGGAGCGTCGCTCCTGGCCGCGGTCGTCGTGCCGCTCTCGAGCTCCTACGCGATCGCGGAGGGGCTGGGCGGCGAGCGCTCCGTCTCGGACAGCTTCCGCCGGGCGCCGGTTTTCTTCGGGCTCTTCACGGTTCAGCTCGTGGTGGGCGCCGTGGTCGCCCTGGCGCCCGGGAACCTCATCTCGCTCGTCGTGAACATGCAGGTTCTGAACGGTGTGATCACGCCGGTGCTCCTCACCTTCGTCCTCATCCTCGCCAACCGGCGAAGCGTCCTCGGCGACGCGGCGAACGGACCTGTGTTCCGAGTCGTCTCGACGATCTGCGTCGCCACCGTCGGCGTCCTGGCGTTCGCGGTGCTCGTACTGAAGCTGCTCGGCAAGGCCTGAGCGGCTTACGTGGCGACGAGCGCCTCGCAGGCAAGCAGGCCGGCGAGGAACATCAGGCGCAGGGGCCGCTCGGACCAGAAGATGAAGAGCCGCATGGCCAGCCGGACTCGCGGTAGTCCTGTGCGAGAGTGGCCTGGGCGCGGCCCGGGAGCATGGTCAACGGCACGAGCAACCGGAGGACGGCGGGCATCCCCTCAGTCATGGCAGCGGGCGGCGCGGAGCTTCGGGGCGAGCGCCCACACGGTGACGACCAGCAGGCCGAGCAGCGCCATGTCGCCGAGTTCGTGGCCGAGCGTCGTCGCGTAGGGGTCCGGCGGCGACGTCACGAGCGCGAGGTGTGGCACGAGCAGGAGGACGGCGGTCGTGGCGGCGCGCCGGTGCTAGATCGCGACGCGGTCGAGGCCGGAGAAGGCAATCGGCGGAAGCAGCGTCGCGAGGACGAGCGAGCAAGAGAGCAACAGCACCGCCTCGGCGCAGCACATCTCCCCGATGTAGCGCCCAATCGGCTCGCCCGACGGACGGCCCAACAGCCACAACGCCGGATACGCGATCGCCACGGTGACGAGCGCTGTGGCTCCGACGGTTGGCGCGGCGCGCAGGCGGAGATCCTTCATCGCAATCTCCGCCTGCCCGCCGGCGCCGTTAGGTCGAGGACGTTTGCGGCTTCGGGCCGAACATCGACTTCAGGTCGTGCTCGACGAGACGCTTCCCTCCGATCGCCACGGCGAGCTCGCTGATGCCGATGACGAGCGCGAATGCTGCGATCAGCGCGAGCGTCACGAGCGCGCCGGCTCCCGGCTTGGCGAAGATCACGATCCCGAACACGATCGAGAGCACGCCCCAGAGGATCATCAGCGCGGTGTCGCCCCCGCTGATCGGAAGCCAGAACGCGCCGCCGATGGCGATCACCCCGAGCATGACCGCGTACACGCCGATCACGTAGAGAAGCGCAAGCGCCGAGATATTCGTCCAGACCAGGACCATCACCCCGACGGCGATGCCGAGCACCCCGGTAACGACGAGCCAGCCGCGCTCGCCCTTCTCGGCGCCGCTGATGGCGGACCCGAGCTGGATGATGCCGGTCGCGAGTGCGTAGGCGCCGAACACGATCGTGAGCGCATACAGGCTGATGCCGGGCCAAACGACGATGACGACGCCCAGCGCGACAGAAAGCGCTCCGCTCAATCCGAGCGCCCACCTCATCTTCGTGAGCTGCGTCTGCGTCATCTTGGCAGCTCGATCGAGCATGGTCTCCATCGTTGGACCTCCGGTGTTGCGTTGGTTGACGCCTCGACTGTCGCCTTCGCGGGCGTCCAGTGAATCGGCAAGCGTGCTGAGCGCGTGCGGAAACTCCGCAGGGCTCAGCTGTAGCGACGACGGAAGAGGAGGTACGCGACGCCGCCGGCGGGGAGCGGCAGCCAGTACGCGACGAGCCGGTAGAGCAGCGTCGCAGTCAGCGCGTCGGAGCCGGGAACTCCCGCGAGGGTGAGCGTGCCGACGAGCCCCGCCTCGACGAAGCCGAGGCCGCCGGGCGTGAACGGAATCAGCGCGAGCAGCTCGCCGGCCGTGTAGGCCAGCAGAACGAGCGAGGGCCGGGGATCGGCCCCGACCGCACGTAACGCGGCGAGCAGTGCGAGGTAGTCGAAGCCTGTGTTCCCGGCCGCCGCGAGCACGGCCGCTCTCCAACGCTCGCCCAGCGTCGTGCGGATGAAGTCGCGATCGGAGAGAAGCTCCTGCGGGAGCCGGGACACGTGTTGTCCCCGTCGCCGGAGGGTCGCGTTCAGCAGCCACTGGATTGCGCGCCCGATGAGCTCGAGTGGCTTGTCGGAGGCGAAGGTCACCGCACCCGTCGCGATCAGAAGCACGAGGACGGCGACCCCGAGATAGGCCGCCGTCACAAGACTGTGGCTGACAGGCGCGCCGGCGAGGATCGCCGGCAGCGCGATCAGCGGAAGCGCCAGCGTCGTCGCGAGCTGCAGCCCCGTCGACGCCGCGAACGCCGCCGCCGCCTCTCCGGTGTCGACGCCGGCCCTGCGCAGCATCGTGACCGTGAACGCGGTCGCGGTGGCGGCGCCGCCGGGCACGATCCGGCCGACGGCGTTGCCGCTCAGCTGTGCCGCGGCAACCGGGAACCAGCCCTTCGTGCGCAGCGCGATCCGGTCGAGCTGCCAGAGACAGAGGAAGCTCGCGATCTCGCAGACGAGCACGAGCGCCGCGAAAGGCCAGTCGAGGTGGGATAGCGACCGCCACGACCCGAAGACCGAGAGCAGGCTCGGCAGGAAGACGTAGAGCGACACCGCCGCGACGAGGAGCAGCAGCGCGGGCCGCGCGTACTGCCGCCACGGAGATCTCTCTGAAGCACGTTCGACCACGCGGGGAAGTCTCGCGCCCGAAGACCGGCTGTGCATCGGTCCCTCTGCTCAGACGCTGCCGAATTCCCGCAGCGAGTCGGCGATGTCGCCGATGCCCCTGTACGCGTCCCGGACGGAAAGTCCAGGCATGCTTCCGCTTTCCGACGGAGTCCGGGCTCGAAGCTTCCCGTTCGTGAACGTGGCGCTGATCGTCGCCAACTTCGCGGTCTTCATCCTCTACGAGCTGCCGCACCTCAACGCGTCGATCTACCACGCGTCGTTCTATCCATGCACGGTCGACAACGCGTGCCACGGCCCCGAGCCGTGGGGCGTCAGCTGGTTCACGGCGATGTTCATGCACGCCAGCTGGGACCACATCCTCGGCAACATGCTCTTTCTCTTTGTGTTCGGCAAGAACGTCGAGGACGCGTTCGGCCACCTGAGGTATCTGGCCTTCTACATCGTCGGCGGCTTCGTCGCGATGATGACCCAGACGCTGATGACACTGCTGTTCGGCACCGCCCTCGACGGCCGCGTTCCGAATCTCGGCGCCAGCGGCGCCATCGCAGCCGTGCTCGGCGCGTACTTCGTCCTCTACCCCGACTCGAAGGTGCTCGGGCTGATCATCGTCTTCCCGGTGCGAATCTCGGCGTGGTTCTTCCTCGGCTTCTGGTTCCTCTACCAGCTGTTCGAGGCGAACTTCGGGTTCTTCAGCTCGTCGGCCAACGGCGGCGGCGGCGTCGCTTTCTTCGCCCACGTCGGCGGATTCATCTTCGGCGTGGCCGTCACGATGGGCCTCCTCAACGCGGGTCGGGTCTCAACACAAGACGACCGCGCGCTCGGCGCCACCATCTGAACAGCGGCAGATGGCCGCCGACGCTCAGATCGACCCACATGCGCCGACGGCCGGGGGGTCGGACCGCGATGTCACCCGCTTGACGGCAAAGGCGACAGCAGCTGCCCTCGCAGTCGGAGCAGTCGCGTTCGGCATCTGGCAGGTGCGGAGCCTCGTCATCCTGCTGCTGCTCGCCTTGACGTTCGCCGCCGCGATCCGACCGGGGGTCGACTGGCTTCGGCAGCGCCACGTCCCGCAGGCGGCCGCGATCGCGTTCTTCTTCGTAATGGTCGGCGGAGCGATCGTCCTCTTCTTCTGGCTCGCCGTCCCGCCGGCGCTCCACCAGATCGGGCACGCGCTCAACCGAAGCGACGTCACGGGCGGGTCGACAAGCAGCACTACAGGAGTCCGCGAACGCGTGCTCGCGTGGCTGCAGCAGCACCTCCACCAGCTTCCGACCGGAACGCAGCTGCTTCACCCCGTCGCCACCTACGGTCACAAGGCGACGAACGCGATCATCGGAGTCTTCTTCACGCTCGCGGCCACGTGGTACTGGGTCTCCGAGCGTGACCCGATGATCAAGCTGCTGTCGTCGCTCGCCCCCGAGTCGAAGCGCGACAAGGCCCGAGAAACGTATCTCGCGATCGATCACAAGCTCGGCGTGTACACCCGACTTCGCTTCGCCATGGTCATCGTCGTCGGCGCCGTGCTCTCCGTCGGCTTCTACCTCGTCGGCCTCAACTACTGGCTGCTCGTCGGCGCCTTCGTCGGTCTGGTCGAGATCGTCCCGGTGATCGGACCGCTGATCGGGGCACTGCTCGTGCTCGCCGTCGGCCTTCCACAATCCCCCCACGTGGCCGGGCTCGCGATCCTCGTGCTCGTCGCCGTTCGCGAGTTCCAGAGCTATGTCGTCAACCCCCATATCGCGGGGCATACGGTCGGACTGTCGCCGCTCGTCACACTCGTCTCGGTGGCTGTGGTGGGGCTCCTCTTCGGCGGCTTCGCCGTCATCCTTGCGGTCCCGTTCACATCGGCGGTGGCCACGGTCATCGACGTCCTCGTGCTGGGCCACGAGCCTCCAGCCACTCCTGAGCGACGGCAACGCCGCCTCGCCCTTCCGAGTCGCAGCCCCTGACATCCATAACGAAGGAGAGCTCGTGCCCACCAACAACACTCATTCCGATTACCGGGAAGCGGCCGTCGGCAGCGGCGTGACCGGAATCTCCTGGACGGTTCGTTTCCTCGGCGGAACCGTCCCCGAGCTCGCCGCACGGCGAGACGACGCGCAGATCAAGCTGATGCAGGCCCTCGACGAGACACCGGTGATCGCAT
>Ga0335081_10008994_pt1 | contig 16039 bp, 10 predicted proteins | sample Lox_Sample_35_FD_206713 | JGI IMG/M metagenome (GOLD analysis project Ga0335081, IMG submission 206713) | Soil microbial communities from Loxahatchee National Wildlife Refuge, Florida, United States - Lox_Sample_3.5 | ecosystem: Environmental > Terrestrial > Soil > Wetlands | place: USA... | reverse complement strand
GCGACGACGTGCGCGAGGGCCTGACCGCGATCGTCTCGGTCAAGCTCGCCGAGCCGCAGTTCGAGGGCCAGACCAAGACCAAGCTGGGCAACACCGAGGCCAAGTCGTTCGTGCAGAAGGCCTGCAACGACCACCTGCGGGACTGGTTCGACCGCAACCCCGGCGAGGCCAAGGACATCATCAACAAGGCCAGCCAGGCGGCCCGGGCGCGGATCGCCGCGCGCCAGGCGCGCGATCTGACCCGCCGCAAGTCGCTGCTCGACTCCACGTCGCTGCCCGGCAAGCTGGCCGACTGCCAGTCCACCGACCCGGAGATCTCCGAGATCTACGTGGTCGAGGGCGACTCGGCCGGCGGCTCGGCCAAGGGCGGCCGGGACCCGAAGTTCCAGGCCATCCTGCCCATCCGGGGCAAGATCATCAACGTGGAGAAGTCGCGGATCGACCGGGTGCTGAAGAACAACGAGGTCCAGTCGATGATCACGGCGCTCGGCGCCGGCATCTACGACGAGTTCGACATCACCAAGCTCCGCTACCACAAGATCATCCTGATGGCGGACGCCGACGTGGACGGGCAGCACATCCGGACGCTGCTCCTCACCCTGCTGTTCCGGTTCATGAAGCCGCTGGTCGAGGCCGGGCACGTGTACCTGGCCCAGCCGCCGCTCTACAAGATCAAGTGGGAGGGGCGCGGGGCCGAGCCCGGCTACGCCTACTCCGACGCTGAGCGGGACCGGCTGATCGAGGCGGGAATCGCGGAAGGCCGCAAGGACCCGCGGCCGCGAGATGCCGTGCAGCGCTTCAAGGGCCTCGGCGAGATGAACGCGAACGAGCTGTGGGAGACCACGATGAACCCGGCCACGCGGCTGCTGCTGCAGGTGACGCTGGACGACGCAGCCCAGGCCGACGAGCTGTTCAGCGTGCTGATGGGCGAGGATGTCGAGGCGCGCCGGTCGTTCATCACCCGCAACGCCAAGGACGTCAGGTTCCTGGACATCTAAGGGATTGTCACCAGTGACAGAAATTATCGAGGGATCCGGGCACGACCGTACCGAGCCTGTCGATCTCCAGTACGAGATGCAGCGCAGCTACATCGACTACGCGATGTCGGTCATCATCGGCCGGGCGCTACCCGACGTGCGGGACGGGCTCAAGCCGGTGCACGCCCGCATCCTGTACGCGATGTACGACCAGGGATTCCGGCCGGAGCGGGGCTACGTCAAGTGCGCCCGCCCCGTCGCCGAGGTGATGGGGAACTACCACCCGCACGGCGACAGCGCCATCTACGACGCCCTGGTCCGGATGGCCCAGCCCTGGTCGATGCGGATGCCGCTGATCGACAGCCAGGGCAACTTCGGCTCGCCGGGCAACGACCCGCCCGCGGCCATGCGCTATACCGAGTGCCGCCTGTCCCCGCTGGCCATGGAGATGCTGCGGGACATCAACGAGGAAGCCGTCGACTTCCGTCCCAACTACGACGGCCGGTCCTCCGAGCCCGTGGTGCTGCCCAGCCGGTTCCCGAACCTGCTCATCAACGGCTCCGAGGGCATCGCGGTCGGCATGGCCACCAAGATCCCGCCGCACAACCTGCGCGAGGTCGCGGCGGGCGTGCACTGGTACCTGGAGAACTTCGACGCCACCGACGAGGAGCTCCTCGACGCGCTGATGGAGCGGGTCAAGGGGCCGGACTTCCCCACCCGCGGCCTGATCGTGGGCCGCCGCGGTATCCGGGACGCCTACACCACCGGGCGCGGCTCGATCACGATGCGCGCCGTGGTCGAGGTCGAGGAGGACGCCCGCGGGCGCACCTGCCTGGTGGCCAGGGAACTGCCGTTCCAGGTCAACCCGGATAACCTGGCCGCCAAGATCGCCGAGCTGGTTAAGGACGGCCGGGTCACCGGCATCGCCGACATCCACGACGAGAGCAGCGGCCGCACCGGCCAGCGGCTGGTCATCGTGCTCAAGCGCGATGCCGTGGCCAAGGTCGTGCTGAACAACCTGTACAAGCACACCCAGCTGCAGGACACGTTCGGCGCCAACATGCTGGCCCTGGTCGACGGGGTGCCGCGCACCCTGCGGCTGGACCAGATGATCCGGCACTGGGTCACGCACCAGATCGAGGTCATCGTCCGGCGCACCCGGTTCCGGCTGCGCAAGGCGGCCGAGCGGCTGCACATCGTGGCCGCGCTGCTCAAGGCCATCGACCGGATCGACGAGGTCATCGCGCTGATCCGGGCGAGCGCGTCGGCGGCTGAGGCCCAGCAGGGCCTGATGGGGCTGCTCGAGATCGACGAAATCCAGGCCCGCGCGATCCTGGACATGCAGCTGCGCAAGCTGGCCGCCCTGGAGCGGCAGGAGCTGGTCAACGAGCGGGACGAGCTGGAAGCCAGGATCGCTGACCTCGAGGGCATCCTGGCCTCGCCGGAGCGGCAGCGGCAGATCGTCGGCACCGAGCTGGCCGAGATCGTCCACAAGTTCGGCGACGACCGGCGCACCGAGATCATCGCCTACGACGGCGAGGTGGCCGACGAGGACCTGATCGCGGAGGAAGACGTCGCGGTCACCATTACCCACGGCGGGTACGCCAAGCGCACCAGGACCGACCTGTACCGGGCGCAGCGCCGCGGCGGCAAGGGCGTCCGGGGAGCGCAGCTGCGCACCGACGACATCGTGGATCACTTCTTCATCACCACGACCCACCACTGGATCCTGTTCTTCACCAACAAGGGCCGGGTCTACCGGGCCAAGGCTTACGAGCTGCCCGATGCCGGCCGCGACGCTCGCGGCCAGCACGTGGCCAACCTGCTCGCCTTCCAGCCGGACGAGCGGATCGCTGAGGTGCTGGCGCTGCGCGACTACCAGGTGGCGCCGTACCTGGTGCTGGCCACCCGCGGCGGGCTGGTGAAGAAGTCCAAGCTAACCGCCTTCGAGAACGTGCGGTCCGGCGGCATCATCGCGATCAACCTGCGCGAGGACGACGAGGTCATCGCGGCCAGGCTGGTTTCGCCCGAGGAGGACCTGCTGCTGATCAGCACGGGCGCGCAGGCCATCAGGTTCCACGCCGACGACGAGTCGCTGCGGCCGATGGGCCGGGATACCTCCGGCGTCATCGGGATGCGCTTCAGCAACGGCGACGAGCTGCTCGGCATGTACGTGATCAGGGACGGCGGCGACGTGCTGGTGGCCACCGGCGGCGGCTACGCCAAGCGCACGCCCATCGACGCCTACCCGGTGCAGGGCCGCGGCGGCCGCGGCGTGGTCACGGCGAAGATCGTCGAGGCCCGCGGCGAGCTGGTGGGCGCGCTGATGGTGCACCCGACCGACGAGATCTTCGCGATCACGTCCGCGGGCGGGGTGATCAGGACCAGCGCGGGCGAGGTCAAGCAGTCGGGTCGGCAGACCATGGGGGTCCGGCTGATGAACCTGGCCGCCGGGGACAGCGTGGTGGGCCTGGCGCGCAACGCGGAGTCGATAGCCGAGGCCGAGGCCGAGGCCGCCGAGGCCGAAGCCGCCGACACGGAAGCCGACGCCATCAGCGCGCCCGATCCCGCAGACCCGGATTCCGCAGACCCGGATTCCGCCGCGGAGGAAGAGGAGGAAGAGGGAGAAGCGTAGTAATCCGGCGGATTGTGTAAGGTCAGCTAGTACACCTGTACTTCTCAGGCGGACGGCAACGATTTCGGGGGCCCAAACGTCCCATGAGTAAGACGAAGTCCCGCAGAACACCGCCTTCTTCGCCCAGGTGGTCATATGGGCGTCGCGTCCGGAGATAACCTCGTGAGGGTCTGGATCAGAGGGAGGACGGCTTGGACAGGCGCACGAACAGGCCAGATGGCTCGGGAGGAGGCTCGCCCACCGTGGTGACTTCGCGAGCGACCGACGACAACCTGATCGACGACCAAGACCCGAAGACCAGCGACATCATGGCATCACCCAGGCAGCCGGCCGACCAGGCGCCGGGCAAGCCGACCCCAGTTAGGTCCGATTCAGCTACGTCCGCTTCCGCCAGGACCGGGTCGCCGGACGATGCCGCATCCGACGGTACGGCAGGCGGCGGCGTCTCGCCGAACGGCGCCCCGGCCGGCGGGAAAGGGGATGTCCCGGCCGCCGACGCCACGGTCGTCGACGGCATACCCGCGCTGCCCGCCGACACCATCGGCTCATCACGTTCATCCCGGCCCAAGGAGCCTGACGCGGACCAGGCCGCCGGGAGCAAGGCCGCGGACCAGCCCGCGACGGGAGACTCGGACCTGCCGCGCTTCGGCCCGCCGCCCGCCGACGACCCGACTCTCGCTTACCCCGCGGAAACCGCGGTGAAGCCGGCGACTGACAACCCCGCAGGCCGTGTCCCACCGGGTACCGGCCCGGCGGCCCCGTGGACGGGCTCGGCCGCGCTAGGCGACTCGGCCGCTCCGGCGGGTAGCCGGCCCGCGCCGGCCCAATCGCCGTCGGTCTCCCCGGCCGCGTTCACCTGGGAGATGACCGATCCGCCGCCGAACTCCCGGTCGTCCCCGGCGCGCACGTTCCTGCGGTCCGGTACGACCGCCAAGAATCCGCCGCCGCCTCGGGCCGGGACGCCGGTCGGCCTGGGCAAGCCCACGACAAGCGAGAACCCGGGCCCGGCGCGCGGCGCGACGGCGCAGAAGGCATCCGGGACCCCGCCGAAGCGGACGGCGCGTCAGGCGCACCTCACCGTCGCCCGGCTCGAGCCCTGGTCAGTGATGAAGTTCAGCTTCGTCGTCTCACTGGTCGCCTTCGTCATCTTGTTCGTCGCGGTCACCGCGCTTTACGGCGCGCTAGCGGGGCTCGGCGTGTTCGACTCGTTGGAGCGCGTCGTGTCGGACGTCACGTCGAGTCAGGGTTCGCCGGGCGTGAACGCGAAGACGTGGTTCAACGCGTCCAGGATCCTCGGCTACACGGCTCTGCTCGGCTCGCTCAACATCGTGCTGATCACGGCTATGTCGACGATCGGCGCCGTAGTGTACAACCTGACCTCGCGGCTGGTCGGCGGGGTGGAGGTCACCCTCAAGGAAACCGAGTAGCACAACCCGCCCCAGCGGTGCGGTAGGATGGTTGTCGCTCCTGTTTCCGCAGGTCAGCTGCATGTCATGGGGTTATAGCTCAGTCGGTTAGAGCGCGTCCCTGATAAGGACGAGGCCCGTGGTTCAAGTCCACGTAACCCCACCAAACACTCTCTCACCAGCCATGACAGCATGCCGCCCCGGGTTTCCGGCTGGGACGGCGCGCTCGCTGGCCACGCAGGCGGGACGCGCCGGTTTTGCTAAGCTGCCGTAACACCCGCGGAGGGCGGATTCCCTATCCGCCAGCCGCTCCGATGTCATCGAGGTGGAGGGTTCCTCGCTGTGAAGAAGCTAATCGTGGTCGCCGCGCTCGGGCTAGGCGCGTTCGCCGTCTGGCGCAAGGTCCAGTCCGACCGTGCCGAACTCGACTTGTGGACCGAGGCCACCACCGCCGACGACGACTGACCCGCGCAGTCGGAGCAAGGCCCGACAGCCGGCGAAAGCCGATCCGGCGCAAGGAGGCAAGCAGGTGAGCGATGCATCTCCGGTATCGCTGGTCTGCTGGGACGTGGTCGGGGCGGCCGCCGCCGACGGCAGCATCATGGAGCGGGCGTTCGCGGAGGCGATCGCCACCCAGGGGGTTGTCGTCGGCACCGCGGCATACGTCAGGTCGATGGTGCAGTTCGACCGGACACGCGGCTGGCCGCCCGCCGACGTCATGCGGAACCTGTTCCCGGAGGACGAGATCCGGGCTCAGGCCGCTAACCTCGCCTTCGAGCGGTCGTTCCGCGCGGCCGCGGACCGGTTCGGCGTACTGCCGCTCCCCGGTGCCAACGAGGCGCTGGCCAAGCTCTCCGCGGCCGGCATCAAGATCTGCCTGATGTCCTCCCTGTCCAGGCCCGCGCTGAGCCTGATCATGGAGCGCCTGGACTGGGGACAGCGCGCGGACCTGGTGCTGTGCGCGGACGACGTGGCCCGGGGTTTCCCCTGGCCCGACCTCATCCTCACCGCGATCCTGCGGCTGGGCATCGGCGACGTGCGCGACGTGGTCGTGGTCACCGCGAGCGAGGGCGGGGCGCTATCCGCCCAGCGGGCCGGGGCCCGGTCCGTCATCGGCGTGCTCAGCGACATCGACGACTGGGGCAGGCTCCGCCGGGCCGGAGCCACCCACCTGCTGGCCGACGTCGGGGAACTTCCCGACCTGGTGGCTTCACAGGCCGGGATCACGACGAGTGACTGACTTCTCTGGTCACATGGCAAACTGTGAAGCATGCCGGAACTGCCGGAAGTAGAGTCGCTGGCCGTCTTCCTGCGCGGGCACGCCACAGGCCATGCCATCGCGCGGGCCGACGCGGCCTCGTTCTCGGTGCTGAAGACGTTCGACCCGCCTCTGACCAGCCTCAGCGGCCAGGTGATCACCGAGGTCGGCCGGCACGGCAAGTTCCTCGACATCGCCACCGACCAGGGCCTGCACCTGATCATGCACCTGGCCCGGGCCGGCTGGCTGCGCTGGCGTGACGAGCTGCCCACGGCACCCCCCAAGCCAGGTAAGAGCCCGCTCGCCTTCCGGCTCAGGCTGGACGACGGCTCGGGGTTCGACCTGACCGAGCAGGGCACGCACAAGCGCCTCGCGGTGTACCTGGTCCGCGACCCGGCCGAGGTGCCCGGGGTGGCCACCCTCGGGCCCGATCCGCTGGCCGCCGACTTCACCGCGGACACCCTGGCGGGCCTGCTGGCCGGGCGCCGGATGCAGGTCAAGGGCGTGCTCCGGGACCAGCGGATCATCGCGGGCATCGGTAACGCCTATTCCGACGAGGTGCTGCACGCGGCCAAGATGTCTCCCTTCAAGATCGCGGCCAGCATGACCCCGGACGACGTGGCCACCCTCTACGACGCGATCAAGACCACGCTGACCGAGGCCGTGGAGCGTTCGGCGGGCCTGGCGGCGGCGGACCTGAAGGGCGAGAAGAAGAGCGGCCTGCGGGTGCACGGCCGGGCCGGCCAGGAGTGCCCGGTGTGCGGCGACACCATCAAGGAGGTCTCGTTCGCCGACTCCTCACTGCAGTATTGCCCGACCTGCCAGACCGGCGGCAAGCCACTGGCCGACCGCCGTCTGTCCCGACTGCTCAAGTAGCCAGCGGCGCGCACGGCTCTCACCGTCCTGCGCCGTGGCCACTCTCGCGCACCGCGCACCGCAGGCCGATCGCCAGGGCTGGCCGTCGTTCCTGACGGCGCGAGAGCTCGTCCTGTCAGGGCGCGCGCTGACCAGCGCGCACCGGGTACCCTGGTCGCAACGCATCCGGGGCTATAGCTCAGCTGGAAGAGCGTCTGGTTTGCATCCAGAAGGCCAGGGGTTCGAGTCCCCTTAGCTCCACAGGTCAGAGGCCACTTGCGATCTTGAAGGCCTCGAAGCAGAGCCAAACCAAGAGCCAAAGCCGACGTACTATTCGTCTTATGACGGCTACTGCGCGCCGTGGGCACGGCGAAGGTTCGGTCTACCGCGATGCGGTCAACGGCACCTGGGTGGGCGCGATCTCGCTCGGCTGGCGTCCGGACGGATCGCGGATCCGGCGCAAGGTCACCGGCCGGACCAAGACCGAGGTCCGGGAGAAGCTGAAGAAGCTCCAGGCCGAGGCGGACGCGGGCCTGAAGACCTCGGCTTCCTACACGGTGGCCAAGGCCGTGGATGACTGGGCGGCCGAGGCCCTGGACGGCCTGGCGGGCAAAACTGTCCGGTCACATGTGGACCTGCTCCGGCCCGTGACGATGCTGATCGGGAACGTCCCGCTGCGGGACCTCACCGCGCAGGACGTCAGGCGCACGTTGAGCAAGCTGGCCCAGACGCGGTCGACCAGGACGATGGCCAGTACGCACAACGTGCTAGTACGGGCTATCCGGCATGCCGAGGCCAACGATCACGTGGGCCGGAACGTCGCGTCGCTCGTGAAGCCGCCTCAGGGCAAGACCGGGCGGCCGTCCCGGGCGATGACCGCGGCCGAGGCGGCCGCTCTGCTCGCCGCGGCCAAGAATCACCCTCGTCTCGGCGCCTACGTGATCCTCTCGCTGACCACCGGTATCCGGACCGAGGAGGCCCGGGCGCTGCGGTGGGACCACGTCGACCTGGACGGCGACCCAGAGGCGAGGTCGCCGGTGCCGCCGAGCATCGCGGTGTGGCGGTCGGTCCGGCTGCACGGCGACACCAAGACCGAGAAATCCCGGCGGACGCTGGCCTTGCCGCAGAGCGCCGTAGCGGCGCTGCGCGAGCACCGCAAGTGGCAGGCGTCATCCCGCCTGGCCGCGAGGCCACTGTGGCAGGACACCGGCCTGGTGTTCACCACGAGCGTGGGAACGCCGCTGGACGCCTCGCATGTCCGGCGTGACTTCCGCTCCCTGTGCAAGAAGGCTGGCATCGAAGGTGTCTGGGCGCCCCGGGAGCTCCGGCACACGTTCGTCTCGGTTATGTCCGTGTCCGGCGTGGCTGTGGAGGAGATCGCTCGCCTGGCCGGACACGCCAGCTCGCGGACCACCGAGACCATCTACCGGCATGAGCTCCGCCCGGTCATCACCACCGGTGCCGACGTCATGGACAAGATCTTCACCGCGGCTGAGGGCGAGGGATAGCCAGCCACAACCCGGTGACGTTGGGGTGATGGCCGGACCGGGAGCGTGATCTCCTGCCTATCCTGGAACTTCCGACATCCAGGAAGGTCTGATCCCGTGGATGACGATGGCGGCGTGCTGTACCTCGTGGTCAGCGGCGCCCCGGCGCCCGAAGGCATACCCGCGCTGGTCGTCGCGTGCCAGGCCGCGGGGTGGCAGGTCGTGGTCTTCTCCACGCCGACCGGCACCAGGTTCATCGATGCCGCCGAGCTGGAACGGCTGACCGGCGAGCCGGTGCGGTCGGAGTACCGGATGCCGGGCACCGGCAGCCCGGTCCCTGCCGCGGACGTCGTGCTGGCGTGCCCGCTGACGTTCAACAGCGTGAACAAGTTCGCCCACGGGCACGCGGACAACTTCGCCGTGGGCCTGCTGTGCGAGATGGTGGGCTACGGCGTCCCAGTCGTGGTCGTACCACATTGCAAGCCCCAGCTCGCCAGCCACCCGGCGTTCGGCGCGAGCCTGCAGACATTGCGTGGCATGGGGGTACGGGTACTTTTCGACCCGGAAGCGCCGTATGAGCGCAGGCTGCCGTCGTGGCGCGAGGTCGTCGACGCGCTACCGGTCCGGTCCGGTGTCTCATGACACCCGCCGATCGCGAGGCGGCCGGGCAGCGGGTCGCACGGGCCAGGCGTCGGCGCGGCCTGTCGCAAGCCGTGCTCGCCGGACTGGTCGGCCGGTCCGAATCCTGGCTGTCCCAGGTCGAGCGAGGCAAGCGCGGCGTCGACAGTCACAGCATCCTGGTGCGCCTGGCGGAGATCCTGCGGGTAGACATCGAGGAACTCACCGGCTCTGCGGACCGGGATGAGACCGGCAGCCGCGCTCACCCCGCTGCGCCGCTAATCGAGCAGGCCATGATGGGCTACGGCGCTCCCAGCCCAGTGGACGGCGGTGAAGAGCCGGGGCGGGAGCCCAGCCTGGACTTCTTGCGTGCGCAGGCACGCTCCGCGTACCAGGCTTATCAGGCCACCCGGTACGACGCGGCGGGCCATATCCTGCCCGGCCTGATCCGCGGTGTGGAAACAGCGGCCCGGACCGCCGGCTCGGCCAGCCCGGCCGCCTGCGCGGTCCGCGCTCGCGTCTACGACACCACGGCTGCGTTGCTGAGCCGCGTGGGCGAGCCGTTCCTGGCCTGGGCGGCCGCCGATCGTGCCATGTTCGCTGCCGGGCAGTCCGGCGACCCGCTGCTCGCCGCGGCCAGTGCCTGGCGCATGTCCTACATGATCACCGGCCGCAAGCACGCGCAGGAGGCACTTGAGCTGGCGATGGCCGCGGCCGCCGTCCTCGAGCGCGGAACGCGGGCATCCTCGCCCGAACGACTCAGCGTCTACGGTGCCCTGCACCTGGCCGGCGCCACCGCGGCGGCGGCCAGCTTCGACCGGGCGGCGACAGAATCGCTGCTGGCCACGGCGCGCGGCATCGCCGACCGCACCGGCGAAGCGAACCACATGGGCACCGCGTTCGGCCCGGTCAACGTGGCCATCCATGCCATCTCGGCGTCGCTCAGGCTCGGCGACCCCCGGACTGCGGCCGAGACCGGCGAGGCACTCGACCTCGCCGCCATGCCCGTCGGCCTGGTGGGCAGGCGCACTCAGGTGAACCTGGACCTGGCCCGCGCGTACGCGATGACCCGAAAGGACGCGGCCGCGGTCAACCTCCTGCTGGCCGCCGAGCGGCTCAGCCCTCAGCTGGTCCGCTACGACCCGGCCACCCACGACGTCCTCACCGAGCTGCTGCGCCGCGAACACCGCCCGTCAACACCAGAACTCCGGCCCCTCGCGCGCCGCGCGGGCGTGATCTGACCCGCACATTTGTGCGGGTTCCGCGCCCGCAACGAGATCCCGGTTCTTTACCTTCACAGCGCTGCGGGCCATTGCAGCCTCTGCTCTCTAGCCTCATCGCTGGACAGATGCGGCGAACGCCGGGAGGCGCGAAGTGGAGGAGCGAGCAGCGCACAGGCTGCGGCTGGTACCTGACGAGTATGACCAGGTGCTTCGCCTGGACCGGTTCCGCCAGGACCATCCGGCGGTCGTCGTCGGGGCCGGCAACGGCTGGTGGCAGGCGCTGATCCCGAAGCCGGACGGCGAGATCGTCACCACCCGCTACACGCTCCGCGCCCTGCTCGACAAGCTCGACGAGCTACTCAACGCGAACCCAAATAAGACCCCGCCCTGAGTCAACCCCTTGATCAGGTTGCGGCTTCCTTGAGGAAGACCTCGTCGAGGTGCCATTCCAGGAATTCGCGGCCGGGCCGGTCGGCCCGGCGTCCCGGCAGGTCGATGACCCGCCCGGCCCTGGCGTAGAACTGGTCGCCGTTGCTGAAGTCCGCCCGCAGGCGCGGGCTTACCAGCAGGCGGTGCTGCGGGTCCACGCCGAGATACCCGCGGTCGAACAGGGTGTGGACATCTGACCTGAGCAGCAGCCCGTTATCGAGCCGGTGCTCCCCGCCCTTGGCAACCGGACGGATGTGGGCCGCCTGCAGTACTGGCGGGATGTGCGTGCCGCTGATGGCGCAGCGCCGGTGGTAGGAATCCAGGACGACCGCCTTGAAGGACTGCTGGCCGAGCCGGTACGGGGCCAGCCGCGGGTCGCCGTACACCGGCCCGGACCGGTGCCAGGGCCGGCTGAAGTCCAGTTCCACCGCGGCGCCGAGAGTCAACTGCAGGATTTCGGCGAAGTACCCTGCCACGGCGGGGTCGGCCATGTCGTAGCTCTTGCCCTGCACGATGTTGCGGGCGAACTGCGGCGGCGGGTCCGCGATGGCGTCGGCCGGGAAGAAGCGGACGTCGCGGACGAACAGGCAGCCGATCTCCGGGTCCTCGCCGGGCCTGATCGGTGCCCGCCGGTATCGGCCGATCCGTTCCCGCATCTCCCGGATGCTGGCGACCCCGTTGGCCTCGCCGAAGAACTCCCAGGCTTCGGAGACCGGGAGTCGCACCGAACCGCTGAAGAAACCCCCGCCGACCAGTCTGTTGTGCGGGTAGTGGGTCTTGAAGAAGAACGGCTCGCCCGGAGCCAGCACCCGGAACTCGCGGGCACCGCTGGGCTGCCAGAAATTGACCTCTGTTACCCCTGGCCGGTCCGCCAGGAACCGGTACCAGTTGTCGTCGGTCACCCCCACATACGCCCGCACAACCGCTATTGTGCACCGCCAGCCGACCCGTCCTCCGGGAATCCCGCCATCGCCCGCAACCTGCAAACCGTCGATGCGCAGCGAGAGGCCCACGGCCGCCGCCGGTAAGAACGGCGGAAGAGCTCGACCTCGATCCGAGCGGACCAAGCGGATTCCGCGATCGACGAACCGACATTTCACGCTCAATCTTTGAACTTCTTATATGCACAGTTCAAAGCCTCTTCCATGACTGGCTCATGGTGCGTCTGCCGATCACTTCAAATGATCATGAACCGCTGATCGCTCACCCTGGTTCCTATGACGCAGACCGTTGCATTCACCGAAATGATCATGGGCAACCCCGCGGCCGCATCACCCCCGCCGGAAAGCAGGCCGCCGTATTGGCCGTAGTCGTCACCATCGCCAAGGGCTACGACCTCGGCTACATCTGGAAAACCCAAGACCACAGCGCCCAGCGCACCACCGGCGGGTACTACCTTGACGCCGCCCAGGCCGGCGAACCACCCGGCCGCTGGTGGGGACCCGGCGCCCAGGCCCTCGGCCTCACCCCCGGCCAGACCGTCCAGCGCGCACCCTACGACGCGGTCTACCGGCAGACCGACCCGCGCACCGGAGCTAGGCTCGGCCGGTCCCGCGGCCGGTACCCGACGTTCGCCGACCACCTGGGCCGCCTTCAGGCGGCTGAGCCGCACGCCACCGCCGAACGGCTCATCGAACTCGAACGCGAAGCCGCCCAGGCCACCCGGCAGCCCGCCGCCTACTACGACGTCAGTGTCTCCTTCTCCAAGTCCATCTCGGTGCTGCACGCCTCCCTGCGGGAGAACGAGCGCCGCGCCCGCCATGCCGGCGACCAGGAGGCCGCTGCGTACTGGGCCGGGCGGGAGCAGGCGTTCCAGGAGGTGCTGCTCCGGGCTAACCGGGCCGCGCTGGAGTACCTGCAGGCCTGGGCCGGGATCACCCGTACCGGCTACCACGGCACCCGGATCGACGGCCGCGAGCCCGGCCGGTTCGAGCCCGCCGGGCTGATCGTCACCTCCTGGCTGCAGGGCACCAGCCGCGAGGGCGACCCCCAGGACCACATCCACAACCAGATCGCCCGCATCACCCGGACCGTCAGCGACGGCAAATGGCGCGCCCTGGACACCATGAGCGTGCGCGCGGTGCTCGGCGCCCTGCAGGCGATCGCCGCCACGACAGTCGAATGTGAGTTTTCGCGCGAGTTCGGCGTGGCGTGGATTCCGCGCGCGGACGGGCGCGGCAACGAGATCCGCGGCGTGACGCAGGCGCAGATGGACGCCTACTCCACCCGGACCGTGCAGGTGCGCGAGAAGGAACGCGAGCTCGCGCAAGCCTGGGCACGCAAGCACGGCCGCGCGCCGACCTCGCGCGAGCTGCTGCACATCGCCAACGCCGCCACCCTGCAGTCGCGCCAGGGCAAGGACGCCGGCGCGATCGACTGGGACGCGCTCGCACAGCGGTGGGACGCGACCCTTGGCGGCGAACTAGCCGGGGTCGCGGCGGCGGTGTCGGACGCGCGCGGCCCCGGCGTACAACGGCGCGAGCATCACGCCGACCGGGCGCCGACCGGACCGCCCGCGCCCGAGGCCCAGGCCCGGGCATTGGCCAAGGCCCTGGTGCTGGTGTCGGCCCAACATCCGGCCTGGACCCGGCACGACCTGCTCAAGCAGCTGGCCCTGGTCATGCCGCCCGAGACTCGCCACATGAACCCGGAGGAAGCGCAGGAGCTCCTGCTGGGCCTGGCCGAGGAGTCGCTGTCCGGCCGGTCCGGCGAGGTGGTGTGCCTGGAGGCGCCGGAGTGGCCGCCGCTGCCCGCCTCACTGCGCCGCCAGCTGGACGGGCGCAGCGTCTATTCGCGGCCTGGCGTCGCGCGGTTCGCCACCGCCGCGCAGCTGACCCTGGAAGAGCGGCTGGTCGCGCACGCGCAGGCGCAAAGCGCGCCGCCCGTGCCCGGCGAGCTGGCCGCGCGGCGTCTCGGCGCCGACCTCGCGCAACTACGCGCAGAACTGGCCGGACGCGCGAACGACACGCGCAATCATTCCGCGCCGCGCGGGCTACGGCTGGACCAGGCCGCCGCCGCGTGGCACGTGCTCACCTCGGCCCGCACCGTCGAAATAATCACCGGCCCGGCCGGCACCGGCAAGACCAGGGTCCTGGCCAGGATCGCCCGGGCCTGGGACGGGCCTGTGTTCGGCACAGCCACCTCCCAGAACGCCACCAACGAACTCCGGCAGGCTGGCATCCAGGTGTCGGCGAACACCACCCGGCTGCTCGGCGACATCCACCGCGGCCGGATCCCGCCCGGGTCCCTGATCGTCGCCGACGAAGCCTCCATGATTTCCATCACCCACCTGGCCGCCCTCACCGAGTACGCCTGCCGGAACGGCTGCAAGCTGGTACTCGCCGGGGACCAGCAGCAGCTCGCCGCGATCGAAGGCGGCGGCGCCATGACGCTTCTCGCGGACCGGCTCGGCTACGTCCAGCTCGCCGAACCCGTCCGGTTCACTGCCGCCTGGGAACGCGCCGCGTCCCTCCGCCTGCGTGCCGGGGATGCCACTGCGCTGGACGAATACGACCAGCACGGCCGAATCCGCGGCGCCCCGCCCGACCACGCCATGGACCAGGCCGCCCGCGCCTACGTCGCCAGCTACTTGGCCGGGCGTAACATCCTGCTGATGGCCGCGGACTGGGCCCGCTGCTGGGAACTGTCCGCCCGGATCCGCGACGACCTGATCCACCTCGGCCTCGTCGACGCAGGCCGGACGATCCGGATCGCTGACGGCGCCGAGGCCTCCGCCGGGGACCTGATCATCTGCCGCCGCAACGATCATGGCCTCGAGGCGGGCGAGCCCGGCCGGGCCCTGGCGAACGGAGACGTCATGCGGATCGAGACCATCGCCCGCCGCAGCATCATGGTCCGCCGCATGCTCGACCCCGACCCGGCCACCGGCCAGCGGCGGTTCACCGACCGCGCGTTCCGCTACACCGGCTACCAGTCAGCTGACCTGGCGTACGCTGTCACCGGGCACTCCGCCCAGGGTGCCACCGTGCACACCGGGATCGCGCTGGTTACCGGCAGCGAAGACCGGCAGTGGCTGTACCCGGCCATGACCCGGGGCACCGACGTCAACCTGGCCTTCGTCTTCACCACCCCGGCCCGGCCCGCCGACCTCCAGCCCGGCACCCGCCCCGCCCCGGAATTGGACCGTTACGAGCGTCTCCGCCGCGAACGCGCGGGATACCTCTCAGGCCAGCTCGCGCCGGGCAGCTCGGGCGGGGCGGATCCGCGCGAGCCGGTCGCCGTGCTCGCCGACGCCCTCAGCCGCGACGGCGCCGAGGTTTCCGCCACCGCGATCCGGCAACGGAACCTGGCCGACGCCGATCACCTCGCCACCCTGCACGCCATCTGGGACGCCGAAACCCAGGCCGCCCGCAATGACCGCTATCGCGACCTGGTCACGGGGGCGTTGCCGCCCGGCCACCGCCAGCCGCTCTCCCAGCAGGCCCGCTGGCTGTTCCGCACCCTGCACGCCGCCGAACTGGCCGGACTGGACCCCGCCGAGGTCATCCGCACCGCCATCACCTCCCGCGACCTGGCCGGTTCCCGCGACATCGCCGCCGTCCTGGACGCCCGGATCCGCCCGCGCGTCTGCCCACTGCTGCCCCAGCCGCAAGACTCCTGGACGACACGTGTCTCCGACCTGGACGACCCGGGCCGCCGCGCCTACCTGGCCCAGATCGCCGCGATGATGGACGACCGCACCCGCCGCCTAGGCCAGCACACCGCCCAGACCGTCCCAGCCTGGGCCATCACCGCCCTCGGCCCTGCGCCTGCCGCTCCCGCCGCCCGCCGCGTCTGGGAGCACAACGCGGCCGCGATCGCTGCCTACCGGGAGATGTACGGGTACGACCATCCCGGTGACCCGATCGGCCCCGAACCCAGCCACCAGGCACCAGACCAGCGCGCCGCATGGCACGAAGCGTTCGCCGCCCTCGGCCCGGTCAGCGAGCCCGGCGTCCGCGCCATGCCCGATGGCCGGCTGTGGCTTCTCCGCGGCACCTACGCCGCCGAGACCGCCTGGGCACCCCGCCACGTCGGAAAAGAGCTGCGGCTCTCCCGGCTCGGCGCCTTCGACGCCGCTCTCGGCGCCATCCGCGCCGACGCCGAAGCCGACGCCGCTCGCAAGGCCGGTGACCGCGACCGCGTCGCGCG
>Ga0335081_10008993_pt1 | contig 16041 bp, 11 predicted proteins | sample Lox_Sample_35_FD_206713 | JGI IMG/M metagenome (GOLD analysis project Ga0335081, IMG submission 206713) | Soil microbial communities from Loxahatchee National Wildlife Refuge, Florida, United States - Lox_Sample_3.5 | ecosystem: Environmental > Terrestrial > Soil > Wetlands | place: USA... | reverse complement strand
GTCCCTTTGTTCCCCCAGGTTGGTCACGCTGGATCTGCCCGAAGGAAGCACGATTCTAGCAGTGACAATAAGGAAACCAGAATGACGCAAATCACATCCATAGGTGCAGCAACCCCGGTATCCAGGAGCGGAGGCGCGCGAGGACTTCGACGGCTGTAGCTGTGATACCATTTACCCCACACCCCAGAGGACTCTATGGCCCGCAGTGGTAGCGGATTCGGGTCAGGCGGCGCGAGACCCCAGCTTGCGAAGTCAAGCCATGCGGCGGGACATCTTGCCTGCTGTTCCGTCCAATCTTACGTGCGCGCTGACCACGGCCTCGTCCTTCTCTGCTGCTTCCTGCTGCTTTTCCTGGCGCTTCCCGCCCTGGCCCAGGATCAGGGTGATGACGTACACATTACTCCACGTGAGACGAAAAAGGCGGAGGCTACGCCGCCGCCCGACGTTCCCGCCGGTACGGTCGATCCGGCCCTGCGGACCCATACCAAGCCGCTGAAAAAAGAAGTCGATCTCGTCCTCGTTCCGGTGACGATCACCGACCCCATGAACCGGCTGGTGACCGGTCTGGAAAAGGACAATTTCCAGCTCACCGACAATGGCCAGCCGCAGCAGATCAGGCACTTTTCCAGCGAAGATGCGCCCATCTCGCTGGGAGTCATCTTCGATATCAGCGGATCGATGACCGACAAAATCGACAAGTCGCGGCAGGCGGTCGTCGAGTTCTTCCGCACCGCCAATCCCCAGGATGAGTTCTTCCTGATCACCTTCTCCGAGCAGCCGGAAGTCCTGGTGGACTTCACGTCATCGATTGAGGACATCCAGAACAAGCTGGTCTATGCCATCCCGAAGGGCAGGACGGCACTGCTGGATGCCATCTATCTCGGCATAAACCGCATGCGTAACGCGCATTATGAGCGCAAGGCGCTGCTGATCATCTCCGATGGCGGCGACAATCACAGCCGCTACACCGAAGGCGAGATCAAGTCGATGGTGCGCGAGGCCGACATCCAGATTTACGGCATTGGGCTTTTTGATCGCGACTTCAAGTCGCCGGAGGAAAGGGAGGGCCCCGCCCTGCTCAGCGATATCACCGAAGTCACTGGTGGACGGACATTTGTGATCAGTTCGCCCTCGGAACTGGCGGACGTGGCCACAAAGATCGGCATCGAGCTGCGCAACCAATATGTGCTCGGATACCGTCCAAGCAATCCAGCACACGATGGCAAGTGGCGAAAAATCAAGGTGAGGCTGAATCCTCCCAAAGGGTTGCCGCCACTGCATGTTTACGCCAAGACCGGATACTATGCACCCACGGAATAAAGCCTGTCTTCTGCTGACGCTCCTGGTTTTCCTGCTGGGGATACCCTTGGCGGCCCAGAACTCCGCCCCTTCCCAGCCCGCGGGCAGCGTTCAGCAACCCTCTGCCGGCGCTCAGTCGCAGCCGGCCAACGACCAGAGCCAGCAGGCAGCTCCCCCAGCACCCGCTCCCAACCAGCCGGGCGACACGGTGCAGGTGGCGCCGCCGCGGGGACAGGCCCCGGAAGCGCAGCACAATGATGTCTATATCTTCAGGAAGGAAGTGGACGAGGTAACCCTGCATGCCACCGTGGTGGACGACCACTTCCGTCCCATCACCACTCTGGCGAAAAACGATTTCACCGTCTTTGAAGACGGAAAACCGCAGAAGATCACTTCCTTCCGCAACGAAGACATCCCCGTCGCCCTGGGCATTGTCATCGACAACTCCGGCTCCATGCGCGACAAACGCCCGCAGGTGAATGCGGCTGCCATCAACCTGGTTCGCTCCAGCAATCCCCAGGACAAGGTCTTCGTCGTCAATTTCAATGAGGAGTACTTCCTGGACCAGGACTACACCGGCAGCATTCCCAGGCTGAAGGACGCGCTGGAGCGCATCGAGTCCCGCGGTGGCACGGCGCTCTATGACGCGGTGGTGGCCTCTTCCGATCACCTGAAGAAGAGCGCCGAACTGGAGAAGAAGGTGCTTCTGGTGGTGACCGACGGCGAAGACAATGCCAGCCGCGAGTCGCTGGAACAAACCTTGCGCCGGCTGGAAGAGAAAAACGGTCCGACGATCTATACCATCGGCCTGCTGGGGGAGGAGCACAACAAACGCGCCCGCCGCGCCCTGCGCGAGATGGCTGAGGACACCGGCGGCGTGGCTTTCTTTCCTAGGGATCTGAGCGAGGTTCAGTCCATCACCAGTCAGATCGCGCACGACATCCGCAACCAGTACACCATTCAGTACAAACCCACAACGCCGCAGAGCGCCGGAGGCTATCGCACCGTGAAGGTGGAAGCGCGGGCTCCCGGCTACAAAAACCTTCAGGTACGCACACGCAGCGGCTACTACGCCGGCCAGCAGCGGGCCTCTGTCGGCGGCCCGAACGGCAATCCATAGATTACCTGTAGCGTTGCATGAAACTCTCTATCGCGTTCGGGATACCGGCGCTGCTTTTCAGCAGTTGGGCTCTGGGCCAGGAACCGGCCATCGCGCCGGCGCGCCCGTTGCCCGCTAATCCCCCTCAGAAGCAGCAGAATGCCGCCAGCGCTACCCAGGACAGCAGTGGCACCACCGGAGATCAGATCACCAAACCCGCCGGGGCTAAGGCTTCCACGCTCATCGGCTGCCTCACCGGTCCTGACAGCGACGGCAAGTACACGCTCCGCAACATGAATCACCGCACTGGCGTGCAGGTCCTTGGCCCGGACGACCTGAAAATCGATTCCGGCAGCAAGGTGAAGCTGACCGGACAATGGCAGCCGTCCCCCGGACCCCCGCCCCAGGACGGCAGCCCGGCGGAAGCGCGCCGCTTCCAGGCAACCGACATCGAGGTGGTGTCGACCAGTTGCCATCCGCCATCCGAAACAACCCCTGTCAGCAGGAACCGGCGCCAGAAACCGACGACATACAACGCCCCGAGCAGCGACAATCCGAAGTGACGCCTTCGGTCTGCGCACGGTTGGAGCTGAACCCGGCTTGCCCCACGCATTTCCTGTGCATGGTGGCGAAGGTTCTCTCACTCCACGAACATGCAATCGCCGTAGGAGTAGAAGCGATACCGTTGGCGCACCGCATGTTTGTAGGCGTGCAGGATGCGCTGGCGCCCGGCAAACGCCGACACCAGCATCAGCAGAGTGGATTTCGGCAGGTGGAAGTTGGTCAGCATCGCTCCAATGACCCGAAATCCGAATCCCGGATAGATGAAGAGGTCGGCCTCGCCGCGCTGGGCCGTGATGCGTCCCTCAGGATCCTGCCGTACCGCAAACTCCAGGGTCCGTACCGTCGTGGTTCCCACCGCCACGATCCTCCGGCCTTGCTCCCGCGCGAGCTGAATCCTCCTGGCCGTGTCCTGCGGAATCTCGAACCACTCGGAATGAAGCCGATGTTCCTCAACCGTACTGACCCGAACCGGCTGAAACGTCCCCAGGCCGATATGCAGGGTGAGCTCGGCGCTCTCGATGCCGCGCTCGCGAATGCGCTGCAGGATCCCCGGTGTGAAGTGCAGGCCTGCCGTGGGGGCAGCAACCGACCCTGGCCATCTGGCGTAAACCGTCTGATACGTCTGCCGGTCAGCGGGCGTGTCCGGCCGATTGATGTAGGGCGGCAGGGGGACATGCCCAATGCGGCCGAGCACGCCAAAGAAGTCCTCGACCGGATCGAAGCGAAGACGCCGCTCTCCGAACGTGCCGCGGCCCACGATCTCGGCCGCCAGTTCGTGCGAGCTTTCATCGGCCTCCGCCCCGAAGTAGAGGCGCTCGCCCAAGCCCAGCTTGCGTCCCGGGTGCACCAGCGCCTCCCATTCCATGGGAGCGGCGGAAAACTGCTTTGTCAGCAGCACCTCCACCCGGCCGCGCAGGAAGTGCTTTGCCGCCGGGTTCCCTGGCGAGACCTTCTGTGCCCGCGAGCCACTGCGATGCCCGTAAAGCCGTGCCGGCAAAACCTGGCTGTTGTTGAGAACCAGCAGGTCGTCCGCGCGCAATAGCTCGGGAAGTTCGCGGAACATGCGGTCTTCCAGCAGTTCCCCGCCGCGCTCAACATGAAGCATGCGCGAGGCTGCGCGGTCGGCGAGCGGCTGCCGGGCGATCAGCTCTTCGGGAAGGTCGTAGTCGAAGTCGGAAACCAGCACAAGGTCATTTTCGCCGAGAAAACCCGGCTGCATGCTGCCCGACACCCGGATTCTTTGTTACGGGAGCGTACACCTGTCACATGGCGATGTTCATCTTTCCTTTCCGCTGGCCTGACTCCTGCGGTACGATTACAGCATCGCCTCACAGCGGGGGTAGCCTGGTCTGCCCATGAAAAGCGAGCAGCTGCACAGGGAAGAAATCGTCCGTTTCGGCAAACTGCTGCATCAGGCCGGTCTGGTCGCGGCTACCGACGGCAACCTGTCCGTCCGCCTCGACAACGGCACGATCCTGTGCACGCCGACGCTGATGAGCAAGGGGCTCATGCAGGCGGACGATCTGGTCATCGTCGACCGTCAGGGCAGAAAATTGAGCGGCTCGCGCGACGTATCCAGCGAGATAGCGATGCACCTGCTGATCTACGGCAAGCGTCCTGACATCGGCGCCGTCGTGCATGCGCATCCTCCCACCGCTACCGGCTACGCGGCGGCCGGCCTGGCGCTGGACCGCGCGCTTTGCGCCGAGCTCATCGTTACCCTCGGATCGGTTCCGTTGGCCAACTACGAAACTCCTGGGACTCCGGAACTGGCAGAGGCGCTGGCCCCGCTCGTGGCCGATCATGATGCCATCCTGATGGCCAACCACGGCGTCGTGACCTGTGGCGTTGATCTTCTCACCGCCTACATGAACATGGAAACCGTGGAGCACTTCGCCCGTATCGCGCTGGTCACGCATCTGCTCGGCAAGCAGCAGCCGCTCAGCGAGCAGCACGTGGACAAGCTGCGCGAGATCCGGTCGAAATACCACGCCCACAATCATGCGCTGGTGGAGGGGAAAGACTAACGTCCGCCGCACGCGATTCTCAACGTCAGGCCAGTTCCACTCCCCCGCCCTAGCACGAATCCGGCATGGACAAATTGTGTCCGATATCGGACACTTTAATCCGGGAGAGGACACACCCATCGGCCGCAGTTCGCTCGAAACCGTCGATAATCTATTGAAGCAAGTACAGTTAACCGCACTTCGGAATGGCTTTCGGCTTGCACAAAGGAATACGTAATGGATATTGCCCGCCCTGAAATCAAACGTCAGAAGCGCCGCCGCCGGATCATCTGGTCGATCGCCGCGCTGATTGTACTTGTCGGAGTCACGGTTGGAGTTTCGCGTCTTAAACCCGCCGCGCCCACCGTCGATCGCAGCACCATCTGGACTGATACCGTGAAGCGCGGCTCCTTGTTGCGCCAGGTGCGCGGCCTGGGCTCGCTGATTCCCAGCCACGAGGATGTTCGTCAGATTCCTGCCGAAACCGAAGCCACCGTCATCCGCATCGATAAACTCCCCGGCTCGCAGGTGCAGACCGATACCGTGCTGGTCGAGATGAGCAATCCGCAACTGGAGCAGGAAGCGCTCGACGCGCAATTGCAGGTGAAAGCCGCCCAAGCCGAGTACCAGAGCCTGAAGGTCAAACTCGACAGCGATCTGATGACACAGAAGGCGGGAGCGGCGACCGTTACTGCCGACTACAACGAGGCGCAGCGCCAGGCGCAGACCGATAAGGCGCTTTACGACCTCGGCGTCATCTCCGGGCTGGCAGCCAAAGCCTCGGAAGGCAAGGCGCAGGAACTGGACACCCGCGACAAGATCGAGGACGAGCGGCTCAAGATCAATCAGGCGGCGATCAACTCCCAGCTCGCGGTGCAGCAGGCCAAGGTTGACCAGATGCGTGCGCTCGCCGACCTGAAGCAGAAGCAGCTGGAGCGCCTGAAGGTCCGCGCCGGCGTCGACGGCGTTCTGGTTGACCTGCCGCTGCAGGTCGGACAGCATGTTCTGCCCGGCACCGAACTGGCAAAGATCGTCCAGCCCAATCACCTGATGGCGGAGCTGAAAATTCCAGAGACCCAGGCCCGCGACGTGCAGATCGGTGAGCCGGCCTCCATCGACACGCATAATGGCGTCATCGCCGGCGAAGTAAGCCGCGTCGATCCCGCGGTGCAGAACGGCACCGTCACCGTGGACGTGAAGCTGACCGGTGAGCTTCCCAAGGGCGCTCGGCCCGACCTGAGCGTCGATGGCACCATCGATCTCGAGAAGCTCGATAACGTGCTTTATGTGGGCCGGCCAGCCTTCGGGCAGGAGAACAGCACCATCTCGATGTTCAGGCTCGATACGTCGGGCAATGGCGCCAGCCGCGTCCAGGTGAAGACCGGACGCGCGTCGGTGAACCAGATCGAGATCGATTCCGGGCTGAAGGAAGGCGACACGGTAATCCTCTCGGACATGTCACGCTGGGACAACACGGATCGGGTGCGGCTGGAATAAAGCAGCAACTTGCAACTGGCGGTTGGCAATTAGCAACTAGCGCCCAGGTAGCAGAGTTAGAGATGCAACGTCGATTCAGCAAAGGCGCTGGTTCAGTCACAACACGCTGGTGGATCTGCAGCAGACGTAGCAGGAGCAGAGCGCCGTAGGCGCGGAGTCAGCTCAGCCCAGCACGGAGCGAAATCCGGGCTCCCCAACTCGCGTCGCCTTTCGCGAATTGGGGTGGAGGAGCGGAGTGCTGGGATAGCCGATTCGATTTGTTCCGAGCCCCTTCAGGGGCGGCAGACGTTTCCGCAGCATGATTGTTGGACTCAGATTGCGAACCGGCGAGACGCCCACTGCGTAACTATATTACTGACGCGTTCTCGCCAGGCGGCGCATCGCGAATTACACAACGGATGGACAACCACATGAGCACCGCAACCGCCCCGCTGATTGAAATCGAAAACCTCACCAAGGTTTTTTACACCGACGAGGTTGAAACCCATGCCCTTTCCGGCGTCCACCTGACGGTGCGCAAGGGCGAGTATGTCGCCATGTCCGGGCCTTCGGGCTGCGGCAAGTCCACGCTGCTCTCCATCATCGGGCTGCTCGATACTCCCACCGCCGGAAATTACCGGCTCAACGGCCAGCCCGTGGAGAACCTCGACTTCGGCGACCGTTCGCGCATCCGCAATCGCGAGATTGGTTTCATCTTCCAGAGCTTCAATCTGATCGGCGACCTCACCGTGTACGAGAATGTCGAGCTGCCCCTGACCTATCGCGACGGCATGCCGGGCGCCGAGCGCAAGCGCCGCGTGCATGAGTCGCTGGAGCGCGTCGGCATGGCGCACCGTCTCCGTCATTATCCCTCGCAGCTCTCCGGCGGCCAGCAGCAACGTGTCGCTGTCGCCCGCGCCCTGGCCGGATCGCCTTCCATCCTGCTCGCCGATGAGCCCACGGGAAATCTCGACTCGCGTAATGGCGAAGCGGTGATGGAGCTGCTGCAGAAGCTGCATCGCGAGGGCGCGACCATCTGCATGGTGACCCACGATCCGCGTTTCGCCGCGCATGCCCAGCGCGAGATTCACCTCTTCGATGGCAAGGTCGTTGCCGAAGAAGAGCTGCGGAGATTGATGCAGGAAAGCGGCACCTAGCACCCGGCCTCGAGTCGGCACCTGAGTGCATTCGCATGTGCCTGTGCTTCGTGTGCGCGGGAAAACTGCGGTCCGGTGCGTTTTTGTTTGCTGTGGCCAACTGCCGGATGCCAGATGCCGGCTGCAACAGCGAATAGAGGCTGACGATGAGTTCACTGCTTCACGACCTGCGCTACGCCTTCCGCCAGCTGCGGAAGAATCCCGGCTTCACCTCCGTCACCGTCCTGACGCTGGCGTTGGGCATCGGCGTCAACGCCGCCATGTTTGCCGTCATTGACGCCGTGCTGCTGCGCCCGCTGCCGTTCCCCAAACCCGACCAGATTGTGCAGGTGAGCGAAGCCACTCCACAGGACGTGGCGGCCAGCTCATCCTCGGTGCCCGACATCCGCGACTGGCGCGCGCAGAGCCACAGCTTTCAGGACATCGGGTATTACACCGTAAGCCTCCGCGGCGTGGATGTGCCCGGCTTTTCCGACTTCATTCCCGTCGTTCTGGGCAGCGCAAATCTTCTGACCACCTTGCAGGTCGAGCCTGCCCTGGGACGCGGCTTTCTTGCCAACGAGGATCAACCTGGCCACGGCGACGTCGTGCTGATCAACTCTGTGGCCTGGGAAAAATTCTTCAACCGGAGCCCGAAGGCGGTAGGCAGCTCGCTCAAGATGGGCGACAGGATCTTTACCGTGATCGGAGTGATGCCAGCAGGGTTCGAATTTCCGTACGTGGGCGACGGACCGGCGGTATGGGGTCCTCTGGTTCTCAGCAAGGAATACGAAGGCCGCGACTCGCGCGCGGTGGTCGCAGAAGGCCGGCTCAAGACCGGAGTCTCGTTGAGCGCGGCGCAATCCGAATTGAGCGGCATCCAGGGCAATATTTCGAAGGCTTATCCCACCTTGGAGCTCAGCAAGCGGGTGCTCGTCACCAGCTATCGCCAGGTCCTGACCGGCAACGTCCGGTCGGCGCTGCTGGCCTTGCAGTTCGCAGTTTTGGCGGTGTGGCTGATCGCCTGCGCAAACGTGGCTAGTCTGCTGCTGTCGCGCACAACGGGACGGCGGCGCGAGATCGCCATTCGCAGCGCGATCGGTGCCGACCACAGCCGCCTGGTGCGACAGTTCCTTACCGAGAGTCAGGTGCTCGCCTTTAGCGGCGCCGCTCTTGGGCTGGCACTGGCCTTCGGCTGCGTTCGTGCGCTGAAGTTCTATCTCGATCTGTACCTGCCGCTGTCCAGCCACATCCACATTGATGCGCGTGTCGCCGCCGCACTGATCGCGTTCTCTATCGTATCGGCTGTGCTCTTCGGGCTGGTGCCGGCGATACAGGCCGCGCGCGCCCCCGCGCAGCAAGCTCTGCGCGAAGGAACCCCCAGTGCCGGCGCCAGCCGCTGGCAGAAACACCTGCGCGACGCTCTCGTCGTCGGCGAGATTGCACTCTCGCTGCTCTTGCTGGTTTCGGCCGGATTGCTGTTGCGCAGCCTCCTGGCATTGCACCAGCTGCCCCTCGGGTTTGTCCCCCATAATGCGGTGACCGCGTCGATATTCCTGCCGCAAGCCAATGGGGCCCTGGTGGGCAATTCGGGCAAATACGCCGGGAAGAACATTGCGCAGGTTTTTTACACGCCGCTGCTCGATCGCCTGACGCATCTGCCCGGTGTGGAGTCGGCTGCCCTCACCAGCATTCTGCCGTTGTCGCCGCAGTCACAGATCGGCGGCTCGTTCGATATCGTTGGCCGGCCCAGTGATCCGGAGAATAAAACGACGGCCGCAGTACGCGCGGTCAGCCCGAACCTGTATTCCACGCTCGGCATTCGCCTGCTTCGGGGGCGCTTATTCACCGACTCCGACGGCCCGCAGGGACAGGGCGGCGCGGTGGTGAATCAGGCGTTCGTGAGCAGGTATTTTCGCAACCAGAATCCGCTGGGCCAGCAATTGAAGATAAGCGACAAAGGCCCACACGGCACCGTCACCATCATTGGCGTGGTCGAGGACGTTCATCAGACGGCGATGACCGACACGGTCCAACCGGAGATCGATCTTTCCTACTTGCAACTGGCGCCGGACGACGAACTCACGCCCTATGCCCTGGCATCGTTCAGCAATTTTGTGCTGCGCACTCACGTTGATCCTGTGTCCGTGATCCCGGCGGTGCGTAGCACCCTGCGGGATTTCGATCCTGATCTGCTGGTGACTGATGTTCGCACCATGCAGGAGATCGTCGACACTTCTCTGGGCAGCCAGACCCTGGCCGTGCGCCTGCTGTGGATCTTTGCCGGAGCGGCGCTGCTCATCTCGATTGCCGGCATCTACGGCCTGCTGGCCTATAACGTGAGCCAGCGCACCCGCGATCTGGGCGTACGGATGGCGCTGGGGGCGACCCGCTCCAGCGTAATTGCGCTGGTGCTGCGTCATGCCCTCGTGCTGCTTGCCACCGGCGTCGCCATCGGTGTGCTGGCTGCGGTGTCCGCGGGAAACGTCCTGCGCAGTTTTCTGTACGGAGTTGTACCCTATGACGCCTTCACGATTTTTGCCGTCTCCCTGCTGCTGCTGGCCTGCGGCCTGTTCGCCAGCTATATTCCGGCACGGCGGGCTTCGCGCATCGATCCCGTGAAGGCGCTGCGGTGGGAGTGAAAAAGAGCAGCTAGCAGCTAGCAATGAGGCTACCGGTACGCCGCCCATCGTCGTTATGGTTGGAACCTGAAAATGCAACACCATCAACTTAATCTTGTGTAGCAAATCGCTGTTTGTCAGTTACGACTAATGCCAGCTGCCACGCGCTAGTTGCTGGTTGCTCATTGCTTATGATCCAACTCAAAAACGTCGAACGCAGCTACAAAACGGGAGCGGGGCAGACGTGGGTGTTGCGCCGCGTTGACCTCACCATCAACGAGGGGGAATTCGTCACCATCATGGGACCGTCGGGGGCGGGAAAATCGTCCCTGCTCAACGTCCTTGCCCTGCTGGACGACGGGTGGGCGGGCGAATACTGGTTCGGCGAGCAGCCGGTCCACCTGATGAAACGCAAGGAGCGCGCGGAACTGGCCAAGCGCAAGATCGGCATGGTCTTCCAGAGCTATCACCTGCTCGACGATCTCACCGTCCAGGAAAACATCGATCTGCCGCTCTCCTATAAAGACATCCCGCGCTCCCAGAGACAGGGCATGGTGGCCGAGACGCTCGATCACTTCCAGATTGTTGCCAAGAAGGATCTGTACCCCAATCAGCTTTCTGGCGGGCAGCAGCAGCTGGTGGGGGTGGCCCGTGCGGTGATTCACACGCCGGCCCTGTTGCTGGCCGACGAGCCCACCGGCAACCTGCACTCCAGCCAGGCAAAAGAAATCATGGAGCTGTTCACAAAACTGAATCGCGAAGGAACAACCATCGTGCAGGTCACGCATTCCGAAGTGAACGCTTCCTATGGTTCCCGCACCATCCAGATGAAAGACGGCTGGCTGGTGGGCGACACCGGCAATCCGGCGCTGGCGCAACGCGGTGAGGCGGTCCGCTCATGACTGCCCGGCAGCAGCTCCCGGCTCTTCCATGGGAATGCGCCAAAAAGCTCCGCGCGTTCGTCTGTATTCTCTGTGCTCTGCTGGCTGGCGCCCAGGCGCAGCAGGAGACGCCGAATGCACCCACGCCCCAGCAGGCGGCGCCCTCAACGGCGATTTCGCCGGAGTTCCACCTCCGCACCCCGCCCAGCCTGGCGATCCCGCAGTCGCACAATCCCCTGCAGTCCTACGCTCCCAGCCGCGTGCCCCGGCCCGATCTGGCGAACTCGCCGCGGCTGCAGCAACTCATCCGTGACGGCAAGCTCTACATCTCGCTGCAGGATGCGATTGCGCTGGCGCTGGAGAACAATCTGGATCTGGCGATCGCGCGCTACAACCTGCCCATTGCCGACACCGATATCCAGCGCACAAAAGCTGGCGGCTCGTTTCGCGGTGTCAACGCCGGCATCGTGCAGGGCACCCCCGGCGGCGGCATCGGTGGCTTCGGGGCGGGCGCGCCCGGCGCCGGCGCGGGTGGTACCACGGGTGGCGCGGGTGGCGCCGGAGCTGGCGCTGCCGGCCTGGTGCAATCCACCCTCGGCATCGGCACGGTGGTGCCCTCGTTTGATCCGCTTCTTACCGGCCTCACCGGCCTTGAGCACCTGACACAGCCCCTGTCGAACCTGCAGCTCTACGGCGTCCCGGAACTGCAAAGCAACATCGGCCAGGTGAATCTGAACTTCAGCCAGGCTTTTCCCACCGGCACCAGCTACAGCTTCGAACTGGACAATAACCGCCAGACCACCAACAGCATCTTCAGCAGCCTGAGCCCGCAACTCGGCACCTACTACCGCTTCACCATTCAGCAGCAGTTGCTGGCTGGTTTCGGCACCGGCCCCAACCTTCGTTACCTGCGCATCGCCAGGAACAACAAAAAAATCTCCGACATTGCCTTCAAGATGCAGGTGATCGCCACCGTAACCCAGGTCGCCAACATTTACTGGGACCTGGTCAGCGCCTATCAGGAAGAGAAGGTCAACGAGCAGTCGTTCGCCTTCGCGCAACAGAGCCTGGAGAACGCAAAGAAGCAGCTACAGCTGGAATCGATTCCGGCCATGGACGTAATGCGGGCGGAGGCCGAGGTTTCCCGCCGCGATCAGGACCTGACCGTCGCCAAAACCACCTTGCAGTTGCAGGAATCCCTGATGAAGAACGCGCTCACGAAGAACCTCGATGACCCCACGCTCGAATCCATGCCCGTGGTGCCCACCGACCGGCTGGACACGGTACAGGAAATTCCCGAGCGGCCGACCCCGGAGTTGATCGCGCAGGCGCTGCTCGACCGCCCCGAGCTGGCGGAATCGGAAATCGATCTTAGGAACCGTGAGATCACCCGCAAGGCGGCCGGCAACGCCTTGCTGCCTACGCTCGCCCTCGTGGGATTTTATGGCGGCACCGGCTTGGCGGGCATCATGAATCCCTTTTACGCACAGCCATTCACGCCACTGGTGCCCACCAACTGGTGGGGCGGCTTCCAGAACGCGTTCAACAACTCTTCTCCCGACTATTTCGTCGGGCTGAACCTCAACCTGCCGTTCCGCAACCGGGTGGGGAAGGCGGATCAGTATCGCTCGGAGCTGGAATATCGCCAAGCGGAGCTGCGCGAGCAGCAACTGAAGAAGCAGATTCGCATCGAAGTACGCAATGCCGAGTACGCGCTGGAACAGGGCCGCGCCCGGGTGGATGCGGCACGCAAGGCCCGCGATCTGGCCGAGAAGACATTCACCATCATGCAGAAGGAGCAGGCGCTCGGCGCGGGTTCCAGTTTCCAGACGCTCACCGCGCAGCGCGACCTTGCCCTGGCCGAACTCGACCTGGTGAACGCCAGCACGGCTTACCAGAAGTCCAAACTTGAACTGCAACGCTCGACTGGAACCACCCTCGAGGAGAACAGGATCCAGATCCAGGATGCAGTAGACGGCACGGCACATTGACGGAGAGAACCTTGCCACGTACACCGACACAACCCGCCAGCGCGTCATCGCGGGACGGAGCAACCGAGGCGCGGGAGCGTCAGCGCACCGGCCGCATTCTTGCCGCCGACGATCAGCCGCATATCCTGGAAGCTCTGGAGCTGTTGCTGCGGCCTGCGGGCTTCGAAGTGGACACCGCGAAGTCTCCCGCCGCGGTGCGGGAAGCGCTGGCCAGCGAATTCTACGACGCCGTGCTCATCGACCTGAACTATACCCGCGACACCACCTCCGGCCAGGAAGGACTGGACCTGCTCTCCGAAATCGTCTCGCTCGATGGCAGCATGCCGGTCATCGTCATGACCGCATGGGGCAATGTGGGGCTGGCAGTCGAGGCCATGCGCCGCGGCGCGCGGGATTTTATCCAGAAGCCGTGGGAGAACGAGCGTCTGCTGGCCATCCTGCGCACCCAGGTGGAACTGCATCGCGCCCTGCAGCGCACCCAGCAGCTGGAAGCGGAAGCCCGGCTGCTGCGCGCCGAAGGCCGCCCGGAGTTTATCGCCACCGCGCCCTCCATGCAGCCGGTCCTGCAGACCATCGCCCGCATCGGTCCCTCCGATGCCAATGTGCTGGTGACGGGCGAGCATGGCACCGGCAAGGAAGTAGTCGCCCAGACCCTGCACGCATTGTCCCCGCGCGCCTCCATGCCACTGGTCGCGGTCAACACCGGCGCGCTGCCCGAAGGCACCTTCGAGAGCGAACTCTTCGGCCACGTCAAAGGCGCCTTTACCGATGCCCGCATGGACCGCATCGGCCGCTTTGAGCTCGCCGACAACGGCACCATCTTCCTCGATGAAATCGGTAACGTCCCCATCCGCCAGCAGGCCAAGCTGCTGCGGGTGCTGGAGACCGGCGAAATCGAGCGCGTGGGCTCTTCGCGGACCAAGCACATCAACGTTCGTGTCATCTCAGCCACCAACACCAATTTGCAGGATGCCATCGCCGCCGGCCAGTTCCGCGAAGACCTGCTGTTCCGGCTGAACACGGTGGAAATTCACATCCCCGCGCTGCGCGAGCGCCGCGAGGACATTCCCGCACTGGCCGCGCACTTTCTCAAGCGCTATGCGGGGCGTTATCGCGCTCCGGTGACCGGCTTTGCGCCGTCCGCGCTGCAGGCCATGATCCAATATGCCTGGCCAGGCAATGTCCGCGAGCTGGAACACACGCTGGAGCGCGCCGTGCTCATGTGCCACACCGAGGAGATCCAGGTTGCCGATCTCGGACTCAACGTGCAGCAACGGCCCCAGGGTCTGAACCTTGAGGAGCTCAGCATCGAGGAGGTTGAGGGCATCCTAGTACGCAAGGCATTGCAGCGCTTCCACGGCAATGTGAGCCAGGCGGCGGAGGCGCTCGGCCTGAGCCGCGGTGCTCTCTACCGCCGGATGGAACGCTATGGCATCTAGTTCGGGCCGCGAACCCCGGCCTGCTGTGCAGTCCACGGCACGGCCGGCGCTTGCCCGCGACCCTGAACCCCTCAGCTCGTCGTTCGAAAGACCGGCGCCGTATCGCGAGCCAGCACCTTCCGGCATAGCCCAACATCGGGGCGTCGCAGAAGCGGGCGCCCGCATTTCCCGTCCCCGTGCCAGACGCCACAAGCTGCTTTATGAGAAGCGCATTGCCCTGTTCGCCATCCTTGCCGCGGTGCCCGGAGTTGGCTTCGGCACCGTCCTCATCTGGACCCACAACTGGACGCCGGACGTAAAGATTTCGCTCACCGCGCTGGAGCTTTTTCTCTGGCTGGTGCTGACCCTGGCCCTGCTCGACCAGATCGTGCGGCCGTTGCAGACCCTGGCCAATGTCGTCGGCGCGCTGCGCGAGGAGGACTATTCTTTTCGCGCGCGCGGGGCTGCTCCCAATGACGCCATGGGCGAGCTGGCGCTGGAGATCAACGCCCTCGCGGACATTCTCACCGAGCAGCGCCTGCAATCCATCGAGGCGACGGCGCTACTGCGCCGGGTCGTGCAGGAGATCGATGCCCCGCTGTTCACTTTCGATCCCGACCACATCCTGCGGCTGGTAAACGCCGCCGGTGAGCGGCTGCTGCAGCAACCTTCAGCGCGCCTGTTGGGCAAAACCGCCGCAGAGCTGGAGCTCAATGCCTGCTTCGAAGCGGCCAATGAGACCCTGGTCGCCTTGCCCTACTCCGCGCCCAACGCCCGCTGGATGGTGCGCAAGAGTTCCTTCCGGCAGAGCGGCGTTCCCCATACGCTCATCGTGCTCTCCGACGTGAGCCGCGCGTTGCGCGAGGAAGAGCGCAGCGCCTGGCAGAAGCTGATCCGCGTGCTCGGCCACGAGCTGAACAATTCGCTCGCGCCCATCATTTCCATTGCGGGCAGCCTGTCGTCACGCCTGCCGCTGCCGGAACTGCCGGAGGCGCAGAACGCCGATTTCCAGCGCGGGCTCGGCATCATCGAGTCGCGCACGGCTTCGCTGCATCGCTTTCTGCAGTCCTATCGCAGGTTGGCGCAGATGCCCTCTCCAACCTTGCAACCGACCGAGCTGCGGCCGCTGCTGGAGCGGGTGGCAAACCTGGAAACTCGCCTGAAAGTGGATATTTCGCCGGGGCCCGATCTCATCCTGATGATCGATCCCGACCTGATTGAACAGATGCTGATCAACCTGGTGCGGAATGCTGTGGACGCTGCCCTGGAACAGGCGCAGGCGCCGCAGAGCGGCGAACCGGTACCTCCCAGTGTCACCCTGCGCTGGGAGCAGTTCGATCGCCGGGTCGCCCTTATCGTCGAGGACAACGGCATCGGCCTGCTCAATCCGGGCAACGCCTTCGTTCCCTTCTACACGACCAAGCCCGGAGGCTCCGGAATCGGGCTGGTGCTGTCGCAGCAGATCGCCGAAGCGCACGGCGGCTCTATCGAATTGGCGAACCGTACCGATGAGCGCGGCTGCCGGGTCAAGGTCATGCTGCCCTACCGGC
>Ga0335081_10008992_pt1 | contig 16042 bp, 18 predicted proteins | sample Lox_Sample_35_FD_206713 | JGI IMG/M metagenome (GOLD analysis project Ga0335081, IMG submission 206713) | Soil microbial communities from Loxahatchee National Wildlife Refuge, Florida, United States - Lox_Sample_3.5 | ecosystem: Environmental > Terrestrial > Soil > Wetlands | place: USA... | reverse complement strand
CGGTGATCACTGGGCCGAACCTTGTGGCGATACCTTATTACGCGTGGTCGAACCGGGGCATGGGGGAGATGGCGGTCTGGCTTCCGCGCCGTTCGGACAAGGCCATCACCCTTCCCACTCCGCTGCCACCGAACATCGCGCGGGTGCTGTCTTCGGGCGGCATCGAGAAGAAGTGGACCGGTTACAACGATCAGAACGACGACATCGCCGCCGTCTACGATGGGGTGGACCCGATCGGTTCGGCGGACGAATCGCACCGCTATTTCCGCATGCGGCCGCCCGCCGGAGAGGCTGGGTGGGTGGAGTACGATTTCAAAACGCCGGCGAGGATCTCGTCCAGTGAAGTGTATTTCGCCGACGACAAGCGTTTCTGCAAGCTGCCGGCGTCGTGGCGGCTGACGTATAAGGACGCTGATCAGTGGAAGCCAATATCTGCGACCTACGCGGTGGCCAAGGACAGATTCGACGCGGTCACGTTTGATCCGGTTACCACGGCGGCGGTGCGCATCGAAGTCGAGCCGCAGACGAAGCATTATCAGGCGGGAGAAATCGGCCCGCCCGGCGCTAATTTCCTGACGCGCGACATCGACTGGCGCGAATTCGGCATCATTGAGTGGCGGGTGAAGTAGCGCAGTGCCAGAAGCACCAATGTCGACGCAGCCCCACAGCGATCTTCACGCCAGGTCATCGCTCCCAAAGCATCGGCGATCACGCAAGACCGATTCGATAGCCTTGGTGCGGTATGCTATGCGCCGCGGGCAGTTCGACTGCAGCAGGCTTGCCGGGCATGATACCATAATAGTGCCTTTTAATAGTCCCGCAAGAGCTTGGCCGTTCTGATCTGCCTCGTCTAGCCCGCACAATTGAAAGACAGAAGGAGCTAGAACGTGAAAAACATCTTCGTAGGCAATTTGGATTTTTCCGCAACCGAGTCGTCGGTGAGAGCGCTTTTCGAGCCGTACGGCAAGATCGATCGTGTGAACCTGGTGACCGACCGAGACACTGGGCGTTCGCGCGGCTTCGCTTTCGTCGAGATGACGGATTCCGCCGAGGCGGATCGGGCAATCGCGGCGCTGAACGGTACCAGCCTGGAAGGTCGCGCGCTCAACGTGAACGAGGCGCGCCCGAAGAATGAAGGCGGGCGCGGTGGCTACTCCCGTGGTCCTCAAGGCGGGGGAGGGCGGCGGCGGGAGCCCCGCTGGTAGAATAGATCGGCACGGCCGGGCGGTACTGGCCGTTCCCAAGTCGGCTCCGTGACCCGAACATATGGAGACCTTCAAGAAGCGCCAGAAAGAGATGCGCCGTTTGGAGCGGCAGAAGGACAAAGCAGCCCGGCGGATCCAACGAAAACAGAATCGCGCAAGCTCGTCCGATAATGTGCCGTCTGATGACACTCCAAAGGCCGGGCCTGATGGCTCGCCTCCGGTCGAACCAACCACCGACGTGTAGCTGTTGACACCCCGGCCGCTCCGTGCCGGGCGGCCCGATCCGAAGGGAGATGCTATGGAGGTCAGGTACTTGGGATTCGAGCAACAACAAAGCGCACGTTCATACCGATTTGACGTCGTAGAGAAGGGCCAGTCCACCAGACGAGTCATCGTCACCGCGGATCTGTCATTGTTCCACACCCACGGGGTCGGCATCCAGGAAGGGCCGACTCTGTCCGCGAGTAAACTTGTGGCAGACCTGGAAAGCGACTTCGCTGGACCACACCAGCTTACCGCCGAGGATTTGCTCTCGTATGTGAGTGCCCGCTCTCTGGCGGAAGCGAAACGGGCGGAGATGCGTAAGGCCCCGCGGCGGCGTCCCTCGCCGGCGGAGGAGCGATCTCCCTGGAGAGGCTCCAGGGCCTGACGGCTGATCTCCGCGTAGCGCTTGTTCGACGGCAGCGCGGCTACCGAATCTCCCCAGGTTATACTGAAACTTCCCATGCTTCGAGTTCGGTTTGCGCCCTCTCCCACTGGGTTTCTGCACATTGGGAGCGCGCGCACGTTCATCTTTAACTGGTTGTACGCGCGGCGGAACGGCGGCACCATGATCCTGCGCATCGACGATACCGACGTCGAGCGCAATACCGAAGCCTCGCTTACCTCGATCTATGAGGGACTGCAGTGGCTGGGGATGAGCTGGGACGAAGAGTACAAGCAGTCCGAGCGCCTGGCTCTGCACCGGCAAATGGCCGAGGCCATTCGGCAGAAGGGTCTGGCGTACCGCGATTTCACGCCGGCGTCGCATGCGGCCGACGGCGAAAAATCGGGCGCGCAGGGCACGTGGCTGTTCAACAGCGGGATGCGCGAAATGCGGCGCGAGGAAAGCGATCGACGCGCCGCCGCCGGGGAACCGTTCGCGCTGCGATTCAAGGTGCCCCGCGACCGCGAGCGGCAAGTGCGCTTCGCCGACGCGGTGTATGGCGAACAGGCGAAGTCCACCGCTGATATCGAGGACTTCGCGCTGCTGCGCAGCGACGGCATGCCGACGTATCACCTGGCCTCCTGCGCCGACGACGCCGATCTGGGCATCAACTACATCATTCGGGGGCAGGACCATCTCACCAACACGTTCAAGCACGCGCTGATTTTCGAAGGCGCGGGCGTGCATGCGCCGCGGTTTGCGCACCTGCCGCTGCTGGTGGCGCCGGATGGTACCAAGCTCTCGAAACGGAGGCACGGGCCGGTGGTGAGCGTCACCACCTACCGCGACGCCGGGTTTCTGGCCAACGCTTTCGTGAACTTCATCGTGCTGCTCGGATGGTCGCCCAAGAACGATCGCGAGCTGATGACAACACAGCGGGAACTGATCGAACTCTTCTCGCTGGAGGGCATCAACCGGTCAAACGCAGTCATCAATTTTACCGAAGACGACCCATTTGATCCCAAGGCCGTCTGGCTGAACGCAGAGCACATCCGCAATATGCAGGTGACGGAACTGTCCGAGCGGCTCTTGCAAGTAGCGCGCAACGCCGGGCACGACGTGGACGCAGCCAAGATGGCGCAGATCACGCCGCTCGTCCGGGAACGCATCAAGCTGCTCAACGACGTCCTCCAGGTGGCGGACTTCTTCTTCGCCGAAACGCTGGCGCCTTACGACGCCGCGGAGCTGATCCCCAAGAAGGGAGACGCGGCGATGGCGATGGCGGTGCTTCAGCGCGCGAAGGACGTGCTGTCGGCGGCCGAATTTTCGCACGACGGCCTGGAAGCCGCCTTGCGCGGCGCCGCCGAAAGCCAGGGCATCAAGGCTGGCCAGATGTTCGAGCCGATCCGCGTGGCGGTATGCGGCCGCAAGACCGCGCCGCCGCTGTTCGGCACGCTGGAAGCGCTGGGCCGCGAAACCTGCCTGAAACGCATCGAACAGGCCATTGATAAGCTGAAAACGATATGAACCCGTCGCATACCATGCCGCCCCCCGAGTCGCCGGGCGGGGTTTCCAATTTTATTCGCGAAATCATGCGCGAAGATCTGAAGACCAATAAGTTCGCCGGACGCGTCCACACCCGATTTCCGCCCGAACCGAACGGGTACCTGCATATTGGCCACGCCAAGTCCATCTGCCTGAATTTCGGGCTGGCGGCGGAGTTCGGCGGGAAGACCAACCTGCGCTTCGACGATACCAACCCCTCCAAGGAGGAGACCGAGTACGTCGAATCGATCATGGATACGGTCAAGTGGTTGGGGTTCGATTGGGAGGACCGGCTGTTCTACGCCTCGGACTATTTCGACCAGTTGTACGAGTGGGCGGTGCAGCTCATCCAGGAAGGCAAGGCCTACGTCTGCGATTTGACGGCAGACCAGGTGCGCGAATATCGCGGGACCCTGACCGAACCGGGCAAAGAGAGTCCCTACCGCGACCGCTCGGCGGGAGAAAACCTGGACCTGTTCGAACGGATGAAGGCGGGAGAATTTCCGGACGGAGCGCGGACGCTGCGCGCTAAGATCGACATGGCCTCGCGCAACCTCAACCTGCGCGACCCGGTGATGTACCGGATCCTCCACGCCACGCACCACCGGACAGGCGACAAATGGTGCATCTACCCGATGTACGACTTCGCCCACGGGCAATCCGACTCCATCGAAGGGATCACGCACTCGATCTGCACGTTGGAATTCGAGGACCACCGGCCGCTGTACGACTGGTACATCGAGGCGCTGGGGATCTACCATCCGCAGCAGATCGAGTTCGACCGGCTGAACCTGACTTACACTCTGTTGAGCAAACGCAAGCTGCTCGGGCTGGTGCAGGACGGCCACGTGCGCGGATGGGACGATCCGCGCATGCCGACGCTTTCCGGGATCCGGCGGCTGGGGTACACGCCGGAGGCGATCCGCAATTTCTGCTCGGCGGTGGGCGTTTCCAAGACAAACGGAACCATCGAGCTGGGATTGCTGGAACACCATGTGCGCGAGGATTTGAACAAGCGGGCGCCGCGGGTAATGGCGGTGCTGCGGCCGCTCCGAATGGTCATCGACAACTACCCGGAGAACCAGGTGGAGGAGATGGAGGCGATCAACAACCCGGAAGACGTCTCCGCGGGCAAACGCAAGGCGCCGTTTTCGCGCGTTCTCTATATCGAGCAGGACGACTTCCGAGAGGCGCCGCCCAAACAATACTACCGTCTGAGCCCGGGGCGCGAGGTGAGGCTGCGCTACGGGTACTTCGTTACGTGCACCGGCGCGGTGAAGGACGAGACCGGGCGCGTAACGGAGATTCACTGCACCTACGACCCGGCCACGCGGGGCGGCGACGCACCGGATGGACGCAGAGTGAAATCGACCATCCACTGGGTTTCCGCCGCTCATGCGATCGACGCCGAAGTGCGCCTGTACGAGCACCTGTTCAGCAAAGAGGACCCGGGCGAGACGGAGGAGGGACAGGATTTCACGGCCAACCTGAATCCGAATTCGCTGGAGGTGTTGCAGGGGGCCAAGCTGGAACCATCGCTGGCGGGAGCGACGGCGGGGAGCCGCTACCAATTCGAGCGGCTCGGATATTTTTGCGTGGACCCGGATTCGACGCCGGGGCGGCTGGTGTTCAATCGGACGGTAGGACTGAAAGATACGTGGGCGAAGATCGAAAAACGAAGTAAGAACTGATTGGCTGCGGATGAACGCAGATAAAAAGAGAGCAGGGGTGGGAGTCACCTCTCCGCTCCCTCACGGTCGCGGCTCCGAGGGCCTTCGGATTGAGTTTGGTTAGATGATCATTCTCGGAATCGGCGGGATTCTTGGCGATGCCGCCAGTGCAATTCTCAAAGACGGCGAGCTGGTGGCGGCCATCGAGGAATCGAAACTGGTGCGGCGGCGCGCGCACTGGGGCGGCCGAGGGGAGTTGCCGGAGCGTTCGATCGATACCTGCCTGGAACTGGCGGCCGCGAAGCCCGAGCAGGTGGACGCCGTTGCGATTGTCCGCCCGATTCCCGAGTCCGATCTGCACCTGAAGGTGCGAGCGCGGTTCCCAAACAGCCGCATCGTGCTGTTGGGACATCACCGCGCGCATGCCGCGTCGGCGTACTACGCCTCGCCGTTCGAAGATGCCACGGTGCTGACGCTCGACCGCGGGTCCGATTTTCGATGCGGCTCGCGCTGGCAAGGCCGCGGCGCCGAGATGACGCTGGAGCACGAACACTACTCGCCGGACTCCTTGGGCGATCTGTACGGGCGGGTCACTGAGTTGCTGGGCATGACGGCCAACGAAGACGAGCACAAAGTGCAGTGGCTCTCGGTGGCCGGCGACTGCCGCTACCAGGATTTGTTCCTGGAGATCCTAGGGCTTTCCGATGGCGGGCCTCGGATGGACCGCTCGTTTCTGAGCACGGAACGGTTGAAGTTCGGCGGCTTCGGCGCCCGGTTTTACGAGCGGCTTGGCCTCAAGGACGGCGAACCGCTCCCCGATTCGATGCGCGCGCACCTGGCAGCCGGCGCCCAGAAAGCCGTTGAGATCGCGGCTATCCGTATGGCGGGCTCGGGCCGCAATCTATGTCTCGCGGGCGGGCTGGGATTGAACGCGTTGGTAGTTTCGGCGCTCGAACACCGCTCGGGTTATGAGAACGTCTTCGTGCAGCCGGTGGCGGGGAATGCGGGGACGGCGATCGGGGCGGTGCTGGAAACCTGGCACGCGGTGTACCATCGCGGCGAGCGCGTCCCTTTCCACACGTTGTGCCTGGGCCCGGCGTACTCCGCTGCGGACACCAAGCAGGTGCTCGAGAACTGCAAGCTTGGTTTCCGCCACCTGCTCACCGTGGACGAAGTGATCGATACCGCGGTGGCGCAGTTGAGTGACAACAAGATTGTCGCTTGGATGCACGGGCGCATGGAGTTCGGCCCGCGCGCGCTGGGCAACCGCAGCATTCTGGCCTCGCCGCTGGATCCCTATTCCACCGAGAACCTGAACGTCTTCATCAAGCACCGCGAGCAGTTCCGCAAGTTCGCCGCGTCGGTGCCGGCGGAACTGTGCGCCGAGTATTTCGAAGTGGGAGCCAACGCGCGGTATCTCTCGACGGTGGGCCGCGTCAGGCCGGAGCATCGCGAGAAGTTCGCCGCCGCCATCCTGGCCGGCGACCTGGTCCGCGTGCATGCGGTGGATCGCGACGAGAACCCGCTCTGCTGGAAGCTGCTGCACGCGGCGGGCAAGGCTACGGGCCTGCCGGTGCTTTACAACACGTCGTTTAACCTCTTCGGCGAGCCGCTGGTGTGCACGCCGCGCGACGCGGTCCGCAGCTTCTATTCGTCAGGGATCGACGCCATGTTTGTCGGGAATTTCTTCCTGCAAAAATAGGTCGCCGCGGCCGGGCAGGTTGATCTGGTCGCGCTGGGTGCCGCGCAGCTTGAGCAGCACCGAACGGTATTCCGCTTCGAGCGTGGGAAGCCGCTTGCCGTAAACCTTCTTCAGATTCTTGCTTCCCTTCTTCCAGGCCTGCTGAAAGCGGTCGGCTCCATAGGTTTCGTATAGATACTGAACGAACCCTCCCAGCTCGGGGTACGCATCGTCGGGAGAATAGATGGAGGACTTCCATCGTGGATTGACGAGCTTCTTGAGCGGGATCCACTGCTCGCTCTGCAGCATCACCAGGCATTGCCGGTTCATGAGGGACGAGTGGTTGTCCACCACATAATTGGCCAATCCCTCTTCCAGCCAGGGCTCCGCCGGTCCCCAAAGATTGGTGGCAATTTCGTGGGCCAGCTCGTGGGCCAGGCTCAGCTCGGAATACGGCGCGACCACGCAGAATACGGCGTGCTGCGTGGGCCGGGAACGGCCGATCACCTCCGCGCCAATCAGCTCGTTCATCCGTTCCAGCGAGCCAACAAAGAAAACGTGGATGATCGGGTCGTAACTGCCGACGCCCAGAAGCCGCAGGACGGACGTGCGCCCCCATTCGGCGACTTCTTTCAGTTGCGAGAGCCGGCGCTCGGCTTCGGAGTCGGCTTCGAAGTTCAGCTCGAAATGAGCGGAGTGCTCGATCTTCCAGGCAAATCCCGGGTGCTCATAGTAGGGCCGCAGGATTTCGTCGGTGAAGCGCTCCCGCATGGCGGGCTGGGCGTTCAACCAGGGGGAAACCGCGAAGGCAAGCACCAACCAGGCGCGGATCGAGCGAGCTAACATGTGCTGTACTGATTATCTCATGTGGATGGAATAACTTCAGAAGTAGATTCGGGGCTTGAAGATAGCTCGGGCGTGCTGCAGCCCGGTATCACACATTGAGATTCAGCCGGTTAACGGTTCCGGATCCCCGGGCGTTTTGCCCTCGGAGAGGAGCCATGGGGTCTGTAACATGTGTTGCGGCAGCTTCGTCCGCCGCCGATGTGCCAGGCGGAGCGCGACCGTGGCGAGCCCGAGGATGGTGCCGGGTCTGATCCGAAGCGCCGCCTGGTACGCCGCGGTAGTGCGCGGCTGGAGCAGGGCGCAGAAGAGATACCTCGCCTTCCGGTAGGCGCAAGCTCAAACGTGTGCGCACACGAAAACCGAAGGCCTATAATCATGTATTCATGCGTTCGCGCAGGCTGGCGTGCCTCATTCTGGGATCGTGGCTGGGCGCGGGGCTGCTGATGGCATGGGCGAGCGCGGAGAGTTCGCGCTCGGTGGACCGCCTGCTGGCCCAGCCGAATCCGCTGGCTGCGGTCGAGATCCGGAACGCAGGCCGCGCGCCGGTCACCGAGCTTCTGCGCTACCAGGTGGCGGAGCTGAATCGCTCGTACGCCGAGACCTGGGAGTGGGCGCAACTCTGCCTGGGCACTTTCTTTTTCTTCTTTCTGCTGTTCGGCACCACACAGGGAAAGGCGTCGCTGGCGCTGGCGCTGCTCATGTTCCTGGTGGTGGCGGCGCAGCGGCTGCTCTTGACGCCCGAAATCGTGTCGATGGGACGCGCGCTGGACTTTGCCGCCAGTTATTCGTCCCCGGATCGCAACCAGCTACAGGTGCTGCACTACGGTTACACTTTGACGGAACTGGCCAAGCTGGCGCTGGGGCTGACTCTGGCGGGATTGCTGACCTGGCAGCGGAGCGGGCGGTCACTCGACGCCGGGAAGCAGGTCAATCCGGTCGATAAAGCCAACCACCGCCATGTCGATCGGTGACTGCGGCCGGCCCACGGCGGTCATGGCGCTGAATCCTTCGGTCGCGAGAAGCACGCGGTCGCCCACGCCGGCGTCCACCGCATCCAAAGCCACCACCGGATCGCCGCGATTGCTGCCATCCAGGTTCAGCGGCTGAACCAGCAACACCTTGCAGCCTTCGTGGCTGGCGTGCTTTTGCGTGGCCACCAAGTCGCCGATTACGCGGGCAATCAGCATCGCCGCCCCTTGCGTTGATGGTGCGGGCTTGCGGCATGAGACGCTCCGCCCTTGGGCTGCGCCGGCTCAACGTGAATCGAGTCCACGATCCCCACCACCGTCACGTCGGCCGGCACTTCGCTCGGCAGGAAGGGGAAGCTGGCCTCTCGTCCCCGCACGAAGTAGATGATCTCGCCTGCGCCGGCGCCGGTCGCGTCGGCGCAGATGACCTGCTTGCCGGTTTTCTGCAGGTCAGGTGTGAGCGGCTGGATCACCAGCAGCCGATGGCCTTCCAGGCTGGGATTCTTGACGGTCGCCCAGACGCAACCGACGACGCGGCCCAGGTACATGTTCTAATGCCGTTCCAACTTCTCTAGGCTAATCGATCTACGCCATTCCAGAAGCCGTTGCCGCAGGTAACGCTTTCCTCGGCCCGTCTTGAGATACCGTTCCCGGCGGAAAGCGTCTTCCCGATTCAGGCAGCCCTCATGATAGACCAGCAGTAGCGGCTGGCGCCACTGGGTGGACTTCACGCGGCCTTCCTCGTGCTCGCGAATGCGCGCCCTCAAATCGGAGGTCGCGCCTGTGTACCAACCGCGGTCTTTTTCGCTGTACAGAATGTATGTGTAGTGCATAGGCGAGTTGAGTTGGAACGGCACTAATCCAGGCGCACGTCGTCAACGATGCCGACGATGGCGCTGTCGACGGGCTTGTCTTTGCAGCCCTCGGCCATGCGAGCCGAGCTGCCGGCCACCACGATGACGCGTTCGCGATAACCTGCGCTGACCGTATCCACGGATACGATGTAGCCGGCCTCGTCTTTCCCATCCGGCGCGATGGGTTTGACCACCAGCAGCTTCTTGCCTTCCAGGCGCGGGTCTTTCCGCGTGGCAACCACGGTGCCCACTACGCGGGCCAGGATCATGAGAGCTCCGCCACCGGCTACTTGCCGGCGTTCTGCCCGGACTTGCCGATCGGCAGGACGTCTTCCAGGCTCTGATGCGGCCGCGGAATCACGTGCACCGAGATGAGTTCTCCCACGCGGCGCGCCGCCGCGGCTCCAGCGTCGGTTGCGGCGCGGACGGCCGCCACATCGCCCCGAACCAGCGCGGTGACGTAGCCCGACCCTATCTTCTCCCAGCCGACCAGGGTTACCTTGGCGGCTTTCACCATCGCGTCCGATGCCTCGATCATGGCCACCAGGCCGCGGGTTTCAATCATTCCTAGCGCTTCACCCATCTGTGCTCTCCAATTATGTCAGACCGCGCGCCTTGAGCGCTTCATCCACCAGGCCGATCAGCTCCGAGCGCGTCACGTAAAACCTGTCTTCTCCACCGGGCGCCAAATCCTCGGCGGCCACAGGGCAAGCCGGTTCGCCGGCGCTGCGAGCTTTCACTCCATAGCGCGTGCGCGAATCCAGCAGCTTATTCACTTCCTCTCGCGGCAGGACGTTGGGCCCGCCCAGCATCTCCGCCACTAACTGGATGCGGGCGAAGTGCTCCATGGTCTCCATGCGGAAGTACGCCTTGTACACATCCGGCCCGTAGCACACCGCGCCGTGGTTGGCCATCAGCAGCGCGTCGTGCTTGGGAATCAGCGGCAGCATCGGCTCCGTCAGCGCCGGAGTTCCGGGCAGCCCGTACTCCGCCAGCGGGAAGCAACCCATGCCGATCACCACTTCCGGCAGCAGCGCCAGGTTCAGCGACCGGCCGGCGGTAGCGAAGCCGGTGGCCACCGGCGGATGCGCGTGCACCACGGCGTGAATATCGGGGCGGAGGTCGTAAATCGTCAGATGCATGGCGATTTCACTGGTGCGCTCGGCGCGGCCTGAAATCTTGTTGCCTTTCATATCCACAATGATCAGATCATCGGGCTGCATCATACCCTTCGAGACTCCGGTGGGAGTGGCGAGTATGCGGTCGGGATCCAGCCGGATGGTGATGTTGCCGTCGTTGGACGCCACCCAGCCTTTCTGGAACACCAACTGGCCGATACGGATGACGTCCTCGCGATGCTCACGCTCGGTCTTCACCATTGTGGAGCTTCGATTGTAGCAAAACGGCCCCGATGCGCAGCCATCGTATGATGGATTGAGATGGATCCACGCCGCATGTGCCCGCATTGCCGGGCCTTCATCACAACGAAAGACCGCGTCTGCCCGTACTGCAACGAAACCGTGGGGCCGAGAGCCGTGGACGCGCGCAACACGGCGGCGGTGATCGGCGGATTCATCCCGCATGCCCGTTTCAACACGGTGATGATCCTGCTGGTCAACTTCGGTTTGTATGCAGCCACGGTTGTGTTGAGCATGAAGCGCGGCGCCAGCGGCCTGGACCTCAGCCCACGGGTCCTCTACGATTTCGGCGCCAAAGTCGGCCTGGGCGACTTGAACGGCGAGTGGTGGCGCCTGGTCACGGCCGGGTTTCTGCACGGCGGCCTGTTCCACATTCTCATGAACTCCTGGGTGCTGTTCGATCTGGGGGCCAACGTGGAGGCGATATACGGCCCGAGCCGCATGTGGGTGATCTACTTCTGTTCCAGCTTCTCCGGCTTCCTGTTGAGCGCCTGGTGGAATCCCGCAGTCTCGATCGGCGCCTCGGCGGGAATATGCGGTCTCATCGGGGCGATGATCGCCCTGGGTGTGCGCCACCGCAATCCCATGGGGGATGCCATCCGCGGCATGTACATCCGGTGGGCTATTTATACCCTGATCATCGGTTTCATCATTCCATTCATCGACAATGCCGCGCACATCGGCGGCTTGGTAGCGGGATTCTGCGTCGCCTACGTGGCCGAAACGCCGGGACGAATCGGCTCGCCAACCGAACGGCTGTGGCAGGTGGCCTCATGGTTTTGCATCATCCTAACTGTAGTTAGCTTTCTAAAGATGTGGTTGTTGTTCAGCCATGCGGTAGAATAAGATACGAGCCATGAGACTGTGTATCCTGGCGCTGGCGCTGGCCCTCGGCGGCGGCGCGGCAGCCCCTGTGGCCGCAGCGCAACCGTCCCCCGTCAAACAGGTCAAGCCCAGGAAGAACAAAAACCTCCACCCGCACAAAGTCCAGAAACACACCATGGGCCAAAAGGCGGTAGTGCGCAAGGCTCCCAAGCCGGCTAAACGGCCCACGCCCAAGGCCGTCGTGCACAAAGCGCCGAAGGTCAAGCAGCACAAAGCGTAGCCGTCGCCATCGGCACGAATATCCTGAGCAGCTGATCCCTGATAGTTGATTGCTGATCGCTGTCTAACTCGAATGATCGTGAATGATCTTCCAGCCTTTGGCGGTTTTGCGAATCACCAGCGTAAACCGTCCCGAGGCGTCGCCTCCGCCGGCAGGGGTTCGCTTCAACTCGTACTTCCCATTCGCCAAGACTAGGTCCGGCGTCAGCACGCGCACTTCGATCTCCGAAAACGTCAGCGTGCCCATGGCTTCGCGATTGGGATAGCGTGATTGATAACGAGCGAGAATCGTCTGATTGCCGCCGTGGGTCACCTCTTTGCCGATGTACGTTGTTTCCGGCGAGTCTTCGTAATCGGACGCAAACGCAACGAGGTCGCCCCGATTCCAGGCGGCCTGGGAGTTGCGGAGCATCGTGCGGATCTCATCGCTCTGCGCCAGGAGCAGCGGTGTGCAGCAGATCAAAAGGCACCAACGCACCATGCTGCCGATTATACTGGATGATCCTATGGCCAGCCACGAAGATGCTGTGACGTCTTTGGACGCCGCTCGCGCCGACACGAGCTTCTTCGGCCACCCGCGCGGGCTCTCCACCCTCTTCTTCACGGAGATGGGGGAGCGCTTCAGCTACTACGGCATGCGCGCGATCTTGATCTATTACATGACCCACAAGATCGCGGAGGGCGGCTTGGAGTTCGGTCTGCCGCAAGCGGGCGCCGTGTATGGCCTTTACACGGCGATGGTGTACCTGCTCTGTCTGGGTGGGGGCTGGGTTGCGGATCGGATCACAGGCCAGCGGCGGGCGGTACTGATCGGCGGCGTGATGATCGCGGTTGGCGAATTCTGCCTGGCGATCCCCAGCGAGACCTCGTTTTATTGCGGTCTCGTGCTGCTGATGATGGGCACCGGGATGCTCAAGGGCAACGTGAGCACCATCGTGGGTCAACTCTACAAACAGGGCGACCCGCGCCGCGACTCCGGTTTCTCCCTTTTCTATATGGGCATCAACCTGGGCGCGCTGATTTCTCCACTGGTGGTTCCATTGGTGGCCAAGTATTACGGTTACCGGATGGGATTTGCCGTAGCCGGTTTCGGGATGCTCGGCGGATTGCTCCAGTACGTGCTCGGCGGGAAGCATCTGGGAAGCGCGGGTGCGCATCCGGCCACGACCGGAGACGCGGAGAAGGACCGGCGACAGAAGCGGTCGGCTGCCCTCGCCGTGGGCTCGGGGTTGGCGTTCTTCGCGATACTGGCCGCGCTGGGCGCGGCGGGTGTCATCACCTTCACCGCGACCATGATTTCCAATACCCTCGGCTGGTGCCTCCTGGCGATTGTCGTCGTGGTCTTTTCCTGGCTGATCTTCGGCGCCGGATGGTCCATCGAGGAGCGCAAGCGGTCCGCGGCGATCCTGGTCCTCTTTGTCGCTTCGGCACTCTTCTGGGCGTCTTTCGAACAGGCCGGATCCACGCTCAGCCTCTTCGCGCAGGACTCGACGAATCGGATGGTCTTGGGATGGGAGTTTCCGGCGGGCTGGTTCCAGAATGTGGAATCCAGCGTGGTGGTAATCCTGGCGCCGGTCTTCGCCTGGCTCTGGCTTGGACTAGGCCGAAGAAACGCAGAGCCGTCCAGCCCCACCAAGTTCTGCATCGCGCTGTTCTTGGGCGGCTCGGCTTTTGCCATTCTGGTGCCGGCGTCAATCATGGCGGCTCATGGGACGAGGGTCGCGATCTGGTGGCTGATCGGCACGTACCTCTTGCAGGGACTGGGCGAGCTCTGCCTCAGCCCGGTAGGCCTGAGCGCGCTCTCCAAGCTGGCTCCGGCCCGCGCGGCCGGTTTCATGATGGGGCTCTGGTTTCTCTCGAACAGCATCGGCAATTGGACGGCGGGAAAGGCCGCCTCGGTGTCCAGTTCGGTCCCCTTGCCGACTCTGTTCGGCGCAGTAGCCGCCTTCACTTTTGTAGCAGCGCTGGTGCTCGCGGTCCTGATCCGGCCTACGAAGAAACTGATGTCCGGAATCAATTGAACCGGAGGCGCCCCGCTCACTCACGTTCGCCGTTCAGAGGTCGACGTGCATCGGGCGGCGATCGAAGCCCTCCCACACGTAGGCCAGGAAACGGCGCACCGTGGTGAATCCCACGCGTTCGTAGAGCGTGACGGCCTCCGCGTTCGCCGCCGTCACCGTCAGGCTCGCGGCGTGGCAACCCACGTCACGCAACGTGGTGAGCGATTGCCGCAAGAGTTCGTGGCCGATCCCCATTCCCTTCGCGGCCGGCGAGACGCAAATCTGGGTGATGTGGCCGCACTCGGGGGAAACCAGGCTGGCCAGGGAGATGCCGATGAGGCGGCCGTGTGCCGGTTCGAAGGCGGCGTAAGACGCCGGCCGGAAGAAGCTTCCGCAGCCGGGGAACTGGACGACATTAAACACGAACCGGCGCGCTCCAATGACACTGCGATACTGGTCGTTGATGTTGCTGTCCACGTGACCGTCGTAAGCCACGGCGATCAGGTGCGCGGCGGAGTCGTTGTACTGGTCGCTCCACTTTTCGATGTACACCGGCCGCCGCAGCCGCCCTTCGCCAAGGGAAGCGCGGCGGAGATCCACCCGCATGAAATTCCGCTCGTACGTGCTCGCGAAGTCCGGCTGCGGCACGATCCGGCCCGGCACGGATTCGAGCATCAGAAGCTGCGATTCGATGCGCCGGATGGGGGGACTGGCCAGCATGCCCTGAATCGCCGACTCCATCAGGAGGTTCTCGCGCTCGACCGTGCGCCAGTCGTTCTCTACATAAAGGTCGCCCAGTAGGCCCTTGCCCTCTTCAAGAACGTAGTAGGCGTACCCTGTCACTTCGCCGCCGTCGATGAGGGCGCAACCGTTCAACGCACGGAGATCAACGAAGCGGCGCACGAGATCGGCCGACTTTTCGAAATCCCACTCGAGTGAATCGCGCCAAGCCGCGGTCTCTTCCGCCAGCAGTGGTTCGAGGTCGCGGGCGGTGAGCCGCCGCAGATCCACAACCTCCGGCGGACGCGTGGGAGCCGGGTTCAGGCGGGCAGCCATCGAGGTGCTGTTATTGTAACCCGGACCGCCATCGCGCCACCCGCACATTGGCTCCGCGCGGCGCCCACACTTCGGGATCGGTGGGACCGAAGAGAGCCAGCACCGGCGTTGCCACCGCCGCCGCTAGGTGCGTGACGCCCGAGTCGTTGCCGATATACAGGCGGGCGCTCGCGAGCCAACACGCCAGCTCATAGAGATCGTCGATGTGCATGGCGCCGGTAAGCGGCGGATCTTCCGGGCCGGCGCACCAGCGCACGGGCATGCTCCGCTCCAGTCTGCTCGCGAGGGCGCGGAACTTCTCGAGCGGCCAGTTCTTCCTGGCGCTCCCGGAGAACGGGTGGATGACGGCAAAGCCGGCGCGCGGAGTCTCGCAGCGGATGCGTGGGATGCCGTCGCTGGCGCAATCCTGGATAGTGCGGGCTTGCGCCAGGTAGAAATCGGATGCATGGATAGCCGCGCCTTCTTTCGGCAAAGCGGGGAAGAACGTGAACGGCAGGCCCAATTGCCGCACCAAGTCGCGGAACTCGGGGCGGTTGGCGCCGTACCACGACACGATCGAGTCGAAGGCTCGCAGTTCGTCCAGCAGACGCGGAGGTGGTTCCGTGACTCCCAACAGGTCCAGGCCCGTGGACGCAATGGAGCGCGCCCGATTGGCGAAGCGCACCAACGGGACATTGGGGGATGCCGCCCACACTTCCAGGTAGTCAGCGCGCAGGCACTCGAGCGCAGGCAAAGAAACAATGAAATCGCCCATCGCGCCGGGCCGGATGATGAGTCTTGTCACGGAATTGCAGCGAACCACCGCTTCCTCTGTGCCGCGAACGTAAGTGAGCGGAGGCTAACCCGCATCGGCCTGCCCAGGCCCAGAAGGCGAATCGCGTTTCGCGACGCCTAACTCCGTAGTATCGCAAAAACAGGTCTTCGCAGGCCCGTTTTATTCACAGCGAATACACTGTATCCAATGTGTAACTCGTTCGAAACAAAAGAGAAAAATCCTGAGGAAAAGCCTGTTTCGGCTCGCAAAAGCCGTTGACCGGAAACGGCTTCGG
>Ga0335081_10008991_pt1 | contig 16043 bp, 13 predicted proteins | sample Lox_Sample_35_FD_206713 | JGI IMG/M metagenome (GOLD analysis project Ga0335081, IMG submission 206713) | Soil microbial communities from Loxahatchee National Wildlife Refuge, Florida, United States - Lox_Sample_3.5 | ecosystem: Environmental > Terrestrial > Soil > Wetlands | place: USA... | reverse complement strand
CTGGCTCCGCCGCTGGCGGCAGCGTCCGCTTCCACGGGATCTCCATCCGGACGATGCGTTGAATCTCGCACCGCTCATGGCGCCCGACAGCCGTGCCGTCCGCTCGCCGGCGGGGCGCCAGTGCCCTCACGCAAGACATGCGCGCACGGTGTAAACCAGATGACTACCGGGCTATCGTTTCCGCGTATGGCGCTACGACTCGTGGTGGCGGAGGACAACCTTTTGGTTCGCGAGGGGCTTGTGACGCTGTTGTCCACTGCGCCGGACCTCGAGGTCGTAGCGTCGTGCGTTGACTACGACGCGCTTGCGGCCGCGGTCGAGGAGCACCAGCCCGATGTCGTCTTGACCGACATCAAGATGCCTCCGACGTTTTCTGATGAGGGTATCCGCCTGGCCCGGGAGCTCCGGCTGAGCCATCCGGAGAGCGGCGTCGTCGTCGTTAGTCAGTTCTCCGATGCCCGCCAGGTCTTGGAACTCTTCGAGGAGGGGTCAGATCGTCGGGCGTATCTCCTCAAGGAGCGACTTCACGATCGGGCGGCCCTCGTGTCCGCAGTGAGGTCCGTGGCCGCGGGCGGCTCGTCGGTCGACGCCCGGATCATCGACGTGCTGGTCTACGCGCGCTCCGGGGCACCAGGCTCGCAGCTGGCTGCGCTGACCTCTCGCGAGCGTGAAGTCCTCGGCGAGATCGCCCAAGGCAAAAGCAACTCGGCGATCGCTGAGTCGTTGTTTCTGACCAAGAGATCCGTCGAGAAGCTCGTGAACTCGATCTTCCTGAAGCTCGACCTCGGCAACGCAGAGGATGTGAGCAAGCGGGTCAAGGCGGCGCTCATCTTCCTCGCCGAGTCCCAGGGCACCGCCACGCGCTAGACGCCCGGACCCTGCCGGTCCGCCATGTGGGGCTCACCTCGACTGCCGCGGGCCGTACATCATCGTCAACGGTCGAGCGCGACCGCCGGTCGAAATTTCCTGGCCTGGTTACAGTCACAAGTCGCACCTACCCAGCCCCGGCCGGGGACGACTCCGGCGAACATCACCGTCTACAGGACGGGTCGGCAGCGGTCAGCCAGTGACGGTCGGCCGTCACTAGGGCTCCGACAAACCCTTGCACACCTACGGGATCGGACGCTCGGTATTGGCAAGCCGGGCGGCCATGTTTGCCACTGCGGTACGTGCCCGTAGTGCCAGTCGGGCCCAGTTGGCGGCATGGGAGGCCAACTCGCGCAAGCTACATCCGAGCGAGGGCATCGATGGTCGTCCGTTCCCTTAGTCGCGACCGAGGAGTCAGCGTCGTGACCGCGGACTACCTGACCGACTGAGTCCGCCTCTACGAGGTGCTGGCCGAGAACGTGGTCGCAGATCACGGCTGCGGGAGTCGCTCGACCATCCATCGCACGCACAGCCCATGGCGATCGCGCCGGAAGTCCCATTGATGCGTAACCAACTCGAGCTTCCTGAAGCTCGACATCGGCAACGCAGAGGATGTGAGCGAGCGGGTCGAGGCGGCGGTCATCTCGTCGCCGAGTCCCAGGGCACCCCCACCCGGTAGGTAGCGCACGTGGGGCGCGCCATGCCGGCTCACGGCAAGTTGCCGTGCGCGCACCCGTACGGCTCCAAGTCGACTGGGTGGCGGCGTGCACGCGCGGCGCGGAGACTACGCAACTGCAGGCTAGTGACATCGCGTGTAGCTCGGAGGAAACGATCATGAGTGCAACTGACGGTAAGTCCGGTCCGGATTCGCCGGCTGACGTCGTACCTTCTCCTCCTCCTCAAGGTGAGGGCACCCCCGCCGCGGCGGCGTCGCCGAGAAATCGCAATGGATCAGGGGGGCCGCAATCCGGCGCTGCCGGCGCCGACGCGAACCCGAGGTCGCCGCACTGGAGGCTAATGATCACCGGCCTGGTAATCGCGCTAGTGATGACGACAATCATGGTGATCACATACGTCCAGGCGGAGCACGGCGTGGTGGCCCACAACCTCCCCTGGGGGGAGGTGGGAAGCTCCCCGCTGACCGCCGCGGTCGAGAAGAAAGTCTCGCTGAAGATCCATAACTACTCAAGCGAGCAGGACTTGGTGAACGCGGCCAACAACACCACGATCTACGGCGGTTTCGTCGCGCAAAGCAACACGCTGATCATCTCGGAGGCGGCGAGTCTGTGGGCTCCGGGCGTGATGCCCGCCGCCTACCTGGAGGCCGCAAAAGCGCAAGGTGTGAACGTAAGCACGTTCCAGACGCCGAAAGTGATCAATAAGCTCCCCAAGCAAGACCCGGAGGGTGTCGTCCCAGGCCTCGTGACGTTCGTGCTGTTGGTGGCGGGCTATCTGGCTGCGACGCTCGCGATGCAGCGCACCGGCATAGCGGCTGCGCACCGTCGCGTCATCAGCCTGGTCGCCTACTCGATCATCGCGGCCCTTGTCTTCGACTTGATCGTCGGCCCGATCCTCGGCGCCTACCCGGACGTCGGCAGCAACTTCTGGCCGCTATGGGGCGAATTCACGCTCATGATCCTGGCCGTCGCCCTACTCGCGGCGACGCTGCAGAGCCTGATCGGGCCCATGGGCACGCTTGTGACCGTGATTATCGTCGTGTTCTTCGGTAACCCCTCGACCGGCGGGGTCAATGGCACCGCCTACCTCCCGCCCTTCTGGCAATTCCTCGGTCCGATCCTTCCGCCGTGGAACTCGGCGACGCTGATCCGCAACACGCTCTACTTCCACGGGAACGCGATCACTCAGCAGCTCATCGTCCTCGGCATCTACGTGGTCATTGGAGCGCTACTGGTGGAGCTCTTCTCGTGGGCGCGCCTGCAGTGGTGGCGCAAGCACCCGGAGGCGAAGGAGCGCAAGCCCTTCATCAGTCCGGCGGAAGAGGCCAGTGTGGCGGCGATGCCGCCGGCGTGAGGTCGGCCCGGTCTCATGGCAAACCAGATCTCAGCCGGCACTCGCGGGGCGAGCCTCCACGACTGGGTCGCCTCGTTGCTGAGCGAAAACGCCGATCTGGTCGAGGAGCTCCGCGCCTCCCGAGGGCGGATCGTGGAGGCGGTACAACGCGAGCGTCGTCGCCTCGAGCAGGATCTCCACGATGGGGCCCAGCAGCGGCTCATGGCGATCCAGATCAAGCTCCGGATCGCCGAGCAGCTGGCGTCGGACGGAGAGCTTGCCGGGTTGCTCGAGGAGATCGATGCTGACGCGGCGCTGGCCGTGGATGAGCTGCGTATGCTCGCCCGTGGCATCTATCCGCCGGTACTGCGCGACTTCGGACCTGCCGATGCGCTCCGGACTGCTTTCGCCGGTGGACCCGTCGCCGTGCGTGTCGTCGACCGTGGTGTTGGGCGGACGTCGGACCCCATCGAGGCCGCGGTCTACTTCTGCGCATGTGAGGCGATCCAGAATGCAGCCAAGCACGCCGGCGCGGGAGCAACCGTAACGGTCACGCTCGGACGCCACCAGGAGACAGTCGACTTCACCATCGACGACGACGGCACGGGATTCGCCCCCGAGCACGAGGCCCGAGGGATGGGCCTGACGGGAATGCGTGACCGCATCGAGGCCGTCGGCGGTCGCGTCGAGGTCACCTCCGCCCCCGGGCGGGGCACCTGCGTCCACGGAACGATCCCGAACGCGCCAGTCCGCGCCGTGCGCCAGCATAATCGCCAGCCGGCGCCGGCAGGGCGCTCACGGCGGCGCGGCTTGGTGAAGTCAGAAGCCTCCGCTTAACTCGTCAGCCCGACGGTGGCGTCGCCGGCCGCGCTGTCTCATAACAGTAAGCCGATTACACCCCTGACCACCAGCAACGCCGCGAGAATCGCGAGCCCCCAGACACCGTATTGCCTGCCGTGCCTAGACGCCCAGCCCTTGGCATTGTCGATCGCCATCGGGGTCTCCGTCGGCCAGAGCTTGAACGCGAGCATCGGGATTTCGATCAGGGTGAGCTGCACGAGGCAAAAGCCGATTACGACGAGGATCGCCGCGAGCGTCGAATAGTGCAGCTTGATCAGCCGATCAAGGGCTGCCAGATACCAGACCCCGGGAAACGACAGTAGGATTCCAACTACGAACGCGTGCCGAGGATTCCCGTCTCGCAGCTTCTGCTGCCACTTGGGTGGGGCCTTTGGCCTTGCTGGCTGACGCTCGCTGTGCCTCTCGCGGGCGCGGGCGTGCCCGCCCCTGGCAAGCAGGACAGCCCCGACCACGAGTAACCCAGCGATTGCCAGATCGACAGCGGGGCTAACGGTGTGTCTTGTCGTCTTGACAGCGCTCGAGCCGTGCAGTGCAAACACGATCACCAGGCCGCACGCGACGCTCGTCATCATCGAGCCGAGCCAGAAGCCCAACATCAAGTCCTCCGCCTTCGGGAGCAAGAGCATGACTGCGGTGGCCGCTACCAATGTTGGATAGAGGGCGGCCAGCAGGGAGAGGAGAACGATCTCGCCCATCGCCTCAGCCCGGGCGGCGCGTGCCTCCAAGGCGCGGCGCGGCTGGCCCCACCCGTGCTCGTGCGCTACCAAGCACCGGTGATCCCCCGGACCGCCAGCGCTACACCGATCACCACGAGGGCAATGGCGCCGTACTCTCGGCCGTGGGCGCCGACCCATACTTTGACGCTGTCAATTGCGTTCGGCGTCTGCTCCGGCCAGATCGCAAACGCGAGCATAGGAACCTCGAGCACGATCAGCTGGATCAGGTTTGACCCGATCAGAATGAGCACGGTCAGCACCACCGAGTAGTGAAGCTTGCTCAACCTGTCTAGGAGCAAGAAGTACGTCGCGCCGGGCAGCGACAAAGCGACGCCGAGTACGAGCGTGGTTGTGAATGTCCCGCTGCGCATCCGCTCCTCCCACTTCGGCGTTTTCTTGGGCTCCTTACGGCGCCTCGCCCGGCGAGCGCGAATCCGCAAGACGGCACCGCTGGCCAGCAGGTAGGCAGCGACCAGCGCTCCTGCCGCGACCACGTAGTCCTCGACCGGGGTGAGCGTGTCCTTCGTCGTGCTTTCGGCCCCCGAGCCCTGAAGCGCATAGACTACGAGCAGTCCGGAGGCGATGCTCATCGCCATCGCTCCGAGCCAGTAGCCGAGCATCAACCTGTCGGGGTGGGGTAGGAGCAGCATCACGGTCGTCGCCGCGAGCAACGTCGGATTCAACGCGGAGGCAAAGGAGAAGAGGACGACTTCGCCCACCGGTCAGCCTCGTGGCGAATCTACACCGGTTTCGCGCAGATCTTACGCAGCCGCCTGCGAGCTCTTGGGAGGCGCCAGCGAGCTCGGCAATCCCCGGCGCATGCGGTAGAAGCCGATTCCGAAGCAGATCCCGAGCACAAGGAAGAAGCCGCCGATGAAGATGGCGAGGTGGGTTTGGTGAACGGCGTTGTTGGCGCCCGAAACCGAGTAGACGAACGCTCCGACCTGGGCTGTCGCACCGGTCGCGTTACCTGCGGGAAGCTGGTTGTCGGCGGCCCGCTTGTCGAGCGCCGTCAGGTACGCGTATGTGTTGTCGACCTTGTTGGCGGCATCCGTGATCGCGCCGTCGAGCTGGCCGAAGGCCTTGTCGAGGTGAGCGCCTCCTCCGATCTGTTTCGGCTGAATCGTCTTGGACTGCTGCTTGCCCGGGGATAGGGTGGCGTTGGCGAGAGTGGTTGCCGCTGCGGCTGCATTGTTGGACAGGTCATTGGCCTTGGGAACCAGCCCGATCAGGTTCGTCGAGGCCGTGTGCGCGGCTGGCGCGAGCACGTTGGCCGCGTCGGAGGATGTCCTTGCTAGCAGGCCCGAGAGCGAGGTCAGCTGGGTCCCGAGCACGTTCGCCGCCGTGGAGGACGTCCGTGCCAACTGGCCCGAGAGCGCGGTCAGGCGAGTCCCGAGCACGTTCGTCACCGCGGCGGAGGCCTGTGCCAACTGTCCCGAGAGCATGGTGAGGTGGCTCCCGAGCTCCCCCGCCTTGGTGGTCATCGCTGTCAGTCCAGCCGCGCGGGCGGTGAGGTGGTCCCCGAGCACCCCCGCCTTCGCGGCAGTCGCAGTCAAACCGGCCGAGTGCGAGGTGAGGCGCGTCTCGAGGTCGACCACCTGCGCATGCAACGCCTGCCACGCCGGCAAAGCCTGCACGTCCGACGGCAGAGCCTCGAGGGCGGCCCGGATAGCGGCGATCCGGCTCGAGGCGTCGGTCGCCTCCGCCGCCGCTTGGTTCACGCCGCTCTGGACGTCGGAGGCAAGGGTGGAGGCGTCGGCAGCCCCCGCCACCGCCTGCTTGAGGCCGGTCTGGACGTCGGAGGCAAAAGTGGAGGCGTCGGCGGCCCCCGCCGCGGCCCGGTTCAGGCGGCTCTGAACATCGGTGCCCAATCGGTTGGAGGCCTCGGCCGCGTTTGTCGCGGCCTGAGTCAGTCCAGCCTGGACCGCTGGACCCACCCGAGTGGACGCGTCCGCAGCTTGCACCGATGCTTGGTCCAGGCTCGCAGAGGTACTCTGAGCGTTGGTCGATACGGTCTGGGCAGCCGCCGAGAGGGCGGGGAGTTGTCCGGCCACGTTGGACGCTCCCTTTGACACCCTCTGTACCGCCGGCACTGCCACCTTCTTAAAGGCGCTCAGCGCGGCCGAAGCCTTGGCGCGGAGTTTCGCCAGCCCGGCCTGAAGCTTGACCTGGAGAGACGCCAGATGACCGCCGAGCGTCACCGTCGGCACCGCCGGGGCTCCGGGTTCCTGGATCGCGGGGAGCGGTGGGACGGAGGTCGATGGCAGTACCGCGGCCGATAGCGTCGCCGAAGGAACGACCGCGTTGGTTACGTGCGCCTGATAGGTGATCGACTGTTTCACGCCGCCTAGCGGATCAAACAGAAACAGGGTCCACGCCGCGCTCGAGGTGCCGTTGCCGTTGCCGTTGGCCGTCGCGCCCGAGGCTTTCAGGTTCGTGAATTCCGCGGGGAACGTCACGCTGAAGTCGGCCGCGATCGGAACCGGGGCCTTTACGGTCGCCGTCTCCTTGGTCCCGAGTACGTTGGTGAAGGTTACCGTGCTGGACTTCGTCGTTGTGTTTGTTATTACGTAGGTGACCTTCAGCTCCCCGGTCTTGCCGACGACGTCTTTGGCATTTACCTTCTTGCCATTGAGCTCGTAGGCCGCAGACACCTGGAGGGGCAGCTTGCCAGTCGGAAAGTGAGCTATCGATCGCTGCTGTGTCGGTCCGGCGAGGTTCAGGTTCCACACCGCGTAGCCGCCTTTGACGGGTGCCGTCCCCAGGCCGCTCAGGTTCCTGAAACCTGATGTGGACATCGGCACCTTGAGGGTCGCCGGGCCGCTGCCGTTCGCGCCCCACTGCGTGAACACCTCCGGCTTACCGGTGATCTGCCCGGTCGTGCTGGTGCTCACGACGACGGTCTGGGCGACCCCAACCCAGTTGGACGTCGACTTTGTCGAGCTGGAGCTACTCGCTGTCGTCGAGCCGGAAGTCGATTCCGTCGAGTCCGAGGTCGATTTCGTCGAGCGGGAAGTCGATGTCCTGGAGATGGTGGTCGTTGTCGTCGAGCTGGAGGTCGCTGCTGCCACCGGGCCGCCTGTGAACGCGAGCAGGAACAACCCCAATAAGAGCACGGCAAGACCTCGACGCGCCTTTGGTCCCATCATCGCGGGTCCTCCTTTGCGTGGGTGTTGTCGGGGGCCGGGTCGCCCGATGCGGCGCGCGAACCCGCGCTCGTTTGCGCGGCGAGGACGGGGTTGGGCTTGTAGGGAACCAGCTCGAGCTCCAGCAGCTCCGAGACCGTAAACCCGACGCCGAAGCCGAGGAGAATCCCCACCAACGCCAGCCCTGCCGAGGCGAAGTACGCGATCGGCGCCGCCTGGAACTGCAACTCCACCAGGCCGTACATCGTCCCCACGCCCAGCAGCATCAGCACAAACCAGGCGCGGCTGCGGACCACCGCCGTGATCCCCGTGACGACCACGAGCATCAGGAGCACGACGACCGCCGCCGCGCCCTTCGTGTACGGCAGGAGCCCTCCCCGCGCCACGTATGACGCGAATGCGAGCAGCAAGCCGGCGAAGTAGGCCGAGATCCGGTTGGCCGGGTCCGCACCGGGCAGCAAGCCGACGACCGCGCCCATCGCCAGCCCCACGACTGTGTAGGCAATCGACAGCTTCCCGAGGTCGCCCTCGAACAGGTAGATAACCACCGCGAACACACCGAGGCTGAGCCCCCCGATCAGCGTCCGTGGAGAGAACAGCGGCTGCTTCCTGGCATTGAGAGCGGCGCTCCGCACGTCATCGAGGAACAGGTAGTAGACGACGATGGCGATAAACAGGAGGTTGACGCCAGCGAAGATCAGCCCCTGGGTGTCCACGCTGGTACCTCTGATCAAATGTGTCACCTCGTGGGCGATCATGTAGACCGACAGCCCCGTGAGAATCGCGACCCAGACCAGGCCGGCCCACCACACCCATGCCCGCACCCTGACGGCCATGAAGGCCATCACGATCACGAGGACACTGCCGAGGAGGTAGACGAGCGCGAGCGTGGGGTCGCTGAGATGTTTGTCAATGTGATTGATGAACAGAGTGGCCGCGAGCGCGGGGACGGCGAGCGCGACCCCGCAGAGAGCCATGCCGGGGGAGAACGGGCTCCCCTTGAAGATTCCGAAGCGGAGCGCCGTGCGCACATCCGGCGTGGACAGCATGTAGGCGTTGTAGAGGAGGAACAGAAAGTTCAGCCCGCAGAAGAACACCGTTTCGGCGACGATCGGCGTGCCCTGCAGCCAGCGCACGATCTCGATGACCGATGCCGCACCGTAAGCCAGGGAGGCCAACCACCCTGCCCAGTACACCCACCGCTCGAGCCTGAGAATGCCAAAGCCAAGGGTCACCATGAAAACACCGGTTACCACATAGAACAGGTCGAGCCACGGCGTACTCACATGGAGCTGGGCCTGCTGGGCTGACCCGAGGTACATCCCTCCGAACAGGATCTGGAACGTGCCCCCGATAAAGAGCCACCAGGCATAGACAACGACCTGCAGCAGCACCGCCTCCGTCCCAGCAGTCGAATCCCAGCCGGCCTCGTAGGTAACCGGGTCCCGGTCGGCCCTCGCGTCGGCGTCCGACGCAGTCGCCGTGGCGGGGTTCGGGTCGGTCCCCGCCGCGGGCTTCCGCTCGGTCCCCGCTACCGGGTCCGGCTCAGCCCTCGCGGCGGGGTCCGACTGTTTCGCGGATCCGCGTCGCCGCATGTCTCGCGTCCCGCTGGTTGGCTCCGCCTGAGCCTGTGCGCCAGCAGTCTCCGGACTGTCCTTGTGGCTCATCCCGCCTCCGGTTCGGACCAGGTTGTTTCCGCGCCGCTTCACTCAGCGGCCGGTCTCGGCGAGGACGTGCTCCGAACGTTTCGGCGCGGCGCTCGCTGCGGCCGGCTTCGCCTTGCCTCGGGACACATAGCGCCCGATTTCGGCCCCGGCCCCGAACGGGATGAAAGTGTCGAGCAGGCAGAAGATCAGGGCCGGCGCGAGGTATGCGCTCTGGTTCTTCAGCACGGTTGCGATCACGAACAGTCCGACCGGCGTGAACCGCAGGCTCGCGAGCAGTGAGAGCGTGATCGCGCTCTTCTTGTCGTGCCAGATCCCGGCCACGAAACCCAGCGCCATGTAGACGACGATGATCACCACCGAGGCCACGATCACCCAAGATCCCAGCGTGGAGACGACCGTCTTCCAGTTGACAGCGAGCCCGGCCGCGATCGCGATGTACAGCGCGACGTTGGATATCTTCTCAAGCCCGGTCTTCCACCCGGGCGCGTGCTCAGGGTAACGGGCGCGCAGGATCGCGCCGACGACCAGTGGCAAGAGGACGATCAGCACCAGGTTGCCCAGGATGTGCAGCACACTGACCGTCGCGCCTTTGACCATCGCCTTCGCCCACAGCGGCGCGAGGACGATATTGAGTACACCGAGCACGATCGTGTACGACACCGCCATAGGCATGTCCGCCCGCTTGGCCAGCTGACACGCCTTCAACGCGGCGGGACCGATCGATGCAATGGTCACAAGCTCCACCCCAATCGCCGCCTCCTTGGAGAGGGGTAAGACATGGCAGATGCCGATCGCGATCAACGGGGCAAGCGCCGCGTTGACCGCGATCGTCGCCAGCAGCAGCCATACCCGCCTGACCGGCGCGAGGATCTGATGCACGCTGAAGGTCATGCCCAGGCTCGCGACGAGGGTGATGAGCATCGTCACCAACCCTGCACCGAACAGGTCATTGAACAGCTTCTCGACGCTCATCAGATCCTCGCCAATTCTCGGTCGTCGTTTTCGGTCTATGCCGCCGGGTGGGTCATACCGTGCGCCGGCTCGTGCGCCGCCCCGTTCGTGTCGACGAGCGTGGTCACCATCTGGATGATCGGCCCGATCTGCAGGTGCTGCTCGGGTCGCAACTCCCCTGGCTTGGGCGGCGTGTAGGGATCCGGGGTTCCCGGCTTGATCGGCGGCTCGGCGGCGAGCGACTTCATGAATGCCAACACCGCCGCGGCGATCGGATGAAATGCCCAGACGTGCGGGAAATCGACCTGATGCTCCTCGCGCGGGTCCCATTCCAGGTTGTGCAAGTGCGGTTCGTTGAGCGGGACCCAGGTCGCGTAGAAGTCATCCTGCTTGAACAGGTGGACCTTCCACTGGTGCCACTTGGCCGCCTGCAACCGGTTCCCGTTCATATGCAGCACGATGTCGCGACCCGACTGCTCGGCATCGCCCAGCAGGAAGTCAGTCATGTCCATCCCGTCGACGATACGGTCGCCCGGCACGGTTCCGCCGCCGGCCTTGACCAGCGTCGTGAACAGGTCGACCTCGTGCACGAGCTCGTTGCTGACCTGCCCAGGCGAGATCTTGCCCGGCCAGCGAATCATGCACGGGGTCCGGTTGGAACCCTCCAGTGCCGTGAACAGCCCTCCACGCCACGGGCCCGAAAACCCGTGCCACTGACCGCCGGCCGGATCCGGATCGATAGCCGGGAAGCGGTAGGTCGTGTCGGCGCCGTTGTCGGACACCCAGGCCACGATCGTGTCCTCGGTGACCCCCAGCTCGTCGAGCTTATCGAGGATCATCCCGGTGAAGTCGTCCATCTGGGTCAGGACGTCGCCCCAGTTCCCACGCTTGGTCTTGCCCGCATACTCCGGATCGGGGATCGGCGGGATGTGCACCTGGGTGTAGGGGAGATAGGTGAAGAACGGCTTGCCGTCCTCCTTGGCGCGGGTCATGAAGTCGCACGCCCACTCGGTGATCTTGCGATCAAAGCCCGCCCGGAACTCGAAGTCGTAGGTGGCGATCACCTTCGGCTTCGAGCCCTTCTCGCGCGAGTAGATCACCTGCGGCTCGAGCGGGATCTTCGCCTCACCGGCGTACGGGGCCGCGGTGACATCGCCGTTGGGGAAGTAGGACTGCTCCGGCCAAAACGTCTCATCGGCCGTCCGCGGGCACCACACCGCCTCATCAAAGCCGAAGTCAATCGGACTGCGCTGCTCCGCATCGCTACCGAGGTGCCACTTGCCCCACATCCCGGTCGCGTACCCAACGTCGGACAGCGCCTGGGCCATCGTCACCTCCCAGCGGGTCATCCCGTCGTTGCCGCCGGCAATCGGGATTGAGGCCGTGCCGCACCTGATCGGGTGCCGGCCCGTGAGCAGCGCCGAACGGCTCGGCGTGCACTGTGCCTCGACATTGAAGTTCAAGAGCTGCTTGCCCTCTGAGCAAAAGGCATCGATCCGCGGCGTCGGCGCGCCGCGCAGCACCCCGCCGCCGTAGCAGCCGAGCTCCCCCCAGCCGAAGTTGTCCCAGAAAAACACCACGATATTCGGCTGATCAGCCATGTTCTCCCTCTCCTTCATCTGGGTGGGTGACGGGCGTCCGCTACGGCGGCGCTCGCGTCTGCTGGCGTCGAATGTTGTCCTTGACGAGCCGGCTCGACAACCTGGCGGACAGGTGAATGGTGGGGGAAACGATGAGAGAGATTTCTTCGCCCGACGCGTCGGTCAACGCGCAGGTGTTTCCTCAGGCCACCAGACGGATACGGCTGGCACGGGACGTCAGTCAGTCTCATTCCTGCTGACGCGCGAGCGGTGTATTAGCACTGAGGGCGGTGCCGCAGCCAGAGCTCGTCGAGCAGCTTCGGCTCGAGCTCGCCCTTCCAAATCACCGCAGCGATGCGTCTCTCGTGCACCTCAACAGGGAGCTCGTCAGGGTGCACCGTCGAAATCAGGATCACGAGCGTCGACGGTTGCCGGGTCTTGATCCGCTTGGCCGCCTCGATCCCGCCCAGACCGGGCATGCGAACGTCCAACAACACGACGTCCGGCTCGAGTCGCTGAGCCAGCTCGATGGCCGCCTCGCCCGAGTCAGCCTCCGCCACGCACTCGAGGCGATCGGTTCTGCGCAGGACATCTCGGAGCACGGCAAGAAATGAGGGGTGGTCGTCGACCGCCAGCACACGCGCGCGCGTGGCAGGCTGAGGCACGCGCGCGAGCCATGACATTACCTTGATCCTCGCCTGGCGTCGCGCGGGTTCGGGATACCTCTGGCATCCGCGCACCGGTGCCGCCAACCGAAAGCATGCTCCTCGACCATCCGCGGAACCCTCCGTCGAGACTGAGTCCGACCGGATCTCACATCGTCTTGGTGCTCCGAGCAAGGTTGCTGACAGGCGAATCAGCGGAAAGCGGTGGGGGAGGTTACTTCTCGCGTTGTGTCGGTCAACGCGCAGACGTCTTCTCTACACCTCACCGAATCGGACAGTATGCCGTGGCCTGCCCGGCGCCCACCGCGCGAGCGGTCTACGCCTGACGAGCCTCGGCGGCCAGATAGAGCAGGGCCGCCTTGACTCGGCCGCTGACCTCGGGGTCCCCCAAGTCGAGCTTTGAGAAGATCGAATGGATGTGGCGCTCCACCGCACGCTTGGTGATCTGGAGTCGCTCGGCGATGACGGGATTGCTCCAGCCCTCCGCGACCAACGCGAGAATCTCGCGCTCGCGTCCGGTCAGCGTGTGAAGCCGAGGGTCCTCGCGGTGCTGTTGCGCTGTCAGCAGTTGCTCTACCACACGTGGGTCGACGATCGAGCCGCCCCCGGCGACCACGTGCAGGGCGCGGCTCAACTCGGCGGGTTCACTGATGCGCTCCTTGAGCAGGTAGCCTCGCCGATCCGACCCGGCCTCAAATAGACGCTTGGCGTATACCGACTCGGCGTACTGGCTGAGAACGACAACCCCCACGTCGGGGTGCGTGCTTCGGAGCTCAGCCGCCAGACTGATGCCCTCATCGGTGTTCGTTGGCGGCATCCGGATGTCGGTGAGCACGACATCGGGGCGCAGCTCCTGCACGGCCGTATGTAGAGAATCCAGGTCAGCGCAGGTGGCGACGATATCGACGTCCTCCTCCTCTTCCAGGACCCGCCGGATGCCTTCCCGGGCCAGGTAGCTGTCCTCACCGAGGACGACGCGGATCGTCATGAGGTCTCCGCCGATAGAGCGGCAGCTCCGCGATGCCCGAGAGGCGGGGCCATGAACAAAATCCTTTTCGATCTGCCGCCGGGCACATCACCCGATTGAGGTGATGACCTCAGGCCGCGAGGAAACGCCTGCGCGTTTACCGACGCACACGATGAGAAAACCCCTCCCGTCGCTCCCGGTCTATTCGCATGCCCGCCACCTTGTCGATTCATCGCATCGCTGTGAGATTGCCAGCACCCGGATGACCCCACCCCGCCGTAAGGTTGATGACCGATGACCTGGCACCTCTTCATAGCGACCACCGTGGTGAACTGGTTTCACGGCTGGAAGTTCACCGGCAACTTCACGACGATCGATCTGATCGCGGCCTCGACCAACGCCCTCAACGGTGCCCTGCTCGCGCGCCGGCCGGATCACTACAAGAATTTCACGGTCGTGGGAGTGATCGGGATGGCGCTGCTGATGGGGCTCGGCGGAGGGATTACTCGGGACGTGCTCGTCAACAAGGTCCCCGGTGCGATCACCAACCCCGCGTACATCTCGCTCGCGTTGCTCTTCGGCATCGTGGGCTACAGGCTCGCGTTCGCCGAGGGGCAGCTGTTCCGCGAAGGCCTGTTTCAGTTCATGACGTCCTTCTCGTTGCCGTGGTACGCGATCGCCGGCGCAGAAACGGGAATCAAAGCGGGGCTGCCGTTCCTCGGGATGCTCCTGCTCGCAGTTGTCGGCCCTACCGCCGGGCGCTGGTACGCGGACGTCACCAGCGGCGTGACCCCCAAGCAGTTCATCCGCGGCGAGTGGTTCGTTGGCATCGCGCTTCTGACCGGCATCGTCTACGTTCCGCTCTACTGGCTGATCGTCCAAAAGGGCGGAGGCAGCATCTGGTGGCCGACTCTGATCGCCTTCGCTCTTGGCTTCACCCTACGGATGATCGCGCTCTATCGGGGCTGGGAAGAGCCTCTTGCGAAGGAACCGGTCGGTGTCTACAAGCACGACGACGGCCGGCCCTTGCTCGGTCGGAAGATCGCCGGCAAATCCCAACGTGAACTGCGCGACCTCGGGCTTGTCGTCGAGAACGGCGCCGGACACCCGGCAGACGTCCCGGCGCAGCCGGTACCGGCACGAGCCACCTGACGCAGACAGGACGCGTTGATGTCTACGCCCCCAGGGAGACACCAGCGTCGCGGCCCCGCTGCTGCTCGTGCTCGGAAGGGCAAGCCGAAGCGCACGGGCCCGCGGCCGAGAACCGCTCAGATTCGGCGACGGTCTTGATCATGCTCGATCGCGCGACTGTCACACCACAAGGCGAGCGAGGCGAGCCGCCCCAGGCCCCGAGCCGAGGTTTGCCGCCGCTGTGGCTGCCGCCGCGCGTTGACAGGTGCGGTTGCCATCCCCGCGCGCGACCGCCGATGTCACGCTCGTGGCTCGAACCGGTGCGGTTCGACTACGCCGTCTCAACAGGCGGGCTTGCCGCGGTTCGACTGGTCGCCGAGGTGGACGCCGCGCTTGGGCCACCGAGCCAAGCATGCATCCTCGCCCGGCGTGCGGACCTACGTTCACGCCACGCCCCGTGCGCCAGCCGGATGGTCATCGACGAGGTGCTTGTGTGGGAGGTCTCGTTCCGGTTGCCGCTGGAGCTGTTCGAATATCCACGAGCGCTGTTCGACCTGGAGGCGAGCGACCGGATCGCGATTGCCCTGCCGGCTCCGGGCCTACGGGCGGACGCTACCGAGCTCATCGCCGCGGGAGCCAAGTCTCGCAGACGACCGCTTCTCCGACGGAGCGCGATCGGGCTCGCGACCGGCCTCGCGCTTGCCGCCGGCTCGGACGCGTTCGTCGGCCGAGCCTCGGCCGCTTCCGCTCCGATGCACACGGCAAAGCATCGAGCCGCCGCCGGCGCGCACCAGGCTGCGAGGACAACACCGGCGTCGACCTCGTCGCCGTCCCCGACAACGACCCTGACCACGTCAACCACGACTGTCAGCAGGACGACCACGACTGTCACCGCGACGACGGTGACTCATACGTCGCCGCGCGTTCCGGCCAAGCCTCACGGTGGCGCAAAGCAGTCGACCTCCGCTGCGAGTCCAAGGACCAAGGCCGCCACCACGGTCCCGAGCAGTGGGACGTCCACTCGAAGGCCACCGACCAAGAGCGACACAGCGCGTCTGGCCGGCTGTGCCCTGACGACGATCATCGTCGGAAACATCAAAGCCTCCAAGACCGAGGGTCAGACCCCTCGGCGCAGCGAGGCTGGGCATCAGACTGCTCGGCGCGAAACTAAATCAGCTTGCGTCGCCCCCCACCACCCGACGAAGAAGCGCGAGCACGCACCGCGCAAGCCCGCGGTTTCGCTGCTGCCGGCAAGAGGCGGCGCGGCGTTGATGCCGGTACCTCAACCGCTATCGCTTCGCCGGGAGAGTCGTAACAACGTCCAAGAGGATCTCGAGCGGAGAGTGTCCTCCCCCGCTCCTGCTCGCGCGATGCCAGTGTCGAACAGTCAGTGGACCGCCGGCGTTGGCATCGACCCATCCACCGCGCCGGAGATGGCCCGTTTCGCGACCGTGTCGGCCAGCCTCGACCAGCCTCCCGCGT
>Ga0335081_10008990_pt1 | contig 16043 bp, 17 predicted proteins | sample Lox_Sample_35_FD_206713 | JGI IMG/M metagenome (GOLD analysis project Ga0335081, IMG submission 206713) | Soil microbial communities from Loxahatchee National Wildlife Refuge, Florida, United States - Lox_Sample_3.5 | ecosystem: Environmental > Terrestrial > Soil > Wetlands | place: USA... | reverse complement strand
GTCCGGCAGGTCCCCAGCTAGTCGCGCCGGGCGGCGCCATGTCATGCTGGCGGGCCGATGAACGATTCCTCCGTGCCCCCGCAAAGCGTCGTCCGTCCCACGCTGTTCGAATTGCTGCGCGCCTTCGCGGGCGTCTCGGTCGCCGCGTTCGGAGGCGCGCTGCCGTGGTCGCGGCGCATGATCGTCGAGCGCAAGGGCTGGATGACGGCGCAGGAATTCAACGAAGCCTTCGCGCTGTCGCAGTTCCTGCCAGGCCCGAACACCATCAACTTCGCGGTCGTGTTCGGCTCGCGCTTTGCCGGCGCGCCCGGCGCTGCGGTAGCGGTGACCGGGTTGATCGGACCGCCGCTCGTCATCGTGACGGTGCTCGCTTTCCTCTACGAACGCTACGGCGGTCAACCGGCGCTTGATCATGTATTGGCCGGCATTGCCTCTTCCGCCGCCGGGCTGCTGATTGCGGCGGTCGCGAAGATGGCGACGCCGCTGTTGAGCAAGCGATGGAACGCGGCGCTGCTGATCGCGCTGCTCGCCTTCGCCGGTGTCGCGCTCATGCATTGGCCGCTGCCTTACGTGTTTCTCGGCTTGGCGCCGTTCAGCATCGCGCTCGCCTGGTTCGGGCGCACGCCATGAGTCCGCTCATCTCGCTGTTCAGCCTGTTCGCGGTACTGTCGCTGTTCGCGGTCGGCGGCGCGCAGGCGGCGATCCCGGAAATGCACCGGGTGGCGGTCGACGTGATGCACTGGCTGAGCGACCGTCAGTTTGCCGACATGTACGCGATCTCGCAGCTCTCGCCCGGACCGAACGTGATCATCGTCGCGCTGATCGGCTTCCACGTAGCGGGGCTCGCCGGCGCCGGCGTCGCCATCACGGCGATGTGCGGGCCGACCTGCGTGCTCGCCTATTTCGTCGCGCGCATCTGGGACCGCTTCAAGCAGGCGCGCTGGCGCGCGGCAGTGCAGGCGGGACTGGTGCCGATGTCGATCGGGTTGATCGCGGCAAGCGCCTTCGTGCTGGCGCGGGCGGCCGACCACAATGTCTATGCCGTGCTGATCACGGCAGCGACTGCGGTGACCGCCTATTGGACGCGGGTGAATCCGCTGTGGCTTTTCGCAGTCGCGGGCGCGCTCGGCTTTGCCGGGCTGGTCTAAGCCGCGGCCTGTTCCGCTTCCTCCTGGGCGTGCTCGCGCACGGCCTGACAGCGGCAGGTTTGCGCCTTGCGCGGCGCCAGTTCCACGGTGCGGCCGTCAGGAAACTCGACATAGCGGCGCACGAAGGGACCGCGCGCTTCCAGCACATATTTGGTATCGGCCGGAAAACGCTCCGGCAGGCGCAACAGTTTGCGCATTTCCTAAGCCCTCCACGCCGTCCCCACGGGAGAATGCGCGGGCCCGGTACCGGGTTCGGGGCGTGCACGGGTTATGCCCGCTTTCCACCGGCCGCCGGCCACCTCCGGAACAATACGGAAGGGGTCATCCCTGAATTGCTGGAAGGGGCGGCGGGGGGCATCTAGCCGGCATGCCGGAAAAGAGCCCATTGGCCACACGTTCCTGCCCAGTCTGCCGGGTCGCGATGGTGCATTGCGACTTCGGTTGGAGCTGTCCGCAGTGCGGTAGCGCGATCATCGAGCCCGCGCGCGGTGAGGCCGAGCCAGGCAGCGAGTCGATAGACCGATCGGCACACGCAGCCGCGACGTTGCGCGGCTGAAGCTCACGGCGTCATTTTCCAGATCAACCACATTCCGAGGACGATGGTGACGGCGAAGCTCACCAGCAACGCGCTCTGCATCGCGGTCTCTCCCCCAAAGTTTTCGCCGCGCGGCGGGCGGGCGGCGTCAGCGCTTTTGATGCGCGGCGATTAAAGCAGCAATGCGGGCAGACGCTCTCGGAATGCGTGCGCTCCACCAGTATAGTGGCGGAAATGGTTAGCCGGGGCTGACCGCGATCGTGGAAAGAGGGTCCGGCTTGATGAGCGCGAAAGCTACGTGGTTTTCGGCAAATCGGAAAACGTCTGCTAGCCAACGACCGCTTCTGCGATCAAGGCGAGGCCGACGAATACCGTCGTCATGATAGCGATGGTCACGAAGGAATCGAAGAACGGCTTTGTGACCAGCGGATGCACCACGCCATCGCGCGGCAGGAAGTACCAGAAGCCGCCGCCGCCAAGCGCCGTCAAGATCAGGCCGGAAAGGATATACATTCGAAGTCCCCTTGAGCGCGCTAGCCGAAGAGCAGAACCCAGCCAGTGCCGGCAACGATCACGCCGACGAGCGTGAATGGGATGACCCATTCAATGACGAGCAGCGCCTTCTGCATGAAAAACCCCCGCTCCGCGTCGTGCGGAACGAGGGTGTTGTAGGATTGCCTACTGCCGGTGACCCGTAAAGTTTACCGGCCCCGGCGTTAATTCCGCATATACCGCACGCTCAGCTCGCGGTCAGGATCGACACCGTCGCGGCGGCGAGAAGGACCACCTGCACGCAAAACGCGGTGATGTTGACGTCCCAACGCGAGGCGACGATCGGCAGCGGCGCCGCGAACGGCTGGTAGCCGTTGTCATCATAGGCCGCGCCGCCATAGATCGGCATGGCGAAGACCGCGACGAAGAAAGCGGTATAAACGATGCTGCCCATGATGGCGGCGAGATAAAGCCGCTCGACGGCATAGGGGCCGGGCGACCAAATCAGCGCCAGCGCCATGAGGCCGAAGCCGACATAGCTGGAAATCTGCCAGACCACGTGGAAGCGCGCGTGCGGGGTCCATTTCGGATTGGTCGCATGCGTATTGTTGAAGTCGGCCAGCACGGTGATGAAGCCGTAGCCGAGGGTGACCAGGGTGAGCAGGATGCGGGCGATCAGATAGCTCATGATTTCCCCTTTTCGGCCGCCGGCGCTTTGCTTTTCCGGCCATTATAGCGGCAGCGGCGGCCTTGCGGCAGGACGATTTTCCGGCGTTGATAAGGGCGGTGCGGACATTGCCCGGGCGGGCGAATTTGCCCATCTTCCGACTCGAAGGGACGCCCGATGCGCCAATATCTCGACCTGATGGAACGCATCCTCGCCGGCGGTGTGGAAAAACGCGACCGCACCGGCACGGGCACGCTCTCGGTATTCGGCCACCAGATGCGGTTCCGGCTCGGCGACGGCTTCCCGCTGCTCACCACCAAGAAGCTGCACCTCAAATCGATCGTCTACGAGCTGCTCTGGTTCCTGGCCGGCGACACCAACATCAAATATCTGACCGATCACGGCGTGCACATCTGGGACGAATGGGCCGACGAGCGCGGCGAGCTCGGCCCTGTCTACGGCCACCAATGGCGCTCGTGGCCGGCGAAAGACGGCAAGACCATCGACCAGATCAGCCACGTGATCGAGATGATCAGGCGCAATCCCGATTCGCGCCGGCTGATCGTCACCGCCTGGAACCCGGCCGACGTCGACAAGATGGCGCTGCCGCCCTGCCACTGCCTGTTCCAGTTCTACGTCGCCGAGGGAAGGCTGTCGTGCCAGCTCTATCAGCGCTCGGCCGACGTCTTTCTCGGCGTGCCTTTCAACATCGCCTCCTACGCGCTGCTGACGCTGATGGTGGCGCAGGTGACCGGGCTCGAGGCCGGCGAGTTCGTGCACACCTTCGGCGACGCGCATCTTTATCTCAATCATCTCGAGCAGGCGCGGCTGCAGCTTGCGCGCATGCCGCGCGCGCTGCCGACGATGCGGATCAATCCGCAGGTGAAGGACATCTTCGCCTTCCGCTACGAGGATTTCAGAATCGAGAACTACGATCCGCACCCGCACATCAAGGCCGAGGTGGCGGTGTGAGCCTTGTCATCCGCGCGGCGCGGCGTGACGACAGTGCGCTGATCTTCGCTCTGGTGCGCGAACTGGCCGAGTACGAAAAGCTGTCGGCGGAGGTCGACGCGACCGAAGATGCGGTCGCGGCGGCGCTGTTTACGCCCGAGCCGCGGCTCTTTTGCGACATCGCCGAGTGGAGCGGCGAAGCGGCCGGCTTCTCGACGTGGTTTCTCAACTACTCCAGCTTCCGCGGCCGCCACGGCGTCTATCTCGAGGACATTTTCGTGCGGCCGGCGTTCCGCAAGCGCGGCATCGGCAAGGCGCTCATGCAGCGGCTGGCGCGCCGCTGCGTGGAGCAGGGCTATGCGCGCTTCGAATGGGCGGTGCTCGACTGGAACGCGCCCTCGATCGCCTTCTACAAGTCGATCGGCGCGCAGGTGCTCGATGACTGGCGCATCTGCCGGCTGAGCGGAGCGGCGCTGCAGGACTTTGCGCGACCGGAGGCGCGGTCATGAAAATCGTGCTGGTCGCTGCGATCGGCGAGAACGGCGTGATCGGACGAGAAGGCGCGCTGCCTTGGCGGCTGAAATCGGATATGCAGCATTTCAAAAAGCTGACCGTTGGCAAGCCCGTGATCATGGGACGCAAGACCTTCGCGTCGATCGGCAAGGCGCTCAAGGAGCGCACCAATATCGTGATCACGCGCGACCCGAATTTCTCCGCGCCCGGCGTCGTCACCGCGCCGGACTTCGAGGCGGCGCTGACACTGGCGCGGACGGATGCCGAGAAGCGCGGCACCGACGAGGTCATGGTGATCGGCGGCAGCGCGGTGTTCGCCGCCGCCATGCCCTTGGCCGCGCGGCTGGAAATCACCCACGTGCATTCCAGCACGCCGGGCGACGTCACGTTTCCGCCGATCGATCCCAAGGTCTGGCGCGAGACGCAACGGGCCGAACATCCCGCCGGGCCGGACGATGCGGCGAGCTTTGCGGTCGCGACCTACCAAAGGGGCTCGGCGCGCGCGCCCGCGCGATGATCGAAAACCGGTTGTCGTGAGCGGCGGCTGTCCATAATGTGGCCTCGCCCTTGAACCAGCGCTAACCCACATGAATCGGAAGGACCGGCGGGCGGCCGCCAAGCGCGGCGAAGCCCTTGCGGCCGGCGCTCGCCGAAGCGGCGTGCCGGAAATCGCCGCGCTCATGGCGCAGGCCGGCGACCTCTACCGGCAGGGGCGCGGCGCCGAAGCGCGGGTTATTGCGGAACGAATTGTCGCGCGCGAGCCGGCGCACGTCGAGGCGCTCAATCTGCTCGGCGTCATTGCCCAGCAGTCCGGCCGGCCCCGCCTGGCGGTCAAGTTTTTCGCGCAAGGCGTCGACGCCGATCCAAGCCACGGCGGCTGCCATTACAATCTTGCCTCTTGCTATCAGGCCTTGGATCGACGCGAAGAGGCGGTCATCCATTTTCGCCGGGCCATCGTCCTCGGCATGACGGCTCGCGATGTGCAGGAGCGCGTGAGCCAAATTCCGGTGGTCGGCGCGTGTCTCGCGCGCATCACCCAAAGCTGGCCGGTGCCCGTTGGCAACGAGGAACTGTTCGACGCCAACCGTCTCGCCGCTCTTGCCAGCGATGCCTTCCTGCAATGCGCGATGGAGACGATCAATCTTACGGGCTGGGCCGTCGAGGCCTTTCTTACGGGCTTACGCTCCGCGTTGCTGCAACTGGCGGAAAAGAGCGCGTCCGGGACCGTCGGCGACCCCGTTGTCGAACTTTTCTGCGCACTCGCCCAGCAATGCTTCATCAACGAATATGTGTTGGCGCAGCGCGACGAGGAAGTGCAGCTCGTCAGCCAGTGGCGCGACCGCTTGTCGGAGCGGATCACAGCGGGCGAGGTGCCGGCGCTCATGCTGGCCGTGGTCGGCGCCTATTTCCCGCTCAATTCGCTCGCCATGGCGGAGAAGCTCTTGCAAGGCAGGTGGCCGCCGAGCGTCACCCGTTTGCTGCGGCAGCAGATCGGCGAGCCGCTGGAGGAAGCGCGCGACCGCGCGTCCATTCCGAGGTTGACCGCCGTCGAGGACAGCGTGTCGCTGCAGGTCAGGCAGCAATACGAGGAAAACCCCTATCCGCGCTGGACGTTGAGCCCGTTCAAGCGGGGCGAGGGCGACGCAAGAATGCAACGGGCGCCAGGCAACGAGCGGCCGGTCAGAGACATTCTGGTCGCCGGCTGCGGCACCGGAGAGCATGCAATCGAAATTGCGCGTGCCTTTCCCGCTGCGCAGTTGCTCGCGGTCGATCTCAGCCTGGCAAGCCTAGCCTATGCGCGGCGCAAGACGCGCGAAGAGGGCGTGCGCAATATCGAATACGCGCAGGCCGATATTTTGCAGCTCGCGGCTTTCGGCCGCAGCTTCGATCACATCGAGGCCATCGGGGTCTTACATCATTTGGCGGAGCCCAAGGCCGGATGGCGGGTATTGCTAGGCCTGCTGCGGCCTGATGCCGACTTGCGGATCGCGCTCTATAGCGAGGTCGCGCGCCGGGCGGTGGTGGAAGCGCGCGCGCTGATCGCGGAGCGCGGCTTCCGGGCGACGGCCGAGGATATTCGCGAGTGTCGCCAGCTCATATTGCGCGGCGGCTTTGGCGGCCGCTTTGCGGACGTAACGGCGACCAGCGACTTCTACGGTATGAGCGGCTGCCGCGATCTTTTGTTCAACGTGATGGAGCATCGCTTCACAATTCCCGAAATCGCAGATTTCGTACGCGAGCTGAAACTCGCGTTTATCGGCTTTGAGCTCGAGCGCGACGTCATCGATGCGTTCCGGCGGCAGTTCCCGGGCGCCGGCGCGCTCGCCAATCTCCATCACTGGCACGCATTCGAAACGGCCAATCCGCGGACGTTTCTCAAGATGTATCGATTTTCAGTGCGCCCAAACGACGGCGCCGGTTAATTCGGCCCTTGTCGATCCCAGATTCAAGATTTGCGGTTTGGGGCCTGGAACAGGCGCTACCGTCCCGCGCAGATGCGTCACCCCAGCTGCGCAATCGACAAACCGTCGCGTTCATGCTTTGTACGTAAAGAGGCAAAGCGGCAAAACCGTAAAATGAGCCGTGAAAATAGGCAGTTAGCCCGAATCAGGGAGCGCCGGTGTTAAGTTCCGCCGCGCCGTCCCCCGCAGGCCCGGACTATCTTGCCGCGCTCAACGAGGCGCAGCGCCGCGCCGTCGAGCATGGCAGCGCGTCACCGGACCAGTCGCCGCCGTTGCTGATCATCGCCGGCGCCGGCTCCGGCAAGACCAATACGCTGGCGCACCGGGTGGCTCATCTGATCGTAGGCGGCGCCGACCCGCGCCGCATCCTGCTGTTGACGTTCTCGCGCCGCGCGGCGGCGGAGATGCAGCGGCGCGTCGAGCGCATCACGCCGCAGGTGTTGGGCGGGCATGCCCCACCCACGCTCGGGGCTCTGAGCTGGTCGGGCACCTTTCACGCCATCGGCGCTCGGCTGTTGCGCGAACACGCGCGCGATATCGGCATCGAGCCGGACTTTACCATCCATGACCGCGAAGATTCCGCCGATCTGATGAATCTGGTGCGGCACGAGCTCGGCTTCTCCAAGATGAAGAAGCGTTTCCCGATGAAGGGTACCTGCCTCGCGATCTATTCGCGCGCGGTCAACGCGGAGGCGCCGCTCGGCGAGGTACTGGCGCGCGCCTTTCCCTGGTGCGCGGGATGGGAAGCGGAGTTGCGCGCGCTGTTCGCCGCCTATGTCGAGGCCAAGCAGAAGCAGAACGTGCTCGACTACGACGACCTGCTGCTCTATTGGGCGCAGATGATGCTGGAGTCCGCGCTGGCCAAACACATCGCCGCCCGCTTCGACCACGTGCTGGTCGATGAATATCAGGACACCAACCGGCTGCAGGCTTCCATTCTGCTCGGTCTCAAGCCGAATGGGCAGGGGCTGACGGTGGTCGGTGACGACGCGCAGTCGATTTACTCCTTTCGCGCCGCGACCGTGCGCAACATCCTCGATTTCCCGGCGCAGTTTGCCCCACGCGCGGCGGTGATCACGCTTGAGCGCAATTACCGCTCGACGCAGCCCCTTCTCGCCGCCGCCAATGCGGTGATCGGCCTCGCCGCCGAACGTTTCTGCAAGAATCTGTGGTCGGACCGGCCTTCCGCCGAGCGCCCGGCGCTGATCAACGTCGCGGACGATACCGCGCAGGCGGGATTCGTGGTCGAGAAAATCCTCGAGAACCGCGAAGAGGGCACCGCACTCAAGTCGCAGGCGGTGCTGTTCCGCACTTCCAGCCATAGCGCCGGGCTCGAGATCGAGTTGACTCGCCGCAATATTCCGTTTGTGAAGTTCGGCGGACTGAAATTTCTCGAGGCCGCGCACATAAAGGACGTGCTGGCGGGTTTGCGCTGGGCGAGCAACATGCGTGCCCGCGTCGCGGGCTTTCGTGTGGCGCAACTCTTGCCGGGCGTTGGCCCCGGCACTGCCGGCCGTCTGCTGGATCGCGTGGCGCAGGCAGGCGACCCGGTAGTGGCCTTGCGCGATTTCAAGCCGCCAGCCGGGGCCCTCGAGCATTGGGTCGAATTTGCTGACACCATCAGCCTCTTGCGCGGCAACGGCTTGGGCTGGCCGGCCGAGCTCGATTGCCTGTGCCGCTGGTACGAGCCGCATCTCGAGCGCATCTACGAAGATGCCGCCGTCCGCCGCGGCGACCTGCACCAGCTTACCCAGATCGCCGCCACCTATGCGAGCCGCGAGCGCTTCCTCACCGAGCTAACGCTCGATCCCCCCGGCGCCACCAGCGACCAAGCGGGCGCACCGCTGCTCGACGAGGACTATCTGATCCTGTCGACCATCCATTCTGCCAAAGGTCAGGAATGGACGAGCGTGTTCGTGCTCAACGTGGTGGATGGGTGCTTGCCTTCCGACCTTGCGGTCGGCTCGACGCCGGAGATCGAGGAAGAGCGTCGGCTGCTCTATGTCGCTATGACGCGCGCCAAGGACCAACTGCATCTCATGGTTCCGCAGCGCTTCTATACGCATGGCCAGGGCGGCGACCGCCATGTCTATGCGCAGCGGTCGCGCTTCATCCCTGACTCATTGCTCGAGTATTTCGAATGGCGCGCCTGGCCGCCGCCGCGACAAGCGAATGCCCGTGCGACCGCCGGCCCCGAGATAGATGTGCGCGCGCGTATGCGCCGGATGTGGGATTAAATGGCCGAACCGGTCGCTCGCGGCCTAATTAAGGCGCAGAGGGCGCAAAACACGCGGCAGGACGCGCGTTGTAACATCGCCGCCCAACCCCTATAACCCTCCCGAAACAGGCGGGCGGCATATATTCCGACGCCGGGAGATCATTTCCATGCCATGGACTAATCAGGGCGGCGGTGGCGGCCCGTGGGGCTCGGGCGGCAGGGGCCCCTGGGGTTCCGGACCGCAATCGTCGGGACCCAAACCTCCGGATCTGGAGGAGATGCTTCGCCGCGGCCAGGACAACCTACGGCGCTTTCTGCCGGGCGGCAGCCTGGGCGGGCGCGGCTTCATCTTGCTGGCGCTCGCAGCAGTCGTGCTGTGGGGCGTCTCCGGCTTCTTCAAGGTCGAGCCCGACGAGCTCGGCGTCGTGCTGCGCTTCGGCAAGGAAGTGCGCGAGGTGCAGCCGGGTCTGAATTACCACCTGCCCTATCCGATCGAAACCGCGCTGACGCCCAGGGCGCTACGCGTCAACAAGATCGACATCGGCATGCGCCAAGTCGAGAACGGCCGCGGCGGCACCATCACGCGCGACGTACCCGACGAGAGCCTGATGCTGACCGGCGATGAAAACATCGTCGACGTCGATTTCTCGGTGCTGTGGAAGGTGAAGCCGACCGGCGTCGGCCAGTACCTGTTCAACATCCAGAATCCGGAAGGCACCGTGAAGGCGGTGGCGGAAAGCGCCATGCGCGAGGTGATAGGCCGCTCGGAAATCCAGCCGATCCTCACCGGCGCGCGCCAGACCATCGAAACCGCGGTGCAGGACCTGATGCAGAAGACGCTCGATCATTACAGTGCCGGCATCGATGTGACGCAGGTGCAATTGCAGAAAGTCGACCCGCCGACCCAGGTAATCGATGCCTTCCGCGACGTGCAGGCCGCCCGCGCCGATCTCGACCGCTCGGTGAACGAGGCGCAGACCTATGCCAACAAGGTGATCCCCGAGGCGCGCGGCAACGTCGCCAAGATCGTGCAGGCGGCGGAAGCTTATCGTTCGCAGACCGTCGCCGACGCCACTGGTCAGACTGCGCGCTTCCTCAAGATCTACGAGCAGTACAAGAAGGCGCCCGACGTGACACGCGAGCGCATGTATCTGGAAACCATGGAGCGCGTGCTCGGCAACACCAACAAGGTGATCGTCGATTCCAAGGACGGCACGCAGGGCGTCCTGCCTTATCTGCCGCTCAATGAGCTTACCCAGCCGGCGCCGCGTCCCGGCCAGAACAGGTCGGGAGGGCAGCCATGAGGCTCAATGTCGCCGGCGGCGTCATCGCCGTCCTGGCCCTCGCCGCGCTGGTGATCGTCTATTCGTCGCTGTTCACGATCTCCCCCACCCAGCAAGCGCTGGTCCTGCGCCTCGGCAAGCCGCAGGCGGTGATTACCGACCCCGGCCTGCACGCGAAGGCGCCGTTCATCGACAGCGTCATTTATATCGACCGGCGCATCCTCGATCTGGAATCGCCGCCACAGGAGGTCATCGCCTCCGATCAGAAGCGGCTGGTGGTGGACGCCTTCGCGCGCTACCGCATCAAGGACGCGCTGCGTTTTTACCAGACGCTCGGCTCGAAGCAGGCCGCCGATTCGCAGCTCGCCATCCTGCTCAATTCGGCGCTGCGCCGCGTGCTCGGCGAAGCGAGTTTCATCCAGGTCGTGCGCGACCAGCGCGCCGAGCTGATGGCGCGCATTCGCGAACTGATCGACAAGGAAGCGCAGGGCTACGGCATCGAGGTGGTGGACGCGCGTATCCGGCGCGCCGATCTGCCTGAGCAGAACAGCCAGGCGGTCTACAAGCGCATGCAGACCGAGCGTCAGCGCGAGGCGGCCGAGTTCCGCGCCGAAGGCAATCAGCGGGCGCAGGAGATCCGCTCGCGTGCCGACCGGCAGGTGACTGTGTTGCTGGCGGATGCCCGCTCAAAGGGCGAGCAGATCCGCGGCGAGGGTGACGCTACCCGCAACCAGATCTTCGCCAAGGCCTACAGCCAAGATCCGGAGTTTTTCCAGTTCTATCGCTCGATGCAGGCTTACGAAAACGGCCTCAAGCCGGCCGATACCAGGTTCCTGCTCAAGCCGGATTCGAACTTCTTCCGCTACTTCAATCACCCGACGGGCAATCCGAGCGCAGGTAAGCCCAACCAGCCGCCGCCTGGCGCGCCCCCCGCTGGCGCCCCATCGGCGTCTCGTTGATTGGCGGGCGCGGCCTGAAATGTCCGACTTCCTGGCCGCGGTTGGATTGGTTTTCGTCATCGAGGGCCTGGTCTTCGCGGCTTTTCCAGGCCAGGCCAAGCGCGCCATGACCAGCGTGCTGGAAACGCCCGACGCTACCCTGCGCGCCATCGGGCTCGTCTCGGCGGTGATCGGACTGGTAGTGGTGTGGCTGGCGCGGGGGTGACAGGGAACAGTAATCAGTAATCAGCGCGCAAAGCCCTGCTTTTCTGATTACTGGTCACTGATTACTGATTCCCTGTTTGCCCTTGAATCGCCTTGAAGCCGGGGCCACTTTGCGGCAGATCCCTTTTCCCAGGAGAACCGACGCCCATGGGCGCCTTTTTTGCTTCGCTGACGCCTGTCCGCCGTCCGGCGCTGGCGATTTTGCTTGCCACGGCAATCATTTGGCCGGTGGCTCCGGCCGCGGCGCGCGGACCTGAAGCGATCGCCGACGTCGCCGAGCAGGTGATCGACGCCGTGGTGAATATTTCGACCAAGCAGACTGTCGAAATGGGCGACAACGCCATGCCGCAGTTGCCGCCGGGCTCACCGTTCGAGCAATTTTTCGAGGATTACTTCAAAAATCACCGCAAAAACGGCGAGAACCCAACGCCGCGCCGCATCAATTCGCTCGGTTCCGGCTTCATCATCGATCCAGCCGGCTATGTGGTCACCAACAACCACGTCATTGCCGGCGCCGACGAGGTCGACGTCATCCTCAACGACGGCACCACGCTGAAGGCCGAGCTGATCGGCCGCGACACCAAGACCGATCTCGCGCTGCTCAAGGTCACGCCGACCAAACCGCTCAAGGCGGTAAAGTTCGGCGACTCGGACAAATTGCGGCTGGGCGAATGGGTGATCGCCATTGGCAATCCATTCAGCCTCGGCGGCACGGTGACCGCCGGCATCGTTTCGGCGCGCAACCGCGACATTCAATCCGGACCTTATGACAACTACATACAGACCGATGCCGCCATCAATCGCGGCAATTCAGGCGGCCCGCTGTTCAACCTTGATGGCGAGGTGATCGGCGTCAACACCGCGATCATCTCGCCGTCGGGCGGCTCGATCGGCATCGGCTTTGCGGTGCCGTCGAAGACCGTAATGCCGGTGATCGACCAGCTGCGCAAATTCAAGGAAGTGCGCCGCGGCTGGCTCGGCGTGCGCATCCAGCAGGTGACCGACGAGATCGGCGACAGCCTCAATGTGAAGCCGGCGCGCGGCGCGCTGGTCGCCGGCGTCGACGACAAGGGCCCGGCCAAGCCGGCCGGCATCGCCGCCGGCGACGTGATCGTCAAGTTCGACGGCAAGGAGGTCAAGGAGATGCGCGATCTGCCGCGCATCGTCGCCGACACGCCCGTAGGCAAGGACGTCGAGGTGGTGATCATCCACAACGGGGAGGAAGTGACCAAGCACGTCAAGCTCGGACGGCTCGCCGATCAGCAGGAAGCGGCGCTGACGCCGAAGAAAGACACGCCGGAAGAGAAAACGGTGGTGAAGAAGACGCTCGGGCTCGAGCTCGCCAATCTGACCGCGACGCTGCGCAAGCAGCACAAGATCAAGGACAAGGTGAAGGGTGTGCTGATCACGTCCGTCGATCCGGATTCCGCGGCCGCCGACAAGCACCTGATGCCCGGCATGGTGATCGCCGAGGTGCAACAGCAGCCGGTCTCGACTGCGACCGAGCTGCAGGAGCGCATCGACCAGCTCAAGAAGGACGGCAAGAAGGCGGTGGTGCTGCTGGTGCTCACACCTGATGGCGACCCGAGCTTCGTGGCACTGAGCTTGCGGTGATTCGGCCTCGTGTCCCGAACGCGGTGCCGCGCCATTAGCGCGTTTACGCGCGTCTTCGACACGCTATGGCGGTGCACCGCAGATCCGGGACCCCGCTTGCTTCAAAAAATTAATCGGGACCCCAGGTCTGCAGCGCACCACTTCGTGATCCGCTGCGCCCGGGGAACACGCTCCTAGTCGAGCACGTGACTGACAATGCCGTCGGCGAGCTTGGGTTCGAACCAGGTGGATTTCGGCGGCATGATCCCGCCGGCGTCGGCTACCGCCATCAGATCCTGCATTTGCGTGGGATAAAGCGCGAAGGCGACCGCCATCTCGCCGGAGTCGACGCGTGCGGCGAGCTCTGCGAGCCCGCGCGCGCCGCCTACGAAATCGATGCGTTTGTCGATGCGCGGATCGCTGATGCCGAGCAGTGGCTCAATTACATGGCGGCTGAGCATGGTAACGGGCAGCCGGCCAATTGGATCGCTCCGCGGAACGAGCTCTGGACGCAGGGTCGACCGGTACCAGCGGCCGGCCAGATACATGCCGTATTCGTTTGCGGCGGCGGGCCGCACCGGCTGTGCCTGCTCGGCGACGGTGAAATCCTTGCGCAAGGCGGCGAGGAATTGCTCGGGGCTCAGCGCGTTCAAGTCCTTCACCACGCGGTTGTAGTCCAAGATGACCATCTCGCGCGCGGGGAACAGCACGGCCAGGAAATACTGCGCGGCGTGCTTGTCGCGCGCGGCCGACAGGCGCGCGGCCGCGGCCGAGCGATGATGGCCGTCGGCGATGTAGAGCGCGGGCAGGGCTTCGAAGGCGCGCGTGAGGCGCTCGATCGCGGCGGCGTCGGACACCACCCAGAGCTGGTGACGTACACCGTCATCCGCCGCGACGTCGACCTCAGGCTTGCCGGCCGCGGCCGCGGCCAGCAGCGCGTCGATTTCCGGCGCCTGCGGATAGGCGATCATCACCGGCCCGGTCTGCGCATTGACCGCTTCGATCTGGCGCACGCGGTCGTCTTCCTTGACCGGCGTGGTCAGCTCGTGCTTGCGGATGCGGTTTGAGGTGTAATCGGCAAGCGAGGCGACGCAGGCCAAGCCGGTTTGCGTAACGCCCTGCCGGGTGAGCCGGTAGACATAGTAGCAGGGCGCCGCATCGCGCATCAGCACGCGCGCGGCGACCATGCGCTTGAGGTTTTCGGCGGCTTTGGCATAGACGGCCGGGCTGTAGGGATCGATGGCCGGGTCGAGATCGATCTCGGGCTTGGAGACATGCAGGAAGCTGAACGGCTTGCCTTGCGCGCGCGTACGCGCCTCGCTGCTCGAGAGCACATCATAGGGCGGCGCCAGCACCTCGGCGGCGCGCTCCGGCATCGGACGCAGGGCGCGGAACGGTTGGATCAGCGGCAAGGCGAACTCCGTGACGGGCGAGGAAGGCGCCGTGCTAACAAGATGGAAAGCAAGGCGGCCCAATGACAGCTCAACCGGTCAGAGCGGTGCTTATTGCAGGCCCGACCGCCAGCGGCAAGTCGGCATTGGCGTTGCGCGTCGCGGAGCGGCTCGACGCCACCATCGTCAACGCCGATTCCATGCAGGTCTATCGCGACCTGCGCATCCTGACGGCGCGCCCGACGCCGGAGGAAGAGCGCCGCGTGCCGCACCGGCTCTACGGTCATGTCGATGCCGCGGTCAACTACTCCACCGGCCAATGGCTGCGCGACGTCGGCGAGGTGTTGCGCGAACTCGAAGCGGAAGGCCGCATGCCAATTCTGGTCGGCGGCACCGGCCTTTATTTCAGGGCGCTGACCTCGGGGCTCGCGGCAGTGCCGCCGATTCCGGTCGATATTCGCGAGCGCGTGCGCGCGCGTATCCAAAGCGAGGGTGCGCCGACGCTGCATGCGGAACTCGCGCGTATCGATCCGTCGACCGCAAGCCGGTTGATGCCGAACGACCGCTCTCGCATCTCGCGCGCGCTCGAGGTAATGCTGGCGACCGGACGCTCGCTCACCGACTGGCACCGGAATGGGCTCCCGCCTTTGATCGACGCCGGCAAATCGGTCAGAGTCTTCATCGCCTGCGAGCGCAAGGAACTCGTCGCCCGCGTCGAGCAGAGATTTGCCGCAATGCTTAAGGCCGGCGCGCTCGACGAGGTGAGGGCGCTTGCCGCGCGCCGTCTCGATCCGTCATTGCCGGCCATGAAGGCGCACGGCGTACCTTGGTTGATCCGTCGCCTCGACGGTGAAATCTCGCTGCAGGATGCGGCGGCGGGAGCGGTGATGGATACCCGCCGCTATGCCAAGCGTCAGCTCACCTGGTTCCGCAATCAGATGCCGGGCTGGAGCCGGCTGCCGGCCGAAGCGGCGCTCGCGCAAGTTTTGCACGCAACCGGCTGAAAGCGCGCACTGATGCTTTGTCCGCGATCGCAATTACAGGCGCGCGCTCCATCTTGCGCCGACGCATCGGTGGACCATAACAATCTAGAATAACAAAACACCGCAAGACGATTTGGCGGTAGCCTTAAGCAGTTCTCAAATTATTCGAACTGAAATGCGCGTCGGTCGAGTGGGATACAAGGGGGACTTATCGATGCGCGGCAACACGGCGAAACGCGCCGGCGTGATTGCAATCGCTGCCGGCTTGACTGCGCTTGCTGTCGGCGTGGTGTCGCGCGCGCAAGCCGAAGCGCTCGTCGGTAAAACGCACCTGATCGAGGTCGCCAAGCCGGAAAAAAAGAGCGTCGACAAGTTGCGCGACGATTATCGCCGGCCGAAATCGATTCCGTTTCCGGAGGACAATCCCTACACCGTCGAAAAGCTAGAGCTCGGCAAGAAGCTCTATTTCGATTCGCGCTTGTCAGAGCCGCGTCTGCTTTCCTGCTCCTCGTGTCATAACCCGGCCTATGCCTGGGGCGACGGCCAGCCCAAGGGCGTTGGCCACTTGATGAAGCAGCTCGGTCGGCGCTCGCCGACGATCGTCAACGCGGCTTGGGGGCAGGTTTTCATGTGGGACGGCCGCC
>Ga0335081_10008988_pt1 | contig 16045 bp, 20 predicted proteins | sample Lox_Sample_35_FD_206713 | JGI IMG/M metagenome (GOLD analysis project Ga0335081, IMG submission 206713) | Soil microbial communities from Loxahatchee National Wildlife Refuge, Florida, United States - Lox_Sample_3.5 | ecosystem: Environmental > Terrestrial > Soil > Wetlands | place: USA... | reverse complement strand
TTTTTATTTTGCGTACTGGAACTCGGGCATCGCCTTGATGGTATCTTTGGTCGCCCCTGGCAGAACAATCTTGCCACCCTGCATCTTGAACTGATTTACGGGGATTGCCACGTCATGCTTGCCAATGCCCAGGAATCCGCCGGCCGCGATGATCCCGTAAGATACCGCCTTGTCTGGAGCAATGATGATGTCATAAACTTTACCGATCTTCTCGTTCTTGTCGTTATACACAACGTGCCCCAGAATCTGCTTCTTGGCGCTCCATCCGTTTGCCACGGCTACTATCTCAATAGCCGTAACGCCAAGGACCTCCCCCCCAGCCACCGGCGCCTCTGCCGCGGCAAATTTTAATCCATAGGTGGACGCCATTACCGCCATAGCAAGTAGAACTATTAGAACTTTTTTCATTTTCTCCTCCTTTTGATGCTTTAAGCTAAAAATAGTTTCGTAATCCCTGTCGATGCTCTGCACCTGTACTCCCTCATCTTTTCTTCGACATCTCTCACGTCGATCCCTCAAGAGCTTTCGCTATTGTGTCCTCGTGCTTCACCTTAAGCAGCCTTCTGGTTGCGCCCCTGGTTTAGCACTTTCTCGATCTTCGCCGCCTGTTTGTCGCTTAGCGTCGTACTGAGGACCTTGCCACCGTAACCCGAAAAATACTTGATGGCCCGCTTCGGGTTTGCGGTGATTAGCGCGAAAATGGCTGAGTCTCCGGGCTGGAGGGTCTCGCCCACATCTCTCACGAACTCGTCGGAGATCCCGAAATCCTCCTTCCACCATTTGGCATCGATGGCACCGGCTGTGGCGCCAAGAGCCCCGCCCCCGAGGGCCCCCGCGGCGATTGCACCAGCTGCGGCGGCTGCGCTCACGCCGCCAGTGAAGGGAATGGCGAGAATAGCGCCAAGCAATGAGCCCCACAGACCTCCCCAAGCCGCCCCTTCACCCGTCGTCGGGTCGTAGCTCTGGTCGATACGGAGCTTGCCGTGATCGTCCCGGTAGACCGCGACCGCATCGTACAAGTTTACTGACCAGTCCTCATCCATACGCCTCAATTGATTGAGAACATCCGATGCCTTGAACTTGTTATTCTTGAACCCCACCGCAATTAAATCTGACATGACCCACCTCCTTATCTGTCCGCTCGGTGCGCCCGACCAGCGCGATCCATTTCCACCTTCAACCACTTGCCCGCTAGCGACGGAGCCCTCGACTGGCTCCAGTTCTGGTAAAGCTCCATTCAAGATCAATGTCATGGTTGTGCTGCTGTTTCATGAACGAAGTTTCGAGCTGTCGTTTAGAAGCTCGAGTTCACGCAGCCAGCGCCTGTTTGGTAAGTTCCCGAGCTTTCTTCAGCTTATCACTTCGCCGCTTGTACTCGGACCGCACCTCGACGATGCGCGCCTCGATCTTGGCCTTCGCGTCTCCCTTCGCCTTACCCGCCTGCTCCTGCAGAGACTTGATCTTCGCGTCCATCTTTTGTTTCGTGGCCTCGAGCGCCGCGTCGGCACGGTCATGCGTGGCTTGCAGCTTGGCCTTGGCCGCGTCTATCTTTTCCTTGAGCTTGATCTTGGCATTCCCGGTCGCCTGGGCGTATTCGGCTTTTAGCTGTGCGAGCTCGGCCTCGAGTGCATCGCTGTCCCTTTCGATCAAGGCATCCTGGAGTTCCCCTAGTACCCGGCGGAAGACAACACCTCCCGCTGCCTCCATGCGGATATCGACCGGCATCGTCCACTCCTCCTCGACTTCGGCGACAACGGCCGCCTTGCCCGGCTGCAGGCGTCCCCCGACCTCGTCGGCCAGGAAGTCCTCGGCAACCCCGACGGTCGCCAGGTCATAGAGAATACCCCCAAACGTCCCCGCAGTGGCGCCGATCGCGACACCCGCGGGCCCACCAAGCAGGCCGATCAAGCTCCCGGTGGCCAGACCCACAGCCGTTCCCAAGGGGCCCCTGTCGGCCGCCTCTTTGACTGTCACCTTCCCCTTGGCGTCCTTCGCTATCACGCCCATCGCGTAAAGTGTAATGCTGCCCTCGGCATTCAATTCCCTGAGGGCCTTGGTGCCCTCGTACGCCTTGCTCTCGCTGTCGAATACGACGACAATCATCTTGTTCATAGTCATCCTCCTTTTTTGTTTGAACATTTTTCTATCGCGACCCAGAGTGCGATCTCCTAGTATCGCAATCACAAGCAGTTGCGCGTTTTCTGTTATCAGGATGTCGCCTTGAGTACCCTGCGAGCTACCGCCGAGTACATCAGCCGGGTAAAACCGCTCACCAGTAGGTTAATACCAACAAGGGTTCCGATGGCCCACCCTGAACTGAAGGGCCAGGGGTATCCGATCAGGAATCCCAGAAGTAGCGTCATTATGCTGTCAAAGAGGACCCATCCAGAACCCGGCAGGGAGCGGAACTGGAAAAACACGATCATCTGCAGCACGCCTTCTGCTACCAAGATGGCCGCTAGCACTAATGTGAGTGACGCCAATGCGAGTCCCGGATGGAATACAAGATAGAAACCGCCAACGACGTAGACAATCCCTATCAGCATTCTCCAGAGGAAGGCCCCAACACCCTTGGCAGCGAAGGCATAGGCCAGGTAGGTGAAACCACCGAATACGACAATCCAACCGACCAAAATGGAGACGCCAATGCCCGTGGCAAGGGGCAGAGCAACAGCCAAAAATCCCAACACGATCATCAGGACGGCCAATCCGATGGACATCCCCGTAACTCCCTTTGCTACATCCGTGATACTTTGTCCTTTCATTTTCTTTTTCTCCTTTCTTATGTGATTAATGCTCCAGAAGTACTAAATGCCTTTGTTGAAATCTACGTGACGCAATTTTCGAAATACCTGCTCGGCCGAAACCTTATTACTGCTTAGCGCTGACACCGGTTATCTTCGGTGTCCTTCTCTCCCAATCCACTCGCGGATATATGCAGGGCAATTCTCAAGCCTGGTGCCATTTGCTTCGCAGCGAGCCAGAAATTTCACTGTGTCTCGATCCACGAGCTTGACTTCCTTCAACTCCAGAACGATGTGGTGGTATTGTCCTTCGACTTCGAAGAGTCTTTGCAACTCTGCGACCTCTTCCTCCCTGATTCGACCACTCAGGGTAAAGACCACGACCTCACCGTTCTCCGATTTTTGAATTCTCAAGGTCATCGATTCTTTCTTGAGACCACTATCCTTCTTGGTTTTATGCAATATTATATTGCAATGGGAATGCCAACCGTAAGCAGTTGAAAATACTTGATGGCATTAATTATAAAACGACGAGTCTTCGAGAATTAACGAAAGCTCGTAAAAAAATGACTCGGATTTTCAGGGAGGGGGTCTTGCAGCTGCTATGCGGTTTTGAAGCGATGTTTGTTTATCTTGAGGGATCTGATCTTCGATTCCAGAGTCGTGGGCGGAATACCGAGCCTGGCGGCCGCACCCAACGGTCCGGACACTCGGCCTCTGCTTTCAGCCAGGGCAGCCTCAATCATCTCTTTTTCTTGAGTCACAAGCTTGTCGGAGAGCGGCTGGCTTGCCGGCTGAGTCTGACAAGACTCCCGAACGAGCCAACTCTCATCGACCGAGAAGATCTCCGTGTCACAGACGATAACCGACCGTTCAATTACATTCTGCAGCTCTCTAATGTTACCCGGCCAGGGGTACGACTGAAGCTGATCCAGGGTCTTTTTGTTGATGATCTGTATTTTCTTCCCCGCTTTACTGGCATATCGATCAATGAAGTACTCGACCAGCATGGGGATGTCCTCTTTTCGCTCGCGCAGAGGAGGTATTGCAATGGGAAATACGTTGAGCCGATAGAATAGATCGCTCCGAAAAATGCCGGCTTCCATGGCGGCCTTCAAGTCACGATTGGTGGCGGCAATCACCCGCACGTTAGCCCGGATCGCTTGATTTCCTCCCACACGCTCAAATTCGTGCTCCTGCAGCACACGAAGGAGCGCAATCTGGGTTTCGGTCGGCAGTTCCCCGATTTCATCCAGGAAGATCGTCCCGCCTTCCGCCAGCTCGAAGCGGCCGAGGCGCCGCTGGAGGGCTCCGGTGAAGGCTCCCTTCTCATGACCGAATAATTCCGAGGCGATCAACGATGGGGGAATTGCAGCACAATTCACACTCACAAAGGCCCGCATGGAGCGCTGCGACCGTTTGTGGATTGCTCGGGCGACGAGTTCCTTGCCCGTGCCGGTTTCGCCGGTGATGAAGACGGTTGAATCCGTGGGCGCTACCTTGACGACACGTGCGAGCACGGCTTGCAGTGCCGGTGACGAGCCCACGATCTCCTCGAACATCGATGCTCTGTCGATTTCTTCGCGCAGCGCGATGTTCTCTCTGTGGAGTTGGTCCTTCAACTTCTTGATTTCGTCAAAAGCCTTTCGGAGGGAATCTTCGGCCCACTTTCTTTCCTCGATATCTATACTGGATCCATACCATCTTACGATGTTTCCCTGCCCGTCACGTAGAGGCACGCTGCGGTGGAGCATCCAGCGATATACCCCATCCGCCCGCCGGACGCGCGCTTCTCCTTCAAAAGGCTCCCCTGCCTTAAGGGCCGCGCGGCAATTTTCCACGAACGCTTCAACGTCTTCAGGATGAATTGAAGCCGTCCATTTCCAGCCCAACAGGTGCTCCAACGAAAGACCGACGAAGTTCAGCCAATATTGATTGAAAAAATCGAGACGGCCGTCAGGCGGACCGCTGTGAATCAGAGCGGGAGTCGAGTCAATAAGAAGCTGAAGGTTCATGATCTCGGATTTGTGTCCTTGAGAGGCCATAGGAGTCTGTCTGACCTTTCCGACGAAAATACGATATAGTAGTCGATTAGCTTTTCAATACAGGCGCGAGGTTGGACAGAATAAGTTACCACGTAACATAAATAAATCTCCGTTTGACGAGCATGTCAATAGAACTAAAGTACTATTATCATGGTAATCACGGTAGCCAGCACACGGGGTGTGGATATAAAGGACTGTGCAAATTTCTGGTTCTTCTTCACCATCTTGGACTTTATCGTAGCCCTTGTTCGCTCCAGTTTATTTTTTACACTTCGTGTAGTCGAGGCCATCGCTCGAATGCTGAGCCAGGCATCTCTTTCTGCTACAATAGGTTATTGGAAATCGGGGCGTGTGCAGGGTCGTCACGCCCGCCCCGCAGTCCATCAGCGAGACATGAACATATTGACTGTTTACTTCAACCAAAAAGATCAGACTGCCTTTTCTCGGCTGGCATCAACGACACCTACAAGGTTGCAACAGCGCTTGATACGCGGGATATGCAAAATATAAGTTTGAATCTTACACGTGAACGAGTCTCAAGATCAGCGGTCGTTGTTAAAATTGGCGGTCCACTGCAGCACGATGTTAGTGTCCATCGTTCCGCATTTACCGGGCAGCCTGAGACAGGTACTCTTTCGCCTTTCTATATCCTAAATCAATCATCTCGGAAGCCCGATCATACTCCAATGATCGGCATGCGTTCCGAGCAATATCTATAACAATGTCTGGTGGATAAGCAGCAAGCTTTTGGCGTGCGATGGTGTTCTGCATAGCTTCGAACGCCTGAATGGCGATATCGTACCCCCCCCAATCCCGGCCTGTGCTGTTTGTCACGGATCTCTGGTGGTTTATAAAGCGACTAATCCTTTCATGCAACAACGATGAAGAGGACACAGCGGCAGGACTCTCGCCACTCGGTTGTTCCACACTATTTACGGTGCCACCCAGATTTACCGCAATGGTCATATCAGTACCGTCACCGATCGTTGGGGCCACAGGCACAGGATTTAATATACCGCCATCGATAAGATCGACTCCTCTGTCCTTAAAAGGAGTAAAAAAAAGGGGAATTGACATAGAAGCCCTTATCGCATCAAAAAGTTTGCCTGACTTCATCCATATTTCCTTCTGATTCTTAAGGTCAGTAGCAACAGCAGTATAGTGAATCGGCAGATCCTCAATTAGTTGCTCTCCCACGAGACCGACCAAAGTGTTGATAATTTTGTCGCCTTTGACCAGTCCGCTCTTTCCCCAAGAAAGATCCAGCAATGTGACGATGTCGATCTTCTTTATGGCACGCACCCATTGTTCATATTCATCAAGTTTTCCGGCTGCATATATCCCCCCGATGAGCGCACCAATCGAGGAACCGGCTACAGAGCGTATGTTGTAATCATTTTCTTCAAGCCAGTGAATAACGCCAATGTGTGCTAAACCCCGAGCACCGCCACTCCCAAGAACCAGAGATACGGTTTTCATATTCGTTTTACCCCCCCCGTGATTTCCGGCAGCCTTGCCTCTGTTTCCGCACTGTAGGTCAACCCGATCAAACTAAATGAATGCATTAGATTGCATACAGCCCAGCTGATTTATTTTTCATGAATATAAGCCTGATATGAGAAGATGTCAACGAAATCGGTTGATTATGTCGTCAAATGGATTTGAACCCAAAATATTGAAACATCGCTGTTATTGCCTTTAAACGAACAATGCTATAATAGTGGCAAGATGATTAACAACCACAGTGCGACTTTTAAATATTTCACAATCTTATGATATATTCACTGACATGAAAGTGTGTAAGATTGCATTTCTTCTTAAATTAAAAGAAAAAAGGAGGACTTATGATTTCGAAGATTCTTGTACCAATAGACGGTTCTAAAACTTCACATAAGGCGGCAAAATATGCGGTCGAGCTCGCGAAGCAAAGAAAAGCATCTTTGACGCTGCTGAGTGTCTTCGATATACGCTTTATCTTTGATCAGGAGGTTTCAGCTTCCGCATCTCCGACCCATTTAAAAGAATCTATCGAAGATTATCTAAAGCAGTCAGTGCAATCCTCCACTGACGAGATAGCAAAGCTATGCACACGGAATCACATTCAATACAAGGTAGCGATAAGGAGAGGGCATCCTGTGGAAGAAATCATTAATGAGGCAAAAAAATCAAAGGCTGACCTGCTTGTTATGGGCTCCCATGGCAAAAGCGCCCTTAAAGCGGCCATGCTCGGTAGCGTTACGTACGGCGTGATACATAAAGACTCGAAAATCCCTGTACTCATCGTGAAGCGATGACTGACAGCCTAGAAAACAGCGAAACGATAACGGACCTTGGCGCAAAGACATATGCACTCATGGGCGGTGCCAAAACCATAAACCCCGCTCTCGATGCAGGGGTGAAGGAGATCATAACCCGAATCCAGGACCTTGAAGCGCAGATAGGGATACTCGAAGGCTAGAGATGTAGCGAACAAGACTTCAGCATTTTTGTGAGGCTTCGCCCTTTTTTTGAAAGCAGCCGTTTCTTTCGACATCCGGAGGGCGGAGCCCCTTTGACAGATGTTACTTGTGCATTTCCATCTCGGACATTTTTTTCTGTATACCCATCATTCTGTTTTTTGCATCTCTCGTGCCAATATTTTTCTATTTTATATCAAACGATTTGCCGAATAATTTCATTTCGGCTGGAGATTATGCTTCATAGTCTGACTGATGTGCTACAGTGAAGCGTGCAAGACAACGTCTATAACGTTAGTACTTAAAAATGGTGGATAATAATCTCAAGAAGGTCCTAAGGGGAGCGGCGATTAAAAGTCTACGCCAGAAATTGTAACAAAATTGTAACAGATAGATTAGAACTCTGGCAGACATGGGCGGACAGGAGCCGACAAGTAAAAGGAGCGTAATTGGTTGAAATAGAACATGCTTATAGGAAAATCAAGGTGATAGTAAATGTAGACGAGAACACGAGAAAGGGTCTTAAAATCCCTCGACGGGCAACTGTCGTGCCGGTTCGATTCCGGCCAGCGGCACCATGAAATCAACGCTTTATCCACCTATCCCTTTTATTTTCACATACGGGGTATTGAACCCAAATGTTAGCAAAGAGATGATTACGCCCCGTTCGGAAATTCAACCATAGATTCACCGTAGCAATACTGCGGGTAATCACCGTTGCGGTTGAGAAGGGACATTACCATGAGTCGCCTCTCAGGGCAAAGAACTCTTCTGCTCTTCTTCTTTAAAGTCATCCGTGTACTCCCACATTTCGTTCTGATGCAGAAATATTGAATCTGCATTTTGACGGATGAACGCTTCCACATCTATGCCATGAATAGTTGGCGGACGCTTTACGCGCTTCTGTTTCCCATTGATGAAGATGGTCATATATTCCTTGCGCCTTCGCTGTTTCTCAGCTTTCTCGGTAGAAGTCAGTTTTCGCTTTTGTATCGTCATAACATCACGATAAACTGCGTATTTCCCCCTGACTTCCCGTATTTACCCCTCCCTCTCGAGATTGTTCAGGGTATCATTCCGTTAGCATTTGAATTATTTTCTGGAACTCACCTCTCATCTTATGCGTTTGAACGGCTTTCCCTCGACCCTCTGATTGAAGACATCTCACAATAAGTACTCAAGCATGATCAACAGCTGGCAATCTTTTTATCTTTTTTATCTCCTTTACAATTGATGAGTGTGTTACATGATATAGGTCCCAAGCTAACTGCAAATTAAGCCAAAACTGTGCCTCCATGCCGAAAAGTTTCTCCAAGCGAAGCGCGGTATCTGGGGTTATGCCCCGCTTTCCATGAATTAACTCATTAACACGAGGATATGAAACCCCGAGCTTATCTGCCAAATCACTCTGCGTCATCTTCAGTGGTTTGAGAAACTCCTCCAACAGCATTTCGCCAGGATGCGTCGGCGGACCATTTTTAGGTATGCGAACCATTTTTTACCTCCTTAATTATTCAGTGGTAATCTGTAATTTCGACGTTTTCTGCACCATCGTCCGTCCACACAAAACAAACCCGGAACTGATCGTTAATCCTTATACTGTGCTGACCTTTTCGATCTTCCTTAAGGGCTTCCAAACAGTTACCTGGCGGAATTTTCAACGATTCCAAGGAAACAACACCATTGAGTTGATCAAGTTTTCGTTGTGCCACTCGCCAGATTTGCTGCGGGCAGGTTTGACGTGCCTCTCTGGTATTTTTTCTGTCAAAAATATCTTCTGTACCCTTGCTACGGAACGATTTTATCACCTGCCATCCTCATTGTTAAACATTGTGAACTCAATATAATTATAATGGATAACGTTATATATAGCAACAGATATTATTGGCTCTCAGAGCCATCTAATGTTGAGGTGTGCATAATGGTAATATCCATATTCGTACTCTCAATATTAACAAGTACTACTTGAATAATTCAGTGACGACGATATCCAAAGCGTAACTGATACGGGAAAGTTTATGCACTGAATGATTCAACTGATATTTATCAATTCTGATAGATCACGGTTCTTATCGGATACACCTACTATCATGCAACGGCGGTTGGCTGAAAAGACTGAGAAATTCTGGTTGTAACCTGCAAATTGCGAACGCAATTAAGTCGTTTCTGACAAAGTTGTCAGGATAACGAGCTATGCTGCAACGAACTCAATCTTGACCTTCGTGCCGGTTGCCTCGGCTATCTTTTCCAAAGTCTTGAGCGTGAAACCTTCATATTCGCCACTCTCAATCCTGGACACCGCCTGCTGGCTGGTTCCCATGAGCTTAGCCATTTGCTGTTGCGACAAACCCTTTTTCTCTCGCAATTTAGCGATCTTCATTGCCAGCTTAAGCGCCTGCTGTTCTTCCTGATAATGGGCCTTAAACTCGGGATCCCTGAGGTCCTCGCGCAGTCTACTTCGGAATGTTCTCACTTTCCCTTTTTTCATGTTACACCTCCTGTCGGAAATCGTCGCATCCATTCTTCCATGCGTCTTTCTGCCAATAAAATGTCCTTCTCTTTCAATTGCTGCGATTTCTTGGGAAAAGCATGGAGTAGGACAATCTGATCGTACACGTAAAAGAAGTAAAGAATGCGGAACTGATTCGAACTGTGAAGAATCCGCAATTCCCTGATTTTCCCTCTAACAACATCGGCATAGGGCCGCTTGAGATTGGGTCCCTGTTCCTCAAGGAGCGAAAGATGCGCGGCCACCTTCGCCCGCGACTTCTTGTCCAGCCCGTCAAGGAATTCATCAATGGGCGAATCGCCTCTCTCGGTTGTATACAAAACAAGATTGTACAAATACGCCTCCACGACGTACTTCCTTTATACATCATATTTGATGTATTGTCAAGCAGCCCTTTTTCTCTGCGGCATCAGGAATTCTTCAATATCGGTAGCGTCCGATATGAGAAACTTGAGAAAGCTGGCATTTCTAAGCCTCAATGTTTCGCAGATGCTGAGAAGAACGAGATATTCCTGCATCCCTTTTGCTGTTGAGGAACCGCCGATTACTCGTCTCAACTGAACAAACCGCTTGATAGCATGTTCCGCATTGTTATTATTCCAAGGAACGCCATCATAATCTAGGAAAGTAAACAACTTTTCATGGTACTTTTGAAATCTGCGCTGAAAATTTACAGCATTTTCAGAAGTGTAATTCGCTTTATCAATTTTCTCAAAAAAGTTCCTGACCTCGGATTTATGCTTATTCATATGTAGTTGCTTCAGTCCGTATTTGTCAATAGTATTAATAATTGGTGCGAGAAGCATGGTAAAATCTTTTCCAACTTCTTTTAGTTCTTCATCAAATGGGTTCTTAAATATATCCTCATTAATGTCCCTGATCAGATGAATCAGGCATTTTTGCTGTGGACAAGGAATAGAATCATAGGCTGTATAAAAATCTGATATCAAAACGCCCTTAAAACCATTCAGGATCTCTTTCAGAATATTTCCTTCCCGCGTTTTGTGAAATAAATAAAATACCGTATCCATATTTGCAAAGGCCCATACGTAACCGCTCGCGCCCATAATATTGACATCAGTTTCGTCGACGTGTAATAGAGGACTATTCCGAACTCCCTCCATCAAGCTCTGGAATGCACAATTACAATTACGCGCAGCAAATTGTTTAAACAGGAATGGAAGGTTGCGCCGAAAGTGAAATCCAAATGTTTCGCACAATTCGTCTGAGATCGTTCTGTATGATTGTAATCTCGCAATGTTTTGATTAACCGTCCAGGATACTAAAGTTCGGCCGTATTTACATGGTGCCAAGGCCCAAGTGTCAGGGAAAAATGTTCTATTACAGGCTTTACAAGAATATCTTTTGTAAGTGTATCGAACGATCCATCTTCTGATTCCGCCGTCAAATAACTTCATATCATAAACTGTCCTTGAATAATTGCCGTCCTTTCGTGGTTTTTTAACGCCACAATAGGGACAGCTTAATAAGCGATCGATACTAATAACTTTGTTGGCTTTACAATTTAATGACGACTTGCTGTTTATCTTCTTTAGGCGTCTCTTAATCGCTTTATTCGTCCTGCAATATACCCGTGATTGCTGATAATCAAAATATGCACAGCTGTTAATTTTATCAAGCTCTGGGAAATAGAAATCATTTTTCTTAAAAATGCCATGGGGCTTATCTGCCCTTATCTCATCGATATTCTTAGTTAAGCATGCTGTCGCACTGGCAGTATTTTGGCTTATCCTTCGAATTTCCCTTTCAACTGCTCGTAATGCAAAACAGTCTTCGTGATTGTAAGTAACGATTTTCTCCTTCCATGCTGGGTCTTTGCTTTTTTCCCACTGTTGTCTCCAGAGAACACTCATCAAGCCAGAAGCATTCCGCTCAGACCATTTGAATCCCAATAATGATGCAATGCTTTTCAGATCATTGGAATACATCGGGAAATAGATGCGTCCATATATGGCGGACAATACATTGAAGCAGCGGGATCTTATCTTTTCAAGCAACTCCGTATTGCCACCATATTCCAATCCCATCTGTTTTATGAACTTAGTCTCATAGCTGCCATAATGAAACAACGCACAGTCCGTGATATGTTCTATTATTCCAATAAAAGACTTCCATATCATTCTTTCCTCGGACTTATCGTCTGCCCAAAAGGAATGCGTGGTAACATTTGTCCCTCATCGATAATTAGACCGATAAGATAATAAAAGTTTTCCCCCGGAATACCTTCAACGTCAAGATATACGCGTGTGGGCGCAGCGGGCAATTCTGGTTTGCCTGCGATATAAACTGTCTGCGTTCGAATCGCCAGGGCATTGAGTGAATGATGATTGACTATCTTTTGCATCATCTGTTTCTTAGCTCGTCTCGGACGGAACGTATACGAGTATTGTGTAACGGTAAAAATGCCTCTTTTATTTAAGGCATCAATTTCTTTCCCACTAAGTCCTTTGAGAAGGCTGAGATCATCTTTATCCTTCGCTGCCGCCATACAGCCTGCCTGAAACCCGCACATTTTACAATGATCATTTAACCGTAATGGTGGCGCCGTATGTGTTTCCATCATCTTGCCAATTTCTTTTTCTACTTTGTCTGCCGCCTTGATCAGGGATGTGAGTTGTATTTTTAACGACGAGAACTTATCTCCAAAAATGATTTTGCCGGTAGTCGGCTCTACCTTCTGTTCGTGGCTTAAGGCCGAGCCGCAGAATGCCAACAAGAGCTTGTCCTGCTTGGTTATCTTTTGCTGGGGTAAAAAGAGAATTGGATGATAAACTGGTTTCTGCGAGGGTACTTGTGATGTCAATTCGACAGCATCAAGAATGAGATCATATCTGTCGTTGACAATCGAAACGTTAGTAGCAACGCCTGACTTCTGTTTTCTAAGATATTTGAATGTACTGATTGCTTCGGCAAGTGGAATGATTTGATTGGTTTGCTGGAAGTGTTCCCGAACGCGCAACCGATAAGATTCTACCTGATCATCCTGAAATTTCTCATAGTCGCCCTTAATTCCGCTATTATCGGAAAGTATCAGATATGCTTTGTATTTACAGTGAAGGTAATTCAGGAATAGTTTGTCAGATATTGGGACCGACAATGCTGACTCCTTTGCGTCTTCGGTTCTATTGATTTCCCATGAGCCACGGATGACATTCATCCCCGCAGTAGAGCACGGAGCATTCTTTCATGGTTTGCTAAATAGTCTCCAATTAATATTATAGCAATAGATATAAACAGTAACTATGTCATGATAGATGTCTTGCAGATTCGAGAGTATGCGATGTAATCGAATGGTTATTTTATTCGCATAATGTTAACGAATTCGGATTGCAACTTTATAGGTTTAGATAAATCGAAACAGTAACAGATACAGGAAGTTACTCGCAAAATAAAAATATACCATAGATCGCCAAATACATACAGAAACTTCTGCATGATACCAATACTACAAAAGAATCTTGCTATCCAATTGCTCCCGATTTTATTCTAAAGAAACCCTGGGGCGACACTGAAGAGGAGGACCATAAGCACTTTCAGAACACTGCAGTTCACTACTCTGAGACAAATCACACAAGTTCATTACACCGCGCTGCTCGTGACAACTGTCAGGACATTGTGGACACAAAAAATGGTCATAATACCGTGGAATCGCAACTGTTTAACACGGCAGCATGTAAGGGGTAAAGGCGATTTCGCCTAATGCTGATGCAGTTAAAAGCATCTCCCTGTACTCATGCTGATATCAAGTAAAACACAGGAGTCCATGATATCCTGAATGTAAAATCTGTCCACGATGTCCTGACAGTCATCAGGTAGTAGTTAGGAAGTCGGGTTAGTCCTATTTTTATATTTTTCGAGGTAATTTTTTTTCAACAGCTTAATTTGTTTTCGTGGTGCTTTAAATTCTCTGTTTTGGGAATCCACAGCCCATAGACTTATCAACCTGCCATCTAAAACAGATAAATCATTCGTGTAGTCTAAAAAGGACTCCCCCTGCTTTAAAGTTATTGGCATAGTCTTATGCGTGGAAATGATAAATCCCTTTTTGCCTTCGAGTGTGCCGCCGATATGGGCTAGAACAATGGGATCTTTCCCGATATTTACAACGGACCAGACAAGATAATCTGTTGGGTCAATACTTACCCCTTGAATAACAATCTTGCCAATATAGCAGTTCACTCGAAGGCGCCCTCTTTGAGATATGTCGCGGATGAAATTCCAACCAAGAGCGATACTGGAAAGTATTGCGCCCCAGATTGCCAAAAAAGTCGTAACTGAATTATTGTCGCTCATTTTTTTATGATTTCCCGATCAACGTTTCCCCGCCCCGTCCAGGGCGCTGTTCACGATCTGCTGTGCCTCGGACACGATCGTTTGCAGATGCTTCTCGTCCTTGAAACTCTCAGCGTAAATCTTGTAGATGTTCTCGGTACCGGAGGGTCGAGCTGCGAACCAGCCGCTTGCGGTCACGACCTTTAGTCCGCCGATGGGAGCATTATTTCCCGGTGCGCGTGTTAGCTTGGCCGTTATCGGCTCTCCGGCAAGCGTCGATGCCGTAACCGCCTCGGGCGACAGCTTTTCGAGTTTCGCCTTCTGTTCCGGCGTCGCCGCCGCATCGATGCGGGTGTAGTACGGAGTGCCAAACATGGCCGCAAGTTCGCGGTAAAGCTCGCCTGGATCTTTGCCCATGCGGGCAGTGATCTCTGCAGCGAGCAGGTTAAGGATCAGTCCGTCCTTATCCGTGGTCCATACGCCTCCGTCCCGCATCAGGAAGCTCGCTCCCGCGCTCTCCTCGCCGCCGAAGCAGCAGGTTCCGTTGAACAGCCCTTCGACGAACCACTTAAAGCCGACCGGCACTTCGAACAATCTCCGGCCAAGCGCCGCAACGACCCGGTCTATCAGGCTGCTGCTGACAAGAGTTTTGCCAACTGCAGATGTTTTCGGCCATCCCGGGCGGTGAGCAAGGAGGTATTGGATCGCCACGGCAAGATAATGGTTGGGATTCATCAGACCCATCGAAGGTGTTACGATACCGTGCCGGTCAGCATCAGTGTCATTCGCGAATGCGATGCCGAAGCGATCCTTCAGTCCCACCAGCCCTGCCATCGCGTAGGGACTCGAACAATCCATCCTGATCTTTCCGTCGTGATCTACCGTCATAAAGCCAAACCTCGGGTCCACAGTAGAGTTAACCACCGTGATAGCGAGACCGTAGATGGCCTTGATCGGTTCCCAGTAATGCAACGCTGCTCCGCCGAGCGGATCGACCCCTATGCTGATGTCTGCCGACCGGATGACGTCCATATCGATGACATTGGCCAAGTCCTTGACATAGGGCAGAATAAAATCGTAAAGGCGCGTTGTCGATAACTTACGAGCGGCTTCATAGGGGATCCTTTTGACCCCTCGATTCTTCGAGCGCAGCAGCTCGTTGGCGCGGTCCTGGATCCATCGCGTGGCGTCTGTGTCAGCCGGGCCCCCATTAGTCGGATTGTACTTGAAGCCGCCATCCCCCGGTGGATTATGCGACGGCGTGACAACTATGCCGTCGGCCAGCCCTCTGCTCCGGACCCGGTTGTACGAGAGAATGGAGCGGGAGACGGCTGGGGTAGGAGTAAAACCGTCGTCTTGCTGGACCATCGTTTCGACGCCATTGGCCGCAAGCACCTCGATCGCCGTGCGCTGCGCTGGCCCGGACAATGCATGTGTGTCCTTGCCCAGGTAGAGCGGTCCGTCGGTTCCCTTTGCGCGCCGATAGTCACAGATGGCCTGAGTGATTGCAAGGATGTGGGCCTCGGTGAACGTCCCGTTCAATGATGAACCACGATGTCCGCTGGTACCGAACGAAACCAGCTGCTGAGGATCGCTCACGTCGGGCCTGCGGTCATAGTATTCCTGTTCAAGCCTGTTTAAGTCTACGAGCAGGTCCTTTGGAGCGGGTTTACCTGCTAGGGGTGATATCAGCATGTTAGTCAGCATCCTTAGTATAACTGTTATCTAGCTCACAGCGGCTTTACAGCCCGTAGTTGAAAAATTACCCGCCGTCGAAAGAATAATCAAGCAGCGCGCCCCTTGCTGCACAACACCCAGAGTGCATCAATCGCATGTTTCTCTTCGGCATCCGTGTAGAGAACTTATTGATACTTCGTTATCGTACGGGTTGAGGATACAGCCACTTGAATTTATTCAACGCTGCAATACATTCAGACGACAGACTGACATAGTTTCCCTGGATGCAGCCCAACATCGCCAGAGGGTCACCCTTTTCGA
>Ga0335081_10008986_pt1 | contig 16046 bp, 16 predicted proteins | sample Lox_Sample_35_FD_206713 | JGI IMG/M metagenome (GOLD analysis project Ga0335081, IMG submission 206713) | Soil microbial communities from Loxahatchee National Wildlife Refuge, Florida, United States - Lox_Sample_3.5 | ecosystem: Environmental > Terrestrial > Soil > Wetlands | place: USA... | reverse complement strand
CTGATCCAGCGCCCACCCGGACAGGGCCTCGCGGAGGCGCTCGCGGACATCAACGCGCGCCTGCTGGCGGCGGCGACCCCGCTGCAGCGAGAGATCCTCCAGACCTCGACCCTCGACCAGGCGCTGCTGGCCGAGCCGGGTGCCGAGGAGGCCCCTCCGCGCCCGATCGTGGCCCGCGAGGAGCTCTCGCTCGAGGCGTTCCTGCCGCGTCGCGGCGCCGGACTGGCGCTGTCGGCCTCGGACATCCAGACCTACCTGAGCTGCCCGCTGCGCTACAAGTTCGCGCGCGTGCTGCGGATCCCGGTGCCGCAGACGGTCCAGCAGCGCTTCGGCATCGTGATCCACCAGGTGCTCGAGCGCTTCCACGCCGGCTCCGACCAGACGCTCGAGGCCCTGCTCGAGCTGCTCGAGCAGGTGTGGCGGCGCAGCGCGCTCGGCGAAACGGAGTCCGACCTGGCCTTCATGGCGAAGGCCCGCGACGCCCTCTGCCGCTACCAGGCGCGGCTGGCGGAGGAGTCGGTGGACCCCGTGTGGTTCGAGCGGTCGTTCTCGTTTCGCGTCGGCCCCCATCACCTGCGCGGGCGCGTGGACCGCGTGGACCGCCTCTCCGACGGCGCCGAGCACCGCTACGAGCTGATCGACTACAAGACCTCGCGTCCCCGCACCGCCGATCAGCTGTGCGACGACGTGCAGCTGTCGCTGTACGCGCTGGCAGCCCGCGAGGATTGGCAGCTCGAGTCCACCTGCCAGGCCTACTACTACGTGCTCGACGACCTCAAGGTGCCCGTGCCCGACCGCCCGGCCGACGCCCAGGCGCTGGAGGAGCTCGTGATGGAGGTCGGCGACGGGATCCTCGCCCAACGCTTCGAGCCGACCCCCTCGCCGGCGGCGTGCGCGAGCTGCGACTACCGCGTCGTGTGCCCGGCCGCCGAGGCCGCCTGCTAGTTCCGACCCCGCTGGCGCAGGAAGCGCTGGAATTCGCGCGCCAGGGCCTCGCCCGAGGGGACCTCCTGGTCGTCGGACGTGGACTCCGAGTCGGCCGCCTGCTCGAGGCGCTCCACGAACGCCTGGATGTCGGGGTCGCTCTGCACCGCCAGGCCGATCTGGCGCTCGTAGTCGGTCGCCGCCGACTCGAGCTCCGAGACGTCCACCGACACCCCCACGAGCACTTCGACGCGCCGCAGCAGCGCCAGCGCTGCCTTCGGGTTGGTGGCGGCGGCAACGTAGTGGGGCACCGCCGCCCACAGGCTCGCCGACGGCAGGCCCGCGTCGGCGCAGGCGGTGTGGAGCACGCCCACGATCCCCGTCGGGCCTTCGTAGCTGGAGGTCGGCACCCCGAGGCGCTCCAGCAGCGCCCCGTCGGAGGCGTGCCCGGTCATCGCCACGGGGCGGGTGTGGGGCACGTCGCCCAGCAGGGCGCCCAGCGAAACCACGATCTGCACCCCGAGCGCTTCGGCGAGGTCCACCAGGTGCGCACCGAAGGCCTGCCAGCGCATCGAGGGCTCGACCCCCTGCACCAGCACCAGGTCCCGCGGCGCCCGCGGAGCGGACGCTTCCAGGATCTCCACCGTCGGCCAGGTGATCTGGCGCTTGTCGTGCTCGTCCAGCGCGATGCACGGCCGGTTGGTCTGGAAGTCGTAGAACTCCTCGGAGTCGATCTTCGCGAAGCGCCGGGCGTTCAGCGAGGAGGCGAGGAAGGAGACCGCACTGGAGGCGGCGTCACCCGCGTCGTTCCATCCTTGAAAGGCGCAAACCATCGCCGGGGCCCTTAGCCCATCCGGCCGACGGTCCCAGATGAGGGGCGGCATCGCCGATCACGGTACATCATGGGGCGATCCGCTTTGCCGGGTGTCGTGGGCGAAGGCGCCCAAAAGTGGTCAAGAGGCACCTTCGCGATGCCGATATCAATTGCGATGGCACGCACCGCCACGCCCACCGCCGCGCGCACGGCAGCGCCCGACGAGGAGTCGGGCGACCTGCCCGAGCCCGCACCCAAGCTCCGCCAGGGCCTGTACCCGCCGCGCCACCCCGGCCGCTCCTCGCGCATGATCGGAGAGGTCGTCGTGGACCTCGGGCTGTCCGACCGCGAGACCGTCGAGGACGCGGTCACCGCCGCCCGCGAGCAGGGACGGCCAACAGGCCTGATCCTTGTCGAACGGGGGATCCTGCGCCACGACCAACTCGCCCGCGTGGTGGCCGAGCGCTTCGGCCTGGACTTCGTGGACCTGACCAGCTTCGACCTCGACATGGGGGCGGTCAACCTCATCAGTGCCGAGACCGCGCGCCGCTACCAGGCGGTGCCGGTCGGGTTCGCCGACGACGGCGAGCTGCTGGTCGCGATGGCCAACCCCACCAACGTGCTGACGATCGACGACGTCGGGATGATGACCGGCAAACGGATCCGTCCCTGCGCGGCCTCGATCGAGGACCTCGAGCTGCTGCTGAGCAAGCTCACGCGCATGGACGAGTCGATCGAGGACATCGTCGAAGAGGACGAGGAGGCCGGCGAGGAGGACCTGCGACTGTCCGACTCCGACGAGCAGGCGCCGGTGATCAAGCTCGTGCACTCGATCGTCGCCCAGGCCGCCCAGCAGGGCGCCTCCGACATCCACATAAACCCCGAGGAGGGCGACACGCAGGTGATGTACCGCGTCGACGGGGTGCTCATGCCCGCCGCCACGATCAGGCGCAGGATGAGCGCCTCGGTCGTGTCCCGCGTCAAGATCATGGCCGAACTCGACATCTCCGAGCGCCGCGTGCCCCAGGACGGTCGCTTCGGGCTGACCGTCGACGGCCGCCGCGTGGACATCCGCGTGGTCACGTTGCCGCTCGTCCACGGCGAGGGCGTCGTGATGCGTCTGCTCACCAAAGACGCGTCGGTCGGCGATATGGACGCGCTCGGGATGCAGGAGGAGGAGAAGGAGCGCTTCGCGGACGCGATCAACCGTCCCAACGGCGCGGTGCTGGTCACGGGCCCGACCGGGTCGGGCAAGTCGACGACGCTGTACGCGGCGCTGCACGCCGTCAACGACGGCGACCGCAGCATCCTCACGATCGAGGATCCCGTCGAGCAGCGGATCGCGGGCATCAAGCAGATGCAGATCGCGCCGAAGGCCGGGGTGACGTTCGAGGCCGGGCTGCGCTCGATGCTCCGCGCCGACCCCGACGTGATCATGGTGGGCGAGATCCGCGACCGCCAGACGGCCCACATCGCAGTCGAGGCTGCGCTCACCGGCCACCTCGTGCTCTCCACCCTGCACACGCGGGACGCCCCGAGCGCGCTCAGCCGCCTAACCGACATGGGGATCGAGCCGTTCCTCGTCTCCTCGGCGGTGGACTGCATCGTCGCCCAGCGCCTGGTGCGCAGGCTGTGCGACAGCTGCAAGCGCCCCCAGAAGGTCTCCGACGCGGTCCTCGCCGAACACGGCCTGTCGGGTGCAGAACCGTTCGAGCCGGTCGGCTGTCCGCGCTGTAGCGGATCCGGCTACCGCGGCCGGGTCGGGCTGTACGAGGTGATGGAGCTCACCGAATCGATCCGCGCGATGGTGCTGGAGCGCGCCTCGGTGGACGACATCGCCGCCGTGGCCGTCAAGGAAGGGATGCGCCGTCTGCGCGACGACGGCCTGTTGAAGGTCCGCGACGGCCTCACCTCGATCGCCGAGATCGAACGCATCACCAGCAGCATGCTGTAGCGCCCGCGACGGGCACCCCGGCCGGCAGCCGAGGCGCCCAGCCGCGACCGGTGCCGTGATCAGCGCTTGCGGGCCGCCTTCTTGCCCTTCTTGCCCTTCTTGTTGCTCGAGTGTTTGTGCCCGGAGTGCTTCTTGGACTTCTTCTTGGAACTCTTCTTGGAGCCTACGGTCGGGTTCAGCCGCGTGCTGCCCGACTGGGCGTCGGGCTTGCACCCGAGCGGGCGCCCGAGGTCGAAGGGACCCGCGATCGCCTGCACGACGGCGCCTTTTTCGATCGTCGCGGAGACGACCGTCAGCAGCGGGTCCTCACGGGGCTCGGCGCAGACCTTGTGTTCGATCGAGAACTGCCCGGTGATCGTCTCGTAGCCGGCTTTGGCGGCGCCAACGCAGTTGAGCGCGAAGCCCGGAACTTCCCCGTTGCAGGAGAAGTTGTCGGGCAGAACCGCTTTGGTCGAGTTGAGGGTGACTTCCGGCGGGCTCTGGACTCCCGTGACCGGGATCTGCGACTGCAGCTGGTAGCCCGTGACCGGGCCGTCGCAGTAGAAGCTGTAGCGGACCTGCTGTTCTTCGCTGCCTTCTTCCGGCGTGCCCGCCTTGATGCTTCCGATGCAGTTGAGGTTGTTGGGGTTCGATTCTTCCGCTCGGCCCACGGCGGGCAGGAGCAGGAGCAGGGCGAGTGCGCCCATCGCCGCGGCGAGCGCCAGCAGCGCTCCCCGGGTGCCGGATAGTGGTACAGGTCGGTGCAACGGTCTTCTCCGTTCGTTTGGTTGGTACGTGATCTGTTCTGGTGCAGCTGTTCGCGGCGACGCCTCAGTGCAGGAGCGCTTCCAGCGTCTGCACGGGGGCGCTGACCTGGTAGGTCGCGCTCGAGTGGGTGCCCTTCTTCGCGAAGGGTGAGATCAGCAGCACCCCTCCCGGGGGCTGCGCGGTGAGCGTCGCGCTCGAGGCCCCCGCCGGAAGCCCCTGTTGGGAGGCCACGCCGACGGTCGCGAACGTCACGACGGCCAGGCCGTGTTCGCGGAACGCGGCGGCGCCGGTGATCTGAGGGAGGGTCGCCTGCGCGAATTCGTCGGCCGCCTTCAGGGCTCCCGCGGGGGTCGAGCAGGCTTCGCCGGCGGGCCCTTCGGGGCACGGGGGCTGGACGATCGAGCGCACGATCGGGGGCGTCGACAGGGCGCTGGAGGGGGCGGCCAGCGCGGCCTCGCTCGCCAGCCCGCTGCCCTCGATCGCCGACCACCCGGAGAGCAGGGTGCCGGTGGGGATCAGCTGGCCGGTGATGTAGGGGGCGGCGCTGTCCTGGGCGAGGAGTTCTTCGTAGCCGGGGCCCGACAGCTCGATCAGCCACACGTCCGTGACCGCGGGGACCTTGGACTTCGCCGGCGTCTTGGCTTTGCTCGGTTTTTCGGCTTCCGCTTGCGAGGACTTGGAGCCGGCTGGCGGCGTTTCGGGCGCCGCGCCCGGTGTCGAGCTCGCGGGGGTGGCCGCCGCCGGGGAGTTGGGGGATGCTTCGGCCGCGGCTTCCGCGGGCGAGTGGTTGCTCACCGGGGGCGCCGAGGAGTGGCTGCGGGCGGCCGCCAGCTCCGACAGGAGCTTCGCGACCAGGGCCGGGGTGTCGCCCGCGAAGGAAGTCGTGGGGGAGGGGCCGATCGCGGCACCCAAACCCACGCCCACCGCGAGCATCGCGGCGGCGAGGATCGAGGTCACGCGCAGGCTCGGCCGGCGCGAGAGCAGGGGAGGACGCGCGTAGGGAGGGGGCGAGGGAGGGCGTTTGGAGGCACTTGCCTGGCCCTCGCGGGAGGCGTCGCCCGGCTGGGACCGGCGGCCGTCGGGGGCGGGCCCCGCGGCGCGTCCGGAGAAGATGTTCGTCGGCTTCCGCACTAGTTAGACGCTTTCAGTGTTCTTTTTGCCGGCTGACGCTGCCGAGGACGGTTCTTCCCCGGTTTCCGGTTCTCCCGGAACGGGCCTTCCCGCTACTCCTCTTAGTAGATCATTTCGACAATATAACTAATGTCGATCGAGTCTATGAGGTTATGGTATCTTGGCGGCGTCTCCCGCGCAACCGACAAACCGTCACTCGAAAGGAAGCCTCACGAAATGCAAGGAATTCGCCGTCTCTCCGTCGCCCTCGCGGTGGCGGGTGTGCTCGGGGCAGCGGCGCCCGTGGCCGCCAACGCTGCGACCACGATCACCATCAGCGGTGCGACCGCCTCGTATCCCCTCGTCTCCCTGTTGGCGCAGAAGTACGTGAAACTGCACCCCCACAAGATCAAGTTCAAGATCGCCCAGGGCGGCGCCCAGGTGGGCATCAACGACGTCGCGGCAGGCCGCGTGACGATCGGCGACGTCTCACGCGACCCGCTCGAAACCGACCCCCCGCACCTCGTCTTCTACCCGATCGCCAAGTACGGGATCTGCGTGATCACGAACAAATCCAACCCGCTCGCGAACCTGACGAGCGCGCAGCTGATCAGCATCTTCACCGGCAAGACGCGCTCGTGGAGCGGGATCCCCGGAGCGAGCGCGAGCGGGACGGTCGACCTGATCACCCGCACCTCGGTCGCGGGCGTGTTGACCAACTTCCAGACGCTGTTGCTGGAAAACAAGAAGGTCTCGAGCGTTGCCTCCGAACAGTCCTCCGAGGGACTGATGCGCCAGACCGTCGAAAGCGATCCCAACGCGATCGGGTTCGTGTCCAACTACCAGTCCGACAAGGGTGGCGTCCACGCCGTCAGCGTCAACGGGGTGGCATGCAACAAGAGCACCGTCACCTCGGGCACCTACCCGGGCGTCGCCAAGTTCTACGAGGTCACCAAAAAAGAAGCCACCGGCGCGGCCGCGGCGTTCATCGGCTGGATCCGCAACTCCTCGGCGGCGCGCAAGATCATCTCGACCCAGTGGGTGCCCGTCACCTAGCAGACCGCTAGGGGACGGCACGGATGCCTCCAGTGCTGGCGCGATTGCGCAAACCATGGCCCGACACCCGCGCCGAGCGGACGCTCGGCGCGGTGTCGTGCCTGGTCGGAGTGCTCGTGGTGGGGATGGTCGCGTTCGTCGCCGTCCACGCCTGGCCTACCTTCGAGCACAACGGCCTGAGCTGGCTGGGGTCGGGCCCCAGCCCCGAATCCGCCTTCGAAAAGATGCAGTCCACGGGCGTCGACGCGCCCGCCTCGGCATACCACCTGCGCGCCTGGCCGCTGCTCTACGGGACGCTTCTGACGACGGTCGTGGCGGTCGCATTCGCCTCCGTGGTCTCGCTGTTCGCGTCGATCTTCATCGTCGAGCTGGCACCCGAGCGCCTGCGCAGGCTCACGATCCCCGTGATCCGGCTGCTGGCGTCCGTGCCCTCGGTCGTGTACGGGCTGATCGGGGTGCTGGTGCTGGTGCCGTTCGTCGGCAACCACCTGGTCACGGCGGCCGAGAAGGAATCGGTGGCCAGCTCGATCGAGCTCACCGGCGCCGGGCTGCTCGTGACCGTCGTGATCCTCACGGTGATGATCGCCCCGATCATGATCGCGCTGACCTGCGAGGCGCTGGCCGCGGTCCCGAGCTCGTGGCGCGAGGGCGCAATCGCGCTCGGGCTGAACCCCTTGCGCGCGATCCTGGCCGTCACCGTACGCGCGGCGAGGCCGGCGATCGTGGCCGCCGCGGTGCTGGCCACCGGCAGGGCCCTGGGTGAGGCGATCATGATCTCGATGGTCTCCGGGGGGAGGGCGTTCACGCCGAACCTCGACCACGGGCTGCTGATCTTCCTGTACTCGCCGCTGCGCACGTTCGCCTCCACGATCGTCGACTTCCGGGAGGGGCTCAGCGCCCCGGCGCTGGGGTCCTCGCTGTACGCGATCGCGCTGCTGCTGCTGCTGGGCGGATTCGTGCTGTCGGTGTGCGGCTATCTGATCAAGCTGCCGCTGCGCAGGTACCAGGTGCGCGGATGAGCACGCTGGTCCCATTCGAGTTCGACGATGCGCGTGCGATGCACACCGGTCGCGGCCGGCGCTCCTCGCCCACGAGCTGGCGCTGGCGTGACCGTATCGCGCTGGTGCTCGCCTGGAGTGCCGGGATCACGCTGTGCCTGATCGCCGGTGCGATCGTCGCCTACTTCGCGTTCCGCGGGGTGCAGTACCTGCGTCCGAGCCTGCTGTTCTCGAGGCCCCAGGCGTCGACGAGCCAGGCCGGCAGCGGGGGCTTCCTGGACCCGCTGCTGGGGACGATGCTGCTGACCGCGGTCGGGATCGTCCTCGCGCTCCCGCTGGCGGTCACCAGCGCGGTCTGGATCAGCGAGTACGGGCGTCCCAAATGGCTGTCCCGCGCGATCGAGTCGTGCATCGAGATCGTGGCCGGGACGCCGGACATCGTCATCGCCCTGTTCGGCCTGGCGGTGTTCCAGCTGAGCTTCATGGGGCCGTTCTCGTTCAAGGCCTCCGGCGGGGGCGTGTATGGCCGCTCGTTCCTGGCAGCGGGGGCGATGATGTCGCTGATCGCGCTGCCGCCGATCTTCGCCGCCACCCGAGACGGCCTGCAGGCTGTTCCCGCGCACCTGCGCGAGGCCGCCTTCGCGCTCGGCAAGACGCGCGTCACCACGATCCGGCGGGTGCTGCTCCCCAGCGTCCGCTCCAACATGGCCACCGGGGTCACCCTCGGGATCAGCCGCATCATCGGTGACACCGCGATCGTGGTCCTGCTGCTGGGCGAATCGCTGCGCCTGGAATCGCAGGGCTCCGTCCCCGGCGTCGGGCTGCTGCGAGGAACCGGCTCCACGCTCACCAGCTTCGTGTTCGACAACTCCCCCGCGGGGGAAGGGGCGGCCCCCCAGAAGGCTTACGCGGCCGCGGTGGTGCTGCTGCTGTTCGTGCTGTGCTTGAACCTGCTGGTCGAACGCATCGGGCGCCACCAGGAGCGCGCCACGGGTCTGTCGGTGGCCACCGGGGCCGTCTAGGAAGCCCGCCTGCACGATGCAACCTGGGCGCTTTACAAGCCGATACCGAACCGCTAACCTCAGTACTCCGGTGAAAATGGTTTCTCTGATCGGGAATATCGATGTTGAGGCCTAATCTCGTGACCGAGTCGACCGAGCCGATCCACCTGCGCGACGACGACGGCGAGCTGCCGGCGGTCGAGCACCTGCACGCCGCGGCCGGCCCCGCACCGGCGGTCGGGCGCCTGCATGGATCCAACGGCTCCGGCCCCACGCCGGTGCCGCCCGTACGCACGATCGTCCTCGACCGCACCCCGCTGCCAGCGGCCCCGCCGCAGGAGCGCCGCGCCGTGCGTCCGGCCGTCGCCGGCAGCGGACCCGAGCGCCTGTGCCTGGAGGACGTGAGCATCGCCTACGGCTCCAAACCGGCCGTCAGGTCGGTGTCGCTGTCGATCCACCAGGGCGAGGTGCTGGCCCTGATCGGCCCCTCCGGGTGCGGCAAGACGACGCTGCTGCGCACGCTCAACCGCCTCACCGAGCTGACGCCCAGCGCCGCCCGCGCGGGCCACATCAGGCTCGACGGGGAGGACATCCACGAGCTGCCCGACACGAGCCTCCGCTCGCGGGTGGCGATGGTCTTCCAGCAGCCCAACCCGTTCCCGATGTCGATCTTCGACAACGTCGCCTTCGCGCTGCGCGAACAGTCGCGCCGCCGTCCCCGCCGCAAGGAGCTCGAGCCGCTGGTGATCGACGCGCTGCGGCGCGCCGGGCTCTACGAGGAGGTCCGCGACGACCTCGACCGGCCCGCCCTGCGCCTCTCCGGAGGCCAGCAGCAGCGCCTGTGCATCGCACGGGCGATCGCCCCCCGGCCCGAGGTGCTGCTGATGGACGAGCCCTGCAGCGCCCTCGATCCCATCTCCACGAACACCATCGAGGAGCTGATCGGCGAGTTGCGGCGCGAGCTGGCGGTCGTGGTGGTCACCCACAACCTCGCCCAGGCACGGCGGATCGCAGACAAGGTCGCATTCATGTACCTCGGCAACCTCATCGAGTACGGGACCACGGAGGAGGTCTTCGAGCAGCCCCGCGCCACCCGTACCCGCGAATACGTCCAGGGCGCCTTCGGTTAGGCAGCCGGCGTGGCTGACGTGAGCCTGATGGCGGTTCCCACCCAGCCGCAGGATGGGACCAGATGCGCCAACTGCGGCGCCGAGGTCGTCGCCGACCAGCGCTACTGCCTGTCCTGCGGTCATCCCGTCTCGCCCGTGCGGCTGGGCTTCCTCGACGTCCTGCAGGACCAGGGCGCCCACCCGGCTCCCCAGTGGGTCGCTCCCGGGACGCTGCCCGCGAGCGCCTCCTATCCGCCGCCGCCCGACCAGGGCGGCCTGGGCGCCTGGATGCGCCGCAACGGCCCCGCCTTCGCCCTGCTGTCGGTGTTGCTGCTGTGCCTGATCACGGGGCTGCTGCTCGGCCACTGGGCCTCATCGGGCGCCGCCAAGCCCGGCCCCTCGACCATCAAGGTCGAAGGTCTCGGCGGCACCGCCCTCGCCCCGGCCGCATCCTCCACGCCGTCGACCTCGACGCCGGCGAAAACCTCGGCCGCGGCGGCCGCCGCCAAGGCCAAGAAGGAACAGCAGGAAGCCGCCAAGGAAGCCGCCAAGGAAACCAAGGCCGAAAGAGCCCCGCCGCCGAAGGCGAAAAAGGTCACCCGCAACGAACTCGAAAAATTCAGCCACTCGACGGGCAAGAAGCACCAGGAAGAACTCAACGCCAAAGGCGCCGAACCGATCGAAACGAGCTGATGGGATCACGACCGCTGCTCGCCGACGGCTCGCTCGCACAGCTGCGGGCCCGCCAGCGTGAGCTCGCCCAGCGCGTGGCCGAGCTCACCTGGGACCTGGGCGGGCTGACCTACGAGATGGCGATCCGCGACCACTACCGCCTCGATGTGCTGGCGCGCCGGGCCGCCGAGCTGCAGGCGGCCGACGCCGAGCTGGGCGAGGTCCAGCGGCTGCTGGCCAGCTCCGAGGCCGGCGTCCACGGTCAGTGCCGCTCGTGCGGGGCGGTCCACAGTCGCGGCGCCGCCTACTGCTGGCAGTGTGGCGCTCCCCTGATGTCGGAGGCCCGCCCGGAGGTCCTGTCCGGCGACTCCAACGGCGCCCGCGCGCGACTCGACCCCCCGCCGGCTCGCGGCGGGGACCCAGGCGCTCGCCCGGTCGGCTAGGCCTGGTGCGTGGGCTCGGCCGCGGCCGGCTCGGGAGCCGGGGCGGCTGCCTGTGCCTGGTCGGGGGCCGGGGCGGGCGGCGGGGCCGGGACCGGAGCTGCGGGCGGTGCCGGGGCCGGGGCGGGCTGGGCCACCGTCTGGCTCGCCTGCGGCAGCGCCGCCTGCTGGGAGCTCTGGGAGCTCTGCGAGGAGCCGGTGACCGAGTCCTTGAACTCGCGCATGCCGGAGCCGAGCTGGCGCCCGATTTCCGGCAGCCGTTTGGCGCCGAACAACAGCAGCAGGATCACGACCAGGAACGCGATATGAACGGGGTTGTCGAGTCCCATCTCCGCCAGAGTCTAGCCGCGGCCGCTGTCTCTCACCAGCTGGACGGCCACGAACACCATGAAGGCGGCGAACAGGTCGCGCAGCACGGCGCCGGAAAGGGCGTTGGCGAGCGCCACGCCGCACGCCGCGCCGCCTACGGAGAGCAGCCCCAGCCTGACGGCGTCCGGGCGGTTGACGTTGCCGTAGCGGTCCTGGCGGATCGTCCCGAGGACCGCCACCGGGATGATTGCCAGCAGCGAGGTCGCCTCGGCCTGATGCTGGCCGAGGCCGAGGAACAGGACCAGGCCCGGGACGAACACCACGCCGCCGCCGACGCCCAGCAGCCCCGCGATCGCGCCCCCGAGCACGCCGACCAGCACCGCGCCGATCACTGCAGCACCAGCTCCACGGCCGTGGCCACGAGCAACGCCGCGAACAGCAGCGCGATCGAACGCGAGGGCAGCCGCTGCTGCAGCCAGGTCCCCGCCACCACGCCGGCCATCCCGGGGATCCCCACCAGCAGCCCGTCGAGGACCTTGACGTTGCCGTAGAACCCCTGCACGGCCGCCGCGAACGAGGCGATCGCGATGATCGCGGCGAGCGAGGTGCCCGTTGCCGGACGCTCGTCGTAGGCCAGCCACAGCACCAGCAGGGGCACCATCACGGTGCCGCCCCCGACCCCGAACAGGCCGCTGAAAAGGCCCGCCAGCGTGCCGATCACGGCGAGCCTCAGTGAGCGTCGCGACGGTCTCTGCCCGTGAGGCGCACGAGCGGACCGGCCGGACACCATGCGCGGCATACTAGACCGCGTGACCCCGGCCGCCATGCTCGTGGAGGCCGTCGAGCCGCTCCGCTCGGACCCCGCCCGCGCGGCGATCCTGTTGGACATCGACGGCACGCTCGCGCCGATCGTGCGGCACGCCGCCGACGCCCACGTGCCCCAGGCCACGCGCACGCTGCTGATCGAGATCGCCAAGCGCTACCGGATCGTCGGGTGCGTCAGCGGCCGGCCCGCCAACAGCGCCCGCCAGATGGTCGCGATCGGGACGATGGCCTACGTCGGCAACCACGGCGGCGAACTGCTGCGCCCAGGCGCCACGCGGGCCGAGGTCGACCCCCAGTTGCTCGAGTGGACGGCCCGCGTGCGCGAGTTCGCCGAGCGCACCTACGGGCCCGAGCAGCAGCGGCTGCGCGTGCGCAGCGAGGACAAGGGCTCGATCGCCGCCTTCCACTGGCGGGGGGCTCCCGACGAGGAGAGCGCCGAGGCCGTGGTGAGGGAGATCGCCGAGCTCGCCCAGCGGGAGGGCCTGGCCGTGCACTGGGGCCGCAAGGTGCTCGAGGTGCGCCCGCCGGTGCTGCTCAACAAGGGGATCGGCATCACCGCGCTGCTGGGCGGCGGGGCGGTGGCGGCCGCCCTGTACGTCGGAGATGACACCACCGACCTCGACGCGTTCCGCGGCCTGCGCGAGCTCGTGGCCTCGGGAGTTCTGGAGAACGCCACCTGCGTGGCGGTCAGCTCCGATGAAGTCCCAGAGGAGCTCGCCCGCGAGGCGGACCTGACGGTCGACGGAACCACGGGGGTGCGGGAGCTGCTCGAGGCGCTGCTGTAGAGCTCGGCGCGTGCGCTTCGTCGACTTCCTCAGGACGACCGTGCTCTTGAGCGGCGGGGCCGCCACCGCACTGGCCGCGATCTCGGTGCTCGCCACCGCCGCCAGCTCGGGCTCGCACGGGGTGCTGCTGGTGGTCGACGTGGGGTGGTGGCTGATCGCGATCATCATCGGCCTGCGCATGGGGCGCCGCGCCCACACCAATTCGCCGATCGCCCACCTGCTGTCGACGGCACGCGCGTCCAAGACGCTACCCGAGCTGCACCCCAGCTCGGTGCTCGTCAACAGGCTGTGGCCGCTGGCGGTGTTCACGCTGCTGTCCGGGGCGCTTGCCTTCCTGGCCCCGCAGATACCGGGAATCGCCGCCGGCTTCGCGATCATGGGGGCGCTCGCCTGGCGCCGGCAGGACGCGGCCGTCGCGGCCATCGAGGAGCGTGACGGCGCCGCCTTCTACGTCGAGCGCACCTCCCCGATCCGTGCGATCTCGCTGGTACGCACCCCGGGCTTCACCGCCTCGCGCCCCGAACCCGTCAACGGGGCCGTGAGGTAGCGCGGCCGGCCGATGGCGGACCCGGAGCAGCTCGACGTGCTGCTCGTCTCGCTCGGCTCCACCGCCGGGCTGCGCCTGGCCGACGAGCAGCTGTGCGATGCGCTGCGCCGCGCCGGCGCGTGTGTGCGGCTGGCCCGTGCGCGGCCGCCCCGGCCCGTGCGGACGATGGCGCTGACCGACCTGGCCTGGGCGCGGTCGGCGCGCGCGGCCGCGCGGGGCGCCCTGCTCGAGCACGGAGGGCCCCACCGGGACGGCGCCGGTGGGCGCTCGCACGTGAGCGGTGGCGGCAGACGGCCGCCGACGCTGATCTACTCGAGCACCACCGCGGCGCTGCTGTGGCCGCGGCCGGGGGCCGTGCGCTTCGACGCCTGCGCCGGGGCGAACCGGCCCGGGCGCCACGGGCTCTGGCAGCGTCCGCTCGAGCGCCATCGCCTGGCCGCCGCGACCCTGCTGCTGCCGTGGAGCGAGGCCGCGCTGGAGGAGTGCCCCGCGGCCGGCGCGAACGCACGCTCGCTGGTCGTCCCCGTGGCGGTGGCTGCGTCGGGGGAGCCCGCCCGTGAACGGGATATCGCGGCCGTCACGTACGCCGCCAACCCCCTCAAGAAGGGCCTCGACCGCGTGCTCGCCGCCTGGCGGAGCGTGCGCGCGAGTCGCCAGGAGCCGGAGGCGGGGGGCGACGAGCTGCTCGTCGCAGGCGCCGACGCGGGTGAGCTACGCCGGGCCGGGATCGAGCCGCCGGGGAGCGAGGAGGGGGTGCGGCTGCTCGGCGCGCTGCCCCCCGACCGCTACCGCGCCCTGCTACGCCGCGCGCGCGTGTTCGTGTGCGCGCCGCGCCGCGAGGACTACGGGATCGCCCAGCTGGAGGCCCTGGCCGACGGGTGCATGCTCGTCTCCACGCCTGCCCCCGGCCCGTACGTCGCGCTCGCCGCGGCGCGCGCCGTCGACCCCCGTCTGGTGGGCGAGGACCTCGCGGCCGGGCTGCGGGCCGCGCTGCAGGAGCCGTTGCCCGGCTACGGCGAGCGGGCTGCCCGGGCGCTCGAGCCGTTTGGCCCCGCCGCGCTCGCGCGGGTGGTGGAGCGCGAGCTGGTCCCCCGCCTGCTGCGCCCCCGCTAGAGCCGGCGCCCGCTCAGCCGCTCCGGCTGCGCGCCTGTTTTCGCAGCCGTCGCAGCTGCCCGAGCGGGCGCGTGTTGGCGACCTGCTCGGCGGTCAGCCACGCGCGCCGGGCGGTGGCCACGCCCCAGCGCATGTTCTCGAGCGTGCGCGTGCGATGGGCGTCGGAGTCGATCACGATCATCACCCCCGCTCCCGCGGCGGCGCGGGCGGCAGGGTCGGACAGGTCACGGCGGTCGGGATTCCCGTTGATCTCGAGCATCGTCCCGGTCCGGGCGGCCGCCTCGAACACGGCGTCGAGGTCGACCGCATAGGGGGCCCGGCGCTCGATCAGCCGCCCCGTGGGGTGGGCGATCACGTCCACCAGGGGGTGCTCCATCGCGGTGATGATCCGCTCGGTCATCGCCTGCTCGCCGATCGCGAAGGACGTATGGACGCTCGCCACCACCCAGTCCAGGCGCGCGAGCAGCTCGGCGTCGTAGTCGAGCGAGCCGTCCGGCAGGATGTTCACCTCGCTGCCCGCAAGCAGCTCGATGCCCTCCAGGCGCCCGTTGGCCTCGGCCACGAGCTCGATCTGGCGTTCCAGCTGCTCGGGCGAGACGTCGTTCCCGAAGCCGTGGCTGGCCGAGTGGTCGGTGATCGCCAGGTACTCGTAGCCGCGCTCGCGGGCCGCCGCCCCCATCTCCTCGATCGTGTTGTGCCCGTCGGATGCGTGGGTGTGGCTGTGGAGATCGCCGCGGATGTCCCCCAGCGCGATCAGCCTCGGCAGCGTCCCGTTCCGCGCGGCCTGCAGCTCGCCGCGATCCTCGCGCAGCTCGGGCTCGATGTAGGGGAGGCCGGCCAGCGCGTACACCTGCTCCTCGTCGATGCACGTCCTGGTCTCGCCGCTGGCGTCGTCGAGCACGCCGTACTCGGAGATGTGCAGGCCGGCGCGCACCGCGATCTCGCGCAGGGCCGCGTTGTGCTCGCCCGACCCCGTGAGGTGCTGCAGCATGTTCCCGCGCTGCTCGGGGGCGGCGATCCGCAGCTCCACGGGGATGCCCGAGTGCGTCAGCCCCCGCGCGCCGAGCTCTCCCACCGAGCTGACGCTCTCGATCTGCTCGAGCGTGATTAGGCCGGCCGTCAGCTGCGCGGGGGCGGTGGTGGTCGCCACCAGGTCCAGGTCCTTCACGCTGTCGGCCTGCCTGCGCACCGAGCCCGCGACCAGCACCTCGCTGCCGGGCCCCGCGCGCTGGGTCAGCGCGGTCGCGAGCTCCTGCGCGATCTCCGTCGCCCGCGGGAGGATCAGCCGCGCCGGCGCCCGCGATGACGGGAGGTCGCGCTCGTCGGCCAGCGCCTGCAGGATCCGTTCCTCGAACTTCGGCCCGAGGCCGCGCACGCTGCGGACGCGCTGGGCAACGGCCGCCTCGCGCAGGCCCTCCAGCGAGTCCACCCCGAGCTCGTCGTACAGCAGCCGGGCGCGCTTGGCGCCCAGCCCCGGGAGGTGCGTGAGGTCGACCAGACCGGGCGGGAACCTCGCCCGCAGTCGATCGGCCGCGGGGATCGTGCCGGTTTCGGCGAGGTCGACGATCTTCTCCTGCAGCGTCTTGCCGATCCCCTTGAGCTCGGTCGCACGGCCCCGGCGCGCCAACCCGGCGACCGACAC
>Ga0335081_10008985_pt1 | contig 16047 bp, 12 predicted proteins | sample Lox_Sample_35_FD_206713 | JGI IMG/M metagenome (GOLD analysis project Ga0335081, IMG submission 206713) | Soil microbial communities from Loxahatchee National Wildlife Refuge, Florida, United States - Lox_Sample_3.5 | ecosystem: Environmental > Terrestrial > Soil > Wetlands | place: USA... | reverse complement strand
GCCTCAGATTTTAATTATCATTAATAAATCAAGGTAAGAAAGCTTTCTCTTAATCAACTACCCTCCGCGGGTGCGCCCACCAAAAGTGTGAATCTTGCCGCTGTCGGTACCCGGCCGCACCCAGGAGGGGGTGCGGGTGCAGATCGCCACCGCTTCCGGCCTACATTTTCTTTTCTGTGAAGGAGGCGGTGGAAGCTGCACCCCAGGGGGAAACCTCCCCCTCCAATACTATATCTTTTTCTCTTCCTCCAAATATTCCTCCAACCCCATCTCCCACCTCGGCATGGTATTCATCAGCAGCTTTTTCAGTCTCTCATTCTCCAATACGCTGTTTGCCGGTCTCGGCGCGGGCCGCGGGAACTCAGCCGTCGTGCAGGGAACCACGTTTGCCTTTATGGCGTATGCCTTCACAATCGCGCTTGCAAAGTCAAACCAGGAGCACGACCCCTCGTTCGTTCCGTGATATATCCCGAAATGCTCGGATTGCATCAGGGAAAGCAGCTGCCGGCAAACGTGCATCGTGTAGGTGGGTGTGCCGATCTGGTCGTTGACCACCTTGACCGGTTCGCCCGTCACCGCGCATTTCTGTGCGCGGCTGCGGATGGTCTTGAGGAAATTGTTTCCCCTGGTGCCGTAGAGCCAGGCCACGCGGACGATGAAGCACCGGTCGTAGGTTTCGGCGAGCAGCTTCTCTCCCTCGAGTTTGGATTTTCCGTACACGGAAAGGGGGTTGGGCTTATCCGTTTCCACATAGGGCGTTTTTTTCATCCCGTCGAAAACATAGTCGGTGCTGAGGTGCACGAGCTTCGCGCCGCACTCCGCCGCGGCAAGCGCGAGGTTTTTCGCGCCGTCGGCGTTGACCGCGAACGCCTTCGCGGTCTCGGATTCGCATTGGTCAACAGCGGTGAACGCGGCGCAATTGATGACGGCCGCCGGGCGGTACCGCGCCACCGCTTTCGTGACGCTGTCAAGGCGCGTGATGTCAATGCCGGGGAAATCCTCGCCGTGCACGGCGAAGCCTTTGGCGGCGGCGGCGAGCATCATGTCCCGGCCGAGCTGGCCCCGGTGCCCGACAACGAGAACGCTCATGGGCTTGTCTCTGTTCGGGGTGGACATCATTCCTACTGCAGCAGGGTTTTGCATGAGTCAAGGATCGGGTCGGCAATGGCCCGGCCGCCCCGCATGCCCTGCCGCACCGGGAGCGAGTGCTCCTTGAATGCCCAGCCCTTTACCTCGGAGAATTTTCCGTATTCGTCCATGGCTTCCAGGGCGCTGACGTTGGTCTGGATATGGGCGAGCACCTGCTGGGCGAGCAGCGCGGTGAGCACGGTGTTTTTCGATGAAAACTCGTTGAAGATTGCTTTAAGCACCTTTATCTGCCGCGCCTTGAAATCCTCCAGGCCCGAAAGGGTGGGCTTGAGAAACGTGGAGAGCTGCTGGTTGGTGAGTTTCTGCGGCCCCCGGGAGAGGTGCATGTAGCCGGCCGCCTTTTCGTCAACGTCGACGTTGTTGATGCCGCCCAGGGCGCCGGCGACCCTGATGATGTCATCCTTCTCCAGAACGCAGAATTTCGAGACGCGCATGTCCAAGATCTGCTCCACGAGCGAGCTCACGAAACCGCCGCCGCCGAACAAAAACGCCTGGTCGAGCGTGGTGCAGCCCTGGGCGAATTCCTCCACCGAGGTTTCCGAAGGGAGGCGCACCAGGTGGAATGAGCCGGTCTGGTACTGGACCGAGCCGAAATAATAGACGGTGGGGACGCCGCAGAACACGAAGTTGAACGGCATGCGGCGCGTCATGAAGCTTGTTTTGCCTTTTGTCAAAAACGAGAAGCGCTCGGCGGGCGCGGCTCCGGCGCCAAGCGACGTCACCTGGAACGGCCTGTTATCGCCGTACACGGCCGCGGACTGGCCCGAAATCAGGTTGATCGCCTCGCTGCCCGCGACGCGCTCGACCAGCAGCATCCCGTCCAGGGTGCTCACGTCGGTGCGGCCCGGGTTGATCGTAATGGTGAAATCGGCGCCGCCGCCCCCGACCGTGACGTTGACCAGCGGCGTGGTGATCTTGAACAGGTCGGTTTTCGCCCCGTAGGCGATTTTGTACCACACGGTGCCGGATTTCTGGAACAGCGCGGTGGTCAAACGGCCGCCCTCTGCCGCGGCGATCCTGTCGGCGGCGAGCTCCGATGAATGGTCGATGTCGATGTGCGAGAATGCGGACACCGACAGCTCGGCCTGCGATTTCTCCCTGGTGACCACGCGGTCGCCTTGGTTGATCTCCATTCCCTCGGCGACGGGCCGCGCCTTGCCGTCCGGCGCGATCACCGATAGGGTGTCGAGAAAAAATTCCACGCGCAACTTGTTCGGCTCTCTTTTCAGAGTGACCGGGTTGGGCATGGTGCCCACCTGCAGCTGCTGGTTGTCGGTGATGGGCCGGGCGAGCTCGAACTGCGAGATGTCGGAGGTCGGCCGCACGCCGGCGACCTTGAGGATCTCAAAATGGGTGGTGCCGGGCGGTACGCTGTACTGGCCGGGCCTCAGCACGTTTCCGGTGATGGTGACGGTGTAATTGTCCCACGCGCCGCTCCGGTCCGGAAAAACAAGCGGGCGCACTTCGGAAACCAGCCGCCACGCGATTGCGGCGGCGAGGATCGTGTACACGACATGCCGTGCGATCCGCTGTTTGTCTTTTTGCGATGTGCTCATACTCACTCCCTGTATTTTTCCCGCACGATCCGCCATTGGCCGCTTACGAACTGCCAGATGATGGAATACACGCGGTGCGTCGAGTCCGCGCCCATGGCAACGGTGGCGGCGCAGTCAGTCTCGTAAAACGGCATCGCCACCGGCTCGGGCCAGATGCTGTCGATGGCGAGAACGGGCGCGGTGCCGTCCTGGCGGAACAGGCCGCTTTTTTCATATTCCCATTCGGTAAATCCTCCGCCCGGATATTTAAACCGCGCGGTGTCGTAAAAAGAAAGAAACCGCGTCAAGTTCTTTTCGTTGAGCGCCCTCTGCCATTGCCGCAGGCTGTCGCTGAGTCCGGCGAGGGGCGCGGCGTCGGCGGAAACGGCCTGGACGATTCGCGCGGCCGCTGAATCCGACGGCGGCGCCTTTTGCCCTGGCGCGAGCGCCTCAAGCGACGAGCCGGCGCGGGGGCCGAGAAACCGTATGGGTTCCTTGTTACCAATATAAGATATTTTTCCCCCGGCGGTGCCTACGCCGAAAAATTTCAGGGCCGCCGGGACGAAGGGGGCGCAGAACAGGAGGGCCAGGAGGATCCAGAAGGTTTTTCTGCGCAGCAGGTGCTTTGCAAATGAGAGGGACATGGCGGTGTAGTGGGGGGCCGAATACACCAGCGTCTGCATGGCGCCCTTGAGTTTGGATTCAAAGGCAAGGCCCATTTCCCGCACCGAAAGCTTGCGCTTTCCCTCCTCATGGTCGTCCTCGTAGGTGTATTTGTAGGCGTAATAGCGGTAATACCCGTAGTAGTACGGATAGTAGCCGCGCGAATGGGAGATGCCGTTGAGAACGGCCCCGGCCACCGAGCAGCCGATGCGCTTGAGCTGGTTCTTCGCCTGCTGCGCGGCCTTCACGGGCGTCCAGAGCGCCCGCACCACCATGATGCACGCGTCGACCTTCGGCGCCATGCTCAGTCCGTCGCTCACCGGCAGCAGCGCGGGCGAATCGAAGATCACAAAGTCGGCCATGCTGCGCAGCGCGGCGACGAGCTGCTCGAAGCGGGCGCCGCCGATGAGCTCCGCCGGGTTCTGCGGATGTTCGCCGGCCGTGATGACGGAGAGATTGTCGTGCACCGTTTTCTTGATGATGCCCTCCACGCCGCTCGTGCCGAGCAGGAAATCGGAGAGCCCGTTTTTTTTGGGAAGGTTGAACAGGGTGTGCATCTGGGCGCGGCGCAGGTCGCCGTCAACGAGGATCACTTTTTTTCCGTCGAGCGCGAAGGTGATGGAAAGGTTGGCGGCGAGCGTGGTCTTGCCCTCGCCCTTCACCGCGCTGCAGACGATGAACGTTTTTATCCGCCGGGTCTCCGCGAGGTGCTTGAGCGTGGCCCGCAGGGCACGGAACGGCTCGAGAATGGTTTTCCATTTGGCGACCGAACTGTCGATGACCGCGTTTTCCAGCTCGATGGTGGGCACGATGCCGAGCAGCGGCACCTCGAGCGCGCGTTCGGCGTTCTGCGGGTCCTTGATCGACTGGTCGAGGAACTCGACGAGAAACGCGAGCGCGACGCCGAGCAGGAGCCCGATGAGGATGCCCATGAGCATCTTGCCGATGTTCGTGCTGGAAACGGTGGCCTCGGGGAGCGGCGCCGGTTCCAGGATTTTGAGGTCGGATTCCTGCGAGTCGCGCTTTATTTTCGCCTCTTCGTACCGCGTCTTGAGGAGCTTGAGCACGTTCACGAGCGACTCGGTCTCTCTTGTCAATTGCGCGAACTGGAGTTCGACCGCGGGGAGCTTGAGGAGGTCCCCGTCGAGCTGCTTGATGAGCTGCTCCTGGGCGGCGCGCCTGGCCTCGTTCGCGCTCTTTTCTATTGAGAGGTTGACCACCTCCTGGAGGAGCGACTCGCGGATCGGGTTCTTGATGAGGGTGCGCGATGCCGCCTCCTGCGTGATGTCGCTCTTCATCGCCGCCTGTATCTTTTCGATCTGCCCCTTGATCATCTTGACCTTGAAGTGCTCGGGGCTGTATTCGGCGGAGGCGGCGTTGAGCTCGAGCTCGAGCTCGGCGAGCCGCGCCTGGAACGGGTTGTTGTAGGTCATCGACTGGATCACGTTGATGTCCTGCTGGTTGATCTCCTGCCGCAGCCCCGTGAGCCGCTCCCGGCTTTCCAGCATGTCAAGCTCGGTCTTCTGCTTGGCCAGCTCCATCTCCGACAGCTTGGAGATGGTGATGTTCGTTTCGGTGGACAGCTGCACCGTGCGGTTGTTCTCCTTGAACTCGCGCAGGGAGTTTTCCTTTTTGTCCAGATCCACCTGCATCTTCCCGATCTGGTCCTCGAGGTTGACGATGAGCCTCGTGAGGTCCTGTACGGTCACTTCTTTCATGTACTCGGTGTATTCACGGCAGATCTGGTTGGCCACCGTCTGGGCCATCCTTGGGTCTTTGTGCTTGAACACGATGTCGACGATGTCGGTTTTCTCGCCGTTGCTCTGGCCGCGGGTGACGGTGAGCAGCGGCAGGATTTCTTCGGGCGTGATCTTGTTGCCGAGCGATTCGGAGACGCGCTTGAGCACCACCTGGGACTTGAGCAGCTCGAGGTGCGTGTTGAACCGCTGCTCGTCCCGGGTCCACGACGCCCATGAGCCCATGTCGCCGACCATGACTTCCTGGTAGCCGGGCGAGAACAGCATGCGGGCGTGGGCGGGATAATACCTCACGGCGTGGAAATAGGTGAACAGGGAAACCAGCACCGCGGCTGCGGCGACGGCGATGATGATGTTTTTCCTGCGCACCAGAACGCCCAGGTAGCGCATGATGTCGAATTCGGAATCTTCGTCGGATTCAGCCTTCGGGTCGCGTCCGGCGGCGGGTCCGGGGGAAAAATCAGCGCCGGCGCCGGTGGCGCGGGCCGGCACGGTCGCGCCGGGCGGAACTTTGGGTCCCGGTCCGAGCTGGTCATGCGCCTGTCCCTGCGGTTCCATTTCCCCGCCGCGGGCGGATGTAAAGCTATACGGGGGGCGTGACGGGGGTTCGGGCGGCGGCTGGGCCGGGTCGGGCTCGTTGGCAACGGATTCGTCGGACGACGCCCTGCTCTCATTGAGCTTCTGGATGATGTCGCCCAACCGGAATTTTTTTTTGCCTTGGTCTTTCATCAGCCGTGCTTTCGCATGTCGTCAAGGATGAGTCCGATGTCTTCACCGCGGATTTCCGGGAGCTCCTGCGCAAAGCCGTAATTGAGCGCGAGCTTGCAGAGCCGGTTGATCTCGCGCGGAACGCCGCCGGTGGCCCTGAAAATCATCTCGAGCGCGGGTGCCGCGAAGATCCCGAGATTTTCCGGGCCGGCGATGCGCAGACGGTGGAGGACGTATTTCGTGGTGTTGTTGTAGTCGAGGGTGTTGAGGTGGAAGCGCAGGAAGATGCGCTGGTCCACCTGCCGCAAGGCGCGGATTTTCTCCCGCATCTCGGGCTGGCCCACGAAGAAAATGGTGAGGTAATTCTGCGTTTGTGAGGTGATGTTTGTGAGGTTTTTCACCTCGTCGAGGACCTCGTTGGCCATCTGCTGGGCCTCGTCGAAGATGAGCACGAGGTGGCGCTTCTCCTCGTAGGCGAGCTTTTCCAGCTTCTTTTTGAACAGGGCCATCAGCAGGTACTTGTCGTCCCTAGTCGCCTGGGCCTCCTCGCTCGAAAGATCGAGCCGCGCCTCGCGGAACGTGGTGCGGGTCACGATATCGTAAAGGATGTCGAGAAAGGTGAAATTCGAATTCTCGAACCCGATCACCTCGAAATGCTGCTTGGGGAGTGAGCTTTCGAACACGCTTTTCGTGATGGTCTTGCCGCAGCCCACCTCGCCGGTGAGCAGGCCCATGTTCATGTTGCGGTCGTTGACCACGTACAGCATCCGGTCGAGCGCTTCGCGGTGGTCGTCGCTTTCGAAAAAGAACCGCGTGTTGCAGAGCTCCTCAAACGGTTTTTCCTTGAGCTTCCAGAATTTGAGGTATCCCATAGCGCCGATGTCCTTTTGTCAAGACGCCGCGGCTGGACGCGCAGGAGCGGGGAGGGAATGGTGCGGGTTTATTTGGCCATGTACTGCGAATAAATAACTATTTCCATGGAGAGAATGATGACTGTAAGCACCGTGGTGATGAGCGCCCACGGGATTTCGAAGCTTTCCGGCACATACATGGTGTCGCCTGGGTAGAGCACATATTTTTTGGTGTCTCGCTTGCCCTCGCCGCCCCACAGCGTCTTTGTTTCCACCGTAACAATAGAACCGTCGGCCCGGATGATGCGGATAGTTTTGATCCGCAGGTTTTGCAGCCCCCCGCACATTGCGACGGCCTTGAGGATATCGATCGGCTCGTAAATTTGATATTGGCCCGGCTGGCGCACGGCGCCGATGATATAGATTTTGTTCGAATAATATTCCTCGATGGACACTGAGACAACGGGATTGTTGACGTAGGACGACAATTTGCCCTGCATGATTTTCACGAGTTGGGCGCAGGTAAGGGTGGCCACGTCGAGTTCGCCGATCACAGGATAGTTTATTCTGCCATCCGGGCGGATCTTGTGCCTGCCGGAAAATTCCGGGTGCTCCACCACCGAAATTGAAATGACGTCGCCGGGCTGAAGAACGTACTCTTCGGTTTCGCCGAAACAGAGGGTAACTAATGCCGCGATAAACAAAAGAGCAAGGGTCGGTCGCTTAATTCGTGTGTGGACAAAGCACCCGCCTCGGACTGGTGAAGAGTCTTCAGAAAACATCATGTCCCCGTTTATTCCAGCCCTTTTGTGGGAAAATTATAAATTTTTCTATATAATTACGAAGATAGAAATGTTAAATTTTCCTGCCTAAGGATTTTCAACGCAAGAGAGTTAATTATAAGTTATTTACATCCTTATTATCAAGTGAAATATACTTATTGTATAGAGTTCTCAGGGAAGAATAACTGGTTTATTCTTTGGATAAGGAATCTTGCGGGGAAACAGCCTGTTTTCTCTGAAGGGAGGCGGAAGGACCCGTTTTTTCGGGAAGAGCGGGGCTTTTCTCCGGCTCAATCTGTTTTGAGAAAACGGTCGCTGAATCGGGCAAGGGCTTGGCCGAGGGGGCCGGCGCAGGAGCGGCAGCTGGGGGCGATGATGAAATTCTCGGGTGGAGCCGCGGAGGAGAAGGTTTTTTTACAGGATTCGGATTCATGCTGTCGGAGGATTGGGCTTTATACGGTTTGACCGTGTCGGCTTTAAACGAAGCCGGGGGTACTGCAGCCATCGGTTGCGGTGAATTTACGGGTTTGTTTGTTTTTGCTGGAAGTGAAAAAAGACGGTTGCGCCCTGGCGAGGAAATCGAAAATGAAATAGTGGTACCGGACAGGGTGAAATAGAGTTGAAGTCCTGCTGCGACAAGCAGAACGCCAAGGATTGCTGCGGTAAGTTTTGCCGGAAGGCCGGAATTTGATCGCCGTTTCATCGACGATCCCTTTTTGGTCACCACGAGGTTGTGGTAGGTCTGCTGGAACACAAGCCTCATCTGCGATTCAAAATCTGAAAGGTCCTCGGCCGGTATTGGGACCGGTACCGCTTTTTCGTTCTGCGGATCAGTGTTGTTGGACAGGTGCTTTGTCTGCTGCGCTTCGTACCATTCACCAAAAGGAACGTCGCGGGAACCTGCGGCGAGGTAGTTTTTTTGGATCTTTTTTAAAAACGGCACAAGGACCGCCATTGCTTCGGCGTGGCTTTTTCCGTGCTTCCTCATGTCAATATAAGTGGTACGAATGCTTGGCGCTGCAAGCGTATAAAATGCGGAAGGATCCCCGTTGCCGGCAAGGTGGACCAGCAGGTCTTGCGGCGACTGAATTGAAGTCATGCATGTAAAATAAATCCGTGTAAAATCCGGTATTGCCTAAAGTTGTTGGAATATGACAGCATGAGGTATTTTAGCAATTGCAAAGCAAGGTAAAATTTGACTGATAAAATCGGAATTTTTACAGGATTTTTACGGGAACGTTAACATGCCCGGCAATGCCGACACTTGCACCGAACAGGATTTGCGCTTTATGTCGCTGGCCGTGCATTTGGCTGATAGCGTAAAAGGCGCCACGTTTCCCAATCCCGCCGTGGGCGCGGTCATAGTAAAAAAAGGAAACATCGTTGGAAAAGGCGCGACATCGCACTGCGGCGGACCGCATGCCGAAATTAACGCCCTTGCGGCGGCAAAGGAAAAAGCGCGGGGCGCGACGATGTACGTCACGCTCGAGCCCTGTTGTCATTTCGGAAAAACGCCGCCCTGCACCGCGGCGATCATCGGTGCCGGAATAAAGCGGGTGTGCGTTTCAACCAAAGATCCGAACCCGCTTGTCAACGGCAAGGGTTCCGGCATTCTTAAAAAAAACGGGATCGAGGTTGTCACTGGCCTCATGGCGCATGAAGCGGAACGGATCAACGAAGACTTTTTTTTCTGGATAACCCAAAAGAGCCCATGGGTGAGCCTAAAACTCGCCATGACGCTCGACGGAAGAATCGCCGACGCGGCGGGCGCATCGCAATGGATCACCTCAAAAGATTCAAGACGGTATGGACATTATTTGCGCGCCAGGAATGCGGCGGTCGGGGTCGGCCGCGGCACGCTGATCAAGGACAATCCAAAGTTGACCGTGCGCCATGGAAAAGGCTCCGATCCGGTACGGTTTGTCTTTTCTTCAAAAGCTTCAGTGCCATCCAATAGTTATTTTGTAACAATTGCAAAAAGGCGCCCGCGCAGTATTCTTGTCGTGGCAGGCGGCGATGCCGGTTCAAAAGAAAGACGTGAGAACGGCGTCGAAGTCTGGCGCACCGGCACAATCGACAGGGAAAAAAACCTGCGCTCATTTTTGCGGATGGCGGGGAGTGAAGGAATTTCTTCGATTCTCATTGAAGGCGGAAGCGCGCTGGCTTCGTCGTTCATCGAAAACCGGCTGGTCAACCGGCTCTATCTGTTTTACGGCAACAAAATTCTCGGCGGCGGTTTGCCTGGTCTGGCGTTTTCACGCCGGCTTGCACTTGACAAAAGCATGACGCTCGGCCGAATCGAAATCAAGAGGCTCGGCGGGGATGTCATGGTCACCGGTCTTCTGGCCAGGAGATGAAACATGTTCACCGGAATCATTGAGACGCTGGGCACCATTCGGGAAGTCCGCCCCGGGGACCGTGGCTTTGTGCTCGGCATAGAGCCTGTCATGGCGCCTTTTGAAGTCCTGCCAGGGGCCTCGGTATGCGTGGACGGAACATGCCTCACGCTGGAATCGCAACGCGGCGCCGTCCTGTATTTTACCGCGGTCGCCGAAACGCTGTCGCGGACGACGCTGAAGACCAAACGAGCGGGCGACATGGTGAACCTCGAACGCGCCCTGCCGGTGCAGGGCAGGCTCGACGGCCATTTCGTGCTGGGACATGTCGACGGCGTGGCAAGCATCGCGGCCGACCGCAGCATCGGCAATAGTATGGTGCGCACGCTCAAGGTGCCGGAATCCCTTTCTCCGTTCTGCGCGGAAAAGGGCTCCATCGCCGTTGACGGCGTCAGCCTGACCATCGCGGCCGCGGCCGGCAATGAGATCGGCGTGGCGCTCATCCCGTTCACGCTCGAAAAGACCACGCTCGGCCGCAAGCGCCCGGGCGACGGCGTGAACGTCGAATGCGACGTGCTCGCGCGGTACCTTTTGCGCCTGCTCGAGGCCGGGACAATTGGCAAAAAGGACATCACGGGGTCCGCCGGCTCGCTGGCGGATTCCCTGGAAAGGGCCGGATTTTGACGCAGTATAACGACGTGGAAGCGGCGATCGCCGAATTCCGAAAAGGTAATTTCGTCATCATCGTCGACGACGAGGACCGGGAGAACGAGGGCGACCTCGCCTTCGCCGCGGAGCTGTGCACCGCGGAGAAGATCAACTTCATGGTGAAATATGCCCGCGGGCTCGTCTGCACCACCATGGAAGGGGAGAGGCTCGACGAGCTCGGCATCCCCATGATGGTGTCGGTAAACACCTCGCGCTTCGAGACCGCGTTCACCGACAGCGTTGACGCGCGCGAAGGAACCACCACCGGCATCTCGGCGGCCGACCGTGCGGTCACGGTGCTTGCGCTGGTCAATCCCAAAACCACGCACAAGGATTTCGTGCGGCCCGGCCACATGTTCCCCCTGCGCGCCCGCGAGGGCGGCGTGCTCGTGCGCAGCGGCCAGACCGAGGCCTCGGTGGACCTGGCGCGGCTTGCCGGCCTGTACCCGGCGGGCGTCATCTGCGAGATCATGAACGAGAACGGCACCATGGCCAGGCTGCCGCAGCTCAAGAAATTTTCCGCCGAACACGGCATACGGATCGTCACCATCGCCGACCTCATCCGCTACCGCACCGCGCATGAGCATTTTGTCAAGTGCACGGCCGCCGCCGAGCTGCCGACGCGGTTCGGCCGTTTCGTCGTCAAGTGCTACGAGGACATCCTGAGCAAGGGCGTACACGTCGTGCTGCAGAAGGGCGACATCAAGTCCGCGAAGCCGGTGCTGGTGCGCGTGCACTCGGAGTGCTTCACCGGCGACATCCTCGGGTCGCTGCGGTGCGAGTGCGGCGACCAGCTTTCCGTTTCCCTGGAGCGGATCGGCAAAGAGGGCGGCGTCATGCTCTACCTGCGCCAGGAGGGCCGCGGCATAGGGCTGGTCAACAAGATAAAAGCATACGCGCTGCAGGACAAGGGGCTTGACACCGTGCAAGCCAACGAGCAGCTCGGGTTCCCGGCCGACCGCAGGGACTACGGCATCGGCGCGCAGATCCTCGCCGACCTGGGCATACGGTCGATCCGCCTCATGACGAACAACCCGAAAAAAATCGTGGGGCTGAGCGGGTACGGCATCGAAATCGTGGAGCGGGTTCCCATCGAGATTCCGGCGCGCAAGGAAAACGCGAGATACCTGAAAACAAAAAAGGAAAAACTCGGACACCTTCTCAAAGGAGGAGCACAATGTCAACCGTGACCGAAGGACTGCTGAATGCATCGGGCAAGCGCTTCGCGATCGTCGCGAGCAGGTTCAACGAGCTGATCAGCAAGAAGCTGCTCGAAGGGGCCATCGACTGCCTGCTGCGGCACAACGGCCAGCAGGAGAACATCACCATCGTGTGGGTGCCGGGCGCCTTTGAGATCCCGCTCGTGGCCAAGAAGCTCGCCAAGTCGGGCAAATACAGCGCCGTGATATGCCTGGGCGCCGTGATACGCGGCGGCACCCCGCACAACGAGTACATCGCGGCGGAAGTTTCCAAGGGCATCGCGATGGTCAACCTTGAGTTGGAAGTACCGGTCATTTTCGGCGTGCTCACCACCGACACCATCGAGCAGGCGGTGGAGCGGGCCGGCACCAAGAGCGGCAACAAGGGCTGGGACGCGGCGCTGTCGGCCATGGAGATGGCCGATGTGCTGGAAAAATTAAAATAAAGATAGTCACAGAAGCACAGAGAACACGGAGAAAAAAGGTGACAATTGCTATCTAGTCATTTATCCTGAATACTTTTTTTAATTTTTTCTGTGTCCTCCGCGTCTCTTTGGTGACTCTTTAAAACCCTATGCAACAGAACAGACGAAAATCCCGCGAGCTCGCCCTGCAGACCCTGTACGCCTGCGAAGTGGGCAACACCGCCGAGTTCGGCAGCGTTCTCGAAGGAATCGTTCACGACCAGGGCGACGATTCCGGGGCGAAGGAGTACGCCGGCGTGCTCGCAGGAAAAACGCTTTCGTCGATCAAGGAGATCGACGCACTACTCGGCCAGCACGCCGCGAACTGGGACCTCAAGCGCATGACCGTCATCGACCGCAACATCCTGCGCATGGCCGTGGCCGAGCTCCGCTTCTGCGCCGACGTGCCCTTCAAGGTGGTCATCGACGAAGCGGTGGAACTTGCCAAGCAGTACGGCACCGACGATTCCGGCAAGTTCGTCAACGGCGTGATTGATTCGATCCACAAGGAGATGCTGCTGAAAAAAGACGAAGGTGCGTGAAAGTACCGAATTAAAAGGTCGCGCTGATTCCAAATTTTTCACCGCTTTTCTCATTGCCGTCCGTCAAAAAAGAAGGTGCGCCAGAGCACGGAAAGGCTCGCGTTGCGATGGAGAAGACCCACAGAAGGCTGAACACCATTTTCGCCCTCATCGTGCTGGGCATCACCATGGCCACCTATCTTTACATTCTTTCACCCACGGTGAGCTTCTGGGACTGCGGCGAATACGCCGCCTCCTGCCACACGCTCGAGATCCCGCACCCGACGGGGAACCCGCTCTACATCATGATCGGCCGCGTCGTTTCGGCCTCGTTATTCTTTGTCAAGGACTTCGCCTACCGTCTCAACCTCCTCACCGTGGCGATGGACGCCGTCATCGTCATGTTCATCTACCTCATCATCGTGCGCGCGCTGGTGGGGTTCATGGGCATTCCCGACACGCGGTGGAAACGGGTCACCATCTACGTGGGCGCGGTGATGGGGGCCCTGTTCGCGGCGCTCGGCCGGACCATGCTTTTCGACTCGGTGGAAGCGGAGGTAAACGGCCCGCAGCTGCTGCCGATCGTGATCAACGCCTGGCTGCTGCTGGTATGGGCGCAAAGCAAGGACCCCAAACGCGACCGGCTGCTCCTCCTTACCACCTACCTGGCGTTTCTGGGCATCGGCATCCACATGTATTCGGGCACCGTTCTGGCGCCCATGGCGCTGTTCGTGGCGCTCGTTGACAAACAGAAACTCCGCGACTGGCGGTTGTGGACGACGGCCGCGGCGTGCGGTGTCATCATGTACGACAACGCCCTCTATTACATGTGCGGCGCGGCCGCCGTGGCGGTGATGGGCCTGGGCGCGCTCGTGAGCCGGCAGAACAAGGCCACGTGGGCGTTCTGTTTCTGGCTTGCCCTTTTGTCAATTGTCGGGTTTTCCTGCTACCTGTACATCCCGGTGCGGTCGGCGCTCAACCCCATGATCGACGAGAACCATCCCGCAACCCTGCAGGCCTTCAACGATTACCTTGAGCGCAAGCAGTATGGGTCAGAAACCATGGTCCAGCGCATGTTCTGGCGCCGCGGCACGTGGGCGCACCAGTTCGGCATCGAGGGAAACATGGGGTTCGGCGGGCATTTCATCACCCAGTTTTTCCATTTCTCGGACCTCGACACCCAGAACGACGGACAGGGAAAGCCCTACATCCTCACCAAAAACGGCGCCGCGGCCGGGGCGGGGAAAATGCTTGCGTATTTGCTGCCCGTCGGTTTCATCCTTTTTGGTTTTTATTATCTGTATAAAAAAAACCGGAATGCCGCCGTGCTGCTCATGGCGCTGGAACTCATGACCACCGTCATCCTCACGCTGTACATGAATTTCGCGGACGGGACAAAGGCCGAGCAGCGCGACTACATCGCGTGGTCGCAGCACGGCAAGCAGGGCCCCATGCCCGTGGTGCACCGCGAGGTGCGCGTCCGAGATTATTTCTGGGCCGGCGGATTTTTGTTCCAGGGAATGTGGCTCGGCCTTTCGGCGGGCTGCCTCATGTATGTTATGTTTACAAACAGGAGAAAGTTCGTCCGCACCGCCGCGGCGCCGGTGTGCGCGGTGCTGTTCGCGGTGTCGCCCGCGCTGCCCTTTTCGCAGAACGTAAACGACCAGAGCCGCCGCGGCAACCACGTGCCCTTCGATTACGCCTACAACCTTCTCATGACCTGCGACAGGGAGGGCATCCTCATCACGAACGGCGACAACGACACGTTCCCGCTGTGGGCCCTGCAGGAGGCGTTCGGCATCCGCAGGGATGTCCGTATTGTCAATTTGAGCCTGGTCAACACCGACTGGTTCATCAAGCAGCTCAAGGACCTCGACCCCAAGGTACCCATCTCCTACAGCGACTCCCAGATCGAGGGGCTCATCCACGAGGCAAACCCGTTCGCCGAGCCCACGCCGTATGTCATGCCCAACGCGGGCATAAACATCGTGATTCCGGGGCGGCAGCGGCAGCCGGTGCTGCGCGTGCAGGACAAGATGGTGCTCAACATCGTGGACTCGAACCGGTGGCGCAGGCCCATCTATTTCGCCGCCACCGTGTCGGAGGACAACTTCATGGGCCTCGGCCCGTACCTGCAGATGCAGGGGCTCGCGTACCGCATCATGCCCGTGGTGGTGCCGCAGGACAGGCTGATCGACATCGACAAGACCGTGTACCTCCTCGACCATGTCTACCGCTTCAGCGGCCTCGGCGACGGCACGTCGCACCTTGAGCAGACGTCGCGCAAGCTGCTTTCCAATTACGCCGCCTGCTACCTCCAGCTGGCGCTCGCGCTCCGCAAGCCGCTCATGGACCTGCACGACGAGGTCGACTCGCTGCAGAGGCAGCTTGCCGGCCCGACGAAACAGGCCTCTCCCGAACAGGAGGCGCTCCTGGCCTCGAAGCGCGCGGAGTACGGGGAGAAGGTCGACCTCGCCGTCTCCACGATGGACCGGTGCGTGGCGATGATGCCCTGGGACTGGCGGCCGCGCATGCTGCGCCACGAGTTCCTCACCGACCACAACCGCGCCGCCGAGGCCGAGAAGCGCGCGCGCGAGGCGCTCTCGATCGATTCCGGCAATATCGAATATGTCAAGATGCTCGCGCAGGCGCTCGACCTCGAGGGCAAGCGCAGGGAAGCCGGCGTCCTGTTCAAGGAGATCGTCGAGCGCGACCCCGACCCGTGGAACGAATGCGTGTCGCTCTCCCGGATATACGAGGAGGAGGGCGAGTACGACAGCGCGCTCACGGTCATCGAGACGTTCGCGGCGTCGCATCCGGGCGACAAGCGGGCGGCCGAGCTCTCGGCGCGGCTTCAGCGGCTCGTACGGTCGCCGCTGCCCGGGCCGGGGGCGCAGGATACGGGGAGGTTCCGCTGACGGCACGGCCGAAGCGATGATCAAGAGAAGATTTGGGTGATTAAGACGGCGGCGCTCGGGGTAACGGGCGCCGTTTTTTTTATTTGTAAATACCTGCTTAACATGGAATAATTGAACATAATGTGGTGGGGGAAGTTTCCCGCTGGCCCCCGGCTTCCGCCTCGTCCCCAATGTAAAGCAAAAAAGTGCAGCGGGGATGCGGCGGTGATATTATAGCCGACACGGGTTACTTCAGGAATATCTTTTTGCCTTCTCTGTGTCTCTGCGGTAAAATTTTTGTTTTTACTTTCTTGGCCCTCGGTGGTGTCTGGCTGCTGATGCGTTTAATTTTGACAAGGGGTTGACAAATGCGGTAGTTGACTGATTGCCGCGCGCCAGGCAGGACCGGATGCCGCGCCGGGGTGCCCTGATTTTAAGTAGCATTCTTTGGGATTTGGGGTATCGACAACCCCCGTT
>Ga0335081_10008984_pt1 | contig 16047 bp, 12 predicted proteins | sample Lox_Sample_35_FD_206713 | JGI IMG/M metagenome (GOLD analysis project Ga0335081, IMG submission 206713) | Soil microbial communities from Loxahatchee National Wildlife Refuge, Florida, United States - Lox_Sample_3.5 | ecosystem: Environmental > Terrestrial > Soil > Wetlands | place: USA... | reverse complement strand
CCAACATGGACGATGCAACTCTGCTGAATCAAGGTGCCCGCTATGCACTCAGTTCCAAGCAGCATCTTGATGAAGCAATGTCATGGGCTCAAAAATCTGTAACGATCAAGAAAATGTATGCGAACCTTCGCACGGTGGCTGAATTATATGCCCAAAGCGGCAAAATGGAAGATGCGATTAAGGCAGGTGACGAAGCGGTGAAGGTTGGGAAGGATCAAGATCCCAAGCTGAATACGACAAGCTTCGAAAAAATGATTGAGGAGTGGAAGGCAAAGAAGTAACTCGGTCGTTTGGTCTGTGTCCCACCAACGAAGCCTCATCAGTGAATCGATGGGGCTTTGTATTTGGCTCGGGAGGCCAAAAAGAAAAACGCGAGCCACGGAATTTCACGAAAGAAGCGCGGACGACCACGGATAGAGTAGGCAATTTTATCCGTGGATCTCCGTCATGATCCGTGTTATCCGTGGTTAATGAAAACAAGATGTTTACAGGTTTGAACGATGAACCGAAAGAGGAAACTGACCGAGATCGTTATTTTCGCGATTGCATTCGCCTTTGTCGAGTCAGCCGTCGTCACCTACCTCCGGGCTATCTACTATCCTCAAGGCTTCTCCTTTCCGTTAAGAATGCTCGGGACTTCTCACGTGTTCGTTGAGCTTGCGAGGGAGTTCGCTACGATTGTAATGCTGGTATTAATAGGCACATTGGCAGGGAGTACCCGCTGGCAGAAGTTTAGCTATTTCCTTATTGCGTTCGGAGTGTGGGATATTTTCTATTATGTGTGGCTGAAGGTGATTTTGAATTGGCCTGCAACGCTGTTCGACTGGGACATTTTGTTTCTCATTCCGCTCCCGTGGATCGGCCCGGTGATTGCGCCGGTTCTTATCTCACTTGTTATGATCGTGGGTGGGTTGCTTATCATTCGGGAGGAGGAACTTGGCCGAACATTTCACCCGCCGGTGTTGTCATGGCTCGTTTCGGCGTTTGCAACCGTCGTGGTGCTCTTCACATTTATGCGCGATACCGGCGCGACGTTGCATTCACAGCAACCACAGCCCTATCTCTACGTGGTATTCGTGCCGGCAATTCTTCTCTATCTCCTAGCGATGATCTTGGGGGTCCGAGGGAGCCGAAGCATGTCCGAAGGAAAGAACTGACGACGGATAACACGGAAAGATCGCGGACGAGCGAAAATCGGAGAATCCCGATTCAACAAACGTATCCGTCATTCGGAAAGCACACCATCTGCGTCAATCCCCTTCAGGCCACGGATGGAGTTTCATTTGCTAAGGACGGGATTTGAAAAAAGGGTTGATGAGGATCGCCACAAGGACGAGCACGCCACATCCAACGACGTTATACCACAGCCAGGCGACATCCGTAAACTTAAAACAGTACATCACAACCGCCTCACCTATAAATGTTGCAATGAACGTGGCGGTTCCGCCCACCCATTTGAAATAGAACGCGAGAAGGAAAACACCAAGAAGGGTTCCATAGAAGAGCGAGCCGAGGATGTTAACGGCTTCAATGAGAGATCCCAATCGACTTGCGTACTGCGCGAAGGCGATTCCATATATCCCCCAGAGTGCCATCGAAATTCGCGAGACTGTGAGATAGTGGCGATCGCTCCCATCTTTTTTGAAATGTCTTTTGTATACGTCGACAACACTGACAGTGGCAAGAGAGCTCAGTTCTCCGGACGATGACGACATGGATGCGGCAAAAATGCATGCGAAAACAAGTCCCACAAGTCCTGCGGGCAGATACTTGATCACGAACGAAAGAAAAATGTAGTTGGTGTCGTTCGAATCGACTGTCGGATCGCTCCGTTTCAAGACTTCGATTGCACTTGCCCGCACACGTTCGGCCCTTTTGTCGATTTCCTTTAGTTTGCCCCCTGTAACCTCGATTCTCTGTCTGTCGCCCGATTTTTCGGCTTTGAGATAGGCCTCCAAGGCACGCGCCTTTTCCTCAAAAACGACGTCATACTTCCTTTCCAACGTTGCATACTGCGCTGCATACTGGCCCGAGTGGATCTTCGCGCTTTCCACGGGATTAAAAAAGAGTGGCGGCGTGGAAAACTGATAAAAGACAAAGACCATCGCTCCAATCAGGAGAATGAAGAATTGCATCGGGACCTTCACAGCACCATTGAACAAAAGAGCAAGCCGACTTTGCGTTACGGATTGTCCCGTCAGATATCGTTGGACTTGCGACTGGTCGGTGCCAAAATAGGCAAGCGCGACAAACATCCCTCCGAAAATTCCGGACCAAATATTATACCGATTGTCGAAATCGAATGAAAGATCAATCAGGTTCAGCTTCCCCAATCCACCTGCAACGTGCAGTGCATCCCTGAACGACACTCCAGCGGGAAGCAAGTAGATTGTGGCACAAAAGGCAGCGATCATTCCGAACGTGATGATGAGCAGCTGCTGAAAATCGGTGTAGTTGACTGCCTTGACCCCACCCCACGTTGTGTACATAATGACAACGCCCCCAATAATGAGCGAAGTAATTCGGATGTCGATCCCCAGCATAACCGAAAGAACAAGCGATGGAGCGTAAATCGTGATGCCGACCGCAAGACCACGCTGGATGAGGAAAATGAAACTCGTGAGTGTCCGTGTTTTCAGGTCAAACCGATGTTCAAGATACTCGTACGCCGTGTAGACATTCAGCTTGTGAAAAATCGGAACGGCCGTCACCGACAAGATGACCATTGCAATCGGAAGACCTAGATAGAACTGCACAAAGCGCATCCCGTCCACGTAGGCCTGGCCCGGAGTGGAAGTGAAGGTGATCGCACTCGCCTGAGTAGCCATGATCGACAACGCGATTGTATACCACTTCATGGACTTGTCGGCAAGAAAAAAGGAGCGAACACTCCTCGTGCCTCTTCCTTTGTACAACCCATAGGCAACGATGACCAGGAGCGTGACGACGAGAACGATCCAGTCGAGTGTTCTCATTGAAAGAGCTTCGAGAAGGCGTAGAAGAGTACGATAAGAGTTGCCAGTTCACCTAGTACGAGTAGGTAGAGTCGGCTCCACGATTTGAATACGGGGGGAGGACCGGAGTCTTGAGTCTTAAGTTGCAGGTTGTCTGATTTAGGTTGTGCTGTGTTCGTCATACTCCCGGCATTTCAAGTCTTACGTCGATAGACCGAAGTGAGATTGTGCAGCAATGACGTGAATCAAGTAATGGAAACACTCGCAACAGAGAGAGGCAAGGAAAGCCTCCTTCCATTCGAAACCGTTCTACTGCATACTCAACCCGAAATCTTTTGCGGGACTTCCTGTTGCCAAAAGCCGGTAAACCTCGCTGCTCATTTCTCCCGCCTTTTGCCAGGCAGCAGTTTCCTCGAAACTTCTGAAGGTAGCTATTGCAGTTTCCTTTCGATCATCAACACCATGACTTGGAACATTGAACCTGAAGACCTGCAACTCGTCTCACCTTAATCCTTTCCCTTCTTCTCCTTCCCCACTTCCAACAAATTCGCAAAGAGCCGATACGCGCCGGTGACTCCTGCCGGCAATTCGCGGAAGAAATCATACGCCGTGAAAATGTAATTCCCTTTGCCGTACTTTGCGTAGAGCATGCCCCCTTCCTTCTGACTCTCTCCGGGATCCGCACACGAGAGGATGGTTTCGTAGTGCGAGTCCCATTTGTTGGCAAAATACAGACCGCGTTCCTGGACCCACCCGTCAAAATCCTGTTCGGTGATCTTGTTCGGATAATCGAGAAGAGGACTCTTCGGATGGACGAACGCGACCGGCGCCTCTTCAACAGTAACGCGGTCCCGCGATATCTCAAAGGGGTACGGACCCAGGTTCATCGACAACCCCCGCTGTAAGGTCACGTACTGCACGATGTAGGTTCCACCGTTCTTTACATAGTCCATAAGTCTGTTTTGAAATGCGTTCAACGCCGGACGGGTGTTGTATGCCCGAACTCCGGCAATAATCACACCGAACGAGGACAGGTCCCTGTTGGCCAAATCGTCGTCCGTCAACAGCACGACCTGATATCCCATCTGTCGGAGAGCGGTGGGAATCTCGTCCCCCGCTCCCATGATGTACCCAACGGTTCCGCCATTCTCCGTCAGGTCCATGCGAACAAGTTTCCCCTCGGCTGGAGGAAACATCACCTGATCCGGAATGTGCTGGTAGCTGATCGTGATCATACCTCTCGTCAACTTCTTCCCCTGGACTTCAGCCTCGACGGAAAAGCTGCCACTTTTTGCCGACTGAGAGGGCTGCACGCTGAATGCGACCACTTTCTCTTCATTCTTTTCCTTCATCTCGAACGGAATAGATTCGGGGTTCGATGTCCAGCCTTCTGGCAAATCGAGCCGCAACACACCCTTTGTATTTGCAGCCTCGCTCTTCATCGTGAGTTTGATTTCTTTTCCGGCATTGCTGGGGCATACGATGACTTTTTCGGCGAGATTCATCACAACTGGTGGCGTCACAACGAGGGGTCGGTACGATTGTCCGTGCACCGGATCGACCCAACGGTACTGAACGGGAATCGTGTAAGCGAGATGCCGACCCTCAACTGTTAGATAGAACGTTGCGCTCAACGGCGGTGCGTTTTGCGGCAACCCAATGAGCGTTTGATCGGAAATAGTATAGGAACCCTTGTTGGAAGGATCACGCAACCAGTATTGGGTCGAAGGAGGAAAGTCATTTGGAAATGTCGCCGTCACCGTCTTCTCGACCGGTTCGTTGTCGCCCAATTGCTTCGAAGCAATTCGTTCTGTCGCAAACGGAACAACAGCGCTGTCGAGGAGCATCGACACAGACGACCGATTGACCGCACCGACTGTGATCGCGATCTGTCCTCCCGGCACAACCGAATAATCAGAAGAAACAGCATCGAACCAGAGGCCGCAACAACCCCGAAGGTCCTCGAGGAGTTCTTTTTTCTTGATCTCGACCCACTCACTCTCAGGCAGTTTCTGCATTGCGTCATAGGCTGCAAGCAGGGTCGGCACGGTTGCTTCGGGTTTCTGGCAATCGAAATCCTTATCCGCCTCCCTCAGAATCTTCGCCACTTCTTCGCTTCCTGGGACGCGCGACCACGAAATGTCAATGTCATCGAAGAGGTTGGATTTTGGCTTTTCTCCCATTGTATAACTGAAGTAGTTTATGTTTGGGCCCCTGGTTTGCGGCGCCCCGAAGCCCTGAGTCTTATGGTTCGAGCGACTGATTCCGGCGATCTCCGTGTACGAACGGCCGAGGATGGGGTTGAATCCGCCGACGTCCACTTTGATAGCTTCGGCGGTGTCGAGGGATGTGTCGAAGAATCTCGCCGTGTTGAACATGATCCGTTTTGCCTTCCAAGGCTTCACGTATTTCAGCTGTTCGGGAAAACTGCCGGGGTCTCCTGAAATGTCGAACGCCTCCTGGGCAAGTATCGCCGAAGCAGTGTGGTTCCCGTGTCCGCCGATGGTGGGGGAAAAGCGCGTTATAATCACGTCCGGCCTGAATTTACGAATGACCCAAACAACATCGCTGAGAATCTTTTCCTTGTTCCATAGTTCCAGGGTCTCTTTTGAGTTCTTGGAATATCCAAAATCAATTGCGCGGGTAAAATATTGCTCGGCTCCATCCACTCTCCGCGCCGCCAACAGTTCTTGCGTGCGAATCACTCCGAGCTCGTTCCCCAGCTCCGGCCCGATGAGATTCTGTCCCCCCTCTCCTCTTGTCATCGAGAGATACGCAGTCCGCACAAGCATACCTTTTGCGAAATAAGCAAGCAGTGCATTGTTTTCGTCATCCGGATGTGCGGCAACATAGAGAACGGAACCAAGCACTGAGAGCTTTTGGATGGCGATTTCCAAATCGGCTGCATCATAGACCTTCGGCGACTGCCCATTCGCGAACACCAACCATATGAGCTGCACGATCGCCAATTTCAACACAACCCTGGTTTTGATAGCCATTCTAGTCCTTTCTCTCATTAAGCGATAGTCCATTTCAATCGGAGTCCAATATACGAGGCGTGACTTGAACTCGCAAGAGTATTCCGGATCAGAACCGTGATCTTCAATCTCACAACATTATCCGCACTTTCTTTCATTAATCACAGAGACGTGCCTCGAAGGCTGCCCAGGAAACTGCCAGGCACCGAGCGAACAATTCAGTACTTGGCGGGCTTTCCTCACGTCCGAAGGAATTGAATACCAACAGGGGCGCAAAGCCGGAACAATATTGCCGCCTTGATTCAGGATGACGAATCGTCCCTCCTATGAAGTTGCGCGTCAAAGAGCTGCTCCGTATACTAGAGGTATTGCTGAAGGCGCCCATTTGCGTATCGTGAATCTTCCGAGCGCGGTATTGTATTTTGGGATAAAATCTTCGTACTATCACGAGTGCTATAGGCGTAGCAAACCTCCAAGAATTGAAGGAATCAGCGGTATGGAAAACCCCCGCCCGATGAAAGTCTTAATCGTGGACGACGAAGAGTCTTTCCGTATGAGCCTCGAAATGGCGCTTAACATCACGAAAGAATTCGGAGTACAGTCGTGTGATTCCGCAAGCGCCGCTCGTCGACTTCTCGGCGAGAAGACTTTCGACGTCGTCATTCTCGACTACAGCATGCCGGAAGAGACCGGCATCGAACTTCTGAAATGGATGCGCGACAACAAGAACCTCACTCCAGTCATCATGGTGACTGCGGCGGGATCGGAAGCTGTTGCGGTGGAAGCCATCAAGCTTGGGGCGTACGACTATTTCCGCAAGGACCAAATCGATATTGACAAACTCCCGCTCGCCATTATGAGCGCCCACGAGCGACACTTGTATCGGATCGAACTCGAACGAAGACACCGGGAACAGGAACTTCTGAAAGAAAAGGAAAAAGACCTCGAATCGCTGCGCACCTTTGAGACGACGGTGACGTCCATCAGTGAATTTGTCGAAAACAGTCTCTTTGCGCACTTGAAGAGCCTCCAGCATAACGAGGAAGAACTCAACAGACATCTGTCGAAGGAGGGCCAGAAGCTCTGCAAAGAACGATTCGCCGAACTTCGGCAGGGGGTCGAAGTCATCTCCGACGGCATGACTTCGATGCGAGACCTTACGACCCTGGTCGCAAAGAAACTGGAAGAGATTCAAGACATCCAGAAGTTGGAATCATAGCTGAGAATGTTCGACGCGGAAACGATTGACGCGAACGTCGCGACACTTCGTTGTTGAAGAAGAGACATTCCTCCATCGTTAACGATTGCGTTCACACCGGAAGTGAAAATCACTTAATCAATTCTTCCAAACTTAATCAGGGAGGGTATCCCCATGAGAACAAAGGTTCTTTTACTGCTTGTTGCCGCGCTTCTCCTAAGTTTGACTGCTTCTGCACAACTCAAGAAGCGAGTCGCCATTTCCAGGTTTGAAGATCGGTCTGGGAGCGGATACAACCATCTCGGCGCAGGTGTTGCGGACATGCTTGCAACCGCGCTCGTCAAGTCGGGCAAGTTTGCCGTCATCGAGCGACAGGAACTGGACAAGATTGTGGAGGAACAGAAACTTGGCGAATCGGGACTTGTCACGCCGCAGACGGCGCCCAAAGTTGGCCAGCTCCTGGGTGCGGAACTCTTTGTCGTCGGGGCAATTACCGAATGCGGGACCAAGGAGAGTAACATCGGCGGCGGTGTATCAATATTTGGCGGCGGTTTGAAAACGAAGACTGCTCGAGTGGTGGTCGACATCAGACTCATCAACACTTCGACCGGCGAGGTGATTGCATCGGAATCTGAAGAGGGCTCGGAATCCACGACAGGGGTAGCGGTGCGATATGAAGACATGGATTTCAACAACCAGGATTCCTGGGACAACACAGATATTGGAAAAGCAGCCCGCGAGGCAATTGACAAAACGGTTGAATTGATCGCGAAGAACATGGAAAAAATACCTTGGTCCGGCAAAATCCTGAAGGTCAACGACGATGGGACCGTCCTGATGAAACCGGGGTCCGAAGGGAATGTCACGCCGGGTATGGTATTCTTTGTTACACGGAAAGGCGAAGAGATAAAAGACCCTGATACCGGGCTCTCACTCGGCGCCGAAGAAACAAAAGTCGGAAAAATCAAAGCGACGGAAGACATGCTCAACGGCAAGGTCATGAAGGCTACCATCCTCGAAGGCAAGGACTTCAAGATTGGCGACATAGTAAAAGACAAGGAGAAGTAACCGGCAGAAACACATTTTTCCGACTTGAAATGTATTCATAATCGAGAAGGGCAGAGATCGGTTCTGCCCTTTTCCTTCTTCGGAAGGTGCTTTGTTCGTCTGAAGCGCTGGTCTGTCGAAATCCAATATCTTTCCCATAGAGACTTTTATGCACGGATCATTCAGCTTTTTCTTCCATGTCATCGCCGTCGGATTTGTCTTCGTGATTGTTTTCGGCGGCTGGGCGTTCAACCGGAGAATTGTCAAAGAGAAGGACCTCCACCTGCAACTCTACGTGAGCGGTTGGGCCCGAAGCATTGGTCTCCTTTCGCCATTCGTAACGTTGCTTCTGCTGGTCACGGGCATCGGCAACATCTACAATCGATATCTCGGATCGGACCTTCATTGGTACAGTGAAGGGTGGCTCGTGGCAAAGCTCATTTTTTTCGTGATCCTCGTCGTGAATGGTTCCGTCTTCGGTGCACAGCTTGGCCGCAAGCGTACGCTCTTGCTCCAGTCAATCAGTGAGCAGAAGGCACCTGAAAATGCGAATTCGGTACTGAAAAGCTTCAACAGGCAGTTCACGTGGCACTACATCGTTCAGTTCTTGCTCTTAGCAATCATCATCTTCCTTTCCACGTTCGGCAGCGGAAAGCATCCGGGTGTCGTGTAGTCCGCCACGCAGCAATGAAAGATATACGGCCGATCATATGGATCTTCGATAGTCATGCGAAATTACATCCCCCTGTCCATAACCAGACTTGAACATGAAATCGCCGATCCTCCTCTTGCCCTTGATTGTCACATTGTATGCGTGTCAGAAACCGGTCCCTGAAAGAGCACTCTGGAACGGTCAGCTGGACAGATCCGATAACAAAGAAATCCCCTTTCGCGTCTTTCTTGACCTTGAGTCAGCCACTCCATCCGGTTATTTTCTTGTCGGCACTGAAAAGACGCCCGTTCCGGAAGTCCAACGTAAGCAAGATTCACTGGTACTCCTCTTTTCGGAGTACAACGCGGCAATGCGCGGAACGCTCCGCGGTGATCGTTGGGAAGGCAATTACATTCGCTATCGCAACACTGCCATTGCTGTACCGTTTCACGCCTTCGCTGAGAATCCAGAACAACCGCAACTCCAGGAAGCTGCCAAGCCTGCCATCCCTTTGGTGGGGAAGTTTCAGGCATTTCTCCGTGAGGGCAACAACGTCGACAGCACCACTCTTGCGACTTTCTGGACAAAGAATGACTCTATCTACGGCACGTTGATCGCTCCCGACGGCGATTATGGGTTGAACGCAGGCGTGCAAAATGGGACAGTTGTCACATTGAGCAGGTTCACAGGTTGGCAAGCACAGTTGTTCGAATTCGAACAAGCAGGTTCTTCTTGGAAAGGCGCACTGTATGTCAGAAACGATCCCGCCGTTCTCTTGACACTCGAACCCCGTCCGACTTTGGTGGAAACGTTGTTGAGCAGCCAGCAAACGAAAATCAAGAACGCTGGAGTTCCTTTCGAATTTTCCGGGATCACCGAAAACGGTGACACCCTGAATAACACATCCAATCGTTTCAAAAGCAAGGCGTTGATCGTTGATATCATGGGCACGTGGTGTCACAATTGCATGGACGAAGCGCCCATCCTCCAGCAGTTGTATCAAGAATATAAAGACAAAGGATTGGAGGTCGTTGGCCTCTCATTCGAAATCAATGACGATGTAAATCAGGCGAAGAAGAACCTGGGCCTCTATCAGAAACGTTATAGCCTCACCTTTCCGCTTTTGTATTGCGGGAGCACAGACGATAGATATGTTGGCCCGAAATTAAAATCCCAACTCGTCAACTTCTACGCATATCCCACTGTGCTTTTCATTGATAAGAAGGGAAGAGTGAAATCGATCCACGTAGGTTTCAAGGGGCCTGGCACAGGCGAAGAATTTCAGACCGAAGTGAAGCATTTATACGACGTCGTCGAAAGATTAACCGGACCGTGAGTCCGCAGGGAAGGAACCGTTTTCAATTTCTTGGGAGAGATATGACTCACTTCAAACTTTTCATCAACGGCGATTTTGTCGATTCAAAGTCGAAGAAGACCTTTCAGTCGATCAACCCGTTCAATCAAGACGTTGTAGCAACAATCGCCAGAGCAGACGCTGACGATGTCCGAGCCGCAATCTCAGCCGCAAGAAACGCCTTCGACGATAGTCCGTGGCCAAGAATGAAGCGTGAAGAGCGCAGCGCGATGCTGAAAGCCGTATCGGACAAGATCAATGAATGCCAGAAAGAGTTTGTCAGTCTCGAAGTGGCCGATTCCGGATCGACGGTGCGCAAGGCGAAAGAGGACATCTACCTCGCTGCAAGGAATATGAATTATTTCTCGAAACATGCGGCGCTTGACCTCACCGAGACCATCGAGGGATTGAACAAGCCCGGCTTCAGCCAAAACCTGCTCATCCGCGAGCCGGTTGGTGTTGTGGGAGCGATTATTCCGTGGAATTTTCCGCTGAAGATGGCAATCTGGAAGCTCGGTCCCGCATTGGCTGCGGGAAACACGGTCGTCCTCAAACCCTCCGAGCTCACGCCGTGCACGGCGATGGAGCTTGCGACAATTATTCGTGAAACCGGCATTCCCCCCGGAGTGGTCAATATTATTCCGGGTTTCGGCGAAGATGCGGGTGAAGCGTTGGTACGCGATCCGCGCGTTGACAAGATTTCCTTCACCGGGTCCACGGCCGTAGGGAAAAAAGTCATGAGTCTCGCCGCTGGGAATCTCAAGAAGACTACGCTCGAATGTGGCGGAAAATCCGCAAATATAGTCCTCGATGATGCGGATATGGAACTCGCGGTCGACGGGGCAATGTACGCGATCTTCTATCATCAGGGACAATGTTGCGAAGCAGGGACACGATTGTTGTTGCCACGATCAACTTACTCAGAATTTCTCGATCGGCTTGTAGAGAAGACAAAGAAGATCAAGTTAGGTGACCCGGCAGATGCGGCCACAGACATGGGCCCCGTGATTTCAAAGAAACAACTGGATCGTGTTCTCGGATATATTGCCAAAGGAACGTCCGAAGGGGCAAAGATCGCGACGGGTGGCCGCGTGCCGGCGGATCAGAATTTGTCCAAAGGATTTTTCATCGAGCCGACAGTCTTCGTGGATGTTCAGAACAGCATGACCATCGCGCAGGAAGAGATCTTTGGACCTGTGCTTTCGGTGATTCGTTACGATTCAGAGGAGCAGGCCGTTTCAATCGCCAACGACTCCATCTACGGATTGGGAGGCGGCGTGTGGTCTCGCGATAAGGACCGAGCAATGAGCGTCGCTCGGCGACTTCGCACCGGTACGGTCTGGATCAATGAATGGCATTTGATCAGCGAGCGAGCTCCTTTTGGCGGTTACAAGCAGAGCGGTGTTGGTCGCGAGTTCGGCGTCGACGGTCTCAAAGAATACACGGAGGCCAAGCACGTGCACGTCGATGAACTCGGAACGCGAGAAAAGAAGTTCTGGTACGATGTCGTAGTTCCAAAATGAGAATCGATAATCTGGATGCGACGCGTCATCTCCAATGTGCCCCGATGCCGAAACAAGCATTGATTCGCATAGTGACGCATCTACCGCCGTATTCTGCCGGGCAACATCAATGATATCAATTCTAAAGGAAAGGACAGCACAAAAATGGACCATTCACTCGTCACGACAAACATCCAACTGGATGGATACAGAGTTGTCAAGAATCTCGGCGTTGTCCGTGGCATTGTTGTTCGATCGCGTTCACTGATCGGCAACATTGGGGCAGGCTTCCAAATACTCTTTGGAGGAAATATATCGCTGTACACCCAGTTGTGCGAACAGACGCGTCGGGACGCATTCGAACTGATGATCCAGCATGCAGCACAGCTTGGAGCGAACGCAATCATCATGTTCCGATACGATGCCACAGAAATCATGGGCGGAGTCACGGAGGTTCTTGCTTACGGCACTGCCTGTGTAGTCGAGAAGATCTAAGCGTAGTCGTTGTCACAACCGGTTCAATCAACTGACAGGGCACTCGTATGGACATACAGAACAAGACAATTCTCGTTCTAGGAGGCTGGGGACTTGTAGGGTCCGCAATCTGTCACAAACTTATGGAAGAACATCCCAGGAGGATAATCGTTTCATCGTTGTTGGAGTCGGAAGCAAGAGAAGCGGCAGAGCAACTTCGCAGGGAATATCCAAAGGCCAGGGCCAAGTCTTTCGTCCCGTGGTGGGGCAACATTTTCTATCGCTACGCGCTCAAAGACATTGGACGCGAAGACATACTTCGCGACCCCGCGCGACGCGCCATGCTTATCGATGACCTTCTCGATGAGTTCAACTCCGACGTCCTCCATCGTTCCAGCGTCTTTCAGCTCCTGAATAAATTCAAGCCCGATATCGTCATCGATTGCATCAACTCGGCGACAGCGATCGCATACCAGGATATCTTTCATATTGCACGCGAAACGCGCAAGGCTATCAAGAAGGCATCCGGAAACCGCGAGCAGCAGATCGTTGAAGCGGCCGAACGTCTTATGGCCACGTTGTATACGCCGCAGCTTATTCGTCACGTCCAGCTCATGTACCGATCGATGCACGAGGCCGGTACCAAGATCTACGTGAAGATAGGCACAAGTGGCACCGGAGGAATGGGGTTGAACATCCCGTACACTCACAGTGAAGAACGACCTTCGAGTGTTCTTCTCAGTAAATCATCGGTTGCCGGTGCGCACACCATGTTACTCTTTCTTATGGGGCGAACGCCGGACTCTCCCATTACCAAGGAAATCAAACCCACGGCGGCGATCGCCTGGAAGAAAATAGGTTTCGGAGAGATCAAGAAACGCGGGGCTGCGATCGAACTCGTCGACTGTCCTCCCGATCAGGGGGTTTCCCTCAAAGGAACTCTGGAACTAAAGATGTCAACACCGACGTGGACGTCCCTGAACCAGCCTTTGCGTTCGGTGTTCATCGACACGGGTGAGAATGGAACATTCTCGCGGGCCGAATTTGAAGCAATCTCCACTCCGGGTCAAATGGAATACGTGACTCCGGAAGAGATCGCAGAATCCGTAGTGTTCGAAATCAAAGGGGGCAATACTGGCCACGACATCATCAATGCTCTGGACAACGCCACGCTCGCACCGACGTATCGGGCTGGATTCATGTTTGAAAGCGCATTGCGGCAGTTGAAATTTCTTGAAGAACAGCATAAGACAAAAAGTGTCGCTTTTGAAATTCTTGGTCCACCTCGACTTTCAAAACTCTTGTACGAGGCCCACCTGCTTCAAAGAGTCTTCGGTACAATGAGGGCTGTCGAGAAAGCGACTCCGAAGGAGATGGTGGTCAAGACGGAAGCCCTCGTGAAGGAAAACAAAGAGCTTCGTTCCAACATCATTTCGATCGGCATACCAATCCTTCTATCAGATGGGAAGACACTCCTTCGCGGAAAAGAAATAAAGATACCTCCCTACCGCGGAGAGAATGAAATCCCGATTACCATCCCGGCATTGAAGGCCTGGGTTCACGACGGATGGGTAGATCTCAGGATCGAGAACATGATTCGGTGGAAAGCGCGGTTTGCAGCGATCAGGAAAGACGCTGAAGAAACTCGTTCAAAAGACACATCCTCACGACACTTCCGCACCGCGCGCTATTGGGAAAACTACAAGGAGATAGATCCGGGCAAGATTGCAGGTTGGATTTTCTCGGAGGAAGAAAAAGGAATGAGGATGAAGGCGTAGCGAAGACCGGGGGGGAATTCAAGAAGCGGAATGCCCGACGTGGAACGGGCAAAAGTTGACGCGATCATTCAAATCGCAGTGCCACGATCGGGTCCAGGCTTGCGGCTTTCCAGGCAGGATAGACGCCGAAACCAACCCCGATGGCAGTGCAGAGGACAAACCCAATCAAAGCCCAGTCAACGGGGAACACGGCCGGGATGTTGAATGCCACGGCTACCAGATTTCCGGCAAGCACTCCCAAGCCGATGCCTGCAATCCCTCCCATCTGGCACAAGACAATTGCCTCCACGACAAACTGGCTCAAGATTGTCCGCTTGAAGGCCCCGATGGCCTTCCTGATGCCGATTTCCTTTGTCCTCTCCGTGACGGAAACGAGCATGATGTTCATAACACCGACCCCGGCAGCGAGCAAGGCAATGAAACTAATGAAGCCTACTCCAACCTTGATATAGAACGTGAAGTCGTTAAAAGCTGAAATGACGGAATCGTTGGAGAAGATATAGAAATCATCTTCATCCTCGGGGGGAACCTGTCTGATGGCCCGCAAAATGTATCGCGCCTCGTCCATTGCATCTTCGTAGTCTTCCGGCGTTTTCGATTCCACCATAATGTGGAGGGACTGACGCCGTCCGAAATTGTTCAGGAAAGTCTGAAGCGGAAGTATGACAAAGTTGTCCTGGTTCCCGCCAAGGACTGCACCCTTGGGCGCAACAGTCCCAATAACTTTCACTTTCATCGCTCCAACCCTGATCTCGCTCCCGACCGGATGTCCATTGGGGAAGAGCTTTTTGACAACGCCGTCTCCGAGGATCGCGACACTTTGATTATGCTCAAGTTCGTTATCGCTGAAGAGTCTCCCGTCTGCGATCGTCCAGTTGTTTGTGGGGAATCCCTCGTCGGTTTCGCCGTAGACATTCACATCCGGATTTGTCTTGAGATCGCCATACAGGACTGTGTTGCCCCCTTCCGAGCCTTCAATCCCCACATACTCTGCAAGCGTCATCCTGTCCTCAACAAGTTTCGCTTGTTCGTACGTGATATCCTTGCGGGCCATGGCCTTCAGCCATTCCTTGCGGTTGGCGAAGCGGGGCATTTTCTGGATTTGGAAGGTGTGTGCACCGAGATCACTCAAACCGTTTTCGATGCTGTTCTGCAGAACACGCATTGCCGTCATCACACCGATGATCGAGAAGACGCCAACCACGATACCCAGCAAGGTGAGCGTGGAGCGAAGTTTGTTCGCCTTGATCGCGGACAGAGCTATTCGTATGGTTTCGCTGAATTCCATGAATTCCTACAACAGACTAACAGAAGTGGAGGTTCCTATTCGTAGCGAAGAGAATCGATGGGATCGAGATTCGCGGCTTTCCAAGCCGGATAGACGCCAAATGCCACCCCAATAAACGAACACAAGAAAAATCCAATCAATGCCCAGTTCACCGGAAAAACCGCGGGGATATTGAACGCTATCGCGACCAGGTTGCCGGCAAGGATGCCAAGACCGATCCCGACGATACCTCCTATCTGACAGAGCACGATCGCCTCCGCCACAAACTGGCTCAAAATACTGCTTTTCCTTGCGCCCACTGCTTTGCGAATTCCTATTTCACGTGTTCGTTCTGTCACAGAAACAAGCATAATGTTCATGATGCCGACGCCCGCTGCCAGCAGCGCGATGAAACTGATGAATCCTATGCCAAGCTTGACGTAGAATGTGAAATCATTGAATGTTGAAATCAGCGAATCATTCGAGAAGATCTCAAAATCGTCATCCGACCCGGGTGGGACGTTGCGAATCACGCGCATGATATAACGAGCTTCATCAATCGCATCGTTGAAAACTTCCGGGGACTTCGCCTTCACCATAAGGTGAAGATCCCTGTATCTTCCGTACTCCTCAAGATATGTAACCAACGGTATGGCAACAAAGTTGTCGTTGTTGCCGCCGAGCGAAGATCCCTGTGCGTCGAAGAGGCCAATCACGCGATAACGAAAGCCACCGACCCTCGCATACGATCCGATCGCTCCTCCATTGGGAAAGACTTTCTTTGCAACCTCAGCACCCATGATGACGACTTTTTGCGCTGTCTCCATATCGCCCTGGTTAAAG
>Ga0335081_10008983_pt1 | contig 16048 bp, 12 predicted proteins | sample Lox_Sample_35_FD_206713 | JGI IMG/M metagenome (GOLD analysis project Ga0335081, IMG submission 206713) | Soil microbial communities from Loxahatchee National Wildlife Refuge, Florida, United States - Lox_Sample_3.5 | ecosystem: Environmental > Terrestrial > Soil > Wetlands | place: USA... | reverse complement strand
CCGAGCAACAAAGTGGACGCATTGATCTCTTACTCTCCGACGTCGTTATGCCGGAGATGAGCGGAAGAGAGCTATCAGCCAGGCTGCTACAAAAGAACCCGGGAATGAGAGTGTTATATATGTCCGGGTACATCGAAGAAGCGGTCGTTCACGAGGATATCCGAGAGAAGAAAGTAGCTTTCCTGCAGAAGCCGTTTTCTCCGCTAAGCCTGGCGAGGAAGGTGCGCGAGGTGCTCGATGGCCAGCCCGTCCGCTGAGCCGCTCAGACTTTTCTAGCGCCGGCTGCGGTCTTTCCGCACTGCTTCATCAATCAACGCGTCAAGTTCGCTCCGAGTCAGTGTGACATGATCCCCGGCACTTTCGCCGCTGTCCGACGTGATTGGAAGTTCTGCTCCCCCACCCGGCGGCGGTGAAACAAAATACCGCGGCCGTGCAGCCATCAATTTGGCCACTTCCCGACCGGAGAGCAGCACCGGATCGCCCGCAAGCTCTGCCGCGAGGGTAATCTTCGCGCAATGCTCGATCGTCTCCATGCGAAAGAATGCGGTGAGAAGGTCCGGCCCGCAGGTCACTGCGCCGTGATTGGCGAGCAGGAGCGCATCATAATGCGGAACGAACGGCTCGAGCGCAGCGCTCAACTCCGGCGTACCCGGCGTTGCATATTGCACCAGCGGGACCTGTCCAAGGCCGACCACAACTTCCGGCAGCAGCGCCTGAGTCAAACCGCGGCCGGCAACCGCGAATCCCGTAGCTGTTGGTGGATGTGCGTGACACACCGCGTTTACATCGGGACGCATGCGGTAAAACAGCAGATGCATCGCAAGTTCCGAAGAGACTTTTCGCTCTCCGGCTAACTGCCTTCCTTCCAGATCGGTAACGACGAGATCCTCGGGCGACAGCATCCCTTTGTTCATGCAGGTGGGTGTGGTCAGAATGCGTCCGTCCGAGAGACGAACAGAAATGTTTCCTTCGCTCGCGACAATGTATTCGTGCTCGTACATCCAGCGGCCGGCGACACAAATGTCCCGGGCATGCTGTTCATCACTTTTCGCGTGGCCTGATAAGAGCGAGTCCGGGTTCAAGGGCGGACTCCTTCCTGGCTCGGAACCTCAATCCGCGCCGCTTCTAGCGTTGCTTCAGGCACACTCCGTAGCGGAGTTACGAAATGGCCCCACCAGTTCCATGGGCCTGGTGTGAGCGACTAGAAACTATTACAAAACGGCCCAGGAATCTAGGCATAAATCCCACGCAACTTGAGGGCACTGGCCACCCGGTCGATCGCCAACATATACGCGGCGATGCGGTTATTCACGTGATGTAGTTCCGCGTAGCGCACCACCTGGTCAAACGCATTTTCCATCACGTCGAGCAAGCGCTCGTTGACTTCGCTTTCTCTCCAGAAGAAGCCCTGCCGGTCCTGCACCCACTCGAAGTAACTGACGGTCACGCCGCCAGCGTTCCCGAGAATATCGGGAATTGTGAAGATGCCTTTGCCATCGATGATGGCGTCAGCCTGCCAGGTGGTCGGGCCATTCGCGCCTTCGCACAAAATTCTGGCTTGCACCTGGTTCGCATTCGTTTCCGTGATCTGGTTTTCGATGGCTGCGGGAATGGCGATGTCGCAGGATTGAAAGAGCACGTCCCGCGCGGACATCTTAGTTCCACCCCCGGGGAAATCCTGGAGTGGTCTTTTCTGCGTATACACCCAGTCGATCAACTTGGGTACGTCGAAGCCGTTTTCGTTGTAGAGCCCGCCACCGATGTCGGCAAGCCCGATGATTTTATAGCCCGCTTTCTGCATTAAATCCGCAGCCATCGAGCCGACATTGCCGAAACCCTGTATCACGACGCGGCAGCCTTCCTTCTTCATGCCCAGTTTTGCCAGTGCTTTATCGCAACAAATCATGACGCCGCGGCCGGTGGCTTCGCGCCGCCCGCGCGATCCGCCCAACTCGATGGGTTTCCCGGTAACCACCGCCGTCGTGGCTTGCCCAACGTGCATCGCATAGGTGTCCATCACCCACGCCATGGTTTGTTCGCCCGTGCCAACGTCCGGCGCCGGCACGTCGCGCTCGGGACCCAGCCAATCCGCCAGTTCCGCCGTGTAGCGCCGCGTCAGGCGCTCCAATTCTCCCCGCGACATTTTGCGCGGGTCGCAAATCACTCCGCCCTTCGCACCACCGAACGGAATATTCACCACCGCGCATTTCCAAGTCATCCACGTGGCCAGCGCGCGCACTTCATCGATGGAAACATCCGGCGCGAAACGGATTCCCCCTTTGCCCGGCCCGCGCACGTTCGAATGCAGCACACGGTAACCTGTGAAGACTTCGAGCTGCCCGTTGTCCATTCCCACGGGTATGTACAGCGTCACTTCCCTGCTCGGCCACTTGAGGAAGCGGTAGATGCCCTGTTCGAGTCCCAGTTTGTTCGCGGCCACTTCAAAACGCGCTTCCGCGTTCTGGTAGACATTCATCTCTTCCGGCATTGGGGCTTGCGACATGCGAAATTCTCCTCCGCTCATTCTTCCCGGTTCATGATGTCCTGCCCGCCGAGTCTGGGTGCTTCCGTGCCAGCACACACCGTCGAAAGAAGCCCGAACGAGAGCAGAACACAATCTCGGATTTTTCGGAGCAGGCTGTCCTTGCTCAACACGTCCCGCGAATTCTCTACGTGTGCGATTTTGGGGGCCAAGGAGGGTAAGTAAAAGCGGTCTACCCCACCGCCACACCTGCCATTTGGCCGGGCCGCCAGTATACGAACCTGACGGTCATCTCGCAAGCCATTGTGCCAGTGGGAATAGGCAAATTGCCGCACACATCCTATTCGCGGGCAAGCCCAACCGGAATTAGCGGGAATTACTCCTGCAAACGGAACTGAATGGTGACCGTCAAATGCATCGGCACCGCTTTGCCATCGAGCGTAGCTGGCTGATATTTCCATTGCTTCAACGCATCCATGGCCGCTTGATGCAGCAGCGTCGGGCCGGAAATGATCTTCATCGTCGTAACCCGGCCGGTAGCGTCGATCAGGGCATCGATTGTAACCGCGCCCTGAACACGCTGACTCTTCGCCAAGGCCGGATAGACGGGGGCCACGGGGGAAATCAGTTTTGCCTGCTTCACATCCCCGCCCACGGGCACTGGCATGGCGGGAGCTGCCGGCTGCTTGCCGGTAATTGCCAAACCTGAACCAAGGGAGGCCGCGGCATTCTCTGACTGGTCATCTTGTATGGAGACGCCTTCATCAACGCCGCTTCCGTTCGATGCAGCGCGGTTTTGCGAAACTTTCGGCGTCGCCAGATGAACATCGCCGAGCACCGGCTTTTTTACCTGGGCCGGGACGGCTTCCGGCTGCGCCGCACCCGCTGTGCTCACAACACGGGGAACAGAACTCGACGCCGCTCTCGCATTGCGCGGAGAGTCGTTTGGAGTAACTACCGAAATCTCGCTCGCAGGCTTCGCGGTCGGAGTCCTCTCGCTCGGCGCGTTGCCTCGCTCTGACGATGCGGATGGAGCCGGAGTTTCCGTTGGTGTCGAAGGAGTCGTCACCGAAGCAGTTTCGACTCGCGATTTGACCGAGGTACTTGCTGTCGAGTTCGCGGCGGCTGCAATCTGCGCTTGCGAATTGGCCGCCTGAGCCCCCGTCGGACGCTGATTCAAATACCACCAGCCTCCGCCTGCCAAAAGAACCACTCCTGCGGCGATGGCGCCAAATAACAGCCCCTTGCCGGAGCCTTTGACTGCCGTTCCGGCTGCCGGCCGTATCTCCTCGTCAATGACCAACGAAGAGCCAAACTCTGGCATGCGTGGTTCCGGTGCGGATGCTTCTTGCTGCAGCAAATCGGCCGGTTCGGCCTCGGGCGTCGCAACTGCGGCTGCACCTTCTTCTTCGATCTTCGGTTGCTCCGAAAGCCGCTTTGCCTTTTCGCGCAGGATGAGTTCTTGGGTCGAAGAAGGTGCCGCAGAATTGCGGGCGAGTGGCTCGAGCCACGCGGGAATTTTCAGCTCTTCATCTTCAAGAGACGCAATCTTGTTTTCTGCAGGCGCTTTTACAGGCTCCGCAGGCAATGCGAATACCGGTTCTGGCTTTGCGGTCGGCGCTTTGGCAATTTCCAGCACCTGGGCGATGCTCTCTTGCAATTCTTTCTTTTCGGAGACAGGCGTGGCCGGCGCCTCCGCTGCGGGCTTAACTGGTGCCGCAGTGGGAGCGGGTTCGGTGAAGAGCACGTTGGAAAGCTGTTCTTGCAAACGCGCGGTGTGCTGCTTCAGAGCTTCCGTCTCGGGATTCGTGACGGCTGGAGGTGCTGGTGGCGGAGGAGGAGCAGAGGCAGATGTCGCCGGCTTCACTTCAAAGAACGGAGCAAGACTGGACAAATCGACTGTTGCAGGCGGCTTCGGCGCCTGCGGGCCCGGGGCCAGGAACGAAGCCGGCTCATCCGAGCGGCTGGTGATTTCGAACACCGGAGCGGTTGGGGTAATAGGCGGCACGGGAACGGGATCTGCAGCCAATTGTGTAGGAGCGGAAAGTGGTTGCGGCGGAGCGGAGACAGGCTTCGCCACGGCCACCGGAGGCACCGGAACGGGCGCAACAGGTGCCGGAATCTCTACGGGCCGCGGTTTGGAGGCGCCCAGAAGAGAGGCGGAATCGATTGCCGGCGGCACAATGGAGGCCGACGTCGAAGAGCTCGGTGCGGAACTGGGCAAAGAGCTAGCCGGGGTGCTCGGTGCGACAGTCCGTGGAGGGACAGGCGGTGTGCTCACTGCGGCAGGCGGCATCGCTGCGGGCGATGGGGAAGGAGTGACTCCTATACGGTCCCCCGGAAACCGCATGCCCCAGAAACCAACCACCGGCTCGGTAAATTCCAGTTCCACATAGCCACTGACGTTGCGATAGTTCTTCGACTTCACCACCTGGCAAACCACTTCCTTCTTGGTCCGTTCATTGGTCAGGAACAGCAACTGGCCGGGAGCAACCGAGGAAGTCAGCCGGATCACTGCGCCGTTGCCGAAGATCAAAACCGTCTTGGTGGTCTCCGAGAAAGGTTCGCGCTTGTCGCTGCCATCGATGGTACGTGCCCCGTTCACCGTAACGGAGACCTCCAATGCAACGGGCTGCTGCTTGGCGGCGTCGCCGGAGGAAACCGGAGCCGTTCCGGGGCGCGATGCCGAATCCGGAGCTACCGTCAAGGTGTCTTGTTCTTTCGTGATGGGAGGCATGAGGCGCACACTCGCGAAGAAAAATTTTGTAGCCGGCCCTTGCTGGGCCGAACTCCCCGCAAACGTCTACATCTATATGTTCTCGTCCGATGAAGAAGGCCAACCATAGTACGCGCGTACTAAGGGAGCGATAAGAACACCTGTCCCTGCGGACAGGCAACAATTGTTGCAGGCCACTCGAGCGAGGTGCCCGAATGTACCCGTCGTGAACCATCCTGCTTATCTATTGCGGAGGGGTCGTTGAGGTTTCTTGCAATGTTGCTGGCCGGTAAGCCCGCTTGCCTGAGCTCTCCTTTGGCGAGCCGGATGCACCTTCGGCGACGGTTTGCTTGCCGCGGCCAAACTCGATTTCGATTTCCGAGTATTTTGGAAGTTTGACGTCGCGCCCGTGCCTGGTCAAAAGGAAGATCGTGGCAGCCCCAAAGCCTACATAGCGGGCCGCCGTCGCTACTGAGGCATCGCTCATTCCAGCGCCAATAGCCCGGATGGGCGCTTCCGAGAGATCGTCGGCGAATTTGCCGAGGACGTAGCCAAAGCCAATATCCACAAGAGCATTGCCAACTCCCGGTTTGCGTCCATGCATGGCTCCTTCTTCGTCCATCACAAAAGGCGTCGAAGAGTCCGCCTCGGCTTCTTCGAGCGTGCCTGGGACATCGAACGCTTCTCCGTCCTCCTTTACGATGCGATCCACTCTTAGGACAAGCACACCAGGCCGACTAAGCCAGCGCGGGGGCGTGCTTCGCGCCACACGCCCTTCGACCAAGGAACCGGCGGAAAAGCGGAAATCGCCGACATCGGCTGGCTCTGCCAACCGTGCCTGAAAAAGATCACCCTCCTGGTTCTTGCTTGCACTCATGGAAGTTAATAGATAAGCACGAGCGGTGCGTGTGGACTTTCGGATTGGGGAGGTTGGCGTACTTTTCTTTCCGGCGGCTTGAAAATCCGCAGGTACAAACAGATCCTGTTCAAGTTGCAACAAGAGCGTCTCGACTGCGTGTTTTTTTTGCTTCGAATTGGGCACCGTCATTAAGTCCGCTGGAATTGTCTGATCACGACCCCGAGCTACACTCCTGATTTGTGCGAGTCTTCCCAGCCGCAAGAAAGAGACCCGCATGGGAAGTGTTTGTTCGAGCCCGCCCATTAAAGCTGCGTCGCGAACTTCCAGTGCATATTCCGGCGGCTCGTTGTGATCCAGGGGGTTGAAGGCCCGGTCGATCCCCCGCACCAGCTTTTCCTTGGTACTGCGAGGACGCTTTGCTTTTTCAAAGGACGCAACGACGAACGTTAAACGCGTGCCAGCCGCAATCGCAACATCCTTGTCGGAGTACAGCGGTCGGGCTAGGGTGGCTTCCAGGCTCGTCCCAGGTCTTAGCCGCTCAATGCGAGTCGCATGAGGTAGATTGAGCCGAATCATCGTGCCTTGGGGAATCCGGCGGATGTCGGATGGGCTTGATGACAAAGTTGTCTGCTGGGCGCTTGCCAGCATGGGCAGGGCAAGCATCAGCAGTAACCAAACCATTCTTGCGGTCTGGACAGTTGGCCGTAATTCTACGCTCTTCATAGGAAACCTGTCGTGACAAATCTGAACTGCACCCAAACGAATTTGCACTTATGAGAACACTCTTGCGCCTCTGCGAGAGACGGAAGAGCGTGAGCGCCCCTGTAAATCCTGAGACTCACACATGGCACCCACGGCTCCTCTACTCATGGATGAATTCGCCTTTTTGCAAATTGTTGTGGTCAGCGGCTGCAGCCGAGACGCGAGTGGTGAAAATCCATAAACCGGTTAAGACAAGAGGCAAGAGTCCTGCGACTGCGAACGGCTTCTTACTTTTCATCAGGTTCACCTCAGTTTGAATTGCTTGGAAAGAAGCCAGACGGACGCATACCCTGTGCTGGTCCAGGGACGCGGGCGTGGGGGTGAAGCCTAGTTGCGGAGTGTTGCAGCAAGTTCGTTGCAGTGTAAAAACATTGTTCGAATTTATTAACCGGGGAAGGCAGTTCAGGGCGCTCGAGGTCACCGCCTGCTGGCGCAGGGAAAGAGACACCAATAGCTTTAGGTCAGCGAGGCGGATCGTCTTCTCAAAAGGTCAACGGTAAGCGACAGAAAACGATGCTCGAAGCAATCCTCTATAAGAGACATTTCAGACTAGCGAGGAAGGGGTGGCTTGAAGCGCTCATCTACTTCGACTTGATAACCCGTGACGAGCTTATTGGTTTCGTTGGCCATGCCAATCACGGCCTGCAATTCCTTGAACATCGCGTCGGTCATGCCTTTGCCAAAGGCAGAAGCGGTGTGCGAGGCAATGCAATACTGGCAATTGTTGGTGACACTGACGGCGACATAGATCAATTCCTTGGTCAGCGGGTCGAGGGCGCCCGGCGCCATGATCTGCTTGATGCTTTCCCAGGTGTGCTTGAGCAGTGCCGGATCATGCGCAATCGCTTTCCAGAAATTGTTGATCCAATCCGTTTTTCGCGTGGCCATGATATCGTCGTAAATGGCGCGCACTTCCGGCGTGGCGTCCTGATATTCAATCAATCCGAACGTAGACATAAGAGCTCTCCCAAAATTGTTCGCAAATACAGTCTTCAAATTAGCAGGAATCATTTACTGTCGCCCAACTTTTTGCGCGCTCGCCGCCCGCCAATTTGCTCCCGTTCCCAGCATGAATTTTTTCGCTTTGTTGAATGCAATTCATTTTTCTTGACACTTGCCGCCGGAGCAGGTTTAATCTCTCACCCAACAGCCATATTGGTATTCGCTTTCGTAGCGGTGTAATTACCAAGAGGGGCAAGCAGGTCCGGGGGGCTTGTCCTTAAGAGCTGAATGACGGATCACAATCCAAAACCGAAGAAATTCGGTTCCCAATGCGGCTTACGAGTGGATCTTTTTTAAAACGTCCTGCCGAAAAAACGGGACGTGGGTGCAGTCAATTCAGTTTTTGATTTCGAATAGGGGGGTGTTGCGTACATGAAGCGCCTAGTTCTCGCAATTCTAATCGTGCTATCGCTCGCAGTGGCAGGGAATGCACAAACCTTCCGCGGCGCGATCAACGGCACCGTGACCGATCCGTCTGGAGGTTCAGTTCCCAACGCCACGGTCAAGGCCACGGAAACCGCCACCGGCATCGATCACACAACCACGACGACCAGTGACGGAGCTTTTGCCTTCCAGGACATTCCGCTCGGCTTTTACAAAGTCACAGTGACGGCCACGGGGTTCCCCCCCTATGTAGTGGATAAGGTCGAGGTGACTGCGGGCCAGATTCATACGCTGCAGATCAAGCTGAAACTCGAGCAGCAAGCCACGACCGTCGAAGTTTCGGCTGCCGCGCTGACTCTGGACACCACTACACAAACGCAAACAATGACAATCGCTTCCGACGTCGTCCAGGACGTTCCCCTGAACGGCCGCGACTTCACCCAGTTGGTTGCGGTAGCCCCCGGTTACGGTGGCTACTCTGTCGGGGGCTTTGGATCACTAAACGGAACGCGCACCAACCAAATGAACTGGCAGATTGACGGCGTGGACAACAACGACTTCTGGCACAACATTCCCGCCGTCAATCAGGGAGGCGTTTCCGGTATCGCTGGCACGGTCTTGCCCATCGATTCGATTGATGAATTCTCGGCCCAGACCCAGTCCGGCTCGGAGTCTGGACGCAACGCGGGCGGCACGGTGAACCTGGTCATCAAGTCTGGCAGTAATACCCTGCATGGCTCTGCTTACTACTACAATCGCAACGAGTTTTACGGTGCGGCTCCGGCATTCTTGCCGCCAGGAACGAAAAAGCCTCCTCTTCGCAATGAGAACTATGGCTTCTCCCTGGGTGGACCCTTTGTCAAAAACAAGTTGTTCTATTTCACGAGCTTTGAAAAACAGCAGTACATTATTGGGTTGTCGGGTGTTGCCACCGAGCCTTCGGACGCCTGGATAGCGCTGGCCCAGGATATCCTAAGCAACGGCAACAATACGGGTAAGTACGGCTCTTACGCGCCAGTTACCGCGAGCACTCTCTCTCAGAGTTTAATCGGCCCTAATGGCTTCTGGCCCCGCAGCCTGATCGGCGGCCTTCCCGCAACGGACAACAATTTTTTTAGCCCCGTCGCTTCCACCGGGTACAGCTACAACGGGGTAGCCAAGGTGGATTATCAGATAAACGACAAGCACCACCTGTACGTGCGTTTCTTCGGAGGCCAGGGCAGCCAAGCTGCTCCGCTGGGCGGCAGTCCCGCGCTGGGAACCGCCAGCTCTAACTTGAAGGACTACTTCGAGGTGGCTCCGCTCCATGTCTTCAATGAGTCGGCAGTGCTCAACTCCACTTTCTCCACACGCCTCACCAACCAGATCCTGGTGGGCGCCAACTACTTCAATCAGACTTTTGCCGACTTCAACCACAGCTTCGATACCCACGCCATGGGCCTGTTCCTTAGCCCCGATGCCACAAACCACGGGCAACCCATATTTGGCGCTCCGAACGTTGTCATCGGCAACTTTGAACAGATTGGCCTTACGCCCCCGGAGGGAAGAAGTGACCTCACTTGGCACATTACGGACATTGTTTCGTACTCTATGGGCAGCCACCAGTTGCGCTTCGGCGGCGAGTTCCGCCGCGGCAGAGTGGATGAGTTCTATCATCGTCGCGGAACAGGCAGGTTTGTTTTTGATGGCAGTCAGGGCGACCAAACACAGTGCGTCGTCATACCAACTGGCCCCACCACCTCAGTCCGTGACTGCGCTTGGGGAATTCCAGACCCGCAACATATAGATTCCTCACTCTGCAATGCACTTTGCCAGTCGCTGGATCCCAACGCGAGGGCCCTGGCAGATTATCTCGCTGGGTCGGTCGCTTCTTCTTCGATCGCCGTCGGCAATCCGGAACGCAACGTATACGTGAATGCCTATGACTTCTACTTTCAGGACGCCTGGCAGCTTAGCAAGAAGCTCAGCGTCAATTACGGATTGCGCTACGAGTACTTTGGCCCGCTGCACAATGGCGACAAAAACCTTGCTGTCTTCATCCCGAGTAAGGGCCTAGTCATTCAAGGGGCTGGAATCAATTCCATCTTTCCGCCGGATCGCAACAACTTCGCTCCCAGGCTCGGCTTTGCTTATCAGGCCAAGAACGACCTTGTCGTTCGCGGCAGCTTCGGCGTGTTCTACGACCAGATCAACATCAACCCGTTTCTGGATTTCCGGCCGCCCGCCAATGCCGCCGATGGTTTGCAGGACAATCCCATTGGACCTGCCGCCGTGTCAAACTACAGCCTGAGCGGTTACAACTGGCAGACAATCCAGCAAACCAGCCCGACCGGTTCCATCTTCCCGGGGAAAACGACGTGCACAACTCTCAATGTGGCCACTGACCCGAACTGCGGTACCAGCACATTCGCTGCTTACGCCGTCAATCAGAATTTCCGGGCGCCCTACTTTTACAACTACAGCCTCCAGGTAGAGAAGAGTCTCGGCAATGCCTCGGTTTTCCAGGTCGGCTACGTGGGCAGCCAGGGGCGCAAGTTGAACATCATGCTCAACATCAACGCAAACGGCGAGTTCGCCGCACAGTTTCCCAACGCCGGCAACATCCTTCAGGAAAACAGCATCGGCACGTCCAACTACAATGCCCTCCAGGCCACCTACAGGCTTCGCGTCTGGCATGGGCTGACCACCACCGTGGGTTATACCTGGTCGCATTCCCTCGATGAGGTCAGTCAGTATCGCGCTGTCGTCGCCGACAGCGCCAACCTGAAAGTGGATTACGGCAACAGCGACAACGACACCCGCCACCTCTTTACAACCAGTCTCACTTACGAGGTCCCCAAAGCTCCTTGGGCCCATGGTTGGTCCACCTATTTGGTCAACGGCTGGCAGGTTAGCAGCTTGTGGAACTTCCATACGGGCCAGCCCTGGAACGTCACCTTGCCCTTTGCCGACTTAATTGGCAATCCCTTCAAAAGCGATGGAAACTACACCGTCAGCCACTCGTTTACTAGGAATATCATCCAGAACGGCCAGGGCACGGGGCCGGGCGTCCAATGGGTCAATCCTGACGCCTTCGGACCGCCGACAGGCGCTTTTGGCACGCTCTCCCGCAACAAGTACTACGGTCCGGGCTTCGGGGATGTAGACCTTTCCGTCTTTAAGAACATCCCCATCCGGGAACGCCTCAAGATTCAGTTGCGAGCCGAGATATTCAACCTCTTTAACCGCGTCAATTTCGCGAGTGGTCCCGGTGCCGTTAACGGGGACGGCACGGTGCGTGACACGATCGGCGACTTCAACGGCGCACCCGGGATCGGACCCGGCGAAGCCTACAACATGCAGTTGGCGGCCAAGATTATCTTCTAGCCGCTGCAGAACAAGACTCATTCCAACGAGGGACACTCACCCCTGGTTGCGGGCGTCACCGTGAGCGGAGCGAAGGATCTCAACTCCTGCGTACCGAGGGAGGAACATCTAGCGGCGCAGGAAATTCTCCAGCAGCAGCCGCGAAAGCTGCCGCGTGTTATGCCGGATCACGCCATGCTCTTCGAGCAAATCGTCAACGATGACGCGATAGCCGAGCTTCTGCAGCGCCTGCCTATCCACCGCCACCGGCTCGGCCCCGTCCGCGCGGTACCGCCGCGCCACTTCCGGCGAAACTGCCTGCCGATTCGCCACCACCCAATCAATCACGCGCCTCGGCACATGTTTCTGAATCGCGCGCAAGTGGTCGGCCAGGGCATAGCCGGACGTTTCCCCCGGCTGCGTCATCAAGTTCGCGATATACACGCGCGGCGCCTTCGATTTGGCGATGGCGTCTGCAATTTCAGGAATCAGTAAATTGGGCAAAATGCTGGTGTAGAGCGACCCGGGCCCAAGCAGAATTATGTCGGCCTCCTCGATCGCCTCAAGCGCGGTCGGCAGCGGCCGCACGCGGCGCGGCGAAAGCGCAATTCTCTCAATCGGCGAGCGACTCGCGGTGATTCGCGTTTCGCCGTGAACTTCCCTGCCGTTTTCCAGCCTTGCCACCAGATGCACGTTGGAGAGGGTCGACGGAAAAATGCGCCCGCGAATCGCCAGCACACGGCTCGTCACGCGTATCGCTTCCAGAAAATCTCCCGTGACGTGCGTCAGCGCGGCAAGAAACAAGTTCCCGAAATTATGTCCAGCCAGGCCGCGCCCCGCATGAAACCGGTATTGAAACAGCCGCCCGAGCAGCGCTTCATCCTTGGACAGCGCCACCATGCAGTTGCGAATGTCGCCGGGCGGCAGAATGCGATTCTCGCGCCGCAGCCGCCCTGAACTTCCTCCATCGTCCGTGACCGTGACGATCGCCGCGAGATCCGAGATAGGGCGTTCGGCTGTGGCGTAGTCATCCGCGCGCCGCATGACGTGCTCTTTTAGCCCGCGCAAAAGCGTCGACAGCCCGGTCCCGCCCCCCAGCGCGACAATGCGGAAGCTGTGAACGAGACTCTTCGGCTTTGGGGAACGTTTTTTCACAGATGGAATTCGTGAAGCTGGCGGAGCAATCGTTTCACCGGCCGCGAGCGAAGGGCGCCAACCACTCAGTGTCAATTGTCAGTATACGCCGGGAATCTTCAGAACAGACAACGCGCGGAACGGAAGGGACGCAAGTGGCACGAGCGGAGTGTGAGTCGCCTCACCCGGAAAACTTCAGTTGGCCAGGCCGTCCTTTTCTGGATACAGCAGTTCGGTGAAGCGCGGGTCTTCCTGAAGGAACGCGAAGTCTTCGTCGTTGCGCGCATGAAAGCGATTTTCCGGCCGCAACTGAATGGCGACTTTCAAGTTTTCCAGCGCAGAGTCGGCTTCCCCGGTCAGGCAATCCAGCGCCGCCAGCGCGTAATGGATGTGGTCTGCCTTTGGAGCAGCCTTGCGCGCCTTTTCCAGGCTTTCGCGCGCTTCATCCCACCGGCCGATATTCATCATCGCCACGCCGCGCTGATAATGATCTTCCGCGCTGCGTGGATTCTCTTCGTGTGTCGGCTTCATGCGCTGCTCGGCGATTTTCAGGTGCACACGCGCGCGATCTGCCAGCTCTTTGCTCGGGCCTTTCAGAACTTCTTCGAGCCCCTGCTTGGCGCGTGCGAATTTTTGCTGATGGAAGAGGGCAAGCGCTTCATCATAAGTCTTGAGCTGCGCCTGGACGCGCGGGTCGACCAATTCCACGCCGCCCCGTTGAGGCGGCGGGGGAGCCCCTAAGCCCTTCTTTTTCTGTGGTTTAGAAGATCCCTTGGAGTGTCCGGACGACCCCGCCGAAGCTTTTTGCACTTTTGCCATGCAGCGAATGCTAACAGAGCCAGTTTCGCCCGTCAACGTAGGGTCAAACTGGGTGCAAGCGGGCGGCTTGCGATTTCCACAGCGCCAACCGTTACCGAACGGCAGCATCCGCGAAAATAGAACGTGGTGTTTCGCCGTGAATCGCGGAAACTGGTAGCAAGCCGTTGCCACTACGCAACGCGCGCAGCGGGAACGCTGGCCTGCCCGGTGCGCGTGTGCTATAAATTTGTGGCCGGATTCTGGTCGACGACAACGTGCCTTTCATCAATTTTCCTGCGCGCGAAATTAATTGCAAACTGGTCTACTACGGTCCCGGTTTGGGCGGAAAGACCGCGAACCTCCAGTGGGTCTACGACCACACCGGACAAAACCAGAAGGGCAAAATGGTGTCCCTGGCCACGGAAACCGACCGCACGCTCTTCTTCGATTTTCTTCCGCTCGATTTAGGAACCGTGCGCGGCTTCAAGACGCGCTTCCATTTATATACGGTGCCTGGGCAGGTGTTCTACGAAGCCAGCCGCAAGCTCATCTTGAAAGGCGCCGATGGCGTTGTGTTTGTCGCGGATTCGCAGGAAGAGCGGCTGGACGCAAATTTTGAAACGATGGAAAACCTGCAGGAGCACCTGAAAGAGCACAACCTGAATTTCGATACCATTCCTTATGTCCTGCAGTTGAACAAACGTGATTTGCCGAACGCCATGGCCGTGCCCGAATTGACCAAGCAGCTTCAACGCAAGGGCGAACCGGTCCTCGAAGCGGTGGCCATTCAGGGCGTCGGCGTCTTCGAAACTCTGAAAGAAGTCGCCAAGCTCGTCCTCGCCGAACTCAAAAAAGGCGGCTAGGCTCCGCCAAGATCAGTACAGCCGGAACATCACCTCGATCATCACCTTCACTGTCACCGGCTCGCCATTGAGCGTAGCCGGCGTGAATCTCCAACCGCGCACAGCTTCCATGGCGGACTCATTCAAACCAAACGGGAGACCTCTTGCAATTCGGATCGGTCCGGTTTGTCCTTCCGCGGTGACCACGACCTCCATGACCGCCGTGCCAGAGAACTTTGCCCGGCGGGCAGGCTCGCTGTAACTCGGATCGCGGCAATAGACACACTTAGGCGGCTTGACTCCTCCCTTTCCCACCTCCCGGATTGCCGGGGATGAAAAGGCGTCCGTGCTTTGAGGTTTTGGCGCGAACGCTTCCGTGGGCTCCAAATCGCTAGGCGGACCGGCGTAGGAAAAAACAATCGACTCTTCCGGTCCAGCCTTGTCCTTTTGGCAGGACATTAAATGAGCTCTCACGCGCACCGAGGCGCCACTCTGTTCTATCGTTCCGGCCAGGACGGCCGTGGCACCCATCGCATGTCCCAGCCACCGCAGAGCCTTTTCGTTGTTGAGCAGTTCGCCGGGAATGCGTTGCCGTTCAAGATCGGAGCGAAACTGCGCGCGATCGACGACCGAAACGGCGTTCTTCTGCGTGGCGAGCGCCTGCGAGAATTGGTCCGCCAAAGCCATGCCGAGCTGCGAAGTCAAACCCGAAGCAAAAGTAAAATTGGCGACGGCGATCCGGCAATCATGTCCCTTGCAGTCCGCCTTGCCCGTGTTCTTGAGAATTCGCGCGGCGGCTTCACGGATTTGCGCCTCCGGAAGAGCAGACGATCCGCCCGCCTGCGGCGCTTGAGCGACGGTCGGGCGACCTCGAACGAGAAGAGCAAAAAATGCCATCACAAGGAGGAGACGAAGGACAGGTTGAACGAGGAAGCGCATGGGAATGCTCCTGCGAGATTTGGCTTCTGCCTCAGCTTAGAACGGAGGTGGGCGCGTTGTCTTGCAGCTTTGCAACGAAACGCTGCCGTAAGTCGCCACGCTGGTTCTCGCCGAACTTAAAAGGGCGGCTGAGAATTGCCGCCACGGAACTGTTGCCAATCCCCAGGCAGGCATACTGTTGGGATCTACTTTAGCAGGCGGAATGCAATCTCGATCGGAACGCAAACTGTTACTGGCTTCCCATCCCTGTCCTTTGCAGGTTTGAATTTCCAAGCCTTAACAGCTTCGATGGCCTTTTCGTCCAGACCGTCGCCTAGACCTCTGATGACGACAACTTCGGTTGCTTTTCCCTCAAGAGTCACCGTCACGTCGAGTGCGACCGCACCTTGCAGTTTGTCCGCCCGCGCTTTCGCAGTGTAATCGGGAGCGCGGCAATAAATGCACACAGGAAATCCCACCCCATTCACGCCAGCCCGCGGAACGCTTTTTTTGGCGCTCTCGTCCCGTTTAGTCTCTTGAGAGGCGATTGGGAGGACGAAGGCTCCATGCAACAAGACGCACAGAATAGCAGGAACTGAAGACTTCATGACAGGTCCTTGTCTTCACGACTCCACCAGAGCCTTGGCCAATTGGCGAGGCGGAGCCAAAAAGTGCCTACCTGAAATTGGCGAGGGCGGCGGCTTCGGTCTCGAAGGTGGGAATGGCTTCGACGAGGCGCGTGACCGTAAGAGCGTCACGGACGCGGCCGGGGCCGCAGACCAGGCGGACGGCCCCGCCGTCGCGGG
>Ga0335081_10008982_pt1 | contig 16050 bp, 17 predicted proteins | sample Lox_Sample_35_FD_206713 | JGI IMG/M metagenome (GOLD analysis project Ga0335081, IMG submission 206713) | Soil microbial communities from Loxahatchee National Wildlife Refuge, Florida, United States - Lox_Sample_3.5 | ecosystem: Environmental > Terrestrial > Soil > Wetlands | place: USA... | reverse complement strand
ACGACGTGGCGCGGGATCTCGGGGTCACCGAGCAGGGCGGCCCCGTCGGCGAGTTTGCGCTCGGCGTCGTGCTGGGCGAGCGCCTCGCGCTCGGGGTCGATCTCGGGAGCGTGGCGGACGTATGCCAGCGCGAGGCTCGTCGCGTCGGGCGCCAGCAACCGTCCGAGCGCGAGCGCGTCGTCGTCGTTGGCGGTCCCGTCGTAGGAGATGATCACCGCGGCGCCCATACCGGTCGCCAAACTCTCGAGGAACGCGGTGCGGCCCGCATTGGCCTCGTGGCCAGTAATCACAGGGTGCTGTTTGTCCACGCGTCGTGACCGGGCCAGCCGGCCGGGACCGAAGCTCGCGATCGTTCACGCGTCGTGACCGCCCGGCGCCCCCGCCGAAGCCCTAGGATCAACGGCCTCGCGCGAGACCTGCGAACAGGAGGGATGGACCACATGAGCAATCGCACGTTCGTCATCGGTGTGGGGATGACGAAGTTCGACAAGCCCGGCACCAAGGAGGGCGACTATCCCGACTGGGCCCAGGAGTCGGCGTCGAAGGCGCTCGCCGACGCCGGCGTCCCCTACGAGGACGTCGAGCAGGTGTTCGCGGCCTACTGCTACGGAGACTCGACGGCGGGGCAGCGGGCGGTGTACGGGCTGGGGCTGACGGGGGTGCCGGTGGTGAACGTAAACAACAACTGCTCGACGGGCTCCAGCGCGCTGTACCTCGCCCGCCAGTTCGTACGTGGCGGCCTCGCCGACTGCGTGCTGGCGGTCGGCTTCGAGAAGATGGAGAAGGGCTCGCTGGGGGCGAAGTACACCGACCGCACGAACCCGATCGACAAGCACTACACCGCGCTGACCGAACTGCGCGAGTGGGAGGACGCGCCCCCCGCCCCGCAGCTGTTCGGAGCCGCCGGGCGCGAGCACATGGAGCGCTTCGGCTCCGAACCCGACCATTTCGCCTGGATCGGCTGGAAGAACCACAAGCACTCCGTCAACAACCCCTACGCCCAGTTCCAGGACGAGTACTCGCTCGATCAGATCCGCGAAGCGAGGGAGATCTACGCGCCGCTCACCAAGCTCCAGTGCTCGCCGACCTCCGACGGCAGTGCCGCTGCGGTCGTGGCCTCCGAGCGGTTCGTCGAGCAGCACGGGCTCGCCTCGCGCGCCGTGGAGATCCTCGGGCAGGCGCTCGTGACCGACCTCTCGAGCACGTTCGACAGCCGCTCCGCGATCGCGGTGGTGGGTGCGGACATGTCCCGTGTGGCGGCCGAGCGGGCGCTCGCCGAAGCCGGCCGCGAGGTGGAGGAGGTGGACGTGGTCGAGCTCCACGACTGCTTCTCGGCCAACGAGCTGATCACCTACGAGGCACTCGGGCTGGCGGGGGAGGGCGAGGGCCACAAGCTGGTCGAGGCCCAGGCCACCACCTACGGCGGGGAGGCACCGGTCGTGAACCCAAGCGGCGGGCTGATCTCGAAGGGACACCCACTCGGCGCCACCGGCCTGGCCCAGTGCTCGGAGCTCACGTGGCAGCTGCGCGGGGACGCCGAAGCGCGCCAGGTCCCGGACGCGGATCTCGCGCTGCAGCACAACATCGGCCTCGGCGGGGCGGCCGTCGTGACCGTCTACGCCCGGGCCGAGTAGACGCCGCGCCGTCTCGCCGCGGCCGGCGCCGGCGTCAGGCGCCGGTGGGCGTCTCGTCGGTGCTCGGCGTGCCGAGCTCCAGCGGCAGGGGCTCCTCGTCGAGCAGCTCCAGCGCGAGCGCCGACCAGGCGAACCTCCGTGCCCCCATGCCGGTGCCGCTGAACGGGTCGTAGTACTCGCGCAGACCTTCGCGCGTGACCGTCCTCAGCAGGCGCTCGGCGAGCGTCCGCGCCTGCTCGCGGTACCCCAGCCGCACCAGCCCGGTCCACAGCAGCCAGGCGGCGTTGACCCACGTCGGCCCGCGCCAGTAGCGCCGAAGCCCCCAGAAGCGGTCCACGCGCGAGAAGGCGGGCTCGCGGGCGGACACCGACGGCGGCGGGACCGGCAGCCAGAACCGGTCGCGACGCAGCAGCTGCTCCTCCACCAGGCGCCTCCCGATCCTCTCGGGAAGGTCCGGGAGGGCCAGCGGCGAGAGCGAGTCCCAGCCGATTGGCGCGGATCCCGACGGCTGCGGCCGGACCTCGTCGCGGAACACCCCGGCGCGCTCGTCCCACAGGCGCTCGACGAGCGCGGGGGTGATCGACGGCCTGCCGAGCGCGAGCCGGGAGAGCCCGTACAGGACGTTGGTGACGGTCGAGCACACGATCGGGCCGCCCGCGTCGCGCACAGCGCGGATGTCGAAGCCGAGCCGCCGGTTGCGCCACACCAGCAGCGGAAACAGCGGCCGGCCGGCGGAACGGACGCCCCACACCCGGTCGAACTGCGGAGAGGCGTCGAGGCCCGTCTCGTCGGGCTGGAGCACCCACAGCAGCCCGTCGCCGTCGAGGTCGCGGTGCTGCTCGAGCCAGCGGTGGTGGCGCACGATCCCCGGGGCCCGCGCGGGATCCCCCACGCACATACGCCACGCGAACGCGAGCAACGGCGGCTGGATCGTGCTCGTCATGAAGGCGCGCGGCGAGACGATGTTGTAGAAGAGCTGGCGCCTGACGTCGAGGCGCCTGCGCCAGAAGATCGTGTGGCCGATGAAGCCGTCCGCCTGCGCCGCCCTCAGCAGCGTCTCGAGCTCTTCGTGCGAGCGCTGGGGATCGAACCGCCGCCACGCGATCGCCGCGAAGCAGGAGTCCCAGTACCACTGCCACGGATAGCGGGTCGGGCTGGGCGCGGTGTACGAGTAGGGGATGCCGTCGCGCTCGCCCACGCGCCAGTTTGCGGTCAGCGTGGACCGGGCCGCCTCCCGCAGCGTTTCATGGGCTGCTCCCTCGGGCACGCCCGAGATCATCGCTTCGAGCACGGCTTCCCGCGATCACGCGGCACGGCGGGACCCGTGTCGCGCACGCGGAAGCGGACGCTAGGCGTTCAGGATCTTGGCCTTGGCGGCCGCGAACTCCTCGTCGGTGAGGACGCCGGACTCGTGCAGCTGGCCGAGCTCCTTGAGTTTCTCCATCGAGTCGTCTGCGGCGGGAGCCGCGGCAGGGGGCGGCGCCTGGGCGGGCGCCTGCTGCTGTTCCTGGGCCGCCCACCTGTTGGCCTGACGGCGGCTCACGTTGTTGGATACGTGGGTTGCGGTCCCCGCGATCACTGCCGTGCGGGCCATGCCCCGAAGAAGTGGCATCTCGTCTCCTCTCGTTCGTCGTCGGAAGTTCTACTCGGCGGCCTCGAGCGCGTTCAGGGTCTCGATCAGGTCTTCGGCGGGGATCCGCTCGAACCCGAGCACCCTGCCACCGTTGCGCATCACCGACGTCACGAACGGGGCCGCCCACGAGTTCTCGAAACACAGCAGCACCGCCGCTTCGCCCGGCTCGAGCGCACCGCCCGCGACGGACGCGTCCTCGTCGCCGAGCATCCCCGTGCTGGCGCCCTGGAACATCTCCACGTGCGCGCCGAGCTCGTTGATCTCCAGCTCGGTGACGGTGCCGTCGGCGTCCTTCTGGATCACCATCACGTCGAGGATGCGGATGATCCCACGGTCGACCAGGTCGATCACGAGCGGGATCGACTCACCGGTGCGGGGTGCGTCGGGGGGAAAGCCGATCACGACGATGTCAACCGGCCCCAGCTCCAACTGCTCGCTGCTCATTGGCTCGATCCTTTCTGGAGAAGCCCCCCGCACCACTCTGCTCTGAATTGAAAAGAGGCGGCCGGGATCGGATTCGGGCCGAGTCTAGCTCGCCCATGTCGGCTGACGAGGCGCCCACGGGGACCGTCGGGAGGGGGTCCGGGTGTTCTCCCGATCGGCCGCGCGCCGGCACAGTCCCGTCCCGGCAGGTCCGGGCAGCGGCGGCGTGGCCCCCGGGCGGGCCATCGATCCTCCCGACGGGCCATCGGTCGAGATTGATTTCTATGTCAACTGTTTCCTCAGCTATCATTTGTGTATGAGCTCCTCCCGCGCGCCCCATCTCGAGGCCTGGCGCGCGGTCGTCACGAGCCACGCGGCCGTCACCGACCGCGTCCAGCGGGCGCTCACGGCGGCGGACCTGCCGCCGCTCAGCTGGTTCGAGATCCTGTGGGCGGTGAGGCGCAGCCCCGACGGGCGGCCCCGCATGAGTGAGCTCGCCGAGTGGCTCACGCTCAGCCGCGGCGGGATCACCAAGCTCGTCGATCGCCTGCAGGAGGCGGGCTACCTCGAACGGGCGTCGTGTTCGTCGGACCGCCGCAGCCTCCACGCCGAACTCACCCCGGCGGGGGAGAAGATGCTCGAGGAGATGCGCCTCGTCTACGAGGCGGAGATCGAGCGCCACCTCGCGACGCTCACCGTCGAGGAGTCCGCGCTGATCACCAGCTCGCTGCAGAAGGTCACGGGCAGCACCTGCGCGAAGGCCCAGGCCGAAGCGCAGGCCCAGGGGCTGGAGCCGGCACTCACTCCGGCGGCGTAGGCGGGCGGCCGCCCGGGCTAGGCCAGCGCCTGCTCGATCGAGTCGATCGCGGCCTGCTCGGCCTCGCTCACCCCGTCCTGCCCGTCGCCCTCCCTGTGGGCGGCCGCGACGCGGTGGGCGAGGCTGACCGTGAAGCCCCGGTACTGCTCGAGCTCCTCGGGCGTGCCTTTGGCGGCCAGCAGCGAGCGTGCCTCGCCGAGCACCGACAGCACGTGGTCGCGCAACTCCTCGGGGGAGTGGTAGCGGGAGTGGTCGAGCTTCGGCTTCGTCCCCACGATCTCGTCGAGCAGCTCGCTCTGCCCGTGCTGCTGGCGGGCCTCGGCGTAGGCCTTCGCCATCGACAGCGTCTCTTTGAACATGCCGCCCCGCTGGGCGGTGATCACGAGCATTCCCGCACCCGGTGGGCCGGCGATGATCTGCTCCCACTCCTGCTCGGTGAAGTCCTGCTTGCTGCTCATCGGCTCCTCCTCGCGTTCGGATACCCGCCCCGGGGCTGTGGCCTGATCCTACGAAGCCCGCGAGGCGTGCGCTAGGTCGCGGCGGCCGTCTCCGCTTCGGCAGCCTCGCGGGCTTCCGTGGCCGCGGGTTGCTCATCCGGCAGGCGGCGGCTGTAGATCGTCCCCAGCAGGGCGAAGATCGCGAGCACCGAGAGCGCCGAGCGCAGGCCGTCGAGGCGGGCCTTTTCGTTCTCTTCCACGATCGCGTCCGTCGTCTTGGAGGAGACGTGGCTCTTGTCGAGCGCCTCCTCGAGTTCCGCATCGGAGACGAACGGGATTCCACCCGCGAGCTTGACGCTCGTTTCGCTTTTGACGCGGGCGGGCACCGCCGGGTTCTGTTCCACGCCGGTGAGGAAGGAACTGCTCAGTGCCGCGATCAGGATTGCCCCCGTGAGCGCCGTGCCGACCGAGATTCCGAGGTTCGTGAGCGTGTTCTGAAGCCCGCCGACCTCGCCGCTGCGCGTGTCCGGCACCGACGAGACGGTCACGCTGCCCAGCTGGGAGGCGAGCGCGCCGACACCCACGCCCGCCAGCAGCATCGGCCAGGTCGTGATCTCCGCGCCCGCCCCCTGGTCGAGCGCGGCGATCAGCACCACCAGGCCGATGAACAGCGTCAGGAAGCCGAACTGGGCCACCCGCCGGGGAGAGGCGTTCGGCAGGTAGCGGGGGATGCCGGCCGCCGCGAGCAGCAGCGTCACCGACAGCGGCAGCAGGCGTACGCCGGTTTCGATCGCCGACAGGCCCAGCGCCACCGACAGGAACAGCGGCACCGCGAAGAACAGCCCGCCCTGCACGAAGAACTGGGCGAAGAAGGTCGTCAGGCCCGCGCGCAGCTGGGAGTTGCGCAGGATGCCGGGGTCGACGAGTGGTTGCCTGCCGAGCGCCAGCAGCCGGTTCTCCCACCTCATGAACAACCAGATCACGCCGCCTCCGGCAAGGATCAGCCAGATCGTGGGGGACAGGCCCAGCCACTTCGGCGCGTCCGGTTTGGCTATCACGAAGCCCCAGGTGCCGGCTCTCAGCACCCCGAACACGATCAGCCCGAGGCCCGTCGCCGACAGGGCGGTGCCCACCAGGTCCAGGCGGACGTCCTTTTCGCCCGGCACGTCGTCCAGCCGCCGGGCCAGGGCCAGGATCGCGAGCACGATCAGCACCTCACTCGCGAACACGTAGCGCCAGGAGAGGTAGGTCGTGAAGAGGCCGCCGATGATCGGCCCGGCGGCGATCGCGATCGCGGCCGCCGACGCGATCAGGCCATACGCGCGGGGGCGTTCGCTGCGGTCGAAGTTGGAGGCCACCAGCGCGACGATCGCCGGGAGGATCAGCACCGCCCCGAGGCCCTCCAGCAACGACCAGCCGACCATCAGCACTCCGAGGCTCGGCGAGATCGCGGTGATGAGCGAGCCGCAGCCGTAGATCACGCACCCGATCGCGAAGCCGCGCTTGACGCCGAGGATCTGCCCGAGCTTCCCCCCTGTGATCATGAAGGCCGCCATTACCAGCGTGTACAGGGTGATCGCCGTCTGGATGCCGGTGACCGTCGTACCGACGTCCTTCGCGACCGTCGCGATCGACACGTTCATCACCGAGGTGTCGAGCATCATCAAAAATTGACCCGCGCAGAGGGTCATCAGCACCAGCCCCGCCGCGCTCGTCTTCCGATCCGCCACCGCGCCCCAGGCTACATGTCGATCGCCCGGGCAACGCGACGGCTGCGGTGCCGCCGTTGACCTCGGCGTGTCCTCCACTTACGATCGGCGCGTGCATCGGCGCCTGCTGCTCCTCGCCGCCGTCGGCGGCACCGTCGCGGTGCTCGGCCCCGCGGCGTCCGTCGCGTCCGCGGTGCCGCCGACCGAACCGGAACCCGCGCCGCCGGGCTACGCCACCGGGGCCCCGGAAGTCGAGATCGTCGGACGCCGGCTCGTGTGCCTCCACGGCACCTGGGCTGGCGCCCGCGTCCGCTTTACCTACGCGTGGCTGCGGGACGGCGCGGCTCTGCCCGGGGCGACGGGGCGCTCCTACCGGCCGACCGCCGCCGACCGCCACGGGCACGTGTTCACGTGCGTCGTCAGGGCCTCCAACCGCGAAGGCAGCGAAGAAGAAGAAAGCTGGAACGCCGTCGAGCTCGGCGGCCCGGTACTGCGCCCCGACCGGTCCTAGGCCGGACAGCCGCTGGTCAGCGGAAGTGGCAGGCGTCGGCCGCCCCCTTGGCGGTTTCGCGAGAACACCGCCAACAGTCGCCGTTCCAGACAACCGTGTCGAGCATCATCAGGAACTGGCCGGCGCACAGCGTCGCCAGCACCATTCCGGCTCCGCTCGCCCTGCCCTTCGCCTGCGCCGCCTCCACGCCCACCGCCTCCCGTCCCTTGCCCGACACCGCAATCTAGTCTGCGCCCCAGATCTTCGGGGCCGCGGCCCGCGCCCGGGTCTCCCCGGGTCGCCACGAAACGCGAACATGTCCACCGATGGCTGCGCCGAGCGAGAAGCGGCCGGTCCGGCCGGGCCCGCGCCGGGACACCGGGCAGCGGCCCCCGGCGCTCGTGCGCCTCGGTGCGCTCGCCGCGCTGCTGTGCCCGGTCGCGATGGTGGTGGTCGCGGCCGTCGCGCTAGCCGGCGACGTGGCGATCGCGGTGCTGGCGGTGGCGCTGGTCGTGGGCGCCTCGGCGTCGCTGTGGACCGCGCTGACCGACCGCGGGGGCGCGCGGGTGCTGGGAGGGGCGCTCGCGGCGCTCGCCACCGTGGGCCTCGTCGTGGTGCTCGCGACGCACTGGCACGGGGTCGTCGTGCTGGTGGCGCTGCTCGGGCTGCTCGCCCTGTTCGGGCTCGCGGCGCGCTATGCCCTCGGTCGCAGCGGCGTGCAGGCCACCCACGCGCTCGCGTCCTCGGTCGGGGGGCCCTCCTCGGTCGGGGGGCCCTCCTCGGTCGGGGGGCCCTCCTCGGTCGGGTCCGGGGACGGGGCCGAGCGGGCGGTGCTGATCATCAACCTCAAGTCCGGAGGCGGCAAGGCCGAGCGTTTCGACGTGGCCGGCAAGGCTCGGCGGCGGGGGATCGAGCCGGTGATCCTGCGGCCCGGGGACGACCTGCTCGGGCTGGCCGAGGATGCCGTCGACCGGGGCGCCGGCGTGATCGGGATGGCCGGGGGCGACGGCTCCCAGGCGCTCGTGGCGACGGTCGCCTCGCGTCGCGACGTCGCCCACGTCTGCATCCCCGCCGGGACCCGCAACCATTTCGCGCTCGACCTCGGCCTCGACCGGGACGACGTGGTCGGCGCCCTCGACGCCTTCACGGACGGGGTCGAGCGGCGGATCGACCTCGCCAGGGTCAACGACCGCGTGTTCGTCAACAACGCCTCACTCGGCGTGTACGCCAAGGTCGTCCAGTCTCCCGCCTACCGGGACGCCAAGCTCCAGACCTGGGCTCAGATGCTGCCGGACCTGCTCGGCCCCGAGGCGCCGCCGATCGACCTCGAGTTCACGACACCCGACGGGACCTCCTACGGCGACGCGCCGCTGGTGCTCGTCTCGAACAACCCCTACCACCTCACCACCCTGGCGGGCGCCGGCACCCGCGGGCAACTGGACGGGGGCGTGCTGGGCGTGTTCGCCGCGCGCGTGTTGGGGCCGGCCGACGCGTCGCGGCTGACGGCGCTCGAGCTGGCCGGTCAGGCGGCGCGCTTCCCGGGGCTGATGTCGTGGACGGCGAGCGAGTTCGAAGTGCGCTCCGGCGGACCCATCGAGGTGGGCCTCGACGGTGAGGCGCTCGTGATGGACCCGCCGCTTCGCTTCGTGTCGATGCCGGGAGCCCTGCGCGTGCGCACCCCCCGCAACGCCGGCCTGTCTCCCGGCGCCCGTGCGGCGGCGCTCTCCGGCGAGAACCTCGCGGCGCTCGTTCGCGTGGCCGCGGGCCGGTGAGCTCGCGCGCCGGGCCGGTGAGCTCGCTCCGGGGGCCGGTGGGCTCGCTCGCCGTGCGCGTGGTGCTCGGTTGGTGCGCCTTCGTGCTGATCGGCTGGGGGCTGGGGGAGCTGTGGACATCGATCGGGCCGAGCGAGGCGCAGCTGATGCGGGAAGTCGCGCGCCAACGGTCGGCCGGGCTCGTCGACGTGGCGCGTGTGATCACCTGGGCGGGGAGCCTGTGGCTGCTCGGACCGCTCGCCCTGCTCGCCTCGATACTGCTGTTCCGCGCCGGCCGCTACGACGGGGCGTTCCTCGTCGCGTTCGGCCTGCTCGGCGGGGCGCTGATGGCCGACCTGATCAAGCAGCTCGTGGCCCGTCCGCGACCGCCGGTGGAGCATTTGCAGGCGGTCACCGGATACGGCTTCCCCTCCGGCCACGCCACCCAGGCGGCGGCGTTCTGGACCTCGCTGCTGCTGGCGCTGGGCCCCGTCGTCGGGCGCCCCCTGGGCCGGTGGCTGCTGACGTGCGCGTGCCTGCTGCTGGTCGTCGTGGTGTGCGTCTCGCGCGTCGTCCTGGGCGTCCACTATCCGAGCGACGTCCTGGCCGGAGCCCTGCTCGGTGGGGGGTGGGCGGTATATCTGTGGCGATGCGCGCGACACAACGCGCCGCGCCGCCGCGAGCGGTGAGGGGGACGATCGCCAGCCTGCGGCGGCTCGACCGCGCGATCATGCGTCGCGCCCACGGAATCAGCTCGCCGGGTCTCGACCGCGCGCTGGTGTCGGTCACGACGGCCGCCAACTACTGGCGGCTGTGGCTTGCGATCGCCGCCCTGCTGGCGCTCGTGGGCGGGCGGCGCGGGCGGGCCGCGGCCGGGCGCGGGGTGCTGGCCCTCGTGATCGCCGCCTTCACGACCAACGGCCCCGCCAAGCTGGCGATGCGCCGGCGCCGTCCGGCTCCCTCGATCCGCCCGGCGCTGATCAGGATGCCCCGCTCGCCCTCCTTCCCCTCCGGTCACAGCGCCGCCGCGTTCGCCTTCGCGACGGCCGCGGCGGGCGAGATGCCAGAGCTCGCCCCCGTGCTCGCCCCGCTCGCCGTGGCGGTCGGCTACTCGCGCGTGCACACCGGGGTGCACTACCCGAGCGACGTCGCGGCCGGCGCCGCGATCGGGATCGGCTCGGCGGCGCTCGCACGAAGGCTCGGCGCCCGCGCCGCGGATTAGGCTGGCCGGAGATGCCAGAGGAGCTCAGCAGCGCGCGCCGGCGGGTGCTCGCGAAGTTCGTGGAGCGGCTCGTGGTCGAACCTGGAAGCAAGGTCCGCGTCGATAAGGAGTGCGACCCCAGCTCGACCGCGGGCGTCAGGGACAAGGAGGAGGGGCAGGAGCTGCTCGACGAGGGCGTGCAGCTGCTGAGCGGATATCAGGCGAGGCTTGCGGCGCAAAGCACCTGGGGGGTGCTGGTGGTGCTGCAGGCGCTCGACACGGCCGGCAAGGACGGCGTCATCCGCCACGTGATGAGCGGGGTCAACCCGCAGGGTGTGTCGGTGCACAGCTTCAAGGTCCCGTCGGCCGAGGAGCTCTCCCACGACTACCTGTGGCGCTACGCCAGCCGCCTGCCGGCGAGGGGGGAGATCGGCATCTTCAACCGCTCCCACTACGAGGAGGTACTTGCCGTCCGAGTGCACCGCGAGTTCCTCGATCGCCAGAAACTCCCTCCGGGGGAGAAGGGGCACGGCGTCTGGGAGCGCCGCTTCCGCGAGATCAACGGCTGGGAGCGCTACCTGTCGGAGAACGGGCTGAAGATCGTAAAGCTGTTCCTGAACGTCTCCAGGGAGGAGCAGCGCAAGCGCCTGCTGCGGCGCATCGACCTGCCCGACCACAACTGGAAGTTCTCGCACGCGGACGTGGCCGAGCGTGCGTTCTGGGGCGACTACCAGGACGCCATCTCCGAGGCGCTCTCGCACACGAGCACCGAGTGGGCGCCGTGGCACGTGATCCCCGCCGACCACAAGTGGTACGCCCGCATCGCCACGGCCAGCGTGCTGGTGAACACGCTGATCGACCTCGATCCGCGCTATCCGCGCGTCGACGAGGCCCAGCGAACCGAGCTGCTCGCGGCGCGGCAGGCGCTGGAAGCCGAAGCGCCACCCGGGGCGCTCCCCGATCCCAACGTCCTGCGCGCGGACGAGTAGGCGGCCGGGCGTTTGCGGGTAAGCTCGCGCGTTGCATGCCGATGGTGAACGAGGTCAGCGAGGAGCTCATCCGCACGCTCGCGGGAATCCGCGCCCCCCAGGAGAGCGTGCTGAGCATCTATCTCGACCTCGATCCCGCCCGCTTTCCGACCCCGCCGACGCGCCAGAGCGAGATCGACTCGCTGATCGACGCCGCGCACCGCGACATCGAGGGGCGGGAACACTCCCACGAGGAGCTGATGGCGCTGCGCGCGGGGCTGCAGCGTGCGCGCGAGCTGTTGGAAGATCCCGAGCTGCCGCAGGGAGCCCGCTCGGCGGCGGTGTTCGTATGCGAGCCGCTGGCGCTCGAGCAGAGCGTGCGGATCGCGCGCCCGCTGTCGAGCCAGGCGATCGTCTCCGACGAGCCGTTCATCGCGCCGCTGCTGGAGGGGATCGAGCCGGGGCGGGTGTGCGTGGCCGTCGTCGACGAGCGCTCCGCGCGGATCCTGTGGGGCAGCGCCGCCGGGCTGCGCGAGGCGGTCTCCTTCGGGGACGACGTGCCCGGGCACCAGAAGCAGGGTGGCTGGGCTCAGGCCCGTTACCAGCGCTCGATGGTCAAGGACGTCGACGACCACCTGCGCCACGTCGCCCGCGTGCTGCAAGACCTGCTCAAGGTCGCCCACTACGAACGGCTGCTGATCGGGTGCACCGAGCAGCTGTGGCCGCGCGTCCTGGACAAGCTCCACCCGTACGTGCGCGAACGTCTGATCGACGAGCGCCTGTCGCTCGACACGAGCGCCGACGGCCCCACGGAGGTCTCCCACGCCGCCGCGGTGATCCTCGAGGAGGAGCACCGCGCCCACGAGGAGGAGCTGCTGGCCGAGCTGCGGGCCAGGATCGGCAAAGGTGACGGACAGCTGGCGGTCGCCGGACTGGATGCGGTGCTCGAGGCGCTCGTTGAACGGCGGGTGCAGGCGCTGCTCTACGACGAGGGCTTGCATGAGCCCGGGGTGATGTGCCCCCGTGGCGACTGGATGGGGTCCTCCGGCGAGCGCTGCCCGCTCGACGGAGAAGCACTGCAGCCGCGCCAGGACATCGTCGAGGAGGGGCTGCGCGCGGCGGTCGCCCAGTCGGCCGAGGTGGTCACGCTGCACGACCGCCCCGAGCTCGGGCCGCTCGGCGGGATCGCGGCGACGCTGAGGTTCTGAGCGCCCGCGGCCCCAGAGCGGCCGGGCCTAGCACCTAGCCGAGCCCGGCGCCGGGATAGGGCAGCCGGCCGGGAGGCTGGTCGGGGGCGACATGGGCGCGCAGGGCGGTGTCGCACATCACGTAGCCCCAGTTGATCAGCTGCTCCTGCAGACCGGTGCCGAGCCCGGCAAGGCGGGTGGGCACGCCCGCCAGCCCGCGCACCTGCGCCTGCGTCGGACTGGCGATGGGGTCCGGCAGCCCGAAGTCGGACACGTCGCTGCGGATGCCCCAGTAGGCCCCGGTCCGCTGGCCCTCGATGTAGGACTGCACGGCCTGCCGCTTGCGCAGCTCGCGCACCTGGTTGTCGATCACGTGGAGGACCCGGAGCACCTGTAGCGGCCAGAACGAGCGCGGGCGGCGCTCGGCGCTCATCTGGCCTCCGGCGTCGCTGATGAGGACCTGCCGGCACGTCGTCCACACCGCTTCCAAGCCGAGGTTGTCGTAGACCCCGCCGTCGGCGAGGACGACACGAGTGGTGTACGGCGGCGAGCTCACTTCCGGGTCCCCGCCCGCCTGCAAGACGTCGTCGTTGAACTCGAGCCGGGAGGGCGCCAGCAGGGGCGGGAACGCCGAGGAGGCGGCGACCACGCGCGCGATCTCGGTGTCGGGCGTGGCCCGGCTGCCGACACGCCAGTCTCCTTCCTGCCGTCTGGAGAAGCGCCACAGGTCTCCCGACTGCAGGTTGGTGGCGTCGAACACGAAATCCGGTCGCGCCGGCAGATCGGAGAGCGTGCTCCTGGCGAACAGGCGCCGGTAGCTGCGGGTGAGCCTGCCGTTGATGGTGACGCCCGGGAGCAGCAACCCGACCACCACGGCGGGCACGTCGACGGTGCGCGAGGCGAACCGCCGCAGGGGCTCGAGCACCAGCTCCACGAATCCTTCGGTCCTGCCGTCGGCGGCGAACTCGAGCTCCTCCCAGCGCAGCGCCAGCATGGCCGCCGTGATCGAACCGCCCGACACGCTGGAGACGCGGTCCAGGCGGGACAGGTAGCCGGCCTCGTTCAAGCGCCACAGCGACCCGGCGTGGAACAGCATCGCGCGAAAGCCGCCACCGGAGAGACACAGCCCGAGGTCGAGTTCGAGGTGCCCGACCTCGCCCGCCGGGGGGCGGCGAATCGACGGCGTGCGCGTGCGGGCCTTGCCCGTGTGGCTCATCCCGCCTGTCGGCCCCTCGGGCATGCCGTTAATGTCGCGCGCGGGCAGGATGTGTTCGGCGTGTAGCCGCGGGGTGCGGCCGCGGCGCCTTTGCGGGTGTATGCTCGCCGGCGAGATGCCGCTGGTCAACGAGGTCAGCGAGGAGCTCATCCGGATGATCGCAAGGGGGAAGTCGTGAGCGAGGCGCCGGCGGAGGTCCTGGTCGCGGGCGGTGGGCCAGCGGGGAGCGTGATGGCGTGGAGCCTCGCGCGCAAAGGGATCCGGACGATCGTGCTCGACCGTGCCGGTTTCCCGCGCGAAAAGGTGTGCGGCGACTACGTCGACCCGCGAGGACTGGCGATCCTCGACGCTATGGGCTGCCTCGAGGAGCTCGAGCGCGATTGCTCGAGGCCGATCACCGCGACCTCCACCTATGTCGATTGGAGCCGCCGGTATGACGGCCCGATCCCGTTCTACGGATTCGACGAGAGGGTTCCGCCGCACGGTCGCACGATCTCGCGCAGACGGCTGGACGCGACCCTGATCGCGGCGGCGGCACGCGCCGGGGCCGACGTGCACGAGCGGACCGCGGTGATGGAGGTCGCCGCCGGACGCGACGGGGTCGAGATCATCGCCAGGCGCGGGTCGCGCAGGATCCACTACCGCGGGCGCCTGCTCGTGGGCGCGGACGGTGTCAACTCGGTAGTCGCCCGGCGGCTCGGGGTGGAGCCCGCCGACTCGCGGCGAACGGTGCTCGCGCAGCGGGCATACGCGAGCATCGATGACCCGCAGGAACGGGCAGCGGGCGTCGACGTCTTCTTCGAGGAGAGCCTGTTCCCCGGCTACGGCTGGGTGTTCCCGACCGGCGATGGCTCGGCCAATGTCGGCATCGGTCTGCTTGCGGAGGCGCGGGAGCGCAGCGGCGGGAACATCCCCGAGCTGTTCGGGCGCTTCATCGAGGGGCTGCGCCGCGACCACCCGCTTTGCGGGTCCCTTGAGCTCTGTTCGAAGCCGATCGGGGGAGTGGTCAGGACGTACGGAGCCGCGGGCACCAATCGCTTCGACGGTGGGTTGCTCGTGGGCGATGCGGGTTGTTTCGTGGATCCGATGACCGGGGAGGGCATCACGCCGGCGATGGAGTCGGCGCTGCTCGCGGTGCCCACGATCGTGCAGGCGCTGGAGTCGGGTGACTGCAGCGCCGGTGCGCTCGCGGGTTACGAGCATGCCTTCCGCGATTACTTCGACCAGTCGATGATCTTCCTCGACTTCCTGGCTGGCGTGGCGCGCAACCGCCACTTCGCGCGACCTTGGCTGAAGGCCCTCGCGCGAGGCTTCGAACGAGCCGGCTACGAAGATGACTTCGCGCGTACCAGCGGGAGCTTCTTCTGCGGGCTCGACATCAGGCCGTACGACATCATCGGCCAGGTCTGGATGCGCATCCTCGAGGACACGCTGCTGGCGTGGCCGCGCCTGCTCGGCGGCGCCGACCGGGCGGGCGAGACGTGGACCTCTCCACGGGACCTCCTCTCGTGGCAGCTGGCGTTCGCGCGCTCGCTGCTGGACGATGCAGCCTGGCATGCGCGCTGGATGCGAGAAACCCGGCAGCAGTGGTCGCGGCTGCTGAGCAGGGTGGAAGCCGGTCGTCGCGACCCCCGCGCGGAGGGCGTGCTCCCGGCATAGCCGGCGTTCCGTCGGCTACGCTTCGCGCGATGGAGTTGCCGAGCACCTATCGGATGCTCGTCACAGGGGGACTCATGAGCGCCGCGACGGTCGTCAGGACGGGCATCGGTTGCGCGGAGCTCGTCGCCCGGCGCGCCCCTGGGCTGATGCAGCTGAGCACGCAGACGCAGGGTGGCTCGCCACGTGCAGCGGAGGCCCAGGCGCGCTTCCGCGACGAGCTGATCGCGCTCGCACGGGATTCCTCCGAGCTCGCCCTGCGCGAGATCCGGCGCGGCATCGAGGACCTCGACTCCTTCACCCGCCCCGAGGAGGACGCCGAATCGGCGCCCGAACGCCGCTTCTACAAAGCCAAGCCGTGAATACCGAAGCGGCGGCAGCCGGCAACGGTGCCGTGCCGACGGCGCCTCCCGAGCGAGATCCGACCCCCCGATCGGCGCTCACGGAGACCGCCGCCGCCCCGGGCGGCGATCCGGTCGCGAGACTTGGCGCGGAGCGGGAAATATCGCTGCTGCGCCGGAGAATCGGCGCGTGGCTGAACGAAGTCGACGAAGAGCTCCGTCCCCCCCTGCGCAGCGCGTTCGCCGGCAAGCCGAAGAGCTTCCGGCCGCTGACCGTGTTCGGGACCCACCGCGCGGTCACCGGTGAGGCGCCGACCTCGGCTACGATCGCGCGCGCGTTCGCGGTGGAGCTGGTCCACAACATGTCGCTGATCGTCGACGACGTCCTCGACGAATCGGACCTGCGACGGGGGGTTGCGACGATCCACAGCGGATACGGCCGGCTGCCCGCGCTGATGGCTTCCGGCTATCTCATCGCGGACGCCTATGAGGTGCTCGCGGGCGACGAGTTCGGAGCGCACCACATCGGGGAACTCCTGCGACGGCTCGCTGCGGCGGAGTGTCTGCAGTGGCGCCTCCGGCGCCAG
>Ga0335081_10008981_pt1 | contig 16050 bp, 14 predicted proteins | sample Lox_Sample_35_FD_206713 | JGI IMG/M metagenome (GOLD analysis project Ga0335081, IMG submission 206713) | Soil microbial communities from Loxahatchee National Wildlife Refuge, Florida, United States - Lox_Sample_3.5 | ecosystem: Environmental > Terrestrial > Soil > Wetlands | place: USA... | reverse complement strand
TTTTCTCGAGGACCGGCCTCCAACGTGTATGATCCGCAGCAGAACCGTGTACCAAAACCAGCGGAGGTCCTGTGCCGCTACATTCATACGCAATGGGGACGCCATCTTTCGATGTCAGATGGTCCACGTTTACCTCTGCCGAACCACTGGATTGGAAAGAATACCAATCCCCTTAATCTCACACTCCACCCTTTGCCCCTCTTTGAGAAACACTGGAGGTTTTCGTACGAAGCCGACCCCTTCAGGGGTACCAGTTAGGATGACTGTCCCTGGAAGCAACGTCATACATTCAGAGATATATGAAACAAGTTGGCAAGTTGAAAAAATCATATCAGAGCTATTGGATGCTTGCATTACTTTTCCATCAATTTTGCATGCGAGGTCAAGGTTGTCTCCGTTAAGATCGGTGACAATAGTCGGTCCTAAAGGGCAAAACGTATCATAACTCTTCCCTCTAGCCCACTGGCTTTCTTGAAATTGTGCCTCTCTGTCAGAAATGTCATTAGCAATCGTATATCCCAAAATAACTTCGGGTACTTTCTCTTTTGGGACCCCTTTAGCTCTTTTACCGATAACAATTGCCAACTCAACCTCATAATCAATCTTTTCGGAATCATGAAAAGGAAGGACAATTGAATCGCCTGGCCCACAAATAGATGTGGTCGCCTTCAAAAAAACCAATGGCTTTGACGGGAGATTTACACCCGCTTCCTCAGCATGTTTTCTATAATTCAGGCCAACACAGACAATATTGGGAGGAGAAACAGGTGATAGGAGCTTTACTGAACGTAAGTCTAATGTTTTTTTTTGTTTCGTTAGTCCTGTAAAAGGATCTCCAAAGCATGGGAAGAGTTGTTCGCCTTCAACGATCCCATATTGAGGTACCATATCTGTCTTATATCTGACGATTTTCATTGTTCACTCCCATCTGTTGATAATACCCAGATTTTCTTACCATTTGTTCATCCACTTCTTCTACACCTTTGATCGCAGCAGCTTGATTAGGTCCAGAAACGATGTTGAAGCGATCATTTAAGAAGAACTTACTATCTCTCAAAGCAAAAACCACGTGTGATGATCAATCACAAAATTTCTATATGACGTATCTTCTAAAGTCTCTTTCCAGCGCTAAAAAGAACAGCAGTCGTGGTCGGTCGTGAGGAAGCCACAGATAACGACGTCTGCGGTGATGTTCTTTTTTGCGACTTCCTTCGCCAATGATTTAGTGAAGCTCCCGACCACAGGGCGGAGTTTCACTTTTTAATATATTTAAGATCCCCTTTAACTACTTTACCCGCAGGATTTCTGGGCAACGCATCTAAAAATTCTACGTATTTGGGAACCTTATAATCTGCCAGGTATTGAGAACAGAAATTCTTAATCTCCTCGTCGTCTGCAGTTTGACCAGGCCTTAAAACGATAGCTGCCTTCACTGCCTCGCCAAAAAATTGGTCAGGAACTCCCACTGCCGCCACTTCCAGCACTTTCGGATGTCCTGAGATGACATTCTCCACCTCGAGAGAATAAATCTTCTCTCCGCCTCGGTTAATCATGTCTTTCTTGCGGTCTAATATGTAGATAAAGCCTTCGTCATCAATCTTGCCTATATCCCCTGTATGAAGCCAGTCATCCACAATCGTTTGCCTCGTGGCCTCCGGCTTCTTCCAGTATCCTTTAAACGTTTTTGCACCTTTTAACACAATCTCACCTACCCCGTCCGCTGGCAGATCATGACCTTCATCGTCCACTATCTTTGCCTCTACCGTTGGAAGGCATTTGCCAACAGCTTTTATCTTGCGAAGGGCATCCTCAAAGGGCGTCGACGTTACGATGGCGAAGGATTCCGTCAGCCCGTATCCCACGCTGATCTGAATATGCGGCAGTCTTTGAAAGATACCCGTAACCATCTCTTCTGTGGCAGGCGAGCCCCCGAATAAGGCCGTCCGAAAAGAAGAAAAATCGTATTGATCGAAATCAGGGTGATTGACCATTAGCCAGATAACGTTAATGACCCCCATGTACTGGGTCACCTTTTCCTTAGCCATGATCTCTAAAAAATCCTTAGTCTTAAATTGCCTCATATAGACCGAGGCGACGCCTCTGAAAATCGGGGAGAGCATTACGCAGGAGAGGCCTGTGATATGGAAAAGGGGGATACAACAAATCATCTTATCTTCAGGTGCAAATTGAATAAAATCACTCACAAGCATGGCTGTTAATACAAAGCCCCGCTGATGAAGTATGGCACCTTTTGGTTTGCCTGTGGTACCCGAAGTATACATGATCGTAGCATCATCCGATTCTGATAGCGCTGCCCTTGTAAATACATCTTCCTTATTTTCCTTTAACAATGAAAAGGGAAGCGTTCCCTGAGGAACATCAGGTCCATTGAAAAATATGTTCTCAATGGTTTTCAACTCCTCCCTTACAGAATCAATATAGGGCCAATACTCCTCATCGACGATCAAGACCTTGCTCTCGGAATCGTCTATTTCGTAGGCTAGTTCCTTGCCCTTGAATCGGGTATTGAGCGGCACAACAATGGCTCCAAGTTTCATCAATGCGAAAAAGCTTAACGGGAATTCCATCTGTACCCCTAAGAGTACGGCTACATGGTCTCCCCGTTTTACTCCGTGTTTTTCCAGTCCGGCTGCAATCCTGTTAGCTATCCCGTCAAACTCCTTGAACGTTAGACGCCAGTCGCCGTCAATAAAGCCTATTTTGTCTGGATATTTTTGGACAGCATTTTTCAGCAATTCCACGACATTTTTTGGCCTATTTTTAAAAATTCTCCCTTTAAAATCAGGCCATTCCTCCTCCACGATCTCCCAACCCATCTTACTCCCCAAGCCTTCCACTTGGCCTCCCTCTAAATCCCTAAATAAGCCTTTCTCACATAATTTTCCCCTAAAAGTTTCTCACTCACTCCTTCCAAAATAATTCTTCCATTCTCGATGACGTATCCCCTTTGAGCGGTAGAGAGGGCGAGATGCACGTTTTGCTCTACTAATAGAATCGTCGTCCCTTCTTGGTTAATCCTCTTGATCACTTCAAAGAGGTTCATGACGATCAAAGGGGCAAGCCCTAAAGAAGGTTCATCCAACATGAGAATCCGGGGAAGTGTCATTAAGCCTCTTCCGATGGCTAACATCTGTTGCTCTCCTCCGCTGAGCGTTCCTGCGAGTTGATGCTTCCTCTCCTCAAGGCGGGGGAATAAGGTAAATACCTTAACCAAGTTCTCTTTCCGATGTATTTTGGCCGTCCTGATATAGCTTCCCAATTCAAGATTTTCGAGTACGGTCATTTCCTGGAAAATCTTTCTCCCTTCAGGGACTCGGACTACTCCTTGTTTGACAATCAGGTGAGGTTCTAAACAATCAACCCGTCTGTCGGAAAAGTAAATTTCCCCAGCTGTCGGCCGTAGAACTCCCGAAAGGGTGAGGAGCAGAGTCGTCTTCCCTGAGCCGTTTGCCCCTAACACGGATACGATCTCTCCCCGTTCAATCTTCAGGGAAATCGCATGAAGGATTTGAATGTCGCCGTATCCTGCGGAAATCTGTTTAACATCAAACAAAGCGATATTTCTCCCCTAAATAGGATTTAATGACAAGGGGATCTTGCGCTACCTCTCCGGGTACTCCCTGAGCAATCATCCCTCCAAAGCATAAGACGATTATCCGATCCGATATGGTCATGATGATTTGCATGGTGTGTTCAATCACGATGATGGTGATCCCCCGCTCCCTGATCTTGATGACCAACTCGATCATCTGTTTCTGTTCGACAGGGTTTAGACCAGCCATCACCTCGTCCAGCAGGAGGAATTTGGGTTGGGTGGCCAAGCACCTGGCCAATTCTAACTGTTTTCGTTCTGCCAAGGTGAGACTGCCTGCAAGTTCATTTCTCTTTGACCATAGACCCGCAAATTCAAGGAGGCTTTCCGATTGACGATTTGCCCGGTTGGTCTCTTTTTCCCTGTTGAACGCCGCTGCTCTAACATTTCTCATCACACTCAGATGAGGAAAGGGTTTGACAATCTGAAAAGTTCTGCCAATCCCTCTCTTACAAATCTGATGGGGTTTGAGGCCGACTAAACTCTCCTCTCCTAAATAAATCCTTCCTGTATCAGGAGGGAAAAAACCGGAGATGAGATTGAACAGGGTGGTTTTGCCTGATCCATTGGGGCCGATTAAACCCAGAATCTCCCCTTCTCCGACCTCAAATGTTACGTGGTTGACCGCCATCAATCCACCGAATGACTTGGACAGATTTTCTATTTTTAAGGATGGCATACTCTTTACCTTTTATTTCCCCTGATGAAACCATCGAGCCATCCATAGATCCCTTTGGGGAGGAAGACAATCACGCCAACCAAAATGGCCCCGTAGATCATGAGATGGACCCCGTGGTAACCACCCAATATTCCCCGGGTCACCTCGCCCAAAGGGCCCAGCACCAAGGCCCCGATGATGGGGCCATACACGGTCCCCATGCCCCCGACGATGGGCCTTAAAAAAATTTCAATAGAGGTGCCGATGCCGAAGGTGACCTCTGGGTCGATGTAAAGGAAATACTGAGCATAGAAGGTTCCCCCAAGGGCCGTGAGAAAGCCACTGATCAAGATACCCAAAAGCTTGTACGCAAATGTGTTGACCCCGATCGCCTCGGCTGAATCTTCGTCCTCCCGGATGGCAGCAAAATAGTCGCCGATTCTTCCCCTATCAATCCACCGGGCAACCCAAAGAACACCGATGAACATCAGTAAAATCACAAAGTAGTAGAAAATCTTCGATTCATGCTGAAAAGAGAGGGGGGCATTTCCTTTAAGTGGAATGAGGATGCCCATCGCCTTCCCGGTCAGGTCGAGGTTTAGAGAGATCAAACGCAACAATTCAGCGAACGCCAATGTCGCCAAGGCAAAATAGGGTCCTTTCAATCCATAGTGGAAGCAAAGAGAGCCTATCAAGAGCCCTAATAACATTCCCATTAGGCCACCGAAAACCATCCCAATCCATGGACTAATGCCCCAATTCACAAAAATTAATGTTGAAGTATAAGCGCCTATTCCAAAAAAAGCAGCGTGTCCGAAAGAAAATTGACCAGCATATCCTCCCAAGATGTTCCAACTCGTTCCCAAAAATCCGTAAAAGAGAATCATAATGAGAACGTGGACGAAATAGGAGGGGAGTAGAAAGGGTAGCAGAACGGCGATCAGAATAAAGGCGAACCAAAAGAAAAGTATCTTTGGAGTTCCATTTCTAAACATGCTTCTTCCCGAACAACCCTTTCGGTCTGAGCAGAAGAGTGAGAATAAAGATGGAATAGATGGGCACTTGCTTCAAAGAGCCAGGGAGCAGAACTTCTCCAAGAGATTCTGCGATTCCTACAATGAGAGCTCCCAAAAATGCTCCCCAGAAACTTCCCAGCCCACCCAAGACAACAATGACAAACGCTGTGATGACGAAGACCTGTCCAACCGTAGGGCTGATATAGAAGAAAGGGGTGATTATAGTGCCTGCAGCAGCGACACAGGCTGACCCAATCCCAAAAGCGACGGAATATATTATCTTCATATTGATGCCGATCACATGTGCTCCATCGCGATCTTGGGAAATAGCTCGAATTGCTTTTCCAGAATCAGTTTTGGTCAAGAAGAGATAGAGCAGTAAGGTCATCGTAAGGGCCGCTCCAAAAGCGATCATCCGGGGAGTGCTGAACATCAGCTTGTGTGTATGCATGGCTCCTGCTAAGGTTGTCACCTGTAACATCCGATAGTTCGGGCTCCATAGGAATAAAGCCAAGTTCTCAAAGAAAAGGGCGATGCCTAATGTTAAAAGAAGTTGATTATGTTCAGGGGCTTCGATGATCCGATTGATCAAACCATATTGGATAAAGAAGCCAATTACGAAGAGAGCAGACATACTTATGAATAGAGAAAGATAAGGATGGATATCCAAAAAGATCGAAACCCAGTAAGTGAAATACATGCCAAGCATCATAAAGGCGCCATGGGCAAAATTGATGATCTTCATCACCCCGAAGATCAAGTTCAGACTGACAGCAACCAATGCATAGATCCCCCCCATAAGGAGCCCGCTGATGACGGCTTGAACCAAAATGTTGGTATCCATCCCTGCTCTCTCTCTGAGATTTGCTAAAGACGATTATTTACGATCTTTCCACTTGGGCATCGGCCAAATGGGTTTGCTGGCAGCATACTCTTCAGGGAAAATGGAACGACGCTTCCCATTTTGAATCTGAGCAATCACCGTTCTCGCATCTCTATTTTGCCCGTCCTCGCCAAAGATAATGGCACAAGGTTGGATGTTTCCTTTTTCTCCTGGTTTCAAATTGGTCTTCGTAAGAGCCTCCCGTATTTTTTCACGATCCGTTGATGCTGCTCTCTCAAGGGCATCCTTAAGTACATAAACACACGTGTAGCACATGGAGGCGACACAGTCCATCTCAACGCCATTTCTCTTCAGAAAATTCTCATTGGCCTCTTTGACCCCATGAATCTTTAAGTCATTTTCCCAGTTCTCGCACACGGAGACATATTCTGCCAGTCTCCCCAACGTCTTGATGTAGGCATCATCTTGATGTCCTCCACCCATGCCAATGATGGCCTGTGTGTTAAAGTCAAGATCTTTCATCGCTTTTGTTGAGAGAATGGCATCAGAAATGTAAGCAACAGTTAAGGCCACATCTGGATTGGCAGCTTTTAGTTTTGAAATCACACCCGTCAGATCTGAGGTGGCGTGAGGATACGGAAGATCGGCTACAATCGAATACCCTTTGTCCGCAGCCAGCCTTTTCCAGGCCTTTGCACTCGATTGACCCCAAAGGGTATCTTCATAATATATTCCGATATTTTTTATCTTGATCCCCTTTTTTTTCTGAATATAACCCAAATATTCATATTCATCCCGAATGTGCCATGCGTCCGTAGCAATGGGTCTGAAGGTATATTTGAATCCACGCTGTGTGATCGACTCGGCCACGCCAATACCTACGATGAAGGGGGTCTTAAACTTCTCTGCCACCTGCGTAGTAGCAAAAACGACAGCGCTTTGAAAGGCTCCCATGACAGCAACTGCACCGTTTTGAATCTGCTTTTCCGTCTCCGCCATTCCCACCTCGGGTTTTCCTTCACTATCCCCGAGCATGATCCTCAATTTGGCACCGCCCAACGATTTGATTCCGCCTGCAGTATTGATCTCATCCACTGCCTGTTCATAGCCTCTTCGATCACTCAAACCCAAGGGAGCCAAAGGACCGGTCAAAGGTTCAACCACACCAAACTTTACTTCTTCTGCAGAATGGGCTACTCGAGGAATTCCAGAGAGGGTAACAGCAGCTCCCAATGCACCCATTCCTTTTATGAATTCTCTTCGATTTACACCCCTTTTAACCGTCTTTTTCATACAAACCTCCTTTCAAAATAGAATGAGTGAGCTAAATGGCATACAGTTCCTTACCCTTTTAAGATGACCCCCATCACCCCCTTTCAATCACCATGGCGATTCCACCCCCTCCCACGCATAGAGCGGCGAGGCCAAAATGGAGACTTCTTTTAAACTTCCCACTACCCCCTTCACTTCATCAATTTTGTTTTTCCAACTTCCCAAGAACCCCAACGTGCACCATCCAATCTCTCACCCCTCCCTCCTTGGGATGATTGGCAGAAGCAGATAAGAGGGATGGTTTGCGTCGCGATAAATCTTGTGGCTTACCGTTCCGCCCACCGGCAAATGGTTGCCACCGATGTATGACATGGTATATAAGGGATCTTTCGGAGATTCTGTGCTCCTTATCTCTAACTCGATGCAATGTCCTGCTTTAAAAACATTTGCATTGGGCATAAGCTCTATTGCATATTCGTAAATCTCTCCCGGCTTTACCGGTTCCGGGTTCGTGTGGGGATGGTAAGGCTGCCAGGGCCTCGACTGCTTCTGATCAAGGGCTCGATGGGAAGCTTTCAAGAACCCTCTGCTCAGGGATACGGTCTTTCCTGACGGATCGACATCATTGACCCTTATGAACCAGTTCGTATCGTTCTGGTCGATGGATGCATAAAGGTAGAGAGCAATGGGACCAGTAACCTCCACATCCACAGACAGTTGCTCAGTTTTATACGATAGTGAGTGGATCGCGGCGGTTGAAGTAACCGGGGGCTGGACAAAACCGTCCGGTGGCGCCATCATAAGCGGCTCCGGCTGCTTTGACAGTCGTCCGTGATCTCTCAGGTAGAACTTTGTCCACTCTGTTCTTGCAAGAGGCCACTCGTTCTCAAAACGCCACTCATTAGTTCCCATGATGAAAAGCTTAAGGGGCGGTTCGTTCATGATCCCTGTGTCAATGCCCTTGAGATGATAGTCGTACCAACGCAGCATTTCATCATGATACTCCACATAAGGTCGGCGCAAAAAACCTGCTGGTGTAACCATCATCTTTTTGGGGACGTTCTTGATTCCCTCCCATGCCTGAAAGACCCCCCAGGCATAGATTTCATTTTCCCAGTTGCCAACCAGATAGACTGGACATTTTATCTTGTCGAACAATTTATAAAAGGTATAGTCCTGATAAAATGGCCCGTCGGTAGGATTGATCAGGGCGAAAACAAAGAAAGGGCACTTCTCGGGATAGTGGAGCAGGTGGTATAGGTTGGGATAATTACGGATGTCAGGGTCCTTCAGCCGCTCTTCGATGGCACGCTTCACGTTCGGGTTCTGAAGCGCCTGATAGAAAGCAGTCCGAGAAGTAGCACTCAGGGCCCAACCGCTATCCCCCTCAATGCCATAGTACAGGTACAAAAAGAACAGGCAGAGGATCCCGCCGTGATAGAAGACGTGGCGGTAAAGATCAGTGCCAAATTCCTGAGGAAACACGGCCTTCAGATGGGGGGGGGCCGCAATGGCCGCATTCATCTGAGTGGCTCCGAACCACGATACACCGATCGTGCCTACATTGCCGTTGCACCACGGTTGGGCCGCGATCCATTCGACGAGGTCATAAAGATCGGGGGCATCCGCAGCATGGAAACCAAACACGCCCTCGGATGCCCCTGTTCCCCTGCAGTCAACGATAACGTGCGCATAGCCTCGCGAAACAATGTAATCAATGTCTCCTGCTTCAATACATCCATCCCAGAGCGGATCGGTACGGGCTGATGTCGGCATCCACCTGACCATCTCCATCAGCTCCTTGCCGTAGGGGCTGGACGCCAAGAGGGCCGGGAACTTTCCCGCAGCATCGGGCCGATAGATGTCAAGGGTCAAATGGATACCGTCACGCATCTTCACACGAATGTCCTTCTCAATTTTGACTGAATGCTGCGGTTGTGAAATGAGTTCATGCCAGTCTTTCTTCATTGTTCTCATTTTCAAATCCTCCTCTTCACTAATTTTTCAACACCCTCGGGCTCAGAGGGCGAGGCTTATGAGTCACTTACTAGGCAGTTTATGTCCCTAAAAATGCTTTTCGCACGAGATCGCTGGCCATCAGTTCCTTTAGATCACCTTTCAGCACAATCTTTCCTACTTCAAGCACATAGGTCTGATCGGAAATCTGCGTGACCAGCCCGGCATTTTGTTCCACTAAGAGGACACTGATCCCATTTTCATTAATATCGCCGATCACATTGGCGAGCTCTTTAATGACCAGTGGAGCCAAGCCCACCGACGGCTCATCCATTAGAATCAGCTGTGGCTTAGCCATTAAACCGCGGCCAATGGCTAACATTTGCTGCTCGCCACCGCTTAACGTCCCTGCTTTCTGGTGACGCCTCTCCCTCAAAATAGGAAAGCGACCAAAGATTTCCTCCAGATCTCTGTTAATGCCATTCTTATCCTTCTGTAAATAGGCACCTATCTTGAGATTGGCCAAAACGGTCATATATGGGAAGGGCCTTCGACCTTCAGGAACATGGGCTATTCCAAGCTTAACAATGTTATGAGGGAGCATCCCGCTTATCTTTTTCTCAGAAAACCATATTTCCCCGAGGGTTAAGGGGACTAACCCGGATATCGCTTTCAGGATGGTACTCTTACCCGATCCATTTGCACCGACGACGCTGGTCACAGACCCCTCTGCCATCTCCAGGGTAATACTCTTTAACGCTTCGCCTGTTCCATAATGAACCGTTACGTCTTTCAGATTAAGGAGCATATTCAACAGTCCCAAGGTAGGCTTGGATGACCTCTTTGTTTTGTTTTATTTGATTCGGCGGACCTTCAGCGATCTTGTTCCCAAAGTTTAGGACCGCAATCTTCTGACACAAGCTCATGGTCGCTCCCATATTGTGCTCAATGAGCAGTATCGTAATTCCTCTTTGCCATATTCTGTGGATGAGTGCCTTTGTATTGTTGACCTCCTCTGCATTCATTCCGGACAATGGCTCGTCCAGTAATAATAGCTTTGGTTCGGTAGCCAAGGCTATGGCGATTCCAAGTATCCTTTGATGTCCGTGGGGCAGGCTTTGGGCAACCCTATCTTTTACCCCACCTAACCCCACAAATTGCATAATTTCTAAGGCTCGGTTCAAAATAAATTTCTCTTTGTTACGACTGCTGGGAGTGTGTAATGCAGCTTCCCAGAAGCCAACCTTCGGCTTCAGTTGACACGCTGCCATAATATTTTGAAGTACAGTGAATTCACGGAAAACACTCGCCGTCTGAAAAGTGCGTGCGATCCCCCTTTCAGCAACGGAGTGTGGTTTTAGTGCAGTTACGTCCACACCAACAAACATGATCTTTCCGCTTGTTGGCCGAAGAAATCCTGTTATCAGATTAAAGACGGTTGTCTTCCCAGCCCCATTTGGACCGATTAAGGCGACGAGCTCCCCTTGGCTAATATTCAAGTCAAGTCCGTTCAAGGCGGCGAGGCCGCCGAAGTGCTTGGTCAACCCCTTGATTTCAAGCATGAGTAAGCTTCATATTGAGGAGTTTCCATAATCGCTTAGGCAAACCCACCAAGCCGTCGGGCAGGAAGAAGACGATGAGCATCAACGCCCCGGCAAAGACAAAAGGCTGAAACTCCTTTAGGACACGAAATAGCTCAATAAAGCCGGTTAAAAAGAATGCCCCCAAGATAGGGCCGGAGAATCTTCCCATTCCTCCAGCTACCATGTACACCATGACGTAGATTGCGAAGGATAGGTCGAAAGTACGTGGAGAGACCACCCTGACGTACTGGCTATAGAAGCCTCCAACTAAGCCCGCAAAGAAACACCCTATGCTGAAGGCAAGGACCTTAAACTTCGCAGTATGGACACCCACACTTTCCGCAAGGAAATCGGCTTGCTGAATGCTTCGCCAGGTAAGCGTGATACGGGAATTTTCGAGGCCGTAAAGGATGAGAAGGGTAATAAGCGTTAGGATCAAGATAAAATAGTAGAAATCCATCTTAGAACCAAAATTCATGTTCAACAGTCCTGGAATAACGATAGGGTCTGGCCGAGGAATATTGAGGATACCCACACTTCCGCCTGTTAGGCTCTCCCATTGTTCACCCGTCAGTATAATAATCTGTCCTAAAAAAATAGTAATAATCGCAAAGTATATACCTTTTAGCCTAACGAAAGGGAAACCAACAAAAAATGCAAGGCTAGAAGAGGCCGCACCTGAAAGGACTAACGCTGTCCAGGACGAGATACCTAGCTTCGTCACCAGCAAAGCAGATGTATAGGCGCCGATGGCCATCATACCGCCGTGAGCCAGAGATAGCTGTCCAGAATTAAGTATCAATCGGAGGCTGCTGGCAAGGATAATGTTTATCCCAATCATGATGAAGATATGGAGGGTATAAGGTTCTTCGGTGATTAACGGGATCAGAAAAAGAAATAGGATTAGGGCACCGTATCCTAAGGTTTTCGTCAATTCTATTCTCTTACTCATGTCCCAAGATTCCCTGAGGTCTGAGCAGCAGAATCAGGATAATGGCTCCAAAGCCAACAAGACCCGCTAATTGCGTTGTCAACAGAGGTGGAATGACACCATCAATGAGACCAAGTATCAGCCCTCCAATCACGGCGCCTGGAATGCTACCCAGACCTCCAAGAACGATTACCGCGATCCCTTTCATCAAAGCGAAGCCCCCCATAAATGGGCTAACACTAAACATCGCTCCTACTAAGCCTCCAGCGACTGCCGCCAATGCGCTACCTAAGAACATGGCGATGGCCGAGATATGGTCAATATTTATTCCTTGCAAAGCCGCAACCTCTCGGTCCTGGGAGATAGCAACCATGGCCTGCCCGACCTTAGTCTTCTGAATCAGGAGCAAGGTGGCCGAAACAAATCCGAGGCCAATAAGGACGATGATCAACCTTTCCCAAGAAACGGTGAGTCCCAAGATGCGCGAAACGCCGGGGAAAGGGCTCGGGATTGATTTAGGCGTCCCCCCTGTTATCACCAAGGCTGCATTCTGCAGAAACAACATCAGACCAACACAAACGATTAAGGGACGGAGTAACTGTTCGCGGAAAGGACGGAAGAAAAACCTTTCTAAGAGGATTCCAAACCCACCTACAAGGAGCATCGATATGACCAAGGCCACGAAAAAATTGACGCCTGCCCTGGCGCAGAGGTAATACACACAATAAGCGCCCACCATATAGACTTCACCATGTGCCAGCTGCACGATGCGTGTAATGCTCAGAATCAAAGTCATCCCTAGGGCAACCAGGATGTAGATTCCTCCAGAAACCAATCCGTTCAATAGACTTTGCGCTAAAGCACTGGCACTCATCTGGCAATTCTTCCTCTCCGGTTACGAATTTGTATCAGACAAGTGCCCCCAAATACGCGCCTTGCTTGCTTCCCTATGTAGGCAAGGCGCGATAAGGACCACAAATATAAAATGATCATTCATTTCTGTAAAAAATCCGCTCTTGTAGCGGGAAACTCCACGCCATCGATTATTTGCGTACATAACTTGTTGAAAAAGAAGTTGTTGCTCAACCGTTTCAATTTAACGGGCTTCAGGCTTCTTCAACGATTCCTGTTTGACGATGAATTTGGCCCTCAGTAACTGATGAACTTCACGAACTCAACCTCTCCGTCCTTCAGCCTGGTCACCGGAACCGGTTTAATGATGACATGGTTAATGCCAAAAGTCTCCAACCCGCCCATTCTTCCTTTTCCATATAATGTTTCGATGCTTTTCATCTTCTCCCAAGATTGAGCCACTGCGGTCGTGTCAAGGCTTTGTGCCGCTTCAATGGCCTGTGCCGTAACCCACAGTGCTTCCCAGCCAGCCGCATGGGCGTATTGAGCTTCTATTCCATACTTATCTCTCACCCATTTCTTTATTTCTTGGATGATGGGAGTCATCTTAGGGCTTTTCAGATCTGGCTCCATGAAGAACATATTGTAGGCGAAATCTTTACCTATGATGTTCCGCAGAAGGTAGATATCGCCGGTGGGGCACGAGGTAAACATGGGACCTTTAAACCCAAGCTGGCGTGCCTGTTTAATAATGCCAGCGAACCAGGGTGTGATTCCCACCGTCATGTCAATGGCGTCCGGTTTCTGATCTAACGCCTTTGTCAATATTGGGTAAAAGTCCTCTGTCCCAAAGGGGTAGAGCTCGGTAAACACGACCTCCAACCCGCGCTTATTTGCTTCCTTCCGGGATACCGGCGCGGCACCCTGTCCGCCTGGATCATCTGGACCCATAATCGCCACTTTTTTTGCCTTTGGATAACTCTCAACGAAGTAGTCATAAGCAGGAGCAATGTGATTCACGTTTTTATAAGTTGCAAAGGTGTAACGAAGGTTAGGGTTTATCTCCGCTGGGGTGCCTGTGCCATTAACGTTACAGCGGATCACCTTGGCCTCCTCAGTGATGGGTGCCATCACAATACCGCATTGAGGTACAACCGGTCCCACAATAAACTTTACTTTGTCCTTATAAACCAGCTTATTCGTGGCGGCCACTGCAGCATCCGGTGAGGACTTATCGTCCTCGGCCACAACTTCGATCACGTATCGCTGGCCTTTAACGGTGATTCCGCCCTTTCCGTTGATCCATTCCGCCGCTAATATTGCACCATCCCTCGCTTCCTTTACCGCTGGTGCAGCAGGACCCGTAAGGGAAAATAGAGCTCCAACCATTAAGGTTTTCGCTCCGGGAGGTGACGCCGCCTTGGCATGATCAAACAAAGAGAACGAAGCTATCAGGATGACCGCCAAGCGCATGAAGCCTATTACTCTTAATGATTTTTTTGCTTTCATCTACTCTCCTCCTTTTTGAGAATGCTCGATCTTTGCTATCAAGTTACATCCGTAGAGCTAACTTCCCTAAACACCTTTTCCAAAATCGCCTTTATCACCCCCTTTCAATCACCATGGCGAACCCTAAGCCCCCTCCAACGCAAAGCGTGGCAAGCCCCAAAGTGAGATCCCTCTTGGCCATCTCATGGATGAGCGTCACGACCAGCCGGCATCCTGTTGCCCCTACAGGATGGCCTAGCGCAATGCCACTGCCGTTGACATTGACAATTTCCCTGTTTATTCTTAACTCTTTCTCACAGGACAAATACTGTGCGGCAAAGGCCTCATTGATTTCGATGAGCTGAATATCCTTGAGAGCAAGGCCAACCTTCTTTAATACTTTCTGGGTGGCAGGAACAGGTCCGATACCCATGTAGGATGGGTCCACACCAACGATCGCATAACCCAATATTTTGGCTAAAGGTTTTAGCCCTATTTCTTTCGCTTTTTCTTCCGACATTAGTAGAGTCATTGCAGCGGCATCATTGAGCCCTGATGAATTTCCTGCTGTCACGGTTCCACCCTTTTTAAAGGCCGGAGACAGCCTGGCCAGTTTTTCCATGGTCACATCAGGTCTTGGGTGTTCATCGGTATCAACAATCTTTGCCTCTCCTTTTTTCTGAGGAATGGAGACAGGAGTGATTTCGTCCTTGAACCTTCCCTCTTGAATTGCTTTACAAGCTCTCTGTTGGCTGACCAACGAAAACTTATCCTGTTCTTCCCTCGAAATCCCATACTTCTCCGCCAGATTTTCCGCTGTTAACCCCATTCCAGCACCAATAGGATACTCCTGCATAGCTCTCCATAACATATCGATCAACTGTCCATGCTGAAGACGCTGGCCCCAACGAGTTGTCGTAAGAATGTAAGGAGCATTGCTCATGCTTTCAACCCCTCCGGCCAGGACTACACCCACGTCACCATCTCGAATAGCCTGGGTTCCACAGATCATCGCCTGCATTCCAGACGCACAATTGACCACAATCGTGAAGGCAGGCGTTTCAAGGGGGAGACCACATTTGACTGCTGCGATTCGCGCAACATTTTGATCCAGCGGTTCAAAACAGTTTCCCATGATCACCTGCTCAACGAACCTCTTTTCGATACCAGCCTGCCGAAAAGAGGAGTCAATGACCGACATCGCTAAAGAAGTTGCTGAGACATCCTTTAATGACCCGCCGAAATCTCCGATGGGTGTTCTCGTCGCACTCACAATCACAACGTCTCTCATCTCATCTTCCTTTCAATAATATTTTTGCAATCGTCCATTCCAAAAGTTTCTCGAAAACGCCTACTCATACTACAGATAACTTCTCACCCGTCAAATGGCAAGAGTCCGCCTTTGAATGCGCTAAATATTATGAAGAACGGAATTGAATGTCAACCAAAAAGAACCAGAAATATTTTTGTCAATATTCCATATAGCCATTACCAAATGAAATCTTGCATAATGGTCAAAATCTGGTAGGCAACGATTACGAGGAAGAACTCGTCATGCCGATTAATAGCTGATTTTTCTCTCCCTGTGAGTTTAATCCAATGGCAATCCTCACAGTCGGTCAAACCCCTCCCCATCCCTCCCCGAACGAGTTTCCGCAGCAGCAGTTCTATCACCCCATCTTCTCCTAACCTCTTCGACACCTTTTCGGTTATCTTATCGGCCAGAAACCTGGGGGTGTAGGATTTGGGCTTCGAGTAGTCAAGAGGAGGGGTACCTGAAGTTTTTCAAGATTATTGCCGCATTTGCCACAATACATGAAACCAAGTGGATTTGAAA
>Ga0335081_10008980_pt1 | contig 16051 bp, 13 predicted proteins | sample Lox_Sample_35_FD_206713 | JGI IMG/M metagenome (GOLD analysis project Ga0335081, IMG submission 206713) | Soil microbial communities from Loxahatchee National Wildlife Refuge, Florida, United States - Lox_Sample_3.5 | ecosystem: Environmental > Terrestrial > Soil > Wetlands | place: USA... | reverse complement strand
CTCTGGCTCGCGCGCCCGTTGCCCTCGGTCAGGCCGTTCATGAAGCGGCTCATCTCGCTCTGGAGCGCCGCGAGCTCACGGAAGGGCTCCCAGCGAACAAGCGTGGCCATCTCGTTTCCTCCTTTCCGACGAACTTGTTACCGACGTCAGGATAAAACCTCAGTCTTCTCGTGTCAAGTGTCCTCGGTGGCGTAGACTCGCGCGGTGCTCCCGCTCCGCGACAACGTCCCGACCCGCTCGGCATCGGTCGTCACCGTCGGGCTGATCGGCGCCAACTTCGCCGTCTGGGCGTGGGAGTTGAGCCGCCCGGGCGTCGACGTCCATGTCTTCCGCGACGGCTTCTATCCGTGTGCGGTCTCGGGGCCGTGCCTCGCCGGCGTCCATCCCCTGCCCTGGTACGAGGGCGTCTTCACCGGCATGTTCATGCACGCGAGCTGGGAGCACATCCTCGGCAACATGCTCTTCTTCTGGATCTTCGGGAACAACATCGAGGACGCGCTGGGCCGGGTGCGGTTCCTTCTCTGGTACCTCGCGGCGGGCGTCGTCGCGATGGCGGCGCAGACGGCGGTCACGCTCGAGTTCTCGGGGGCGCGCGACGCGAGCATCCCGAACATCGGCGCGAGCGGCGCGATCGCGGGCATCCTCGGCGCGTACTTCGTGCTTCTCCCACGCGCCCGCGTCCTGACGGTGATCTTCTTCGGGATCATCCTCATCCGAGAGATTCCGGCGATCTGGTTCCTGGGCGTCTGGGTTGCGCTCCAGGGGCTGACGGGCGGGCTCTCGCTCCTCCACCCTGCAAGCGGCGGGGGCGTCGCGTTCTTCGCCCACCTCGGCGGCTTCGCGTTCGGCGTCTTGACCGGCCTGCTCCTGAGGGGCCTAAGAAGAACGTGAGTTCTTCGCTTCCTGAGGATTCGTGCGGAATGGGCGGGGCACTTCGTCCGTTGACGATGGACATGAGAACGCTGAACGAGATACACGACGAGATCGAACGGCTGAGCGAGGAGCGCACCGAGCTCTGGCACAGCCTCTCGGATCGGCACGATCCGGCGACCCGGGCCGAGATCCAGGAGATCGACGCCCGCCTCGACCGGCTCTGGGACGAGCACCGCTCCGTCCGTGCCCGGCTTCGTTTCGGCGACCGCGACTCGATCGTCGCGCGCGCGCGGGTCGAGGAGCGGCTCGAGCGGGCGGCCTAGCCGGGGAGTAACGACCCCTCCGGCGAGGGATCGACGGCCGGCCGCTGCGCGACGATGCTTTAGGGGTCGCCTGCGGCGTCCAATCGACGAGGAGCGAACATGGTCGAGGACCGCAAGGCAACCGCCTTCGAGGACGAGAGTCCAGCCCTTTCGCCGGCACGGCCGAGCGAGGCGGACTGGTGGCACAAGCAGCTCGGGAGGCCGCTCGAGTCGGCCGAGCCGAAGCTGGCTCTACACTTGACCGGCAGCCCGGGGCGTTAGCTCAGCTGGGAGAGCGCCGGCTTTGCAAGCCGGAGGTCACCGGTTCGATCCCGGTACGCTCCATCGCCGCTTCCGTCGAGGTCGGCCGAACGTCAACGCGCCGGGTGGCCGCGCACCCGCTTGTAGAGCCTCGTTGCCGCATCGACGAGGGAGGAGCGCGTCGGGTTTTGAACCCGCCCCTGCCAGGCGTAGCCCAGGACATAGAGGAACGGTCCGTCCGTGAAGAGGATGTTCTCGCCACCGTGAGGGCTGGCGAAGCCGAATCCGACCGCACCGGGAATCCTCTTTACCCGGAACGTAGTCTGCGCTCCTGAAGCGAGAAGCTCCGCGCCGAGCTCGGCTCGCGCCGACGCGGCCGATCCAAGCTGCATCACTCCGGACAGACCGGTGCGTGGCCCCTCCGGGCCCTCGAGAAACTCGGTCAGGTCCCTCTTGAAGCCTTCGCGGGTAAGTCGGGAGGCCCAGGTCTTCCGCTCTCGAGCCGTCATGCCGGAGCCGACTGCGACGTACGCCTTCGGGGTCTTGAACGAGAGTGGCGTCTCCGGGGTGAAGCTCGGGAAGTCGCCGGGGCGCAACACACGCGCCGTGAGGGGCAACGGCCTCGGCGTAGCGGCGGTTGCGCCTGTCGCAAGCGCAAGCGACATCAAGCTCGTCACCAGTAGGAAACTCCACCCGGCCCGACGCATCGTGCTGCAATCTACCTCGGCCGCAGGCGCAGTAGATCCGTGGGCGCGACCGTGGCCGGCCGACGTTGCTCAGCGGCGTTTCTTGTGCCGATGCCTGGGCGCGCGGAACGTCACCACCCGGCTCGCCACCGTCTTGCCCGACGCGAGGACCTTCAGCCTGCTCGGTAGGCGGTGGAAGCGCACCAGCAGCCGCCTGCCCTTCGCGTTCAGCTCGAGCCGGAGCGTCTTCGCCTGCCCGCCTGCCAGCGCGGCCTTCGCGCTCGCGACCGCGACCACCTTCCGCTTGCGCTCGGCGGCGATCACGCGGAGCACCTTCTTCCCCTTGCGAATCTCGGTGACGGCCAGTCGAAGCGAGGCCCGGCACCGCGCGCCGACGGGGCCGACGCAGGCGAGGCGGATCCTGGCACTCGACCCGGCCACCTTGGCGCGCCCGACGACGAGCTTCGGCAAGGCGACCACCGTCTCGGGCATCGACGCCCCGCAGGCCGACCCGACGGCGTTGTCGCCCGGGTCCCCGTCGTAGGACGCGTACCACCAGTAGTCGCCCGGAGCGGCCGGCGTGAATGCGTCCGCCGGATGATAGGTCTCGTCGCCCGAGACCTGCGCGCTGCCGAGCGAGACGCCGCCCGAGCCGCACGAGCTCGGCGGGGACGCCGACGGCCCGAACACCGTGAACGTGACGGTGCCTGTCGGATCGGCGCCACCCGAGAGCGTTCCCGCCACCGACGAGCCCGCGATCGCCCCGCCCACCGTCGCGGTCGCCGGCGCACTCACGGCGAGGCTCGGCGTGGCCGGGTCGGCCGCGACAACGAGGCCCTGGTAATGCCCGGAGCCGTCCTGGAAGATGCCGGAAGCCGCGCAGTCACCGGCCGAGGCGCACGAGACCGAGTTGAGAACGACCCCGAACGGACTCGTAACCGCGGCCGGGGCGGTCAGCTCGACGCCGGTGCGCCAGACACCGGACGACTCGCTCACCATCAGCCCGTCGCGCTGAACGGAGCTGTCGTAGTACTCGCCGACCGCGACACAACTCCCCGCCGCCGTGCACGAGACCGCCCCGAGGCCGGCTTGGGGATTGGCTCCCGCGTTGACCGGGAGAAGCACCTCGACGCCGGTTTGCCAGCTGCCGGCCGACTGGCTCACGAGCAGCCCCTGCGAATGGTTCGACGTGTCGATGAAGGCACCCGCCGCCACGCAGCCTCCGTCTGCCGGACACGAGACCGAGTCGAGGGATGCGTCCTTGCCTCCGGCGGGCAGGCCCGGCGTCACCGCGGCAGCCCAGCTCCCCGAGCTCTCGTCGAGCAGCACGGCGTGGGCGCCCGTCCCGTCGGTGTAGAAGCCGACCGCCGCGCAGTTTCCCGGCGAGGAGCACGAGAGCGAGTAGAGCGTCGAGGAGACCGCGCCGGCGGGAAGCGTCGCGCTGACGGCGGCGCCCCAGGTCCCCGACGACTCCGTCACCAGCATCGACTGGAAATTACTGGTGAGATCCATGTACAGGCCGACGGCGGTGCAGTTGCCGGCCGAGGAGCAGGACACATGCTCGAGGCCGGCGGACGGGTCGGTCGCGGTGACGCCGGGAGCGGCCACCTTGACCGCTCGGCTCCAGGTTCCCGATGACTCCGTCAGGACCATGGCCTGACGGTGAGAGGACGTGTCCTCGTAGAAGCCGACCGCGACGCAGTTCCCCGCCGAGGGGCAGGAGACCGCACTGAGACCGACGTCCGGGGTCGTATTGCCGTCGGACGGAGGAGTCGCCTCGAGCGGGCTCCAAGCGCCCGACGACTCGCTGAGTATCAGCCCTTCCTGAGAGCCGGCGCTGTCGGTGTAGCCGCCGACCGCCACGCAGCTGCGCGCAGCCGGGCACGACACAGAGGTGAGGTAGGCGTTAGGAGTCGCGTTGGCGCCGGCAGGAAGCGTCGCCTCCGACCCGCCTCCCCATGCTCCCGACGACTCGTCGGCCAGCAGCGCCCGCAGGAAGAGGCCGGCGTCGTGGTAATCGCCGACGGCGGTACAGCTGCCCGGGGCGCCGCAGGACACTCCGAGGAGCGAGACATCCGGATTCGTCCCCGCATCCGCGGGAAGCGTCACCTCCTGGCCCGCCGCCCAGTTCGGATCGACACCGGCGGACGCGCCCGGCACTGCGACGACCATCGCGCCGGCGCAGGCAACCGTCGCGGCTGCCGCCGGCAGAGTCGATCGCAATCGCTCCCACGCGTCTCGCATCGGACAACCCCCGGGATGAACGGCGTGGCCGCGAGTATGAACCGCAGCCACCCCGTCGTCAACGGGGTCGAAGAGGGGTCGGGAGAGAACGAGACGCCTGTTGCCAGAACCCGCGAAGACGGCCACACTCTCGTCATGGGCGAATGGCCCGAGATGCGGTCGCCGCACGAGCACCTGCTCGCGTCGGTCGAGGAGATGAAGCGCGAGCTGCGCGAGCGCGCGCAGCGCGTCGCCGAGCGGGAGCGCGAGCTCGAGGAGCTGCGCGAGCGCCTGCAGCAGGAGCTCGGCCGGGCCGGGGGCAAGTCGCGGCGCGGCCCGGACCGAGCGGAGCTCGACGCGCGGGAGCGGCAGCTCGAGCAACGCGAGCGGGCGCTCGTCGAGGCTCTCGGCCAGGCGGAGCGCCGCGAGCGTGAGGCCGCCGCCGAGCTGGCGCTCGCCCAGGCCGAGCGCGAACGGCTCGACGAGCGCGAACGCGTCATCCACCAGGTCGAGCGAGAGCTCGCCGGCCTCCGCGTCGCGCTCGAGGAACGGCAGTCCCCACTCGGGGGCAACGCCCCGGAGCCGCCGCCTCCAGCGCCGGCCGAGGAGCCGGAGCCCGATGCCGAGCCGGAGCCGGCGCCGCCGACGCCGTTGCCGCAACCGCCGATCGCGCCCGACCTCGAGCCCGCGGCCCAGCAGCTCCACCACACGCGGCGGCGCTAGCGGCCTCCGCGCAAGCCGGCTTCACGCAACCGCGGCGGCCGCTGGTATCGTCGCCGGTTGCCCGTCGCCGAGGGGCGAAAGACAGCTGCAGCGGCGGGCTGCCTCGCCATGCCTGCGTATGCGAACCCCGTCGACCCGCCCGACCTCGGCCTCCTGCCGACCGGCCGCAGGCTGCTCCGGCTGTGGCGCGAGCAGTGGCGCCTGGGCGTCTTCGGTCTCTCGTGCTCGTTCCTCTACACGCTGATCTCGACGACGATCCCGTTCCTCATCCAGGAGGCGATCGACAACTCGATCGACACGAGCCACCACCAGCACCGGCAGCCTCTCTGGCCGTACCTCGCCGCGGTGGCCGGGCTCGCCGCCGTCCGCTGGGTGATCAACGTGAACAGGCGCTTCGCCACGTCTCGGATCGGCATCCGGATCGAGGCTCGGATGCGCGAGCTCCTCTACCAGGCGTACCTCCGCTACCCGCGCGCGTTCTACGACCGCCACGCCACCGGCCAGGTGCTCTCGCGCGCGACGAACGACCTCTACCCGATCCGGTATTTCATCGGCTGGGGCCTGGTCCAGGGGATCCAGAGCATCATGATGATCGTCGCGGCGACGATCGTCCTCGTCATCGTCGATGCGCGGCTCGCGCTCTACACCGCAGTCGCGATGCCGCCGATCACCGTGCTCGCCCTGCGCTTCGCGCGCCGCGTCTCGCCGATCTCGCGCCGGGTGCAGGCGCGCAAGGGCGACGTGACCGAGGCCGCGGACGAGGCGGTCGTCGGGATCGAGATGGTGCAGACCTTCGGGCGCGAGGACGACGTGCGCGAGCGCTTCGGCGACAGGGCCGAGGGCGTGCGGACGGAGATGCTCCGGCAGGCGGGCGTCGAGTCGCGCCACCTTCCCGGCCTGTACTACCTGCCGGCGCTCTCGATCGCGGCCGTCGTGTTCTTCGGCGGGAAGCAGGTGATCGACGGCCACCTCACGCTGGGCCAGTTCGTCCTCTTCGAGACGCTGCTCCTGCAACTCGTCTGGCCGCTCGAGGCGATCGGCTGGATCCTCGACCTCGCGCAGCGCGCGCTCGCCTCCGCCGGGCGCACCTTCGCCTGGCTCGAGGGAATCGAGCCGCTGCCCGAGCCGGCGCAGCCCGTGCACTTGCCGCCGGGCCCGCTCGGCGTCCGCTTCGAGAGGGTCTCGTTCGCCTATGGCGGCGAGGCCGATGTGCTCCACGACCTCGACCTCGTCGTCGAGCCCGGAGAGATCGTCGCCGTGTGCGGCCCGACCGGCTCGGGCAAGACGTCGCTGCTCAGCCTCCTGCCGCGCTTCTACGACCCGACCGGCGGGCGCGTGCTCGTCGGCGGCGTCGACACACGGGACGTGCCGATCGCGGAGCTGCGCGCGTCGGTCGCGCTCGTCACGCAGCGTCCCGTCCTCTTCTCCGTCCCGTTGCGCGAGAACCTCCTCGCCGGCCGGGAGGATGCGGACTGGGACGACGTGCTCGCCGCCTGCGAGGCGGCCGGCGTCGCGAGCTTCGCGCCGAGCCTGCCCGATGGCTACGACACGCTGATCGGCGAGCGCGGCGTCAACCTCTCGGGCGGACAGCGGCAGCGCGTCGCGCTCGCACGCGCGCTCGTGACCAACGCCCGCGTGGTCGTGCTCGACGACCCGCTCTCGGCGGTGGACACGTTCACCGAGCGGCGGCTCGTCGCGCGGCTGCGGCCGGCGCTCGCCGGTCGCACGGCGCTCGTCGCGACGCAGCGCCTGTCGACGGTCGAGATCGCCGACCGCGCCGTCGTCCTGGTCGACGGACGGATCGTGGAGTCCGGCAAGCCGCGCGACCTGCTCACGGCCGGCGGCCCGTTTGCAGATCTCTTCGGCGAGGAGGTGATCGCCGCGTGAGGAGACTGTGGAGGTACCTCGAGGGCCGGAAGCTGACGGCGACGCTGATGATCCTCGTCGGCGTCGGCAACGCGGCCGCCCAGACCGGCGGCTGGCTGCTCGTCCGGAACGCGATCGACGAGGGAATCGTCGCCCGCAACGAGCACCACCTGACGATCGTCGTCGCCATCTACCTCGGCGTCGCCGCCGGCGGCTGGGTGCTGCAAGCGACGCTGATCCGTGGCCTCGCGACGATCGGCCAGGCGATCGTCATCGGCCTCCGGCGCGACCTGTTCGACCATCTCACCGGCCTCTCGCTCCGCTACTTCTCGCAGCAGAAGGCGGGTTGGATCATCGCGCGCCTGACGAGCGACGTCGACGCCGTCTCCGACACGCTCTCGCAGGGGATGCCGACGCTCGTCTCGAGCGTCATTCTCCTGCCCGCGGCGGTGGCCGCGCTGCTGATCGCCGACTGGCGACTCGGGCTCGTCTCCTTCGCCGTGCTGCCGCCTGCGCTCGTCCTCTCGCGCTGGTTCCAGCGCGTCTCGCACACCGCGAACGTCGAGCAGCGGAACCGGATCGCGGCGGTGACGGCGCAGATCGCCGAGTCCGTCGCCGGCATGGCGGTCGTCCAGGCCTTCAACCGCGAGCTGCGCTTCCAGGCGGAGTTCGACGAGCTCAACGAGGCGAACCGAGCCCAGTCGACGTACGTGCAGCGGATCTTCTCCGTCTTCTTCCCGTCGATCGAGTTCCTCGGCGTGCTCGCGATGGGCGCCGTCCTCTACGTCGGCGCGCACCTCTACGCGAGCGACGCGCTCACGATCGGCACGCTGATCACGGCGATCTACCTCCTGCAGCTCGTGTTCCAGCCGCTGCAGGACCTCTCGGACGTGTACGGCCAGCTGCAGTCGGCCGCAGCCGCGATGGTGAAGATCGCGAGCATCCTCGACGAGGAGCCCGAGGTCCGCGACCGGCCCGGCGCGAAGCCGTTGTCCCGTCTCGATGGCGATCTCGAGATCGACGACGTCGTCTTCGCGTACGGCAGGGAGCCGGTGCTGCACGGAGTCTCGTTCCGCGTCCCGCCGGGCGGCTGCTTCGCGCTCGTCGGCGAGTCGGGCCACGGCAAGTCGACGCTCGCACGGCTGATCGGCCGCCACTACGACCCCGACGAAGGCGCGATCCGAGTCGACGGCCACGACCTGCGCGACGTCGAGGTCCGCTCGTACCGCCGCCAGCTCGGCGTCGTGCTCCAGGATCCGTTCCTCTTCAGCGGCACGATCGCCTCGAACATCCGCTTCGCGAAGCCCGACGCGACCGACGAGGAGGTTGCGGCGACCGCCGCCGCCGTCGGCGTCGACCGCGTCGCGGCGCGGCTCTCCGGCGGCCTCGAGCATGCCGTGCGCGAGGGCGGCGCGGGCCTGTCGGCGGGCGAGCGGCAGCTCATCTCGATCGCCCGCGCGCTGCTCGCCGACCCGCGGATCCTCGTCCTCGACGAAGCGACGTCGAACATCGACCGCCCGACGGAAGTGCTGATCGAGCGCGCCCTCGACCGGCTGCTCAAGGGCCGGACGTCGATCATCATCGCGCACCGGCTCTCGACCGTCCGCCGCGCCGACGAGATCCTCGTCGTCGAGAACGGCCGGATCGTCCAGCGCGGCAGCGAGCGCGAGCTGCTCGCCCAGGACGGGCCCTTCCGCCGGCTCGCTCACACGCTCGACGGCGGCGAGCCCGAGCTCCTCGCGGCGGGCTAGGCCTCGGCCAAGAGCTCGAGGCTCGGCTCGTCGCGCAGCTGCTCGAAGACGGGCAGCGCGACCTCGACGACGTTTGGGTCGAACTGGCTGCCCGCGCCCTCGGCGAGCCGGCGCACGGCTTCGCGGTGGCTGAGCCGCTTGCGGTACGGCCGGTCGGTCGTCATCGCGTGGTAGGCGTCGCAGACGAAGATGATCCGCGACTCGAGCGGGATCTGCTCGCCGGCGAGCTCGTCCGGATAGCCCCGTCCGTCCCACCGCTCGTGGCAGTGGCGCACGATCGGCCGCACGGCCTGCAACCGGTCGATCGGGGCGATGATCCGCTCGCCGAGCTCGGGGTGCGTCTGCACGATCGATCGCTCCTGCGCCGTGAGGCGGCCGGGCTTCGAGAGGACGTCGCTCGGGATGCCGATCTTGCCGATGTCGTGCAGGAGGGCGCCGAGCTCGAGGCGCTTCAGCGTGCGCTCGTCCAGCCCGAGCTCGCGGCCGACTCGAAGCGAGAGGTCGCTGATCCAGCGGGCGTGCGTCGACGTGTACTCGTCGTTCGCCTCGAGCGCGTTCGCGAGCGCCTCCACGGTGGAGACGAACGTCCGCTCCAGCCGCTCGTAGCTCGAGGCGTTCGCGATCGCGAGGCGCACCTGGTGCGCGAGCCCGCCGAACAGTCGCAGCTCCCGCTCGCCGAACTCCTCGCCCGGAACGAGCGCGACGATGCAGCCGAGACGGCCGTTGACCTCGAACGGCGCGACGGCGTACCGGCCGCCCGGAACCGGCGCTTCCTCGACGAGATGCGCGTACTCGGCGGGGTCGACGACGTACGGCTCGCCCGCGTGTGCGAACTCCGGAGCGAAGGTCTTCTCCTCGAGCGCTGCCGCCCACTCCGCCGTGTGCCCGCACTGGGCGCGGAGGTGGAGCCTGCCGTCGTGCTCGAACCAGAACGACGTCTGCGGGGTGGCGAGGATCTCCGCGGTGAGGGTCGTCACGCGCTCGAAGATGTCGTCGAGCTCGACGAGCGTCGCGAGCTCGCGGCCGAACTCGAGCAGCGCGGTCGCGCTCTCCGCCTCGCGCCGAGCCGATTCGTAGAGCCGGGCGTTCTCGACCGCGACGGCTGCGTGGCCGGCGAGGATCTCGAGCAGGCGGACGTCGTCCTCGTCGAACTGGTTCAGCCCGAGCTTCGAGACGACGATGACGCCGACGACACGCGATCCGTAGCGGAGCGGCACCGCGAGCAGCGACTCCTCGATCGGCTCGGTGCCGGGGATCTGGCGGCCGAACTCGCAGTTGGCCGCGTCGCCGACGAGGATCGACTCGCCGATCTCGGCGCAACGGCCCGTGACGCCGTAGCCGACGGGCCGGCGCAGCTGGTCGAGCGAGAGCATCGAGGTGCTCGTCGAGAGCTCGCCGCGCCACGCGACGGGGATCAGCTCGTCGTTGTCGACCACGAGGACGCGGCAGTTGTGGTAGTCGATCAGCGACCGGAGCTCGGCGATGATCTCGTCCCCGATCATGCGCACGTCGTTGAGCCGGTTGAGCTTTCCGGTCAGGCTCTGCAGCAGCTTCATGTGCGCGAGCGAGCGCACGTAGACGGGCGACTCCGGCCGCTGTGCCTCCTGCTCGGCGTAGAGCACGATCTGGTTCTTGCCCTGCGCCTTGGCAGTCATCATCGCCGCCTCCGCACAGGCTGCGAGCTCGCGAGGGTTCATGGCGTGCTCGGGCCCGAACGCGAGCCCGGCCGAGACCCTGAGGCGACCGACGGCCGGGAACTCGTCCTCCGCGAGCCGGTCCTGGATGCGCTTCGCGACCGCGACGGCGTCCTCGCCCGCGCAGCCCGCCATCACGATGGCGAACTCCTCGCCACCGAGCCGGCAGATGACGTCCTCGGGCCGCACGCACGAGCGGAGCGACTCCGCGAGCATGCGCAGCACCTCGTCGCCGACGGCATGCCCGTGGATGTCGTTGACGCGCTTGAAGTCGTCGATGTCGAGCATCAGCACCGAGATCGGCACGTGGTCCCGGCTCGCCTGGTGAAGCGCGAGCAGGAGCTGCTCGTGGAAGACGCTGTGGTTGAAGAGGCCGGTGAGCGAGTCGGTGCGCGCCTGATGCTCGAGCCGTGCGCGGATCTCGGCGTTGTCGAGCGCGAGCGCGGCTGCGTCGCCGAAGCGCTTCGCGACCTCGAACTCCATGTCGCTGAAGCCGGCGTCCTCGCCTTCGCGGTAGATGTTGAGGACGCCCTTGATCCGGGCGCGGGCGATCAGCGGCACGGAGATGAGCGCTTCCGGCTCGGTCGGCGTGCCGGGGACGGTGCGGACGCGGGGGTCGAGGTGCGCCTGGTTCGCGAGCACCGCCTCGCGGTTCGTGGCCGCCCAGCCGGTGATGCCCTGCGAGAAGCTCACCGTCGTGCTCATGATCTCTTTTTCGTACTGATCTCTCGAGAGCACGGGCGTGAGCGTCTCGTCCGCCTCGTCGGCCTGGTAGATCGTGAGCGATTCGTGCGGGATCAGAGCGCCGACCGTGTCGGCGATGCGCACGAGGAGGGCGTCGAGGCTCTGCTCCGCGAGCACGGCGTGGAACACGTCCGCGAGTCGCCGGTAGGACTCGACGAGGGTCGAGTCGCCGAGCGGATCCCTCCCGTCGAGCAGACGGAGATGGGAGGAACGGACTATCACCGGAGCCTCGAGCGAGCGCTATGCCAGGACAAGAGGTTGCGTCCCCCTTGGATCGCAGCGACGGACAGAGCATCGGTAGAGGGTGGAGGCGACGTATCCCTCTGCCGGGTGAATCGATCGAGGGACGCGTCAGGCGGGCCGCAGGCGGGAAATGCGCCTGCCGTGGCCGCGTCCGCCGCCGTATACGGGCACGAGCTCCGTTCTTCCAGCGAGCGGACGCGAAGCGTCCGCGCGCTCGCTCAGTCCTCAGTCGCCCCAGTCGAAGTCGCGCGCCTCGCCGGAGCCCCAGAAGCCCGAGTCCTCCTGCGGCGCCGCGACGGTCTCGGCGGTCGGGGCCTCGGCCTGGTCGGCGCCGGGCCAGACGGCTGCGTTCTCGAGGCTCGCGTCGCTGAAGTCCGGTTCGACGCCGTCCATGGTCTCCTCGATCCGCGCCTGCTCTTCGCTCTTGAACAGGGGGTGGTTGTCGAACGGATCCTCGATCAGGTAGCGGTCGATCGGCATCGTGTCGTCGAGCCGCGAGTTCTTCTCCTTGAGATCCAGGTGCTCACGGATCACCTGAGCGAACAGGGACGGTGTCTCAACCGGCATAGGCTTTCCTTCCTCCCATTGGACTTGCTCCTCGTCCTCGGGCGGGATGATAGCCGGGTCCGCGGCCATTTTTCCTGCCGAGAGGGTGAAAACGCGCCCCGACAGGCCTGAACGGCGCGCCGTGTGGAAGGATGGGCGCATGGCGTCACGCCTCAAGAACCTCCGCCCCGGCCCGTGGGCGATCGCGATCGCCGCCTGGGACGTCTGGCGCCGCCTGCCCCCGAAGCAGCGGAAGCAGGCGCTCGCGCTCGCGCGCAAGCACGGGCCGAAGCTCGCCGCGAAGGCCTACAAGGCGACGCGCAAGAGGTAGCTAGACGCCGAGCGCGGCTCTGACGATGCGATCCTGCTCGCGGAGGTGGGCGGTCGGGTAGCCCTCGCTCGGGCTCGCGCGCCAGGGGCGGCCGACGTAGCGGAGCGGCACGCCCTCCGGCTTCGACTCCTCGAGCCGGTGCCTGATCGCGCGCCAGGCGCCCATGTTCTGCGGCTCCTCCTGCGCCCAGACGACCTCGCGCAGGTTCGGGTACCCGGCGAGGAGCGCCTTGGCCCGCTCGACCGGGAAGGGATAGAGCTGCTCGATCCGGGCGACGGCCACCGACGGCGCGTGCTGCCGCTCCTCGTGCCCGACGATGTCGTAGTAGACCTTGCCCTGGCAGAGGACGAGGCGCTCGATTCGCTCGCGATCGGCGGCCCCGTCGTCGAGCACGGGCTCGAACTCGCCGCGCGCGAGGTCGTCGAGGGTCGAGCCCGCCTGCTTGAGGCGGAGCAGCCCCTTCGGGGTCATCACGACGAGCGGCCGCGCCGTCGCGTCGAGCGCCTGCCGGCGGAGGAGGTGGAAGTACTGCCCCGAGGTCGTGCAGTTCGCGATGCGGAGGTTCTCCTGCGCGGCGAGCTGGAGGAAGCGCTCGAGCCGCGCGCTCGAGTGCTCAGGGCCGTTCCCCTCGTAGCCGTGCGGCAGCAGCAGCGTCAGCCGCGAGGTCTCCCGCCACTTCGAGAGCCCCGCCGAGATGAACTGGTCGATCACGATCTGGGCGCCGTTGACGAAGTCGCCGAACTGCGCCTCCCAGAGCACGAGCGCCTCGGGCGCCGCCGCCGAGTACCCGTACTCGAAGCCCACGCAGGCGTACTCCGAGAGCGGCGAGTTGTAGATCTCGAACGCCGCCGACGCGTCGTCGAGATGCTGGAGCGGCGTATACGTCCCGCCCGTCCTCACGTCGTGGAGGACGGCATGCCGGTGGGAGAACGTCCCGCGCTCGGTGTCCTGGCCGGTGAGGCGGATCGGGATCCCCTCGACGAGGAGCGACGCGAACGCGAGCGACTCCGCCTGTCCCCAGTCGATCCCGCCTTCCTCGAGCGTCTCGCGCCGGCGCTCGAGCTGCCGCAGGAGCTTCGGGTGCGGCTCGAACCCGGCGGGGAAGCGGAGCAGCTGCTCGTTGAGCGAGCGCAGCCGCTCGGCGGCGATCGCCGTGACGACCTGCTCGCCGGTCGCAGCCGGCAGCCGCGTGTCGTCGACCGGAGGCGCCTCGGAGAGGCCGAAGGTCTCCTTCAGGGCGTCATGCGCCGTGCGGAGCTGCCTCGTCACCTCTCCCTCGAGCTCGTCCGCCTGCTGCTGCGTGAGGTCGCCGTCGGCGACGAGGCGGGCCGCGAACTGCGCGCGGACCGTGGCATGCTCGGCGATCGCGGCCGCATAGAGCGGCTGCGTGTAGGCGGCCTCGTCCTGCTCGTTGTGGCCGTGCCGCCGGTAGCCGACGAGGTCGACGACGACGTCGTGGCCGAAGCGGCGCCGGTAGGCGAGCGCGAGGCGGATCGCAGCCAGCGCAGCCTCCGGATCGTCGGCGTTGACGTGGACGATCGGGACGTCGAAGCCCTTCGCGAGATCGCTCGAGTAGCGCGTCGACCGGCCCGACTCGGGATCGGTCGTGAAGCCGACCTGGTTGTTCGAGATGAGATGGAGCGTCCCGCCGGTCGAGTAGCCGGCGAGCGCCTCGAGGTTGAGCGTCTCGGCGACGCTGCCCTGGCCGGCGAACGACGCGTCGCCGTGGATGAGGATCGGGAGCGCGACGCTCGGGTCGTGGTAGCCCTCGCGCGACGAGCGGTCGGTCTGCTCGGCGCGGGCGCGGCCCTCGACGACCGGGTCGACCGCCTCGAGGTGGCTCGGATTCGACACGAGCGTGATCGTGATATCCCCCGCCTGCGTCGAGCGGGTGCCCTGCGCCCCGAGGTGGTACTTCACGTCGCCGGTGCCGCCTTCCTCGGTCGAGACGACGGCCTCGATCGTCCGCTCGCCCTCGAACTCGCGTAGGATCGTCTCGTAGGGACGCCCGACGACGTGGGCGAGCACGTTGAGCCGGCCGCGGTGCGCCATGCCGATGACGACCTCGTGCGCGCCGTCCTCCGCTGCGAGCTCGATCGCCTCGTCGAGCATCGGGATCATCACGTCGAGCCCCTCGACGGAGAACTGCTTCTGGCCGAGGAACGCCCGGCGGAGGTACTGCTCCATCCCCTCCACCTGGCTCAGGCGGCCGAGCAGCCGCACCCGCTCGTCGCGCGACAGCGGACGCCGGTAGCGGCCCGACTCGATCGCCTGCCGTAGCCAGACGCGCTCCTCGTGGTCGGAGATGTGCTCGATCTCGTACGCGATCGTTCCCGTGTACGTCTCGCGGAGACGGGGCAGGGCGTCGGCGAGCGTCTCGCCCTCGACGAAGAGGCGAAGGACGCCCGCCGGGACGCGGGCCTGCAGCTCGGGCGTGAGCTTCGGCGTCAGCCGCTCGGGCTCGAGCGCCGGGTCGCCGTGCGGCTCGGAGCCGAGCGGGTCGAGGCGTGCCGCGAGGTGGCCGTGCATCCGGAACGCCTTCACGAGCGACGTCGCGGCGGCGACTGCCCCGAGGATCTCCCGATCGGCCGGCGGTGCGGGCGGTGCGGGCGCGGCCGGCGCGAGCGCCGGCTCGATGGGCGGCGGCTCGGTGACCGCGGCAGGAGCGACCCGGCTCCCGTTCCCGTCCTCGCGCACGAGGTCGAGCAGCCGCGCGAGCCCGGGCTGACGGCGCAGGAGGGCTTCCGGCTCGCTTTCGAACAGCTCGCGCCACGCCTCCGGAACGGAGGCCGGATTGTCGAGGTATTGCTCGAGCAGGAGCGCGGCGTAGCCGCTGTTCATCCCGTCGACGTCGTGCGCGCTCATGTCGCGCTTGTTGTAGCAACCATGAGGCACGGCCCCGCTGACCGGCGCTTTTTCGCGCCTACCTTCAGGAGGGCCTAGCTAGTACAGCGGGTGGCTGGTGATGACGGCGATCGTCATCCCGAGGAAGAAGCAAACGGCGCAGATCATGATCGCCGCGAGCTGGAGCCGCCGCCGCGGCCCGGCCATCCCTCCAGCGATGAGCGAGATCAGGATCGCAGGCAGGATCAGCCGCAGCGGATGCCAGGCCAGCCCGACGACGCTCGCGAAGATGGCGAGCGCGGCGAGGTAGCCGGAAACCGTCTCGGACGAGCGACGGTGCGCCGGCTCGTCGAAGATCGGCGTCTCAGAGCTCACCGGCGAGCGATCCTATCGGCCCGGGCGACCGCGACACGCGCACTCCGCGCGTACGCGCGCGCGGGAGAGCCGTGCGGCCGCACGGGGCGCGGGCGCCTGCGCCGCCGGTGGGCCGACCCTCCCTCGGGCGGCTCCGGCGCCACGCGCACGCCGACCCCGTCCGATCCGCCGCGGCGCGGCGTCGCCTTGATCGCGACCCAGACGACGCTGCACAGGTAGGCGATCGGAATCTTCAGGATCACCATGAGAAAGACGATCTCCCAGACCGTGTCCGGCGCCACCAGTCCGCAGTCTACCCCTCGGTGCGGGGAAAGCCCAGGCGCGTCAGAGACGCGCGAGCCCCGGCAAGACGCAAGGTAGGGCACCGACCGGATACGCCCCCGATCGTCCGGTAGGCGGTGCAGCGTGGCGTCGCGAACAAGTCGCGGACGATCCGGATCTCCGTCCACATCGTCGAGCGCGAGCGGAAGATCGCGCGCGCCGAGTGGGAGCTGACGCTGAAGCTGGGGCGGGCGCCGAGCGACGAGGAGGTGCGAAGGCGGCGAAGCTGTCCCTCGAGCACGTGCGCGGGACGCGTACGGCGGCGCGG
>Ga0335081_10008978_pt1 | contig 16052 bp, 10 predicted proteins | sample Lox_Sample_35_FD_206713 | JGI IMG/M metagenome (GOLD analysis project Ga0335081, IMG submission 206713) | Soil microbial communities from Loxahatchee National Wildlife Refuge, Florida, United States - Lox_Sample_3.5 | ecosystem: Environmental > Terrestrial > Soil > Wetlands | place: USA... | reverse complement strand
CCTCCTAAAGGCTTTTCAGTCGTCCCTACGGGACGTTTTGTAAGACTGACCCAGCAATCGTCCCTGCGGGACGTTTTGGTGAGCGACGACCAGGGCTAAAGCCCGTTCTAATCCAGGCGGCTTACGCGGCCTGGAAATGCCTCTCGGCGATCGAGACCTTCATTCGAAGCCCGCAGCGCCTAAAGGCGCATCGGTGATGCATCTCTACGGCATCGCTAAAGCGATGCCCTGATACGAAGCGCGACCAGCGGGCTAAAGCCCGCCGGAAAAGTAGTTCGTTACGGCACGGCTGAAAGCTGTGCCCTCCCAATCACAATTAACGGCTTGGATCGCGCGCGGCTGCATCGCTTCAAACCAAGAACTGGCTGTCTGGTTAGAATCTGTCCTTAACAAACTGCAGATTCTTCGCTCGCCGCGCAAGCGCGGTTACGGCCGGCTCGGAATGACAAAAGCATAACGACTACTGGCACGGCTGAAGCCGTGCCCTCCCAACTGCTACGACATCTCTGAAGCCACGCCCTCTTGGAACCCGCGTCTCGCATAGGTTCGCGGTGAGAGCTCCCTTTGAGGCCGGTGCCGAGCGCTGGCAAACATGAGATCCTTCGACTGCGCAGACCGGGTCACGAGTGACTCGTTCTGCTTCGCTCAGGATGACATCTCTTCTTAGACGGTCTAGAAATCTCATTTGCATCCTGACGGTCGACTGTGTCCGTTCCAGCACTCACTGTATTGAAAATCTAACGGTCAATAGTCTCTGTTCCTCGTGCTTACTATTTTCAAGCTCGGCCGGATAAGAGTTCCCGGTCCACACATGCACTACTCGAGAAACCTGGCGGACGACGGCGCCCGTCGCTACGTGATTTTTGCAACTTCAACATCATTGATGTGCGCCGGCTGCGGCGATTTCAGCCGGCCATAAACGAAAAAGAAGAACGCCGCGAGCACGAGAAAGAACAGAGTGAATCCCCACATCTTCATTTCATACTTCCATATCGAGGTGATTTGCTTCGCGGGGAAGAAGGCCAGCGCAATTCCCAGGGCTGTGGTCACCAGGCCGGAAAGTCCGGCGAAGATCAAAGTGCCGCGCCCATAATGGCCGGCGGAAAGATCGCCGGTGAGCGCGAATTTCAGCAACGCGGCGAAGACGTACAAGAACGGCACCAGTTGCAGGACCACGGCCAGGGATAACATGGTCTGAAAGGCCTCCTGAACGCCGCCGGAAGCATAGAAATTGATGACGATCAATACGAGCGAGACGACCGCCTGGACGATGAGGGCGGCGTGGGGCGTCGCATATTTTGGATGGACCTTGCCCAGCCACGAAGGCATGTAGGAATCGAGGCCGGCGACAAAGGGAATGCGCGCCGAGCCACCCATCCAGGCGGAGCCGATGCCGGCGATGGAGAGGCTCAGCATGACCGCAAAGGGAGTGATAATCCAGGCGACGCCGACCTTGGCGGCCATGTGGCTCACGGCCTGCACGATGCCCTGGAGCACACTGATGTCGTTCTTGCCGATGGCGATGAGTAGCGTGAGCGTCGCGCCGATATAAAGTGCGCCGGAAAATACGCCGCCCCAGGCGACGGCGCCGGGCAGGGTTTTCTGCGGGTCCTGGATCTCGTCGCCCATCACAGAGGCGAGTTCGAGGCCGACCAGACCGAAGCAGATCACGCCGAAGGAATTCAGAACAAATCTCGGATCGGGCGGGATGCGAAAATCCGCCGCCGTCACGGTGGTGCCGAACCGCGACCAGACTACGACTCCAAGGCCGATCAGAACGGCCGCGGCGACAAAGGTCCCGATCGCACCGAGGTTGTTGAGCCACTTCCCTACCCCGAGCCCAACGATGTTGAGCAACGTGAGGAAGGCGATCAGGGCAACCGACGTGATCATGGCGAAGCTCTTGCTGTCGGCCAGTCCGGCGTGACCTGGGCCGAGAGCGAACACGGAGACGCCGACGAAGTAGAGCATGACCGTCGGCACGTAGAGCATGTTGTTGGTCCAGTAGCACCATCCGGAGAGGAAGCCGTGGAAGTCGCCGAAGACTTCTTTGGCCCAGAGATAGACGCCGCCCTCGCCCGGATAGCGATGCGCGAGTTCGATGACGGCGATGCCCTGCGGCCAGAAGAAGAGGAGGAGCGAAATCAGCCAGAGCCAGACGGTGACGCCGCCGTTGGCGGCGATCGAGGGGACGACGTTGAGATTGAATACCGCGACGACGAAGAGGAGGACGAGGTCAAAGCGTCCGAGGACGCGTTTGAGGTGGGGTTGATCGGGTTGAGTGGGGTCAGACGTGGGGTGCTCCGGGTTTCAAGGTTTCAGAGTTTCAAGGTTTCAAAGTTTCGTGTCCTACGGTTATCGGGGCACCGAGTTGCCTCGCAGCTTCCAAGAAATCAGAATGCAGATTCCTCGCTCGCCCTCGCCGCGCCAAGCGCGGTTACGCGCGGCTCGGAATGACAAAACGCAAACGTTCAGCGGCACGGCTAAAGCCGTGTCGCCCGAACAATTGACGGACGTGTTCGGGATGCCCAGAGGCATGCCACATACAAAACATCTTCACGACTGTATCCCACCCTTTTCGCAAAGTGCGCGAAATAGGGTGGCGCACACGGCAAAACAAAGGATCCTTCGACTGCGCGGACCGAGTCACAAGTGACTCGGTCTGCTCCGCTCAGGATGACAATTCAATACTAGTGCAGGGCGACGGCCGGCGCTTCGCGCTCCTGCTGAGCTTTGGCTAACGCAGGCGCGACGTCCTCGAACGCGGACAAGTGTTTGTCGATGTCGGCCTCGGTGTGCTGGACAGAAATCGTCCACTGCTCATCCCACCAGTAAGGCTGCGGCATCACGCCGCGGTTCACCATGGCGAACCAGTAATGGCGCCAAAGATCGACGTCAATTTTCTCCCAGTCGCGATAGCTGCGAATCTCCTGCGGATAGAGCATGAGCGCGCCGTTGACTCCTGCGCTGGCGATATAAGCCTGGAGCCCAGCCTTGGCGACGATCCTGCGGTAGCCGTCGGTGAGCTTCTTGCTGAGCTTGTCGACGTGAACGTAGTTCTCGCGCGTAAGAACTTCGCGGAAAGTGGCGAGGCCGGCAGCCATCGAGACGGGATTCGTGTTGTAAGTGCCGCCGTGAAAAACCTTGTGCTGGCTGATGAGATCCATGACCGACCGGTGGGCGCCGAAAGCGGCGAGCGGCAGGCCGCCGCCGATCGACTTGGCCAGACAGACCATGTCGGGCGTGACACCGAAATATTCGGATGCGCCGCCCCAGCCAAGTTTAGCGCCGGTTTTCACTTCGTCGAAGATGAGGAGCGCGCCATTCCTGGTGCAGATCTCGCGCAGGCCTTTGAGGAAGCCGGGCTGGGGAATGCAGAGGCCGACGTTCATCATGATGGGCTCGAGGATGATGGCGGCGATTTGCCCGGGATTTTCGGCGAAACGACGCTCCACGCTGGCGAGATCATTGAAGGTCGCAATGGGAACGTTGGCGATGCTGGCTTTGGGTACGCCGAGCCCGCCGGGAACCGAGGTGGGGGCATTCTCGTCGCCGTAGTCGGGCGCGTGGGGCTTGACGCTGACGAGAGCAGTGTCATGCAGGCCGTGGTAGCCGCCTTCAAATTTCAGGACCTTGTCGCGACCGGTGGCGGCGCGGGCCAGCCGGCAGGCATGCATGGTGGCTTCGGTGCCGCTGTTGCCGAAGCGGACCATTTCGACCGGAAAGCGGTTGCAGATTTCTTCGGCGAGCTCCCATTCCATATCGTGGGGCATGCCGAACATGGTGCCGGTGGTGAGCCGGGCGGCAACGGCCTTCATCACGGCGGGGTGGCAGTGTCCGGCCATGAGCGCGCCGAAACATAGATTGTGGTCGATGTATTCGTTGCCATCGAGGTCGCGAAACTTGCTGCCCTGCGCGTCTTTCACGAAGATGGGATAGGGATCATAGGCGCGATAGTTGCTGGCTACACCGAGAGGAATGCGTTTGAGGTTTTTCTTGTGCGCTTCGGCGGATTTTGGGGTGCGGCGCTCGAAGGTTGCGAGCTCCTTCTGCAGATCGGGGTACATCGTGGTCTCCAATAAGACTCAGGCCGGAAGGGCCATTAGATTGTGCCGGGGCGGCCGAAGCCGCCCGGGCTTTTTTGCGGCTAGAAATAGAATTTTAAAGCAAACTGGACCAGGCGTGGGTCACGGGCTTGCAGCACCTGCCCAAACGTGGAGTTGGAAAAGTTACCATCGGGATTCACAAATTCAGTCTTATTAAACAGATTGAAGATGTCAGCACGGAACTGGAAGTACTTTTGTTCGCTAATCGCGACGCGCTTGGAAAACGTGATGTCCCACTGGTTCTCGCCGGGCCCGCAGCAAACGGAGCGCGGAGTCGTCGAGAATGTCCCCAAGGCAGGATCGGCGAATTGCCCCGCGTTCAGGTAGTAATGGCCCTGCACACCATTGATCGTCTGCACCGATTTCGGATTGAGGATCTGCAAATTGCCATTGAGTTGGGGCGCGGTAGTCCCGAAGAAGAATAGGCTACCGATTAGCTCGTTATCATTTTGCGTTTGCAGCCGGATGGGAAATCCGCTCTGAAACTGTGTGATGCCTGAAACTTGCCAGTCGTCCAGAAGCTTGCCCGCAAAGCCATTGTATTTGCGAACGGGAATATCCCAGACGTAGTTGATGACGAACCGGTGTTCCGAGTTAAACAAGGAGAGCGACCGGCTGGCTTTGAAGTTAAAGGGGTTCAGGGTTTCTTCGAAACTGGATGCCCAGTCAAGCGATTTGCTCCAAGTGTAAGCGGCCTGGAACTGCACGCCGTGCGAGAAGCGCTTCTCAAGCATCGTCTGCAACGAGTTGTACGCCGAGGCGGCGATCGTGTCTTCGGCGAAGATATTCGTGAAGATGTCGTTGCCGTTGGTCGGGCAATTCGTGCCGGCATTCGGACCATAAGCAACGCAGTTCGGGGCCCCGTAGGGACGAGTGCTGACCAGGTTGATTGGGGTACCTCCGGTCCCACCCGTAATGACCTGCCCGTTGGGCAGGTGGAAGGGAGCACCCTGAGGCAGAGTGAACTGGAACGTATTGTCTTCCAAAGTGGGGCCGCAGCTTCCGTCTCCCATGTAAGTATTGATATCGAGACAAGTCTGCGGGTTCCCGTAATTGATGTCGTGCGAGGCCAGCAAACGGTGGCCCTGCGAACCTACGTAGTTGATCTGCCAGAGCAAATCTTTGGCGAGCTCGCGTTGGATGCTGAAGTTATACTGCGCCGTGTACTGTGTGCGCAGGTGAGGCTGGAAGTCGCCGTATAAGAGGATGGGGGAGTAATTTGACCATCCGGGATCCTGCCCTTTGGGCGGAGTGAGGATGCCGTTGAAGCCGTTGGGCGCGATGCTGCCATCCTGACCCACGAAAGGCGTATTGAAGAGAGTGTTATAGAAGCTCGGACTGCTGCCGAAGGGCGGCTCGGCGCCGAATTGCTCAAGCACCAACTGTTCCATTGGGTTGTAGAAGAGACCCCAGCCGGTACGGATGCTCGTCTTGCCGTTGTTTCCGAAGATTTTCCCCAAGGCACCACTCGTGAAGTTGGGACTGTAAGAAAGTCCGATGCGAGGGGCAAACGCTTTGTAATAAGTCGAGGTCATGCCGGCCGGAACTCCGTGGTCGCCAGGAACCACGAGTCCGGTTGGGCAATAAGCGAGAGGTGTGTTGGTGCATGGGTAGACACTGCTGTTCTCGCCGGGACGAAACGTCTGCACGTGGCCGAGAGCGTCGGTAAGCGGGGTATCCAGTTCCCAGCGAAAACCGTAATTCAAGGTGAGGTTAGGCTTGATCTTCCAGCTGTCCTGTGCAAACAGATATAAGCCGGTGTTGCGCACGTTTTCGCGTTGTCCTGATCCTTGCGAATAGACGTCAGACAGGCCGAGGAAATAGCCGGGATAATTGTCGGAGTAAGCAATGGCGTTGTTGCCACTGCTGTCGAAGGTGAAGTTTCCGCTGACGTTGTAATAAAGAGTCTGGTCGAAGCGGGAGCGCCGGACGTCGGCACCGAACTTGGCGGTGTGATTCCCCTTTACCCAGCTCAGATTGTCGGAGAACTGGAAGGAGTTTCCAACCTGCGGCAGCTCGCCTTCCCAACCATTTCCGATGTTGAAACCTCCAGACACGTCCACGAAAGGCAAGCCGGTGCGATTAGAGGGCAGACCTGTTGTGATCCCGGCTTTGCCTGGGGCGATGCCGGCGGAGGTAATCGCTGCGTTTACGGCTGACGAGTCCGAGGTCCCGTTAAAGCAGAATGCAGACGCCGCTCCCGTACAGAAACTCGTTACTGCACCGGTATTCTGCGGGTGCTGGAAGGTGAGCTGTCCTTCGCGCAAGTAGGTGACGCGGAATTCGTTGACCACAGAATTGCTGAGCGTCCAGGTGTGACTTGGATTCCATTGCTGAAATCGCTGTTTCACGATCGTGCCGTAGCCGGGAACGTTCGCACCTGAGGCCTGAAAGCCATAAAAAGGAGCATTGTCAGTTTCGTCGGTGAAGTAATAGTAGACGCTGAAATTCTGGCGACCGTTGATCCGGTGATCAACCCGAACTGTGAACTGATCCTGATTGTCTGACTCCGTGGGTACGCCCTGGAAGAGGCTGCCCGGCAAGTTTGCGGCCGGCAGGTATTGCAGCAGGTTCTTGGCTACCGGATCCATGCACTGCGAGGGAATGAAGCCATTGGGAAAGACGTCGGACCAGTTGGCCCCGGCAGCTGGGGCAGTACCACCGTGACTGGCGATGGCTTGCGTGCACGTAGTCGTGCCGTCGGTACGGCCGTTCAAAGTATCGGCAACGAACTGATCGTTGATCGTGCCTCCGAACGGTGCATTTGCGCTGAAATCGCCGCCAACTTCCGCGGGCGTGGGCAGCTGCACCAGCGGGCTGGCATCACCTTTCCGAACGCGGCGCCCCTCGTACGAACCGAAGAAGAAAGTGCGGTCCTTTTTGATTGGCCCACCTAAAGTTCCTCCGAACTGATTCTGATTGAACTGCGGCTTGACCGTGTTCAGGTAGCCTTGCGCGTTCAGAACCTTGTTGCGGAAGTACTCATAGACATCGCCATGAAGGGAGTTCGTGCCGGACTTGGTGACGACGTTGACCACCGCTCCCGAGTTGCGGCCGTACTCGGCGTCGAATGTGTTGGTGATCACGCGAAATTCGTCGATCGCATCAGGAGTGGGCTGTACCGCCGCAGCATTCACGAATTGGTCGTTGGCATCACCGCCGTTGACGCTGAAATTATTAGCGCGGCCACGGCCGCCGTTGACAGAAACAGATCCCGCCTTATCGCTGCCGTAGAAAGTGCCTCCACTGCTTCCCAGCTGCGATTGCACGCCCGGTTGTAGTTGGAGGAATTGGTAGGTGTCGCGCTCGTTGAGCGGCAGTTCGTTGACCGAGCGGTTGTTGACGATAGCTCCAAGCTGGGTGCTGGTGGTGTCAACGAGGGGCGCCTCGGAGGTGACTTCCACCACTTCTTGTGCGCCTCCCAGCTGCATCGTCATGTTCAGCGTGGCGACTTGATTGATCTCGATGGTGACGCCTTTGCGCAGATTCTTCTTGAAGCCCGAAAGCTCGAACTGCAGATCGTAGGTCCCCGGCGTTACCTCCACAAACGAATAGTCGCCACTGTCGTTCGTAGTCACTTCCCGGCTTGCACCAGTCGCTTCATTGATCATGACGACCTTCACGCCGGAGAGGACTGCACCAGTGGGGTCCGACACACGGCCAAGAATACGACCCCCAGTGCTCTGAGCGAGCACGAGCGTGGAACTCGCGAGACAAAACAAGGCGACTAGGCAACGAGTCGCGCAGCGAACTGTCGACGACGGCATGGGACCTCCAGGTCGAGGGGGAAAGTTTTTGTTTGTCGAAAGCGTATCGGCTTGCACCCAAAGCAAACCTTGCTATAATCGCGCAAGGTTAGAGAAGCCGTAAGCCGCTGTCAAGCGGAAAAAACGGCTTGCCCAAATCGGCTTCACTACGCGGCCTTACCACGACCCATGAAATCCGGCGGCGGCAAACCTTACTTAAAAATCGGGGATGTAGCGCGACTCGTGGGAGTGTCACCCTCGGTCATACGTTCGTGGGAGAGCCTGGGCCTGACGCGGCCGCTGCGAACGCAAAGCAGGTACCGCTTGTACAGCGCCGAGGATGTGAAGCTGCTGAAGCGGGCGCGGTTCCTGCGCCGAGTTCGCGGCCTGAATGCGCCCGCGATCATGCAACTGCTGAAGCGCGAAGGCACGGTGAAATCGGCATCGAATGGGAGTGCGGGGGCGGTCGGCGGCCATCTGCGGCAGCTGCGCATGAAGCGGGGCTTGTCGCTGGCGCAGGTGGCGAAGGCGGTGGGCGTTTCCGTGGGCTTCCTGAGCGCGCTCGAGCGTTCGCACATGAGCGCGTCGGTGAGCACGCTGCGGAAGCTGGCGCGCTTCTACAAGACAAACATCCTGAATTTCTTCGATCCCACCGACATCAGCAGCCGGGTGGTGAAGCCAGAGAGCCGCAAAGTGCTGGAGGCCGGGCCGGGCGTCAGAATGGAGTTGCTGGCCTGGGGGAACACCGTGATGGAGCCGCACCTGTTTCGGGTGGCGCCGGGCTCGGGCAGCGGAGAGTCCTACGCGCATGAGGGAGAGGAGTTCCTCTATGTGTTGCGCGGCGAGTTACGGATCGCCCTCGAAGGCGAGGACTACCGGCTGAAGTCGGGAGACAGTTTTTATTTCGAGAGCGCGACGCCGCACAGCTGGAGAAATCCGGGCAAGACGGAGGCCTGGATTCTGTGGGTAAACACGCCGCCCACTTTCTGACCGGGCCAGCGGTAACGAACCTTCAGGATCGGAGAGAGAAGTGGCAATTTCCTTGAGCAAGTCGGTGGTGGGCAGGTTGCGCTCAGTGCGGTTTTCCTTATTTATTTCGATTTGCGTAGCGCTTCTGGCGCTGAGCGGCGTTGTGCTGGCCTGGGCCGAATCGGCAAACACGCCGGCCGACACGGTGGTGGTGAATGCCAGGGTCTACACCGTGAACGCCAAGCAGCCGTGGGCTGAGGCCGTGGCGATAAGCGGGGGAAAGATAGTGGCGGTGGGCAGCACACGGGAAATCGACGCCTATCGCGGCGCCGGAACGAAAGTGGTGGATGCCAAGGGTCATCTCGTATTGCCGGGTTTCGTGGATTGTCACATCCACTTCATGGAGGGATCGCTGGGTCTGGCGGAAGTGGACCTGAACGATGCGAAGACGGTGGAAGCGATCCAGAAAAAAGTGGTGGAGTACGCCAAGAGTCATCCCAAAGAGCCGTGGATCACGGGCATGGGATGGACGTACCCCACGTTTGGAGCAGCGGCGCTGCCGGACAAAAAGTACCTAGATGCGGTGGTGCCGGACCGGCCTATTTACCTGGAGGCGTTTGACGGCCATAGTTCGTGGGCCAACAGCAAGGCGCTGGAGATGGCGGGAATCACGCGGCAGACCCCCGATCCGCCGAATGGAAAGATTGTGCGGGACGCAAATGGCGAAGCGACCGGAGCACTGAAGGAAGCGGCGGGCGATCTGGTGCGAAAGTTCGTGCCGCAGCCATCGCGGGAGGAAAGGTTGACGGCGTTGCGAGCCGGCCTGCATGAAGCGAATAAGTTTGGGCTCACGAGGGTACACAGTGCGGGCGGCGATTTCGAATATCTGGATCTGTATGATCAGCTGCGGAAAAGCGGCGAACTGACGGTGCGGATGTACGTCGCATACTTTCTGGATCCTCCGCAGCTCACGCCGGGCGAGATCGCGAAAATCGAACAGGCACGCAAGACGTATCACGACGAATGGATTTCGGGCGGTGCGGTGAAGACCATGCTGGATGGGGTGGTGGAATCGCACACGGCCGCTATGCTGGCGCCTTACAGCGACGATGCGAGCGTCAGCGGAAAAATGTTTTGGGATGCAGCGAAGTACAAGCAGGCGGTGACGGAGCTGGATCGCCGCGGACTGCAGATCTTCACGCACGCGATTGGCGACAAGGCGGTGCGCACGGCGCTGGATGCGTACGAGGAAGCTGCGAGCGCGAATCACACCAACGATTCGCGGCCTCGCATCGAGCACATCGAGACCATCAGCGCGGCTGATATCCCGCGATTCGGTAGGCTGGGCGTGATTGCGAGTTTCCAGCCGCTACACGCGTATCCGGATGATGACACGCTGAACGTGTGGGCCCGGAACGTAGGGCCCGAGCGAGCCAAGCGCGCCTGGGTGTGGCGCAGCATTGAGAACAGCGGCGGGAAGCTGGCGTTCGGCAGCGATTGGCCGGTGGTGACGCTGAATCCGTGGCCTGGAGTTCAAAATGCGTTGACTCGACAGACGCGCGACGGCGAACCGGCGGGCGGATTCGTGCCCAACGAGCGCATCAGCCTCGAAGACACGATCGAGGCGTACACACTGGGCGCGGCGTTTGCCGGCCGAGTGGAGAAGTCGGAGGGATCGATTGAGCCCGGAAAGCTGGCGGATCTGATTGTGGTATCGCAGGATCTCTTCAAGATTGAACCCAGCGACATCGCGAAGACCGAAGTTCTGTTGACCATGGTGGGCGGGAAAGTGGTATACCAGTCGGCGGCTTGGAACGCCGCAGGGGGCAAGACGGCAAGCGGGGCGGAGAGTTCTGTTGCGGAGCCGCTTGGTGCGGCTACAGTTGGATTGGCGAAAAATCGCGAGGAGGCGGGGCAGTGAGGAAACGCTCTGCGGTTCTGATGCTCGTGTTGGCGGTGGGCGGGCTGCTGACTTCGTGCGGCAAGAAAACTCCTACGCTGAATCTGCTGGTGTGGGAGGGCTATGCCGATCCGTCGTACGTGCACACGTTCGAAGAGCAGAATCACTGCAAGGTCTCGGCGTCGTACATGGGATCGAGCGACGAACTGGTGGCGAAGCTGCGCGGCGGGAGCGCGGGAACCTACGACGTGATTTCGCCTTCGAGCGACGTCGCGACGATGATCGCGAAGAACGAGCTGGCGACGGCTCTCGATTTGTCGAAGATTCCGAGTTACGCGCAGCTCTCGCGGAAAATGACTTCCCTTCCGCTGGTCAAGGTGAATGGGGGCACTTACGGCGTGCCGTTTATGTGGGGCCCGGATCCGATGATTTACGACACGACGGCTTTTCCACAGGCGCCGGAGAGCTGGAATGTGCTGTGGGATGCGAAGTACCGCGGCAAGATTTCAGTGTGGGACGACCTCTCGACGGTATACATGGCGGCGCAGGTGCTAGGCTTCGACAAGCCGGATCCGGGGCAACTCTACAACTTGAGCGACGAACAACTGGAAGCGGTGAAGAAGAAGCTGCTGGAGCTGAAACCGAATATCCGGAAGATGTGGTCGACGGGGGGCGAGCTGACGAACCTGTTCCAGAATCATGAAGTGGTCGCCGCGATGGGCTGGCCGCTGATGACGAACCAGCTGCGCAAGATCAATTTTCCGGTAGGCGAAACAATTCCCAAGGAAAATACGACGGGGTGGATCGATCACCTGATGATCACGGCAGGCAGCGAGAACAAGGAGCTGGCGTATAAGTTTCTGGAGTTCATGATCGAAGCCCAGACCCAGGAGAAAGTGACGGTTGTGACCGGGTACACGCCCGCGAATCCGCAGGCGGCAAAGTTCATGACGCCGTGGGAGCAGAAGAATCTGCACCTCGACGACGTGGACGAATATCAGAAGCGGATTTACTTCTGGCAGGACGTGCCGCGGCGGCAGAAATACAACGAGATCTGGAACGAAGTGAAGGCGGCGCAGTAGGGGAGTTCGGCACCGATACCTTGGCGGGTCTTGAGGCAAAACAAAAGGTCTCTCGACTACGGTCGGAATTCGCTTCGCGAATTTCTCACTTCGCTCGAGATGACAACATTTGTAGCGCCGGATGCAGTAGCGACGAGGTCGCTGAATTTGTAAGAGCGCTCGTGGAACGCAACTCCAGGTCCCTCGACTACGCCAGACGACCCGCAAGCGGATCGTCTGGCTTCGCTCGGGATGACAAGGTTTTAATTTCTTTTGGACAAAGTGCATATCGAGAGTCTCGCAACAGGTTGATGGCTGCAATCACTCAATCCGAGGCTGCCCACGCAGGCAAGACTTCTGCCGCTCCTTCCCTGCTTTCCATTCGGTCGGTCGCAAAACATTTCGGCAAGAACACGGTGCTGCGCGATATCTCGCTCGAGATCGCGGAAGGCGAGTTTCTGACAATTCTCGGGGAGAGCGGGTCAGGCAAAACCACGCTACTGAGAATCATCGCGGGATTTGAAAGTGCGGATGCGGGCGAGATTTGGATGGCTGGGGAAAGACTCGACCGGCAGCCTCCGTACCGGAGGCGCGTGAACACGGTGTTCCAGCACTACGCGCTGTTCCCTCACCTGACGGTGGAAGAGAACGTGGGCTACGGGTTGCGGGTGGCCGGGACGCCGGCAACAGAGATGACGGCGCGGGTGGAGCAGGCGCTGGCGATGGTGAAGATGACCCGGTTCGCAAAATCGAAGCCGGCAAAGATCAGCGGCGGACAGCAACAGCGCATTGCGCTGGCACGGGCGTTGGTGAACCGGCCGAAGTTGCTGCTGCTGGACGAACCGCTTTCTGCGCTCGACGCGAACTTGCGGCGGCAGATGCAGGTGGAGTTGAAGTCGCTGCAACGCGAGGTGGGGATCGCCTTCGTGTTCGTGACCCACGATCAGGAAGAGGCGATGGTCATGTCGGACCGGATCGCGCTGCTGCGGTCGGGAGAACTGGAGCAGGTGGCAACGCCGCGCGAGATATACAGCAAGCCGGCTAGCGCATATACCGCGCAATTTATCGGTCACACGAATTTGCTGAAGGCGGAGGTGCGCGATGGGATCGCACGGTGTTCGTCGCTGGCGTGGCCGGTCGAGTTTTCCGACGGACACAAACTGTTTTCGCTGCGGCCGGAGAATATACGCTTGGCCAACGCAGGTGGGAACGACCCGAAGGTCGTGAGGTTTCGCGGCAGGATCAAGCATTCGGCGTTTCACGGGGCAACAGAGTTGCTGATGCTCGAGTGCGCCGATGGACTGACGCTCTCGGTGAGAACCGCGAGCCGCAGCGGGTCACGGGAAGAACTGGAGTGTGAGTTCTATGCGGACGATGCGGTTCCGGTAAGGGAGTCGGCGGAGAGGGCGTGAGAACTTTAGCCGCAGAGGAACGAGTAGAACCTTTAACCACGAAGGGCACGAAAGGTTTCAGGGTTTCAGGGTTGCAGGGTTTCAGGGTTGCAGGATTGAAGCGCTAAGAGGGCTGGAAGTCTTCTGATCGAAGCGAAGTCAAAAGCAGGTCCTTCGCTGCGCTCAGGATGAGAAGTTCGGAAGAGGGTTCTCAGCGTCCAGGAGCAGATGTGTTCTCGCGAGCCTACAGGGCTGCCGTTACGGTTCCTCCGCTGCTGTGGGTCACGGTGTTTCTGCTGGTTCCCTACCTGCTGATGTTCGGCTACAGCTTCTGGTCGCTCTCGCCATCGCAAAACATTGTTCATTCCTGGACGCTGGATAACTATCGCGAGCTGCTGAAGGTAAATGTTTACGGGCAGACGCTGTTCCGCTCGATGTGGATTGCGGCGCGGGTCACGCTGTTCTCGCTGTTGCTGGGATATCCGCTGGCGTACTTTCTGTCGTTTTACGCGGGGGCGCGAAAAGATCTCTTCTATCAGCTGGTCATCATTCCGCTGTGGGTGAGCTACCTGGTGCGCGCGTATGCGTGGAAGACGATCCTGGGCAGCGATGGCGTGCTCAACACACTGCTGCAGTATGTGCACCTGACGAAGCATCCTCTGGAATTTTTGTTGTACAGCCCGTTCGCGGTGGTGCTGACGCTCACGCACATCTACACGCCATTTACCTTCCTGCCGATTTACGCGTCGCTGGAACACATTCCGCGCAACCTGGTGGAGGCGTCGCAAGACCTGGGCGCGTCGCCGTTCCAGACCTTCTGGCGTGTGATTTTTCCGCTGTCGATTCCGGGCGTGCTGGCGGGAGCGACGTTTGCCTTTGTGCTGAGCCTGGGAGATTTCCTGGCGCCCCTGCTGCTGGGTGGGCCGAGCGGAATCATGATTTCGAATATCGTGGTCAGCCTGTTCGGCGCGGCTTACAACTGGCCGCTGGGCGCGGCGATTTCACTGTGCATGCTGGCCCTGGTTGTGGGGCTGCTGTTCGTCTCCGAGCGGCTGGAGAAGAAGTGGAGCTTCTCATGAGCGGCGACCCGGCGGCGAAGGGGGCGCGATGGCTGCTGGTTCACGCCGTGTTGGTGTTTGCGTTTCTATATCTGCCGATCGTGGTCCTCATTATTTATTCATTCAACGGCACGGGCGTGGGCGGCTTTCCGCCACGTCACCTGACGCTCGACTGGTACCGCATGTTGTTTGGCGATGGCGCTATCTGGGATTCGGTGGGCAACAGCCTGATGGTGGCGTTCGTCGCAGTGGTGATCGCGCTGGGATTTGGAATTCCAGCGGCGCTGGCGCTGGATCGCGCGAATTTTCCGGGCAAGGCGTTGTTCCGGCGGCTGGTACTGCTGCCGCTGATTCTGCCAGGGATCATTACGGGCCTGTCGTTGCTCATGCTTTTCCGCGAGGGCGAGGTAAAGCTCAGCCTGCTGACGATTGTGCTGGGCCACGGGACGGCGCTAATCTCGGTAGCGACGACGGAGGTTTTCGCGGGCCTGCAGAAGCTGGACCGGGCGCAGGAGGAGGCGTCACTCGACCTGGGCGCGAATTACTGGCAGACGTTCTGGCGGGTGACGATTCCGAATCTGAAGTTGCCGATCGTGGGGGCGGCGCTCTTGATTTTCACGTTGTCGATGGACGAGATTGCGGTGAGCTTTTTCCTGATCGGGCGCGACAACACGCTGCCGCTGGAGATCTGGGGCCGGCTGCGGCGCGGCATCACGCCGGAGATCAATGCGATCTCAACCATCATTTTTGTGTTTTCGCTGGCGGCGATCGTAATGTGGTACCGGCTGCGGGCGCAGAGCGAGGGACCGCCGGAGATCACCGCGGAGTTAATTGAGACGGCGGTGCAGGGAGATTAATAATGAGCACCAATCGCAGAGACTTCATACGGTACGTGGTGGCGGGAGCGGTGACAGCAGGATGTCCAATCGATCTTTCGCTGATGGCGCAAACCGGCTCCCAGGCGGGCGCTGCAGCCGAGGCGAAGAAGCCCGAGGTGGACGGCGAGGACAACAAGATTTGCCACCAGGTGCGCGATGGTAAAGTGTTCACGCGGCCGGCGGCAACGGCGCGGCATGACATCGTGATCGTGGGAGGCGGGATCAGCGGGATGACGGCAGCGTACCTGCTGCAGCATCGCGATTTCCTGCTGCTCGAAAAAGAGCCTCACTGGGGCGGCAACGCCTACATCATGGACTACGAGGGCACGCCGTACGCGACTGGGGCTGCGTTCGTGTGGAGTGGAGATACGGCGTATCCGTTTGCCAAGGAGATTGGCCTGGAGCCACTGCCGATCGACAACTGGGATGGGACGATCGTGAACGGCGAGTTTGTTTTCGATACCTGGGGCGAGGGGCTGGACAAGTTGCCGTATCCGGCGAGCGTGCGCGAGGGCTTCAAGAAATTCAAGCGCGAAATGCTGGCGATTGATGTGCAGAAGCGCGGGGCGGAGCTGATGAATGCGCCGTTTTCGGATTTTCTGAAGGGATATCCGGACGAAGTCAAGCTGTGGTGGGACACTTACGGGCCATCGAATTGGGGAGCGGTGAGCGACGAAACCGCGGCGGCGGTGGCGATTGAGGAATTGCACGGCATGGCGGGCGAAAAGCGGAAAGATATTCGCTACACCTGGCCGGGCGGGAATGGCGCGATCAGCAAGAGGCTGGCAGAGATCCTGCAAGCGAAAGCGGCGGACCGGATGCAGGCTGGCGCGACGATTGTGGCGGTGGTCCCCGACAAAAACGAAGTACAGGTGACCTACATGCAGGGCGCGGAACTGAAGACGGTGGCGGCGAAGGCGGTGATCATGGCCACGCCGAAGTT
>Ga0335081_10008977_pt1 | contig 16053 bp, 14 predicted proteins | sample Lox_Sample_35_FD_206713 | JGI IMG/M metagenome (GOLD analysis project Ga0335081, IMG submission 206713) | Soil microbial communities from Loxahatchee National Wildlife Refuge, Florida, United States - Lox_Sample_3.5 | ecosystem: Environmental > Terrestrial > Soil > Wetlands | place: USA... | reverse complement strand
TACCTGCATCACAGCCGCTCTTTGAAAGCTGGCGAGTATCTCTTCGAAAAAGATGCAAGCACGATTGATATTCACAATCGCTTGGTGCATGGAGATGTCTACGTCCATACCGTCGTGATCCCTGAGGGCTATAACATCTTCGACGTTGCAGACGCTATTCAGGAGGCCGGTCTCGGATCCCGAGAGGATTTCCTGAAAGTGGCTACGACAGATACGGCTTTGATCGCAGACTTGGCTCCCGATGCCAAAACTCTGGAAGGTTATCTATTCCCGAACACTTACGAGTTCACGCGCACACAAAGTATGGAAGAAATGGCTGCAGCGATGGTCAGACAATTCCGGCAAGTGGCGCGTGAGGTCGGGTTGACTACCGACGTCGAGAAAACTGTGACGCTAGCCTCCATCATAGAGAAAGAAACAGGCGTTCCGGAAGAACGGCCGTTGGTCGCCAGCGTGTACTACAACCGGATGGACAAAAGAATTCCGCTGCAAGCCGACCCGAGCGTGATTTATGCGGAAATGCTGCAGGGAAGCTATGCCGGCGCGCTGCACCATGCCGACATGGAAATGAATTCCGCGTACAACACCTATCGTCATACCGGTCTCCCGCCAGGACCCATCGGGAATCCGGGCAAAACCTCACTCGAAGCCGCGATGCATCCCGCAACTACTGATTACTTTTATTTCGTGAGCAACGGCAACGGCCATCACCGTTTTGCACACACGCTCGAAGAACACAATCGCAACGTGGCGGCGTACCGCAAAGCTGTCATGCAGAAGTGAACTTGTTGGTTGGAATCAAGAAACCACAGAGGAAACATCCTCTCATAGAGTTCGCCGGGAACCATCAGATACCACTTAGTCCGCCGCTACGCCTTGGGTCGCAGGGGCTTCCGGTGGACGTCGGCCGGAGCGATTCGCTGGCAAGCCTGCATCCCGGATCTTGTATAGCAGCGCACGATAGCTGATGTTCAGTGCCCGCGCGGTTTGCTTGCGGTTCCAGTGGTGCGCTTGCAAGACCTTCAGAATAACTTTCCGTTCCAGTTCTCGTGTGGCTTGGCGGGTCAACTTCTTCAGCGAAATAGGTCCATCGAGATTAATTTCGGGATTCAAGAATTCCGTTTCGCGGCGTGCAAGCAGGTCGCTGCTGATCACTTCCTCGCTGCCAAGAATTACGTACCGCTTCATCAGGTTCTCTAATTCCCGGATGTTCCCCGGCCAATGATATTTCTGCAACACGCTGAGCAGATCGGTAGAAAGCGGACGCGCTTTGCAGTTATATTTTCGGTTGTAATATTCGAGGAAATAGTTGACCAGGTTTTCGATATCACCGCGGCGTTCGCGCAATGGCGGCAACTGCAGATTCACTACGTTAATGCGGTAAAACAAATCCTGACGGAAGCTGCCGGCATCGATCTCATGTTCTAGGTTGCGATTGGTCGCGCACACCACGCGAACTTCAACTTTCTTGTCCTCCTGCGCGCCGATACGGCAGAACTGACCATCCTGCAGCAACTGCAACAGCTTCGACTGCAGAGCCAAATCCAATTCCGAAATTTCATCCAGGAACAGAGTGCCGCGGTGCGCCAATTCCACGCGGCCCGGCTTCGAACCATATGCGCCCGTGAATGCGCCTTTCTCGTAGCCGAACAGTTCGCTCTCTAGCAGTGTTCCGGGGATCGCCGGACAATTAACCTTCACAAAGGGTCCGGTTTTCCAGGGAGATTGCCCATGAATTAGGCGCGCGATAATGTCCTTGCCCGTGCCGCTTTCGCCTTGAATGAGCACTGGGACGTTGGCGTTCGAGACTTTTTCCATGCGCGCACGCAGCGTCTGCATGGCTTCGGAGTTGCCGAAGATGACTGCTTCCGGCGGAAATTCGCCTAACGATTGCACGAGAGAGCTGAACGAGTTGTTGGTTTGAACTGGCATTACTCGCGGTTACTCCTGTTACGCACCCTGTAACAGTGCACCCCAGACACCAAAGCCCGAATGGCACCGGCAACACAGCTTGCGCCAGGATTAGGCGCTTTACTTTCAGGTGATTGGGCTCGGCAGACGAGAGCGCGCAAAACTTGTTCGTGCTGTGGTCTAATCTCTCATCTGGGGTGTCAAAGCAGGGAAAATGTTTTCACAGAGAAGAAACAAGTTTCCCTCTGCGTGGGGTGCGTTTCGCACTCGAGTTCAGGAGAGTGTGTGAGAACTTCACACCCGACAGCTGATAACCGTCTTGGTAGATAGTCCAAACGGTCTTAGCCTGCAAATTCCGGGATGATCGGGGTAGATTGGTGGCCGAAACCAAAGGAGCACTGGGAATTTCAAGCAAAACCTGCGTGGAGAGCGGCAATGCACGGCGAACAACCACCAACGCTCCCCCCGCCGAAACGTTTAAGGCGGTGGCAAATTCCAGCAACTCCCGGTCATTCCCATCCTTGCTGCGTATAAAAACCGGAATTGCCAGTGGGAGGCGCTCCCATTTGCGGCGTTCGATTGGGTGTTTTTCCAGGTTCAAACCGGGCCCTTGGTCCAGATGAAAGGAGCTTGTATCGCACATTCTGGGCCAAATGATCCCTCTACTACGCTGATTCCTGCCCATCATTGCACCAGCGATTGTGCCTGCTGGGACGCAACCCCCCTGTAAACGCAAGACTTACGCAGCCCCAATCAGCTTGATTTTTTAGGACAACACCGCTCTCTGCCCGGCCCGGTAAGTACTTTCGACTGCATACTTTTGCCCATCATGGGCAAGTTCGTTCATTTTTCGTTGACACGTTCCAAGGCGTGTCATAGCATCAACTCAGGTTTTGTACTTACTTTTTCCCTCCCTCGATAAGTAAACCGCCCCCTAGTCTCGAACGATGGCAGTAGTGCCGGAAAATACGTTCCTCCCCAAAGCAGGATCTAAGGCGAGCCACGGCGACTTTTGTCCCGCCAATCCTGAGCCCGGACTGGTCTGCCCTGATCCAGCCTGTAGTCAAGAATTATTACAGCACTATACTCAGCTGAAAGAGCGGTACCTGCGCACCACCAATGCGCTTGCCTCCGCCGCTCACGATTTGAAGACACCGTTAGCAATTCTGAACGGGTATGTCGAACTGCTACAGAGTGAAAAGCTGGGTTCATTGAACGATCGGCAGCGCGAAGTACTGCGCGACATGAATTCCAGCGGACACAGATTGCAGCATTTTATTCAGGACTTTCTCAGCTTCAGTGCCCTGGAAATCGCTGAAGTGAAAATGCGTTTCGAGAAAGGTGACCTGAACGCCTGCCTTTCCGAAGTTTGCCGGCTGTGGTCGCACACGTTCCAGGAAAAAGGGCTGGCGCTCTATTTCCTTCCGAACCCCAAGCTAGTCGAATTCGCATTTGATACGCCCAAGCTGCAACGTGTCGTTTCCAACCTGTTGGAGAACGCGGCGAAGTTCACGCCTTCTGGCGGTACCGTCTGGCTGCATGCCGAACCGTACATGTGGGATCGGCGAAATGCCAATCAGCCAGGAGTTTTGGCGGAACGCCGTCGTCAAGCAATTGTCTCCCCAAACTCGGTAAAGATCAGTGTTTCTGATACTGGACCGGGCATCCCTCCCGAATATCACATTGAAGTATTCGATGACTTCTTTCGTTTGCCACAGACAGAACAACAGTCCGGCATGGGTCTCGGCTTGGCCATCGCCCGCCGCCTGGTGGGCAGCATGGGTGGCAAGATCTGGGTGGAAAGCGAACCGGGAGCGGGGTGTAAGTTTTCCTTCATTGTTCCGATTAACCCTCCCTCAGTAAACCAACAAGGGACCAAGAATGAAAAATAAGGCCAATGTTCTGCTGGTCGATGATGAACCAGGGATGCTGCGGTACATCCGTACTTTGCTTGAAGTCGATGACTACAAGGTAGAGACCGCCAGCACGGGCGAAGAGGCCTTGGAACGTGTCCAGAAGGGATTGCGCCCGGATCTGGTGCTGCTCGATCTGCTGATGCCCGGCATTGATGGCTTACAAACGCTGGAAAAGCTCCGCCAGATCGAGCCTGGCGTAAAGGTCGTGATGCTGTCGTGTGTGGGCGACACTCGCAAGGTGGTCCAGGCAATGCGGCTGGGCGCCTACGATTACCTCACAAAGCCATTCCAGAAAGTCGAACTGGACACGGTCATCGACCAATGCCTCGGGGCGAATCAGCAAAATTATCCCGGTGAGGTGGAAGAGCTCGCCGATGATGTTTTCTTCGTCGCTGCCAGTCCGGTCATGCGAAAGCTCCGTTCTGAAGCGGCTCTGGTCGCGAACGTCGACATTCCGGTGCTGATGCTGGGCGAGAGCGGCACCGGAAAAGAAGTCATGGCACGCTTGATTCACAAGCTCTCGCCGCGCGCGCATCGAACATTCCTGAAAGTAAATTGCGCGGCAGTTCCGGCTGATCTTCTGGAAAGCGAACTGTTTGGCTACGAAGCCGGAGCCTTCACCGGAGCCAATCATCCCAAGCCAGGAAAATTCGAACTATGCAACAAGGGCACGATCCTGCTCGATGAGATCGGCGAGATGCCCGTTTCTTTACAGGCCAAGCTGCTGCACATTTTGCAGGATGGTCAATTCTCTCGCTTGGGAAGCCGTTCTGTCATTAAAGCCGACGTGCGCATTCTGGCGGCAACAAATATCAATATTCCTGAAGCGCTGGCAACCAAGCAGTTGCGCGAAGACTTATATTACCGTCTGAACGCCTTCACTCTCCATGTCCCGCCGTTGCGTGAGCGCAAAGAGGAGATTCCGATTCTGCTGAAGCATTTCATGGCGCACCAATCGGAACGCTACGCGCGCCCTGCCTTGCCAATCACTCCCGATATGCTGGAAGCGTGTTTAGCCTATTCGTGGCCGGGCAATCTTCGCGAACTAGGCAATTTTGTGAAGCGCTATCTGGTCCTCGGCGATGAAAAGCTCGCGATCAACGAACTAAAGCCCAAGACTGACGGCAGCGGCGCACAATTCGAGCCGGCTGCACTGAGTTCAGGAAACGCATCCGGTGGTGGACTGAAATCTTTGGCGCGCAGCGCAAAGGACGAAGCGGAAGCCGAAGCCATAGCGAAAGCACTCGACCAGACTAACTGGAACCGCAAGCAGGCTGCGGCAGTGCTCAAGATCAGCTACAAAGCGCTGCTTTATAAGATCCGCCAATACGGTATCGCCGATCGAAAGAATCATCAGCGATTGTCCGCCGGAGCATAGGCGACCTATGAGTTATCTGCGCGCCTGGGCTGGTAGCGAAGTTCGCGACCAACCTTAGAGGTAGATGTCCTTGCTTTCCACTGCACGGCGCAACACCTGCTCTTCTATTGCACCACCAGCGTGACCGTGGCATTGCGGGTGGCTGAGCCAGAAGTCGCCGTCACCGTCACCAGATACGTTCCGGCGGGAGTTCCCGTGGTCGTAGTAATGCTCTTGCTAGAACTGCATCCAGCCTGGAAAACTATCAGCGAACAGAACGCCGCAAGAAGCAGTCCTAGCAGCAAACGCCGTCTGCGAGATGCTCCGAGTCCAATACCCATAACTGCGATCCCGGAAATCGGCAGCCAGAGCGCATAGAACAGCGTTCGCAACCTACGCAGCTCGGTCGTGGTGGTTACCCGCGCAGTCGTGTTGATGACCAGGGTTGTGCTTACGGGGCTGCCGTTGCTGAGATTCGGAATGCTACCAGTAGTCGTGGTGCACGTTCCGCCCGTCGGCAACCCTGAACTGCAGGAAATAGCAACGCTCTCGGGAATATTGCCGGTTGGAGTAACGGTTGCCGTGTAGGTCGCAGGCACGCCCGCTGGCACGGTTGCAGTTTTTGGCGAGACGGCGATGTTGAAATCGTTCACTACTGCCGAAAGGGGGAATGACTGCGTGCAGGTGCTGCATCCTGCCACGGTCACGGACCCGATGTTCCCCAAGCTGGTTGATGTGGTCGAAGGAGTTGTACTCGCCGTTGGTGTCAAAACCACCGTCGCCGTCACGGTTGAGCCCGCATTCAAAGTTCCGATAGTGCAGCTCACAAGATTGCCGGAAGCACTGCCACAGCTGCCTGTGCTCACATTTGCAGAGGTAAACGACGCTCCGGCACTGGGCAGACTGTCAGTGAAAATCACATTACTGGCTGCATCACCCGTATTTGTAATCGTGTAGGCAAAACTGACCTGGCTGCCCACTCCTACGGTCGGCGGCGAACTGTCCCCGGTTAACGTGAAGGCCAGATTCGGTCCAAACTTGCTGAGGAACGCGTCCGTGGCCCCTGCGAGAGAAGGCTGAAAGGCCGGAGTCTGCGGAACGGCAAACGTCAGAAGATCTTGCGAAGTGGTTTCGCCAGCTACATAGCTTGAACTCTGTGGGTCGACGGCGATGCTGGTTCCGTAATCGGCTCCCGTTCCTCCCAGGTAAGTCAGATAGTGACCTGCGGCAGTCGAAGTCGTAGCCGTAGTGTCGATGCGGGCAACGAAAGCATCGTTGTTTCCCTCGTAGCCCACGGGAATGCTGCCATTGTTCAGAACCGGCAGGTTCGGGGAGTTCGTCCAACCGGTGATTCGGGCGCCTTGGATGGCATCCACGGCAACCGCCAGACCGATGTCTGTTCCTGCCCCACCTAAATAGGTGAAGTAACTCAGCGTGACGGATCCCGGTGTGGTTCCGGTCGTGACCGGGTTAGCCAATTTCCCAAGGAACGCGTCCGTACCGCCGCCGTTGGTCGACTGAAAGACTTCTGTTCCAGCAACGGGAACATCCGTCGAAGTAGTTGAGCCGGTCACGTATGCGCTCGTGCCGTCGGTCGCGATCCCGTAGCCGACATCGTTCCCACTTCCCCCAAGGTAGGTCGAGTAAAGCAGTTGAGCTCCGGTTACGGCGTTGGGATTGAATTCGGCGGCAAAAGCATCCGTATTGGCCCCGCTCCCTGAGCAGGTCGTCGTTGTGGTGGTCACCGTGGGGCTGTTCAGACAACCCTGAAATGCATTCAGAATGGGAAAGTCATTGGCTGCGCCCACGTGAACGAAGTTGGTGCCACCAGTGATGTAGACATTGTTGCTGATGTCCACCGCAATTCCTCCGCCGGTAGCTACTCCAGTCGAAGGATTTCCGCCACCAAAGTAAGTCGAATAAGCCAGGCTCGAGTCCCCGCCTTGGAAGGGGTTCACCTTGCTCATGAAGAACTGAATTCTCGATCCGGACGCGGGTGTGGTTTGATAAGCGCCCAGCGTTGCCGGGAAGGCGGAAGTCGCACTCGGAGTATTTGTCGATGTTGTTGTGCCGGTCACATACGCGTTTTGATCGCTTTGCCCAACTGCTAAGCCAGTTGCGATGTCGGTTCCGTTGCCCGAGAGATACGTAGAATAGCTTAACCCGTTGCCACTAGAGTTGAGTTCGGTCACGAATACGTGGTTATGTGCGTTGAGCGGGGTCCGTTGAAACGCTTCCGTGCTGGTTGTGGTCTTAGCGGTGGTGGGAAAGTTGCTAGAACTCGTTGTACCCGCAACAATTACGTTGGTGGCGGAATCAACGCCGACTCCGGCCGTGTAATCTTTCCCATTTCCTCCCACGTAAGTTGAGAAGATCAACGTATTCGCGGCCGCATTCAATTTGGCTACGAAGATGTTAGCTGCGCCTCTCCGGCCAGCTTGGAATGGTGTAGCAGTTGGAAAGTCGGCCGATGTTGTCGAACCGGCGATGTAGGTATTTGATGCCGGATCAACCGTCACTGCTGGACATCCGGAAACGGGCGTGCCTGTGCCGAGAATGGCCGAACACCCTTCATCGCCGCTGCCGCCGAGGTAGGTTGAGTAGATCAAAACCGGATCAATGATCAGTGTGCGAGTGCGGTCGTACCCGTTTAATTCAAAACCAACCTCATTGTTGTTCCGCAGCCGAAACCGGCCCTCAATTTTGCGTTTTTCGCCGGCCACGACCTGGTAAATACGCGGAGCCTGCAGACGGACATCCCCATACGCAAAAGCGAGCACCACATTTCCTTCGGGATCGATAAATGAATGCCGCACTCCTTCAAGCTTCAGAGCTATTTGAGCGGCATCGGCTCCTGGCGCAATTTCAAAGTCGTATTCCAGCTTCCCGCGATTTCCGTAGAACACAAGATCAATTCCAGGATAAATGCTCGCGTAGCGCACCCGCCCAAACTGTGGAACACCGCGATGCCACTTGGCAGGATCGTTGCCAATGAAATAGTTGCTCTTGCCAGGAAGTTCGTTCTCTCCTTGGATCTTCGGGTCGGGGTTGCGGTGGAGAAATTCCACTGAGAACACTGACGGTCGATAAGCTGATTTTTGAGTGCTCAATGCCGAGTGCTGAAGTCTCAGCACTGCTGAGCTGCTTGTTAAGAAAACTCCATATCCGCTGCCTCGTGCCAGGAACTTCACCCTCGAATCACTTTGGCCCTCGTTCTTCTCAAAATAGAGCGGAAGCTGCGCAAAGGATGTCAACACGGATTTGCCTGATGTGCCAGAAGGCAGGGAAGAGTTGTTGCTGTCAACTCGAGATGCCAGATTTGCGTACACTGGACCGATAATCACAGCCACCACGCCAAGCAAAACCAGTAGACTCGACGCAACAACAATCGCGGCGGCGCAACGTCCACGAGCCACTCGATAGCTACTCAATCTCACGAACTCCTCCGGATTTCTCTATGCATGGAGAGGAAGAGGAAACGGTATTTCGACCCACATACGCGATGCGGTCTGTGAAACCTGTCAGCAGAACTTGGTGCAAAGTTAAGTGATTACTTAAACATCTGAGCAGTAGGCTGTCAAGGTCGGGCTCCTGCCCGAAGTTGTGAGATGCAGCCCACGGCGCCGAAGGATGTCGGAGCCCACGTCAAGGGCTTAGCTTTCTCGTTTGAGTTCTTGCATCTCACGCCGCAGCCGGGCATAGCGCTGCACCAGAGTGCCGATATAGCCAATGTGAATCAACCAGGTCACAATGTACGCAGCGTACAGATAACTCATCGCGGACTCCTGGTTTCGAGGAGTGATTCGAGTTCCTGCGTTTCCTCAACCTCTCGGCGCATCATTTCCAACCGGTAGCGCCACCAGAACACGAGCAACCCAAAGCACTCGAATGCAAACCAGTTGAGCAGCCAAATGTGTAACATGCGCGGATCGATAGACCCGCCTCCTCCAACCACCGGCTGCGGATGCTGAGTGCGAAAGAACCAGATGGAGAAATACACAAGCGGCATGTCAAGTGCACCAAACACGGCCAATGTAGCAGCCAGAAGCGGCATTTGTCCGCCACTGGAAAATCGCCGCAGAAGCAGATAGCTGACATAGATCAACCAAAGCACCAGGGTTGAGGTCAGCCGAATGTCCCACGTCCACCAGATTCCCCAAACTGGCCTCGCCCACAGCGGCCCCGTCACAAGCACCACGGTGTTGAATACAACTCCCATTTCCGCGGCTGCAACCGCAACCGCATCCGCCTTCAGATTGCGGCGAATAAGGTATATAACCGAGGCCACAAAATTGATGGCGAAAAACGTGAACATGGTCCACGCAGACGGCACGTGGTAGTAAATGATTCGGTAAACGTCGCCTTGCAGGCGGTCAGTGGGCGCCACAACCAGAGCTTCATACGCCGAATAGCCCAGCAAAGCCAGCGTCACAACGGCAAGAATGGGGAAAGCGCGTTTCATTCCGCGTTTAGTACGAGTTCAAAGAGGAAGAGGCTAGCCATAGTAAACACCACATCATAGGCTGCAAGCAACACGATCCAGAACTTGGCGGAGAACTCCCCTGTCAGGATGGAACTGGTTGCTTCCACCATCGCCAGCAGCGCTGGGATAGAAATGGGAAAGAGTAGTAGCGGCAGCATGATTTCGCGGCTGCGGGTGCGCAATGAAATCGCAGCAAAGAACGTGCCGTTAACAACCAGAGCCCATGTCCCCAAAAGCGCGACGGCGAACAACTGATACGCCGGCCCCACAGCACGCAGGTTATAAAAGACGATGAACAATGGTGTCATCAGGGCTTCCAGCACAGCCACGAAAATGAAATTTCCAAGCGCCTTAGCCAAGAACAGCGAATTGGCCGGCGCCGGAGAAACTCGGTAAGCATCCAGCACTTGGTTGCGGAGTTCACGAGCCCACGTCTGATTGAGCGCGACCACTGCCGCGAATAGGAACGCAACCCACACCAGCCCACCGGCAATGCGCCGCGATTCCTCCGCCGTCGGGTCAAACGAGAAGCTAAAGATCACCACTACCAGCAGGGCAAAAAACAGCATGGAGTTGATCGCGTCTTTTGATCGCCATTCCAGCCGCAGATCCTTCATCAACGTTGTTCGCGTCAGTAAAGTACCCGTGCTCATATCGCGTTCACCAAGCTGAGGTCGCGAGTGCGATTGACAATCTTTCCTGCATCCATCCAGACAAATTCGTCAGCGGTGCCGTCAAGTAAAGCGGCTTGATGAGTCACGACGAAGACCGTCTTGCCCTGATCACGCAATTTTTGCAAAAGCAAAACCATCTCGCGGGCGGATTTCACGTCAACATTGGAAAACGGTTCATCGAGCAGCAGGATTTTGGGATCGTTCAGCAGCGCGCGAGCCAGCGACATCCGTTGACGCATTCCCTGCGAGTATTGGCCAACAGGCCGCGTCAGGGAAGGGTCGAGATGAACTGCACGGATGACTTCCTCGCAGCGCTTGTCATCTATGATTCCATACAACTGCGCGAAGTAACGCAGGTTCTCCATGCCGCTGAGTTCGTCGTACAGAAGCGACGGATGCGCCATGTATCCGATCTGCCCGCAAATGCTGCGCAGATCGCTCGTGCCCATGAGGGAGATGGTTCCGCGAGTTGGCGCGGAGAGCCCGGCCAGAGAGCGCAATAACGTGGTTTTTCCCGCGCCGTTGTCGCCAAGGATTGCGTAGAACCGGCCGGCGGAGAAATCTGCAGTGACGCCTCTCAGGGCTGCGAATCTTCCGAACTGCTTAATGAGACCGTTGATCGAGACGATGCAATCCGTTGTGCGCTCGGCGATGGCAGGACACCCCTACAGCGAAGATAACGAAAGCGGCTAGTGAAGTCGAGAGCGGAGGTTTGGGTGCCCCGGGTTCGCGTAATGGTTTTGCAAGCGAACCTGGGTGATGGAGATGAACCAGGACGAACGACTGAGCCACCTCATTAGCCTCGTTGTTCGGATTTCGTAAACAAAATAATTCTTCTGTTTGGCAAATTTCCATCCATGGTATCCTTCGCGACAATTTTTTGGGCCGAGTCCAGGGGATTCCACCACCACACGGAGGATCGCACCTACGTCTCGCAAGATTGTTAACTCAGAGGTTTCCGTTGTGCTCCTCTTAATTGCCGCGTGCTCTAGTTCGCTAGCTCAGAATTCCCAATCCTCTGCAATTCGCGACAGATTGAGCAGGCGCTGGCACCCGAGGAGCTGATGTTCGTGGATTTCGGCAAGCTGATTCGAGAGCAGACCGTCGACAAACACGGGCACGTACTACCCGCAGATCTCACGACTGGCGCTTATCGCATCCGCGATCTGGCGGATTCCGCGACTGGAGGGGTGTACGAAGGCAAGGTGACCGTGGATAAAACGTATGGTCATGCGGCCTATGGCTGCACGCTCTGTTGCGGGCCGATAACTCCATTTATGGAGTTCAACCCGCTTGATGTTGCCGTCGGCAACGTCAGCAACCAAGGCGTGATAGCGGGCGACTCCTGCAATGGACAGCAATTAGATGTCACGAGCGATTTTCTCACATGGTGGACAGATAACACATCGATTGCTACAGCAAACGGGAATCAGATCAAGGGTGTGGCACTTGGGACCACCAACAACCGTGCGACGAGTAAGTCCATGTATTGGGGACGGCCGGCATACGCGCATATCTGCCCTGGCAGTACACCCAGTGCGACCGGCGGCACCAACGTGAGCTGCGCTGTGCCGACAAACTATCGGCAAACGTCTGGGACGGGGGACAACTCAACCGGAGTGATTAACTTTCAATACGAGTGGAATTCGAGTACGGGTAATCTCGCCGACCTGTCCGCCTGTACCATTAAAGAGGTCGTGACTTACCCTGGCGGAAACCCCTTTACGTGGCCAAGCCCGCCCTTTGCAGCCAACCAGACGAGCCCGAATCCCACCAGCCCCACTCCAGTTCCTGGAAAGAATGGCATTGCATATGACTCGCATGGGCATCCTAATTTCCAAACACCTTACCAAGCTACATCCTTTACTGCGACCCAGTATTACCAATACGTTTGTCCATGTACCAATGGAGGACAGCCGGTAAATCTAATGGGACCGCTTTACATTTTCCGCTCTGTTCAGACGTCAAGTGGTACATGGACATATACGGTGACCAAATCGGGTGTTTCAGCGACTGAAACCCTTCCTTAAGAAAACGGAGGCATAATGAAATTGCTTGTGGTTACCCTCATAGTCCTGTCAGTGGCGCTTTGCTTTGCGGCCCCCAGCAGATGTAGCGGAACTGACCTAGACGAGTTTCTTGGAAAGTCGCTCCGCGAGATTGAAACGGTCAAACCCGGGATGACACGCGCAGATCTGCTTAAAACGTTCAAGCCTGAGGGCGGGTTCTCGGCCGGAACCAGATTAAAAGGAATGTTTGTTTATCGCGACTCCGCCTACATTAAGGTTGACGTGGAGTTCTCCTCGACGGCGGGTAATGATAACACCCCGCCTGACCCGGGCGATGTGATTACGTCCATTTCCCGGCCATATCTAAGTTATCCAGTGTACGACTAGACCGATGACGTATGCCTGCTGTGGTTGGCGCAATGAGCGATTGCACTCAAGACGTGATTTAAGGGCATTTGTGCTTCCGTGATCGTAACCGTTTACAACTCCTTACGATTTGGACGTGCGCGGGTGGCCCACTCATCCGCGTTCTTTGCGAAGGGGGTGAGAAATTTCGTGCAACGCTCATCAGTACAAATTTGAGTCCCCGCGCGGCCTAGAACTCAACACATCCCCACCCATCAACACCCGCTTGGGTGGTCACAAATCACCGCTCGACCAAACTACCTGCCGACGAGTGGCCCACTCATTCGCGTTCATTGCGAATCGGCGATTTGAGTCTCCGCGCTGCCTAGAACTCAAGAGATCCCCCAAGCGGTCGGCACGCCCCGAATCAGGATGGCGACGAGCGGGAACAATCAACCCCAGGTTAGCGCGCCGAGGACAATCGCGAACTGGGCCAGTCCTAACAGCGAACCAGATTCGCCGCTTCAATTCCTTTGGTTGCGTTGCGCGTGTCAATCACCAATTGGGATTCGCGAACGATGCGGGCGTAGTCGTAATCAGAATGATCCGTTACGATCAGCACGCAGTCGTACTCGCCAAGGTTGTCGAGACTGGCGCAGTTCATTTGCAGATCGTATTTCCGGCCGCGGCCTACGAATTTGAAATACGGATCGTGATAGCTGACCTGCGCACCTTGTTTTTGCAGTAACTCGATAATCGTCAGTGACGGCGATTCGCGCAGATCGTCAATATCTTTCTTGTATGCAACGCCTAAAACCAGCACCTTCGAGCCATTGATCGTCTTGCGACGCTCGTTCAGCGCGGACGAGACTGAGTTTACGACGTGGTACGGCATATGCAGGTTCAACTCGCCGGCAAGCTCGATAAAGCGCGTGTGGAAATCGAATTCTTTGGCCTTCCAAGAGAGATAAAAGGGATCGATGGGAATGCAATGGCCGCCTAATCCGGGACCGGGATAAAACGGCTGAAACCCAAATGGCTTGGTGGCTGCCGCGTCGATAACTTCCCAGATATTGATTCCCATGCGCAAGGAGAGCAGCTTCAATTCGTTTACCAACGCGATGTTCACGCATCGATAAATATTCTCCAGCAGCTTGGTCATCTCTGCCGCCGCGGGCGTAGAAACCGGAACCACCCGATTGAAAATTGAACCATAGAGTCCCGCTGCCATTTCCGAAGCGCTGGCATCCAGTCCACCAACCACCTTGGGAATGTCTCGCCGCGCTACGGTCTGGTTACCGGGATCTTCCCGCTCAGGAGAAAATGCCACGTAAAAATCACCGCCTTCATTCCTGCGGACGGCCTTCAGCCCGGCCTTGTTGCCTTTCTCTAGAATGGGAATCAGCACCTCCTCAGTAGTGCCGGGGTACGTTGTGCTCTCGAGTACGATCAACTGCCGAGGCCGGAGGTGAGGGGCAATCGATTCCGCAGTGGCCGTGATGTAGCTGAGATCGGGTTCGTGGTATTCGTTCAAAGGGGTGGGCACACAGATGATGACGGCATCCATGTCGCTCAAACGGACGAAATCTGCGGTTGCGGAAAAACCTCCCTGGCGAGCGACGGCGATTTCAGTCGGCGGAATGCGGTAGATATACGATCCGCCAGCATTCAGCGTCTCCACTTTTCTCTTGTCGATATCGAACCCGGTGACAGGGAAACGCTGTTCATTGAAAAGCAGCGCCAGCGGAAGGCCCACGTATCCCAAACCAATGATTCCTACCCGCGCGGTGCGGGCCTGGAGCTTATTGTTGAACTGCTCGGAACTACTCTGAAGATCTTTCGAAGCGGCTTCCATTATTGACCCCGATTACAAAATTGGCGCCTAACCCTGCCTGCACATTTACATCCAGCCCCTCAGCTCCGCAAGTCCTTCCAGGAAAAGAGTTAATGTTTAAGCTTGGGCGGCGTCAATGAGGCGAGCATGTGCAAATTTCTGCGTCCGATGGACTTTTCATTCTAACTTCCAGCGTGATTCGGATAACAGCGAATTCAACAGCGATCTTCGTCCGCAAGCCCACTTTGGCTCGACGCATTCACGATTAAGCCATTTGTCTTGTGAAAGATTGGTGGCACCCCGGCGGAGTGGAACAACTCTATTGAATTCCCAAAGCATGCAGGGGAACGACAATGTCGTGGTTCAAAGTCATCATGGGGAGGCGCAGGTCGGTCCTGGTTGGCTTTGATGCAGCTTCATTTTCGTAGAGCAGCAAGGAGTGAATGTTCTCATCCGAAATGATGGGAAAAGTTGCGATAAGCTTGAACTGCGGGGTCTTAAGAAGCTCGCGGCGCAGGCTTTCTGATGGGCGAAGTCGTTTTGTATTATCCGTGACTATAAGGTGTCTTATACCGTAACCTGCCAGCATGTTTTCCAGTTCGGATCGGTTGCGCACTAGCTCGACGCTCCCAAACTTGGGCATGATACGCGTCGTATACAGCCCCTTTCTAAACAAAACGAACCGGTGCTGCCGGTCATTAATTCGCAGATAAAAACCTACGTTAGTGCTGTCAACGTCATCTCCGTCAAACAGCAGAATTTCCCTGCCTGGGATTTCTTGAACAATGCTGCGCACCAAATCCGCATATCCGGAAACGGATGGGTATTCGGGTTTCCGGGCCCGCGATACATTTGTGAGCAGCAGGATCAAAGCCACTGTGCAGAAAAAGAATCGCACAGCAACACCGCGGAATTTCATAGCAAAAGGCCAGCACGCGAAATAGGTGATCGGCGGCAGTGCATAGATGAAATAACGAGTTTCTCGGGCGTTGAGGAATGAGAAGGTCAGCAAGCAACTTAGAATCCAGCTGAGCATTATGCCTGCGTCGCGTCGAACGAGCCACCAGGGACTCAGAGCCATGCCGAACAAAGTCAGGCCAAGCACGGGCCAGCCGATCTTCTGCGGAACCGCTCGCAGGTAGAACAACAACCCCGAAAGTCTCCAGGCGTGCTTGCTTGCGAAGTCGTAGTGGACGACTTGGTCCCTTGGGCAACCTTAGATAAATGTAGGAAACACGACTGGGCGCCAGCAAATGGCAAGCTATCATCGCGTGGCGGCCTGATCGTGGTCTGGCCCGAGCGTCTTGGCTCTAGGTGGAGAACAAAAACGGAGGGTATCAGAGATGAAATGCAAATATTTTCATCAGCGGGGGGGTAGTTACAACCAAGGAACGTTACCACTGTGTGAGGCGCCAGCACTGGTCAATTTCGCCTGAAGCTGCGAAAATATCAACGCGCCGCGGAGTCAGAGATGAAGGTAGCGAATGCCAGTTCCACGATCGGTCGCTGTTTTACTTTCTCTGA
>Ga0335081_10008975_pt1 | contig 16054 bp, 15 predicted proteins | sample Lox_Sample_35_FD_206713 | JGI IMG/M metagenome (GOLD analysis project Ga0335081, IMG submission 206713) | Soil microbial communities from Loxahatchee National Wildlife Refuge, Florida, United States - Lox_Sample_3.5 | ecosystem: Environmental > Terrestrial > Soil > Wetlands | place: USA... | reverse complement strand
TAAGGATTTGCTGCATGTTCGGTTGGGGCATCAGCCCGTGACCTCACCTTCGTCGTCATCGTCTTCGAGGACTTCTTCGGCGTCGAACTCCTCCATGAAGCGTCGCACGAGCTCCTCGCCGGATAGCACCGAGTCGCCCTCGGGCTCCTCCTCGTCATCGCGGAGCTCGTAACGGAGCGCGAGCCGCCGGCCGGTCACGGCCTTCAGCGCCTCGCCCGCCACGCGCCGATAGTCCTCCTGTTCGGCCTTGCGCTTAAGGAACGCTGCGCCTCCCGGGAAGGCAAGCGTGAGCTCCCGCTCCCCCACCGCCACCGGGCGACAATCCGCTAGGAGCGCGGCGAGCATCGCGTTCTCCTCACGGACGAGGTCGACCACCGCGGGCCAGCAAGCCGCCGCACTGTCGAGCTCGAGCGCATCGTCCGGTTCAGAGGCGGCGCTGGGTGCGGCTTCGGGTTCGACGCTTTCGCCCATGGCCCCGTTGTGCGGCGGCGACTCCTCGGTCGACGGCGGGGGGGCCAGTGCGGCGACCGGCGCTGCGCGGAGGCGCCCGCCGGGGTTAGCGCCCTGCTCGAGCCGCTCGAGCCGCGCCAGCAGCGCCGACATCGATGGGTCAAGCTCAGGTGCGGCCGCCTTGACCAGGACGAGCTCGAGCTGGATCCGAGCTTGGGCGCCGTTGGCAATGGCGTCCAACGCCGCCGACACGAGATCGAGAAGTCGGATTGCGTCCGTGTCGGACAGCGAAGTGGCTTGCTCGGCGAGGCGGATGTCGCGCTCGGGCGTGACCTGCAGCTCGGCGGGCACATCGCCGAGCACCCGAACCGCGAGCAGCTCGCGCCCGTGAACCTCGAGGTCGCGGAGCAGCTGTCCGGCGTCCCGGCCGGAGTCGGCAAGCTTCGCCGCCGCTCGCAGGGCCCGAGCTGGATCGCGCGCGATGATCGCATCGACGGCGTCGAACAACTGCTCGGCATCGGCGACCCCGAGCACGGCGAGCACGTCATTGGGCGCGACCGTGCTGCCGCCGGCGTAGGTCACGAGCTGCTCGAGTGTTCCGAGCGCGTCGCGGAAGCTCCCGGTGGCGTGGCGCGCGATCAGCGCGAGTGCGCCCTTCTCGATGTCGATTCCCTCCTGGCCGGCCACGCGCTCGAGCACGGCCGCCACCTGCTCCACGGTGGGGCGGCCGAAGTCGAAGCGGTGGCAGCGATCTACGACCGTGGGCAGCACCTTCTGCGCCTCGGTCGTCGCAAGCACGAAGATCGTCCGCGGCGGCGGCTCCTCGAGCGTCTTGAGGAACGCGTTCCAGGCCTGGGGTGAGAGCATGTGCGCCTCGTCGAGGATGTACACCTTGTGCCGCCCTGAGACCGGGGCGTAGGCCACCTTCTCCCGCAGATCGCGAATGTCGTCGACCGAGTTGTTCGACGCCGCGTCCATCTCGATCACGTCGAGCGACGTGGCGTTGGCGATCGCCACGCACGAATCGCATTTCCCGCATGGGCTCGTCGTCGGACCCTCGGCGCAGTTCAGGCAGGCAGCGAGGATCTTGGCCATGCTCGTCTTGCCGGTTCCACGTGAGCCCACGAACAGGTAGGCATGGTGCACCTGGCCCTGGTCGACCGCGTTGCGCAGCGTGCGGACCACGTGCTCCTGACCGACAACGTCGGCAAAGGTGCGGGGACGGTGGCGGCGGTAGAGCGAGGGTCCAGTCGACACAGGAAACCGAGTCTAGTGGGGCGCCCGACGGTTCCGCGGGCAGCCCCGTCGCCGCCGTCACCCCAGCGAAAAAAGCGGACCGTGCACCCTCCGTCGAAGCCGGTACCCGGGGCGCGGCCACCGTATCGCGACTCCTGCTCGGTGCTCCCGCGGCGCCTGAAGGAGGCCGCTTAAGGCTGCTTCCTTCCGGACCTGACCTGGTTCACGGGTCTTCATCGCCTAGGGACCAAACAATCGACATCGCGCACAGGGCGCAGACCCCGGGGCCTGTGCCCCTCGGGAGGGGATTCAGCCCCGCTAGAGCGGATTGCGGGTACAGGGCACCGCTAGCGCCCCGCCTAGCACGGTCCAAGGAGGATCGTACCGCCCCAGGGGCGAAAAACGAGACCGTCCCCACCGTTGTTGTGTGTAAAGGGGTCGCTGAACGCGGGAACCCGCTTCGGCGCCGCTATCTTGCTGACGCACCAAACCGACCACTTCGGAGGCTCGACGAGATATGAAAGTAGGCGTTGTAGGGCTCGGATATGTCGGGTTGCCGCTCGTCGTCGCGTTCGCGGAAGCAGGCGATGACGTCGTCGCGCTTGACGTCGATCCACTGAAGATTTCCGCCGTCAACGCCGGCGATTCCTACATCGAGGACATTGCGTCCGACCGCCTTCGGGCGGTCCTCCCGAAGATCCGCGCAACGTATCGATATGCCGATCTGGCAAAGGCCGACGCGGTCATCATCTGCGTCCCCACGCCCTTGACCGAAAACCGCGAGCCCGATCTGGGTCCGCTCGACGCCGCCGCGAAGTCCCTTGCGCAGGTGCTTCAGCCCGGGCAGCTGATCGTGCTCGAGTCGACGACGTATCCCGGCACGACGCGTGAGCGCCTGATGCCGCTGCTCGAGTCCTCAGGCCTGCGTGTCGGGACCGACATCAATCTCGCCTTCTCGCCCGAGCGCGTCGATCCCGGGCGCACCGACTACACGCTCCGCAACACGCCCAAGGTGGTCGGCGGGATAACGCCGGAGTGCCTAGATCGCGCGGACGATCTGTACAGCCGGGTCTGCGATTCCATCGTTAGGGTCTCAACCCCGGAGGCCGCTGAGCTGACGAAGCTGCTTGAGAACATCTTCCGCTCGGTCAACATCGCGCTCGTGAACGAACTGGCGATGCTCACCGATCGAATGGGAATCGATATCTGGGAGGTCGTCGACGCGGCGTCGACCAAGCCTTACGGATTCATGCGGTTCGAACCCGGCCCCGGCATGGGCGGCCATTGCCTCCCTGTCGACCCGTTCTACCTGACCTGGCGTGCCCGCGAGTTCCACATGTCGACCGAGTTCATCGAGCTCGCCGGCAAGATCAACCAGTACATGCCGTATCACTGCGCCGAGCGGGTGGAGCAGGCGCTCAACGATGTCTCCAAGCCGGTCAAGGGCTCGCGGATCCTGATCCTGGGCGCGAGCTACAAAGCCGGCGTCGGCGATATCCGCGAGTCGCCAGCGCTCAGGATCATCGAAGTCCTGGCCGGCCGCGGCGGAATCGTCAGCTATCACGACGAGTACGTGCCGTCACTTCCGATGCTCGGGCTCGAGAGCGTCCCACTCGACGACGACGCCGTCGCCGCAGCCGACGCCGTCGTGCTGGTCACCGCTCACCCCGGAATCGATCACGCGTCCATCGCCGCCCGGAGCGCGCTCTTCGTTGACCTCCGGGGTGTGACTCGCGGCATGCGGGTCGAGAACCTCGTTCGTCTGTAGCGGCCAAGCCGCCCGGGCAACCGGGCGCTCTTGCCCAAAACCTGCCGAGCCAGCTCAGCGGCGCGCGGGTCATGGTAGACCCGCCCGATGCTGCCGGTACGGACCGCTAGCAGCCCCTGGACAGCGGCGACGTCGATCTCGGCGATGAGCAGCCGATAGGAGGTATCCAACCCCCTCTCTGCCGATCTGGCTCAGACGGGCTGCGGGCGCTGGCACTGAACGCCGGCGCGCCCAGCTTCGCCGCGGTTCCAGGCCGGCAGGTGACCTCGGCCATCAACGGCCCACCGATCGTCGCCAGCGGTCTCGTGTGGGCTACCGACTGGAACAACGGGACCCTTTACGGCCTGAATCCTCAAACGGGTCGGGCCGTGGTGAATCAGACCAATCCGGCGATGGAGCACTTCGCGACGCCCGCCGCTTCCGACGGGAACCTGTTCCTGGCCACGGGACACACCGTCGAGGCGTACACGATCGCCAACCCGGCGACCGCCTCGGTGCCACAACCGCCGCGCCGGCGCCCACATGCGTGCTCAAGCTGGGGAGCAACCGGGTCAAGGTGCATCACCCGAAGCCCCGCAAGCATCACAAGCTCGCGCCGCCGGCGTTCGGGACCGTGAGCCTGACGGCGAAGTGCAGCCAGGACGTCGCCGTGACGTCCAGCGGAGTCGTCACCGAGCGGTTGGCCAAGACGCGGCGCCACGGCAGGGCCAAGACCAGGAACTTTCGACTCGCGAGAGCGACCGCGACGCGCACCGCCGCCGTCGCCAGGACGCTCCACCTCCGGCTCGGGCCGTCGGCCATGCCCGGGCTCGAGCGGCATCTCCGCGAGTCGAGCTCGTTCACGCTCACGGCGAGCAATCCCGATGGGACGGCTCGGGCCACTGCTCAAGGGCGCCTACGGCTCTGACCGCCCAAGACTGTCGTCGGCTCGCGCGGCCTGATCAGACCGCTGCCGTGAGCGGCTGCTCCCGCAGCTCTAGGAGCGGGTGCCAATCAGCCAGATGCTCGATCGTGTCGCCCGGACGGGCGCAGAAGTTGTGCTCCGGATGCATCAAGCAGTCGTGCATGTAGCTGACGGTCTGCTGCGCTTGCCGCAGCGGCCTCCTCGAGATGGACGATCCGATCCTCCAATTTCCGAACTCGTGCGTCGAACCCCATCCTGGGTTCTCCCTTCGCTAGCCGAATCCGGCCCGGACAAGTAACGCGCGGTAAGCACCGAACTTCCGAGCCGGGGTGACCGAGCACGGCGTACGCCTCCACGAAGTTAGCGAGGACATCGGAGCGCCGTGATCGCCCCGTTGCAGACCCGCAGACGGAGGCGCCCTCCCGCGACGTTAGTGGGATATCAGGATGGACCAAGAACCCCCGAGAGTCGCCATCTTAGGAGAGGCACTGTGACCGGGGGCAAGTCGATCATCGCGAGACACCGGGGCCTGCTCGCGGTTCTGACGTTCGCCGGCGTGGTCGCCGTCGCCGGCTTGGCGATCTACGTCCACAGAGCCATAAGTGCGAGCCCGCCGCCGGCAGCCGTTCGGACGGCTGCGCCCGCCAAACCGCTGCCGTCCCCGCCTCCCGCCTTCCCGCTGAGGCTCGCCAGGACGGGACGCTACCTAGTCGATCGGAACCGCCGACCGTTTCTGATCGTCGGCGATTCTCCGCAGTCGCTGATCGTAAACCTGTCCGAGAAGCAAGCTGGCCGGTTCTTCGCAAACCGCGAGGCGGCGGGCTTCAACTCGATGTGGATCAACCTCCTGTGCGATCAGTACACGGGGGGTCGCGCAGATGGCGATACCTACGACGGCATAGCTCCATTCACTCGGCCCAGAGACCTATCGACCCCGAATCCGGCCTATTTCGCCCGCGCCGACGCGCTGATTCGCCTCGCCGCCAAACATAAGCTCGAGGTGTTTCTCGATCCCATCGAGACCGGGGGCTGGCTCAACGTCCTCACGAGCAACGGCGCGGCCAAAGCGTACGCGTACGGTCGCTACCTGGGGCTCCGGTATAGGAGCTACGACAACATCGTCTGGCTGAACGGGAACGATTTCCAGACCTGGAGCGACCCGGTAGACGACGCCGTGGTGCTCGCCGTCGCCAGAGGGATCAGGTCCGTGGATCCTGGCCAGTTGCAGACCGTCGAGCTCGACTTCTACACGAGTACGTCGCTCGACGACCCGAGGTGGAGAGGCATAGTCGGGCTCGACGCCGCGTACACCTACGACCCGACTTACGCAGAGGTCCTCAAGGCGTACCGCAACCACGATGGCGTTCCGGCGTTCCTGATCGAGGCCAACTACGAGGGCGAGCACGGGTACACCGGCCCGGAGACGCTGCGACTTCAGGAGTACTGGACCATGCTTAGCGGCGCGGCTGGCCAGTTCTATGGCAACAAGTACACCTGGCCGTTCTTGACCGGATGGCAGACCTATTTGAACAGCGTCGGGTCGCGCCAGATGACGTTCGTCGCCAACCTGTTTTCGCGGCGGCCCTGGTTCAGTCTGATTCCCGACGCGAGGCACAGGCTCGTGGTGTCGGGATACGGCAGCTACTCGGGCGGCGGCGACGTCAACGGCAGCGACTACGTAACGGCGGCTCGCACGCCGGACGGCAAGTTGGCGATCGCCTATCTGCCGACAGGTCAGCCGATCGCCGTCAACATGGCCAGGATGGCAGGTCGGCGTGTGCGGGCTCAGTGGTATGACCCGACCACCGGCGAGTACAGGACCGTCTCGGGCCCGCCGTTCCCGCCCCGGGGCAGGCGCACGTTCACGGTGCCAGGCAAGAACCACGGGGGTGATGACGACTGGCTCCTCGTCCTCACCGCTGCATAGCTCCGGGCGCGAGCGCAGGCGGCGACGGAACGTTGATCTGGTGGGCATCCGCTCACAAAGGCACATTGCCATGACACCGGGAGAACCTGCATGCGCGTACTTGTAACCGGCCACAAGGGCTACATCGGCTCCGTATTGACTCCTCTTCTCGAGCACGCCGGCCACGACGCCGTCGGGCTCGATTTCGATCTGTTTGCCGCCTGCACCTTCGGCGAGGAGCCGCGGGACATCGAATCGATCCGTAAAGACGTACGCGACGTCGAGACCGAGGACCTCCTGGGGTTCGACGCGGTGCTGCATCTCGCGGCCGTGTGCAACGACCCGATCGGGGATCTCAACCCCCAGGCGACGTACGACATCAACCACCTGGCCTCTGTCCGGCTCGCGCAGAAGGCCAAGGAGGCCGGGGTCCCCCGCTTCCTGTTCTCCTCGTCCTGCAGCCTGTACGGCAAGGGGGCGGACGACGAGCTGCTCGACGAGAACGCGGCGTTCGCTCCGGTGACGCCGTACGGCCGCTCGAAGGTCCTCGCTGAGCGGGACATCGCTCCCTTGGCTGACGACACGTTCAGCCCGACCTATCTGCGCAACGCCACTGCTTACGGCGTATCGCCCCGGCTGCGGGTCGACATCGTGGTCAACAACCTGGTCGGATTCGCCGTGACAACAGGCGAGGTGCTCATCCAGAGCGACGGGACGCCCTGGCGCCCGCTCGTCCATATCAAAGACATCTCGCGAGCGTTCCTCGCGGTCCTCGACGCTCCCCGCGAACTGGTGCACAACGAGGCGTTCAATGTGGGCTCGAGCAGCGAGAACTATCGCATTCGCGAGATCGCGGAGATCATCGAAAGGATCGTGCCAGGGTCGCGCGCGACGTTCGCCGAGGGCGGCGGTCCCGATAAGCGCTCATACCAGGTCGATTGCTCCAAGCTCCAGCGGGTGCTTCCCGGCTACGAGCCACACTGGGATGTGTCGCGCGGCGTCGAGGAGCACTACGAGGCGTACGTGCGGCACGGGCTGACATTCGAAGAGTTCACGGGCGCGCGCTATCTACGGATCAAGCGGGTACAGGAGTTGCAGGCAGCCGGCCAGGTGGATGACGAGCTACGTTGGCTCGTGCCCGTCGGAGCCGAGTAATGATCTTCACGCCGGCGCGACTCCAGGACGCCGTGATCATCGACGTGGAGCGTCGTGGCGACGAGCGCGGATACCTGGCACGCACGTATTGCGAGCAAGAGTTCGCCGACCACGGCCTCGTGACCCGCTTCGTTCAGGCGAGCACGATCTTCAGCCCAAAGCGCCACACGCTCCGCGGTCTGCATTTCCAGAAGTCGCCTCACGGTGAGGTGAAGCTAGTGCGGTGTACGCGTGGCGCCGCTCGCGTGACGATCATCGATCTGCGGCCCGACTCCTCGACCTATCTCGAGTGGATCGGCGTTGAGCTCAGCCCCGAGAACGGCCGTCTTCTGTACGTGCCGAAGGACTTCGCCCAGGGATACCAGACGCTCATGGACGACACCGAGGTCGCCTACCAGATGTCACACGAGTACGTCCCCGAGGCGGCCAGCGGCGTGCGCTGGGACGATCCCGCCTTCGGGATCGAGTGGCCGGCGGCGGAGCGGCGCATCATCTCGGAGCGCGACCTGGCGTGGCCCGATTACCAGCCCACATCCCACGATCACCAACCGACCGCTCCGGTTCTTCGGCCACTCGTAGGGCCTGGATCGAAAAATGATGGATATGTCTAGGGCATCGCGGTTGTTTCGTGGCCGGAGGAGGGCGGAGGTCGCGCTAGAAATCCACTACCGCAGCACCGACGCGGACGGCGTGGTCTGGTACGAGGTGAGATCTCCCCACAACGGACCCAGCGCGCATTTCCTCAGGGTCCTGCCGCCGACCAACCCGGCGCCCGGCGTCGCCCACAACTTCCTCTACGCCCTTCCGGTGCAGCCGGAGCAGCGCACCACCTACGGCGACGGACTAGAGACCTTGCTCGATCTCGGTGCACATGACAGGTACAACGTCACGATCATCGTGCCCTCGTTCGCTGTGGACCCCTGGTACGCAGACAACGCCAACGACCCGAGTCGCCGGTACGAGAGCTTTATGACTAAGGATCTCGTGCCTTGGGTGACGCGAAACCTCGCACTGACCGGGCACGAGCAAAACTGGCTGCTCGGTTTCTCGAAATCCGGGTACGGCGCGGCAACTCTCCTTCTGAGGAATCCGGACGTGTTCGCGTCAGCGGCATCCTTTGACTTTCCCGCGCGCATGGCCAGCTACAAGGACTTCGAGCGTAGCTCGAAACGTGTCTACGGGACAAACGCCAACTTCCAGGCGAACTACCGCATGACACACAGCTTTGTAAACACCCGAAAGGCCCCGTTCTTGACTAAGAATCGGATCTGGATCGGCGGAGGCGAGACGTTCCCGGAGCACGTCGATGATTACGACGCGCTCCTTACCGAGGTTGGGATCGCGCATACGGCCGCGATATCGGAGCCGATACCGCACGTGTGGCACGGCGGGTGGGTGCCGACTGCCTTGCAGGCTTTGAGTTTGCAGGGCAGCGCGCTGGCCGGCATGCATGAGCCGGCTCGCAGTTCCGCCCGCGCGTTGCGGTCCGAATAAGGCCTCAATCCCACGGGCCCCCCAGGGCGCGGCCGGGCGCATTCGGCGATCGAAAGTTTCGACGCGCCAGTCCCGTTCATTTGGTTGGAAAAGACGTACAAACGCGGGGGGGAACCACGAATGGCCGCTATGGGTCGCACCTGCATAGTCACGGGCGCGAGCGCAGGGATCGGCCGCGAAATCGCGCTCGCGCTCGCGCGCTCAGGAGCGAAGGTATGGGCGGTCGCACGGCGCAGCGACGAGCTACGGGCAAGGGTCGCTCTTTCACGCGGCCCTGGCTGCATCGAGCCTTACCCGGCCGATCTCGCTGATGACGCCCAGATTCAGTCTCTGGCCCGCGATCTCTGCCGGGGGACCGGGGCGTTGACGTGCTTGTACACAGTGCCGGGGAATATCGGCGCGAGTGTGTGACCGCCGCGCCCGTCGATGACGTTGATTGGCAATACAGGACGAACATCAGGGCTCCGTATCGTCTGACCCAGGCGTTGCTGCCAACGCTCCGGACACGGCGAGGCCAAGTCGTGTTCATCAGCTCGAGCATCGTGTTTGGTAGGGGGGAAGGTGTCGGGCAGTATGCGGCGACTAAGCACGCCCTCAGGTCCTTTGGGGATTCGCTCCGCCAAGAGGTCAATGGTGACGGGATTCGAGTGGCGAGTATCTATCCCGGGCGAACCGCGACTCCAGCCCAAGCGCGAATCCACGCCCTCGAGGGGAAGGACTACCGCCCGGAGCGCTTGCTCGAGCCGGAGGACATCCCCGATGTAGTCCTCCAAGTCCTCGCTGCGCCGCCGACCGCCGAGATCACGGACGTTCGTGTCCGACCCGTCCTCAAGAGCTGACCGTCAGCTCGGATGCAGGCTGGTGAGGCTTTCGCGGTAGAAGTCGACCGTCTGCGCGAGGCCTTGTTCAAGCGTCGTTCGAGGCCGCCAGCCGATCGCGTCCTGAGCGGGCGTGGGATCGGCGACACGCACGCGCTCGAGCTTTCGATCGGAAAGGCGACCGAACTCTGGTTCGACATCGCTATCGACGAGGCGCTGCAGGCCTGCGACGATCGCCCGCACCGTTACGAGCTCGCCGCAGCCGATGTCGAGCGACTTACCGATTGCCGAAGGTGACACCATCGCTGCCAGAAACGCATCCACGACGTCGTCGACGTAGACCCAGTCCACCTCTCGCTCGCCGCTCATGAGCTGGGGCGCGACACCGCGCAGGAGGGACACGGTCACATACGGCACGAGCTTTCGCAGGTCGCGCTGTCCGGGTCCGTAGACCATGAACAATCGCAGGTGCACAACGGGGAGGTCGTACACCGCATGAAACAGCCGAGCATATGTGTGGGCGGCCCATTTCGCCGCGGCGTAGGGGGATTGAGGTACGCCGTCGCCTCCGCCGAAATCGGGCTCTTCCATCGAGCCCGCCAATACGACCCGGCGACAGCCCGTCGCGGCGGCCGCGAGCATGACGTTGACTGCGGCGACCAAGTTTGATTGCAGCATCGGAACGATCAAGCCGGGGTCACGACCGCCGCTGACCTCGCTCGCGAGGTGCGCAACTAGCTCCGGCCGAACGCGGCGCATGAGTGCCTCGGTGGCCGCTCCGTCGGTGAGATCGACGGACTCCCACCGTAGGTCGGCGGGGAACGTCGGTGGCGGTCGCCTTGATACCGCGGTCACGACCCCGCCCAAAGATGCTGCCCGCCGGCAGAGCCGGCCACCGATGAAGCCACTCGCTCCGGTGATCAGGAGCCGCCGACCGGCGAGCTCATTGCTCAGAAAGGAGTCCTGCATCTCGTAGCCGCTCGGCCGCAGTACGAATCGTGGCGTAAGGAAGCCCCGAGCGGCGTGCGATGTCGAGCAGCGAGGCGCCGCCGTCACTCAGATTGAGCACCCACAGAAACGCCCTCTCCTCGTCGGGCGACGAGACCGCTCCGCCCGCCGAGCGATAAAGGCCGCGACGCCCCAACTGGGGCTCTCCCCAAGGACTCAGGTTGATGAACCTACGGTTCGTGTCGAGGATGTCCACGACTTCGAGACACGTCGCCACGGCGCCGGCCAGCGACTCGGGGCGGATCCGGTCTAGTGAATCCGCCGACGTGTGATAGCCGTCGAATTCCCCATGCGGGGTTCGCATGAGCGTCCCCACCGGCAGATCGAATCCGGGCGAGCAGAACTGGCGCTCATCCCCGCCCCAGGGCTCCCACGGGAGGACGCGGTGCGGCGCCGCGGAATCGCGCAGAACGGTCTCCATAGCAAGATCGATCTCGGCGTTCTCGCGTCGGCTCCGCTTGTACGTCAAGTTTCCGTCGTCGCCGATGCATGAGACCGCGAGCCCGTGGCGGACGCGGTCGAGCCCGTCCCGGTTCTGGTACAGCCATGTGAGCGGACCGATCGTGCCGGGAGCGAACAGGAAGCGGTAGGTGTGTCGCAGCCGGCGTGAAGACAGCTCCCTCGCGAGCATCGCCGTCACCGCGATCCCTGAAAGATTGTCGTTTGCCAAGGAGGGATGACAGACGTACGTCGAGATCAGGACGTCTCCCGCGTCTGGCTCCTGGCCTTCCAGACATAGCTCGCCGTAGCAGAGGTTGCCCGGCTCGAGCGTCGAATCGATCAGGACCTCGTACTCGCCCGGCTCGAGCGCCAGCAGCTCCCGGTGTGAGAGGCAGAAGCCCCACGTGCGGCTGTAGTACGAGGTCCGGTAGGGAACGACGTCCGGCTGGTCGGGCAGCGTGTGGAGCCGCTCGCGCAATTGCTCGAGCGACAGCGTGCTGTGCACGGGTTCGCTGTACGAGACGACGTGGAGCGGGGAGCGCCGGAAGTCCACTACGCGGGTGCCGTCGGCCGCTGCGACGTATGCGTCACGAATGTTCCATGCATCGGGCACGATCCAATCGAACACCTGCGTACCGCTCGGGATATTGGTCCGAGTGAGTGGAATCAGCTCCTCAAGGACGTCGAAGGTCGCGAGCACTCCGTCCCCGGTGAGACTGCGGCATAGGGGAAAGAGCCTCCGCATCAGCTCGTAAGCGTCGCGACCGACCGATTCGGTCTGTGGCTCCGGCCGTGAAAGGAACGTGGTCACACCAGTACCGCTTTCCGGCAGTAGAACGCCTCGGCATAGGAAGTGGGCGAGTTGCACTCCATGCCACGAAGCCGAAGCAGCCCGGAGAACAGATCATCCTTGAACCACCGCTTCGACGCCTGGGACCCGAAGTGTGTCATCAGGTGATCGATCTTAGACCGGCACAGCGACTCGTCGAGCGGGACGAAGAGATTCGGCGCGCCCATATCGCCGTCGTATTTCGGGATTTCGTACTCCAGGATCAGGTGATCGCGGAACGTGTTCCACGTCAGCTCGCACGTCACGCGGTGATCCTGGTGCAGGTCGTGCCGTTGATGCGTGAACACGACGTCGGGCGAGAGCTCCGCTTTCAACTCCTCGAAGAAGCCCTTGATCTCGGCGCCGTCGTAAGGGAAGTACCCGTCGCGGAAGTCTTTGAGGATCACGCGCTTGCCGGGGGTGTCGCCGAGGAGCCCGTCCGCGCTCTGGCCGGCCTCTGCGGCACGCTTGGTCTCACCGGTGAGCACGACCCATGAGATCTCGGACACCGATCCCTGCTCGATCAGCTTGAGGATCGTTCCGCCGCAGCCGATCTCGATGTCGTCCGAATGGGCGCCGATCGCAAGCAGCCTCAGCGGTCGGTCGTTGGCGCCCCGCGCCGGGAACGGCAACATCAGACTGCAACTGCAGCGAGATCGCGCTCAGACTCTTGTCCAGCAGTCCACAGCTGCCAGGGAGCGTGGCCGCTTTCATGCAGCCCCTCGAGCCACTGCTTGTCCTTAAGGGTGTCCATCGGCGCCCAGAAGCCCTCGTGGCGCTGCGCCAGCAGCTGCTCCCGGGCCAGCAGCCGATGGAACGGCTCCTCGACGAGATCCTCGCCCGGCGCGAGGTCGTCCAGCAGCTCCGAGCGGAGCACGAAGTAGCCGCCGTTGATCCAGACGTCCGACCGCGTGACATCGTGAATGCCGTCGACGACGCCCCGATCGTCCATCGAGACGACGTGGAAGCTGTAGTTCGGTCGGACCGCGAGAAAGCTCGCCGTTGCACCCGTCGCCTTCGCGCGAGTGATCATCGCCGGCAGGTCGGCGTCGGTCAGCGTGTCCCCATAGTTGGCCAGGAACATCTCGTCGTCCCGCAGTAGATGGCGGACCGCCCGCAGGCGCTCGCCGATGCAGGCGTGAAGCCCGGTATCGACGAAGGTGATGTTCCAGTTCTGGATGTCCGTCTTGAGGAGATGGACCTTCGCGCCGCCTTCCGAGAGCACGAAATCGTTAGCCATCGCCTCGTTGTAGGTCAGGAAGAAGTGCTTGATCGCCTCGGCTTTGTAGCCCAGACAAAGCACGAAATCGGTGAACCCGAAGTGCGCGTAGTACTTCATCACGTGCCACAGAACCGGGCGGTTACCGATGGGGACCATCGGCTTGGGCACGAGGTCAGATGCCTCACGCATCCGGAGCCCCTGGCCGCCGCAGAAGATGACGACCTTCACAGGACCTGCACCTCCGGGATCGGGACCACGAATCGAGCTCCCCACTCACGTGCGTATGCGAGCTGTTCGACGATCTCCTCCTTGAGATTCCAGGGAAGGATCAGGATGTAGTCGGGCCGGTCCTGCTCGAGCGCTTCGGGATGCTTGATCGGGATGTGCGTTCCTGGCAGGAACTGACCCTGCTTGTACGGGTTCCGATCGACCGTGTACTCGAGCAGGTCGGTGCGGATGCCGCAGAAGTTAAGAAGCGTGTTGCCCTTCCCCGGCGCGCCGTAGCCGGCGATGCGCTTCCCTTCGCGGCGCCGCGCGATGAGGAATTCGAGCAGGCGCCATTTGGTCTCGTAGACCTGCCGCGAGAACGACAGATGCCCCTCCAGCGTGTCGAAGCCAAGACCTCGCTCGCGCTCTGCCAGTTCGTCCACACGGGCGCTAACCGGTTGCCGTCCGGTGTCCTCGCGCTGGGCGTAAAGGCGCAGCGACCCGCCGTGCGACTTGAGCTCATCGACGTCGAAGAGCTCCAGACCGTGTGCTGCGAGCACCTTGCGGGCCGTGACCAGCGAGAAATATGAGAAGTGCTCGTGATAAATCGTGTCGAACTGATTGCTCTCCACGAGGCGGAGGAGGTGTGGGACCTCGATCGTCGCTACGCCGCGCGGCGCGAGCACGATGCCGATTCCGCCGACGAAGTCGTTGAGATCGGGAACGTGGGCCATGACGTTGTTGGCCGCGAGGAGGTCGGCGGCGCGCCCCTCGGCCACGAGCCGGCGGGCCAGGTCCCGACCGAAGAACTCGACCACGGTCTCGATGCCTTTCTCGCGTGCCACGCTGGCAACGTTGGCGGCCGGTTCGATGCCCAGCGCCGGGATTCCTCGCTCCACGACGTGTTGCAGCAGGTAGCCATCGTTGCTCGCGAGCTCCATGACGAGGCTGTTCGCGTCGAGCTCGAATCGCTCGACCGCCATCTCGACGTACTTGCGAGCGTGCTCGACCCACGAATCGGAGTACGACGAGAAGTACGCGTATTCGCTGAAGATCGCGTCGGCAGACACGAACTCCTCGAGCTGCACGAGCAGGCAGCTTTCGCAGACCTTGGCGTGGAGCGGGTAGAAGGCTTCCATCGCGGCTACTCGATCGGCGGGCACGTAGCTCTCACACAGCGGCGACATGCCGAGGTCGACAAACGTGTGCCGAAGCGGTTCGTCACAGAAGCGGCACGTGGGCGCAGTCGCGCCCGCCCGCGCCCGACCGCCAGAAGCTTCGATGATACTGCCAGTTGCGTAACCAGTTTGCATGTCGAACTAACGTCGGGCAGCGACCATGGCTTTCACCGGGTCGTCACTCCTGCTCGTAGCTGAGCTCCGCGTTGCGAGTGTGTCTCGCAGCCCGGATCCGAGCGATGAGGCCGGCGCCGCGTCGGCCGAGCACGAGCCCGGCGGCGCCGGCGGCGAGTCGTGGATTCGCGACGTAGTGGGGACAGCGCCGAAGCGCGCCGCTCAAGTGGCGCGCGCAGCGCCGTCTATCGCCGCGCTCGAGCACATCGAGCGCCGCCATTATGTGTGCACCAGCGACGATCTCGTCGTATTCGCGAGGGAGCCGCAGCCCGGGAATCTCGCGACGGAACCAGTCGGCGTGGTACTCCTGATACCGGATCCAGTACTCGCCGTCGAAGTTATTCTCGCTCGTAATGCTCGGATGGTGGATCCGTTGGGTGGCATCCCTGACCGGAATGAACCCGGTAGGGAAGCGCAGCGCCATCCGCAAATAGAGCTCCACGTCCCAGTAGAAGTACGGGTACGTGTCGTCGAACACGGCTCCGACAGCCTCGACCGCCGAGCGACGCGACATCACGCCGACGCTGCAGATCGCCGGCGTGTGAATACCGCCGAGCCTGTGTCTGTACATGCTCTCGATGAACTCACGCGGCGAGTAGACGCCCTCCGGCAGCACGTCGGCGACATCGCGGAGCGGAAGCGACGGGGTTCGCTCGATCGCGATTCTGCGCCCATGCTGATCCATCTTGCGCTCGCCGGCAAAAACGAATCCGCAGGATGGGTTGGCCTCGAGGAACGCTACCCGCCGGGCCAGGAACTCTAGATCCCACTTGTCGTCGTCCTGAATCAGCGTGAAATACGGCGCCCTACCGCCCTGTAGCAAGCGAGTCCAGTTCGCCGCCGGCCCGAGGTTCCGGCCGGTCGCGATGTAACGGACCCGGGGATCGCTCGTGTATTGCCGCACGACTGCCTCGACCTCGCCACCGCCAGGGCCGTTCTCGGACACGACGAGGCACCAATTCGTGTACGTCTGGGCGAGCACCGACTCGATCGCCTCGCTGATGAATTGTGGGCGACGGTAGGCCGGCATACCGATGTCTACCGGGGGCCCGCTCGACGGTAGACCGGGTGCGTCCGAGAACGCGGAACGCGACGGGATGCTCACTGACGGAACCAACCTAACCTCTGTCACCATCCAGTTAACTCCGCTGCGCGCGCCGAACTTGCACGACCGGGGCGGATTTCACGCCACCGCAGAAGCGGGCGATGCAGTCGGCTCGCGCGAGCTCCCGCCCGGTCCGATCCGGAAGACGGCGCAGTAGCG
>Ga0335081_10008973_pt1 | contig 16054 bp, 17 predicted proteins | sample Lox_Sample_35_FD_206713 | JGI IMG/M metagenome (GOLD analysis project Ga0335081, IMG submission 206713) | Soil microbial communities from Loxahatchee National Wildlife Refuge, Florida, United States - Lox_Sample_3.5 | ecosystem: Environmental > Terrestrial > Soil > Wetlands | place: USA... | reverse complement strand
CGGAGTGGAACTGCAAGGCGCCCGCCGGTTTGCCCCAGTCTGTTGGCTCCCCGTTTGGCTCCCTGTTGTAAGGAGTCGAACATACATCCTAATTTGTGACCGACGCTGAGCCACGTCCAGCCACGTCAGGCGACACCACCCGCGCCGCGGTGCTTCGCGAAGGAGTAACTGCTCGCAGGCAATGAATCCTTATGAAGAAGATAATTTCGAAAAAGGCTGTTTACCTGCACTGTTGCGCCCCGAGCGCGACTCGAACGCGCGACCTACTGCTTAGGAGGCCTTCTCAGCCTGTCCTTTGACCTGCCCATTTCCAGGTCAGCGGCCATGTGGCCTGCCCGTGAGCGACCGTGATTCACCGCAGCTCACCGTCCGATCGGGCACGCCACGGGCACGCGCTTGGCGCGTCAGCGTGCAACCCGCCTGCCTGATCATCCCGTCACCGTCGACCCGCCGATGAGGGAAGCGGGCCTGGACCCTGGGGTCAATGTGGAGCACCCCACGGCTGAACGACATTGACCCCAGGGGCCAGGTCTGCTCGGCTTCCCCGGGTCGATGGTGACGGGATGATCAGGCCCCCTCCATCCCGGAGCCCGAGCGCCCCCGCCGGAGGCACTTCGGTGATCGCTGGGTTATGAGCCCAGCTGTTGCGGCTCAGGTCAGGGCAATGTTCGCGACTCATCATGGGTGCCCTGAACTCTCATCGTCGACCGTCCGATGGGAACGCCACGAGCACGCCGACTGGGCCTAGAGCACCTACCTGCGCGCTCTGAGTCACCAAGCATCAGGGCGGCTCGTCTCCGGTAAGGTACCTAAGTTAGGTGGTCTTTATCACAGAGGGCATGAGCCTTCGCATTCCTGCTGGCGGTCTGGTTATACCAGTAGATGGATCAGCGGTGCCGCCAGTTAAGTTTGAGGTCGCACTTGACACGTGGCGATACTGGCTTAAGATCGCGACCGGCCATGTCGACAACGCCGTTACGGCGCATGAAGAACTATTGGCAGCTCACGCAGAGAGCGATGACTCAGCGAAAGGGAGTGCGCTTGAATCCGAGTTCATTTACTCAATGCAAGGACTGTCGGCATCGGCGTTCTCACTTGAAGCATTTTATGCGTCAGTAGACGAACGCATCCTTCCTGATGAGGAGCTATCAAAGCGATGGGCGAAGAACAGAACCGCACGTGTGGTGCGAATCAGTGAGACCTTGATTCGGGCTTTCAAGATCACTCATGCAGGTCGGATGGTGCTGCTTAAGAATCTCGAAGAGGTTTTTAAGTTTCGCGATTATGCTGTTCACCCACCAGCACGCTTTCGTGAACCGATCATGCACCCAGACCTCAGCGTAGGCGTGGAATGGCGGTTCATTGCTTTTACTGCGTCAGGAAGTATGACCGCTACCCGTGTAGCGCTGAGCATAATCCAGCAGTGTATGCATGCTCCGCAGAGCAAGCATGAAGAACTCGTCAAGTGGTCACAAGCCTCCGTTGCAAGAGTTGATGCAATGGTCAGTGAATGGGAACGGAGGCATGGTTCGCTACTTTGACGCAGCTGAGGCGGAGGGCCTGCGGGTCAGCGCAGGTCAAGCGATCCGGTCCTTTGCATCGCTAGACTGACAACTGGCCGTGGAATCCCGTCGGAATGTCATTAGCCAGTAGGGATAGAACATGACAGATGATGTAGTAGTTCACCTCCCAGTAGCCGTAGTGTATCCAGACACGACGGGATGGCCAACCCCAAAGTTGCCCGCCCTTAAGCACGATGACGAGATTTTCGGTAGGGGAATTCTCAACATAGTAGTGCGGGCCATGGTAGGCCAGTTGCCTGCACAGGGCGACCGTAAAGGGTACCGTGGCTTGCTTAACCTGGTCCGGCTAACAGATAAGGCAATAAACGAGTATATGGCCGCCTGTGAAGCATGCGCTGAGTTCGAAGCGCATAAGAATGAGGGTAGGGTAAGTCCCTTCTTCCGGGCTATAGACCACATTGAGAGCTGCGTAAACTCGTTGTACCGAGCAACTAGGCATGCGCAGAGACTTAGGTCACGCATAGAGACTTCCAAACTAGACCGTACGGACTGGCGGGCAGTGCAGAATGCTGAAGCACAGCTTAAAAGAGTCCGTGATACTATCGAGCATACAGAAGAACAGCTAGCTAATGATGTCATTACTGACGAACAGCTGGGTCTATTGTGGCTTACTGAACAGAGCCTAGCTATAGCAGGCCATGAAATTAGTTATGCAAATCTGGTAACGTGGATTGAAAGAGTACACAAAATAGCAACTGCGTTGCGAACGGCCGAGGCCCCCGAAGCGAATGCTTCTGCGCCTGCAGGACAGGACCGGGGCACGGAAAACGGCTAAAGCGCAGCACCGAGTCACGCTGGCAGAAATGCGTGGCTAGGTTGGGGTGCTTCGCGCCACGGCGGCTCGCCCGTGCTGGGGGCGTATCAGGCTTGACCAGGTCAACCCGCGACCTTAGCCCGCGCCGGTCGCTCGAACGTCAAATATTCTGGTGTTCGGCAGTTGCGCTGGAACTGGCGGTCTAGGGCAATAGCGGCACGATCCTCGCGTAGGTCTTCATTGTCGTGTCTCACTTCACGTTGGCTGGACGTCGGGCCAGGTCCAGCGGGAAGGCGGCCCCGCCCTGCACGTGGGCAGAGTGCCCCGTTGAGCCATCTTGATCTGCGTGTCCTACGATGCGTGGCCCGGCGTGCGCTCCGGGCGGGCCTCCCAAGGCAGAGCCCGGGGCGCTGACGCCGGGCCAGCGGCGCCGCGTGCGGCGCCGCCTTGATCAGATACAGGTAGATTCGGCAATGGACAACACCGGAACACCGGAACACCGGAACACCGGAACACCGGAACACCGGAACACCGGAACACCGGATCACCGGATCACCGGATCACCGGATCACAACACCGAATCACACCGGATCACATTGTCCGGTCCGCCCGACGTAGCAAGCACTCTCAGTCCAGGCTGGCCTGACAGTCTCGGGAGATCTGTAGCCCCGCGTGCCTCATAGGACACACTCTACAGGCGGGTCTCTAGCTAGCCTCTTCAAAGGCCTACAACACCAGCTACATATCGCCAATACATGACATTTGCGTAGGCACTAGACTCGCGTTCCGCGAGTTCTCGCTGCCATGTTGCAGTGTCGGCCTGCTTTCGGGCATTAGCCAGTTGCTGCTCAGCCTTGGAGCGTTCCTGGGAAAAGGCCTGTCGCGTCGAAACTCGTCGGACCGATATAGCCATATGCCGTGAAACCCATTTCTGACGCACTTGGTCTTGCTCAGTTGCGGCTTGGGTACGAGCTGATTTCTCTTGGTCAGCAAGCAACTGCCGCTCGTGTGTGTACTTTGCCTTGATCGCCTGAGATTGCGACGATGGCAGCGACGTAGGTTGAGTCGCCATAGCCTTTGCTTCCAGCGCCCTGCGCCAGCTCTCTAGAGTGCGTGCCTTCTTATCGCCAACTCCGCTGGGATGAACAGGAACACCATTTCGCAGTGTAATAAAGACCTGCTGGCCACCTCGCGGACCATTTTGGTAGTAAAGGCCGACGAAGTCCGCTGCGCTCGTTATTCCGTATGCAGCCAAAGACGACACAACCCCTGTGCCAATACCGGGTAGGCTAGCGGAGCTAATTCTGGCAGCTTGAAGCCGGGTAAAGACATGCTGCTGTTGAAGCGCACGAAGCGTATTGCCGATCACTTGCAACTCGTCCGATTGAAGCTTATGCCGCTTCTTGTCAAGACTCTGAACCTGCGCGGTAAGCCTCACATTTACTCCAGCTAGTTCCCTTTGTTCCAAGGCCTTCGCTTTTTCCCCTTCGCTGGCGACCTTATCAAGGTCCTTCTTCTCGCGAGCATCAACATCGCTTCTTTCCTGTTCCAACTTGACAACTTCCCGAACTGCTTTCGAGGCGCTAGCCCGGCGCTCTTTGAGGGAGGTCAATCTTTCGTGTTTGGCCTGCCACTCAGGACTTCGCCGATACAAGGTGAACGTAACTGCGATGTAAACCAACATGAGCGCTGACGCCGTCACAGCTGCTATGGGCGCCGGTAGAATTTTGACTCCAGCACACAAGCCCACGGCGGCGCCTGCTGCTAGCCACAAGGCTGCCAAAATGCGAACGGCTGTTCGTGGGGGATTGAAGGCCACCAATGGAGGTGGTGGGAGATGCCCAGCGACCCATGAAGGACCAACTCGGGCACCAGTCGGCGCCGCCCCGCCTTCCCGTTGGCTCTGTAGGACCCAAGTGGGGATCGATCCAGCTGCTACTCCCGCTCCCCCCGGAGCCGCTATCGGGGCAAGTGAAGCCCCGCGCTGCATAGGGGGCATGGGCAGCTCGGCCGGACTGAGCGAAGGAATCCTCGACAAATCGGGTGTCCACAGCGCGTTGAGTGCATTGCTGACAGAACGGAGACTCGCTTGGGAATTCTGACTTAAGGCAAACATGGTACGAGAATTCCTGTAATCGACGAAGTCATCCCTATGAAAAATCAGGGCTTCGTCGCCTGCGTTGTGCAGAAGCGACCAAAGTCCGGGATCTATGGTAAGCGCGAAAAGGGAAGTATAGATGATCCAGGCGGAGAAGTTATCGAGATAAGAGCCCCAGCTACTCATAGTCCGAGCTGGGGATTGATAGTTGATGTGGCCTCTCTCGCATGCGCCTAGCTGAGAAAGGCTTGGAACAAACATGCCATCGTAGTCGATAAGCTTCAGTTCACCAGTGGGCGTCACGAGCAGATTACCGTGTTGGAGGTCGCCATGAGCAATGCCAAGTACCGACAAGTCCTCTACCATCTGCGCGAACTTCACAGCCAGATCTGCAAGAATGTCCGAGTCCCACAAATGCGCTTCAATAAAGGGGATCAGCCCGCTAGCCTCGATCCACTCCATCTTTAGCGCCGGATACCACGCGCCACGGCAGAATACTCCTTCAGGAAGATACTCGAATTCGACTCTCCACGGCTTCTTCACAGTTCGCAGGGTCTCACTTATACATTGATAACGAACCGCCTGATCATTTACGAACCGCGTAAAGCACTTAACGGCCCAGCGACGCCCATCAGCGTTTTGAACCGTAAAGACACTAGCGGAAGCGCCACTGACCGGCTTGGGTAGGCCGAGCACGTCTGTGGCGACCACACCGCCCGCGAGCACGGGATCTTTAAAGCATAGTCTTGTGTTGAACAAAGCTTCACGGTACTCACCGCCCGTAGGATATGCAAGAGGCGACGCCATGAGACTCAACACATATCAATGCGAACGAGGGTGGTATCGTCGTCATGCATCTCGCCAAGATCTCGTTGCACATCGACCCATTCTTCGAAGGTCAGTTCCGCATCGCTTGTGTCCAGATCGCGCAGTGGCTCCCAGGGGCGACCGCCAACTTGAATGGTACGCAAAAACCATGCAGCAAGTGCATCAGTGGCAATGTAGAAACTGTCTCCTCGCTCCCAGTCGTTGGTCCTCAAGTGGATGTGACGGCGTAGCACCGCATCTTCAGCGCCACGGCTTGCCAGCAGCGGTGGCTGATACGAAAACGCCGCACCATCCTCAATAGGAAAACTGGCATGAAGTGATTCGTTACGCACCTGGAAGATGCATGAGTCTCCCACTCCTGCAGCTCTCCACACGGGTGGCCGGTCTTGTCGGATATCGGTGAACTCGGCGGCGACAATGGTGGCGTACGCGCCCCTAGCCAGCCCCGGCTCCTCGTACCACTGGATGGGAGAACCGCGTTCCTCGCGTTCAGCCACGTAGACGCTAACGTCTTCGTCCCAGCCACGAGCGGCTTCACGGTAAGCTGCAACGAATCCGCGCTTTGTGTGGGTTGCGTTCTTCGCCGTTCCGAACACCCTTACCAGCCGCCTCGCCCACCGGCCAGCCAGCAGCGATTCACTGGCACCATCCGCAACCGCCACCCGGAGGGTCTCCTGCCGGACTTCGGCATTGCCGATACCATCCGGCGCCACCCATGACGCGTCTTCGTACTCTTTGAGAGATGAGCCACGCTTTGGTACCCAGAATGTGTTGGTAAGTGCCAACATCTGCGGCCCTTAGCGTAGGTCCGAGGCCCTCGTGCCGATGTCCAGGAATTGCACGATTGACGTCATATCGGCATTGAAGACGAAACCGCGGGTCCCGTCAGAGACCGTGTACCCCTGCTGCTGTGCATAGGTGCGCATATGGTCGGGTAGCGTGCTGGATAGGTTGAACAGTGTTCGGGCATATTGGTTTGGCAGAGCGACATCGTTATCTGGGAAGCTGATTGCTGGAGCTCCGTCCGACGAGACGTGCAAGTTGAAGAGGAGCGTCGAGCCGTCGGCACTCGCTAGCTGTCGAACAGCCTCGGCCGGGTTGGTCGGATCACCATCGGTCGACTCACCATCGGTGAGGTTCAGCACCACAGGAGGAAAGCAAGCCGGGTGCTCGTTCAGCCACCCCGACACCACCGACTGAGCCCTGGTCAATGCGTTCGACATCGGCGTACCGCCGTTCGCGACAGGGTCGACCCAGATTGGGAACTTGATCTCCTGGTCTACCAACCCGCCCGCTCCGTCTGGTACCTTCTTGCTGCGAGTCTCCAGTTTTGCTGGAGACGCAGCGATCTCGCTCAAGGGAACCAGATCTCTACCGGCGAGGGAGCCGCCCAGGGCTGGACCAACAGTGGCCCCATAGCCGATCACTGAGACGTAGAAGTAGTCCCTGACCCCTTCTTCCTTGGCGCACTTGATCGTTAGCTCTTGCAACAGCCGATTCAGAGCGTCTGCTACGACGTCACACTTGCGCTGGCCTTCGCCGCTGCCGATCTGGTCCTGCATCGAGGCCGATTGATCAAGAAGGAATACGAAGCTGCTTGGGTTGGCTCGACTGATCTCAGCTGAGTACATGGTCCTCTCCACATGGTAGGCATGCACAGTCTGACACGACGATCCAGGCATGCCAGCACGAATGACAAAGATAAGGATGGCAAACCGGTAGTTCATCGCACCCTCTTGGCGACTCATGACCGGTAGAAGGGGCCGAGTAGTCGCCCTCGCAGAACTGAGTGTCTAGCGAGCCGGGGCATATAGCCACAAACGGGACAATCAGACGTGCGATGGCATCCCGCGTGACTTGCTGAAGGGTTTGAGCCCGGTAGTCACTGCGGGGTCATGGGCCCGAACCCGCAGGAGCCCCTACGGAGGCGAGGCCCGTATGTCGGACGAGAGTGGACTACGACCTCAGTCCCGGCTGCTTCCACCAGGGCTCGTTGCTGGGAAGCGCAGAAGGAGAACTCCTTGCGGTGGCAGCCGATTGTTGAGCCTTCAGGGAAGGGTAGCCACTGCTTAGCCCGGCCCCTTTTCGGCGATTACATGGGCCACACAGCAGTTGGAGGTTGTCGGCCGACGAACCTCCACCCAACGCGACCGAGATAACGTGATCAAACTGAAGCTCATTTGTAGCACCGCACTGCCTGCAGCGTCCACCATCGCGGGCGAAAACAAATTGCTTCACATCGTCAGGTATAGCCAGCCGTGATGCGGGACGCGGAGTTGCAGCAACGGCGATAGTCGCCTGCGCCATCTGGATTCGCTGCCGTTCCCGTTGCTGCCGAGTTACGAGGAGAGCATAGACTTCCTTCTGGGCCAAATTATCGTTGTCCCAGAAGAAGCGATTCTGGAACCACCAGAATACACGTTCCCCGATTTGGCCTACGGGCACGGGCACACGTAGTTGCTCATTGCGCATCGCCTCGAATTCGTCTCGGGCGAGCTTTCCAACTTGATAAGTTTTCTTTCCTACATGTAGGGTGCACCAGCCGCGACCGGTGAAGAGCCCAGGCTGATGGTTCACAGACACGTTGTCGGCCCGTCTCAGCACAGATCTAGGCTACTTGACCGGCCGCGCTCTGTCTCTGGATCTTAAAGGCGAGATCACGCTCCGACGGCCTCGGCGATGACCAGCGCTCATACTTAGAGCCATGCCAGCGCGGGCCGCCCAACGCGCCCTTGCTGATGCGGGGGGAACGGTGACGGGGAGGATGGGTGACGCGAGCCTGTATCCAGCGTCGATGTCACATCGTACGCCGAACGCGTTAGCGTCGTGGCCGTGACTGATGCGCGCGATGGGTCAAGCCAGTGGCGGACGTTCGGTGAGCGGACGATCTATGACAACCCTTGGGTGTGGCTGGGGCAGATCGATGTTGAGCTGCCGGGCGGTGAGCGGTTCTGGCATCACGTGGTGCGGCTGCACCGGGCGGCGATGATGGCCCTGCTGGATGAGCAGGACCGGGTGCTGTTGCTGTGGCGGCACCGGTTTGTGCAGGACAAGTGGGGCTGGGAGCTGCCCGGTGGGCTGATCGATGAGGATGAGGAGCCTTCGGAGACGGCGGTGCGGGAGCTGGAGGAGGAAACAGGGTACCGGGCTGGCCGGGTTGAGCACCTGGTCACGTTCCAGCCGATGGTCGGGATGGTGGACTCCGAGCACGTCGTGTTCGTGGGCCGGGACCCGGAGAGGATTGGCGAGCCGACTGAGACGACCGAGGTGGAGCGGATGGAATGGGTACCGCTCGCCGACGTTCCCCGGCTGATTGAGTCCGGGGAGATCTGGAACTCAGGCAGCCTCGTCGGGCTGCTCAAGCTCCTGGTCCCGAAGACGGGTTAGGCCGCGCTGCCGAGGCGCTTGGCCAGATCAGCGATGCGGCGGCGCTGACGAGCTGACCCCGTGAGCTGGGCCAGTTCGGTCGCCCGGGCAAGGTGCTTGCGGGCTTCGCCCCGCTCCCCCGTGACGTGGAAGGCGGCGGCTAGATCGCAGCGCAGGCTCGCCTCAGCGCGAGCGAAGGTGCCATCCATCCGGGCCAGAGCAGTGGTCAGTTCCGTGATGGTGGACGGGTCGCCGAAGTGGACCAGGCAGTTGCCGCGCCAGCGGGCCAGGTGTGTGTCGTTCAGCGCCAGGTAGGGCAGGTCGTGGCCGCTGGGGCCGTGGCTCAGTTCGGCGCTGGCCTCATCCAGCGCCCAGTAGCAGTCACCATGCCGTCGGGCGGCGGCGGCCATCTCGCCCTCGGCCGCGCGCAGCCATCCCCGCATCTGGTGCGGGATCGCAGAATGAGTCTGATCGTAGACGGCCCGGACTTTAGCGAGGGCATCGCCGGGCTGGCCCAGGTCGAGGAGGACGTAGGCCTGTTCCCCAGCCGCGAAGGCCAGCAGGCACGGGTCGCCCGCTTCACGGGCAGCGGCGGTGGCGGTCTCGAAGTGGCCCCAGGCAGTAGGCAGACGTCCCATGTCAATGGCCTGCCATCCAGCCAGGGCAGCAGCGTCGGCCAGCACCGTGGCAAGCTTCTCGCGCTGAGCAGGGTGCAGAGAGTGGTGCAGACCGGCGCTGACGTGCATGATGTGGGCCTCCAGCTTGGAGGCGACGGCTGGGGCACCGAGCTGGCGGTCCAGCAGCCGGATGGTGTCGGTCTCCTCCTGCAAGATCCGGATGATCGCAGGGTCGATGCTGCGGGCGCTGGCTATCTCCCGCAGCAGCTCTGCAGGCTGGCCGGGCCCAGAGCCGGTGTCCGCCACATGGTCTGGAGTGGCCTGCCGGGCCGCCAGGCCGAGCAGAACGCGGGCATGATCGGGCATGCACAGGCCGTCGGCGATGCGCGTGATGGCGGCCAGGGTGGTGACGGTGCGCTTGTCGCGCGCGATTTCGCTGACCCGGCCCTGCGCCATGTCCACGGCGGTGGCGATGCGCTGCTGGCTGAGGTTCCCGCGATTGCGTGCCAGGCGGAACAGCCAGCCGATGTCCTGGCTCTCCAGGGCAACGCGGACGTCGGGGCGGTGCCAGAACGTCTCGGGTAACGCTGGCGGGGTGAAGGCGCTGTCCCTCATGGGCGGTCGCCTGCCATCCGGTGAGGCCGTAACGGACAAAACGTGCACCGCCCAGGCTACCGCGCTGTATCACGGTGATAACTCACCGTGCGATGGGTTAGGAAGCCGTAAGACCTGATCGTGGTGCCATGGCGCGAGGAGAAGTCAATGTGTGCCCAGGGTGCCGGGGGCGTGGCTGGAAGCTGCGCCGCTCCCGCCCCAGGCTGGTGTGGGGCATGCTGACCCGCGGGGCAGCGGAGCCGGTGCGGGTCACCTGCCTGGACTGTGATGGGTCGGGCCGTGTCTGGTAACCCGGCCGCGCCCGTTCTCGCCCAGGCCCGGTTCCCCGGCCATGCCCCGGCTGTCTCCCAGGTCCGGCGGTTCGTCGCTGAGGTACTGGGCGAGGGCTTCCCGGCGCTGGATGACGTGCTGCTGCTGGTGAGCGAGGTCGCGGCGAATGCGGTCCAGCACACCGCCTCGGGGGACGGCGGGCAGTTCCAGATAACCGTGACGGTGACCGGTGGCCTGGTACGGGTGGAAGTCGGCGACCAGGGTGGCGTAGCCGGGCCCAAATTGGCAGGGAACGGTCTGACGCTCGGCGCGCTCACCGATGGGCGGGGGCTGCGAATCGTGGATGCTCTTGCTGCCCGCTGGGGTTACGCCGGTGATGAGCTGGGCCGGATGGTCTGGTTCGAGGTGACCTGCCCGTGAGCACGGCGACCAGCAGCACGCCTGTACGGTTCGCGGTGCCAGAGCGGCACCGGTTCCGTGAGCTGCAGGCCCTGGAGGATGCGGTCAACTACCGGCTGGCCCGCCTGATGGTGCCCTGCGCCCAGTGCGAGCTGAGACCAGCCGGGGACCGGTGTGATGAGCATGCGTGTGATGTGGCGCTGATCGCCGGGTACCTGGAGGCGGCGCAGGCCACGATGGCGGCGCTGTCCGCCGTCACAGAACGGCAGGCAGGCCAGGAACCGGTGGCAGGCGTCGCCGGGGATGAGCACAGGGCGTGACAGCCCGGCTGGTCACGCGCTAGTCTGCTTGGGTAGCCAAGTGCCTGGCTGCCTGTCTACGCCGTGTGAGGCGCTGTCATGCCGTATGAGTACACGCCACCGAAGTACGCGCAGGTGATCGCGGAGCTGCAGCGGCGGATCGAAAGCGGCGAATACCCGCCCGGCTCCCTCCTGCCCAGCGAGCACCAGCTCTCGGCAGAGTTCGGGATCGCCCGGCCGACGGCGGTGCGGGCGCTGCGGGTGCTGCGGCAGGAAGGCTGGATCGAGACCCAGCAGGGCAAGGGCAGTTTCGTCCGCGGCCGCCCCGCGCTCGCCGAAGTCTCCGCGGCCCGGCGCGGGCAGGCTGAGCTCGACCGGGATGAGACCCGGGAAGGCGGCGAGCTGGTCAGCACCGGCCTGGCCACCCCCCCGCCGCGCATCGCCGCGCTGCTGAGCTGGCCGCAAGACCGGGAGCTAGTGTGCCGCAGGCGGCTAGTCCGCCAGGACGGCGAGCCGTCCGAACTGGTGACGTGGTGGTTCCCGCCCGATCTGGCCGAGAGCACGAACCTGCAAGACAGCGAGCCACTGCGCGGCGGCATCCGCGCCCACCTGACCCGGCTCAAGGACGTCCGGGTGGATCACGTGGTCGAGCAGGTGACCGCACGCCATCCCGCTTCCCACGAGGTGCAGCTCCTCGGGATCAAGCGGTCGGCGCCGGTGCTGGCGCTGTATGTGGTGGCGCGGGATGCGTCCGGTTCGCCGCTGTTCGCGCTGGATGTGGCCATGCCCGGTGACCTGCATGAGCTGGAGGACGCCTACCCAGTCGGGTAGAGGTTCCTTCCCCGCCTCCTGATTACTTGACTAACCAAGTTGACGAGACATACCTTGGAAGCCAGCTTGGACAACCAAGCAGCCAAGTAACTCTGCTGGAGGCTTCATGGCACTGCAAGGCCCGATCCCGGTCGACTTCGCCCAGGTCTTCCCGCACGGCGTGTTCGCGGCAGGGCCGTTCGAGCCGGTCCGGGACTTCGAGGCATCCAAGGGCGACCGGTTCGTCCAGTCCAAAGACAAGCACACCGGGCTGCCGCTGTGGGTGGCCGAAGTCATCGACGGCGACCCGGCCGCGCGGCAGAAGTCGCTGCGGGTCAAGGTCGCATCAGCCGATCAGCCGGTGCTGCCTTCGCCGCATCCGGGGATGCCGTTCGTGCCGGTGGAGTTCGCCGGGCTGATGGTGACCCCGTACGTCAACCAGGCCGGGCGGCTGGCCTACTCGCTCAAGGCGGCCGGGGTCCGCATCCCCCGCAGCGGCCGCGGGGGCATGGATGTGAAGGACAGCGCGGCATGAGCGCCGCAAACGGTGGCTCGTTCGGCAGCACGAGCATGCACGCCGGGGCAGGGTCCGACACCTGGGCGCTGTGCCACACCTATGGCGGGGCCAGCCTGCCCAGCCTGTACGTGCACGCCGGGCAGCTGAGCCTGACGGTGTACCTGTCCGGCGAAACGATCAGCGCCGATCACGTCCGCTTCTCCGCCGAACTGGCCCAAGCGGCCGGGCAGTTCGCCGCCGGGTGCGCACGGATGCACGACGCAGCCAAGGCCAGCAACCCACGGGCCACTGCGGCGTGAAGTGCACCAGTGGGGCGGCAGGAACGGCCATTCCTGCCGCCCCCGGTATCTCCCCAGGTCAGCCAACCAAGAGAGGCCCTGATCCTAGTGCGTGACTTCACGGGCGAGCAGATCGCCCAGGTCGACAACGCCGACCCGTTCGCGGCCCCGGTGTGGCGCTCCCCGGTGCACCGGACCCCGGAATGGGTCATCTGGCTCGTTCAGCTCGCCCGGCTGCTGGTGCGGGTGATCTGGTTCCTGATCCGCCACCCACTGCTCGACGTGGCGGGCGGGCTGGTCATCCTCACCTGGGCGAAAACCGGCTGGCCCGGCGTCCTGCTCCTGGCCAACGCCACCATCGCCGCCCTGGTGACACTGCGGCTGTGGCGGCCAGACTGGTACGCCCGGCTGGTCACCGTACCGTTGCGGTGCCGGTGGCGGTGGCTGGTCTACCGGCGCCGCTGGCAGGCCGTCATGACCATCAGCGGCCTGGCCCCGACCTACCGCGGCCGGATCACCGTGCCCGTACTAGGCAAGGTCGCAGCCAGGGCATGTACGGACCTGGTGACCGTCCAGCTAGTCTCCGGGCAGTCACCCAAGGCGTTCGCCGACCGGGCCGCCGAACTGGCCCACGGGTTCCGGGTCTGCTCCTGCCGCATCCGCACCGCACGGCCCGGCCTGCTCGTGCTGGAACTGGTCCGCCGCGACGCACTCGCCGTGGTAATCCCCGCGCTGCCGGTCCCGGCCGTGACGGACCTGCGGGCGCTGCCGGTCGGACGGCGTGAGGACGGCGAACCGTTCACCATCCGGCTGCACGGCACCCACCTCCTGATCGCGGGCGCGACCGGGGCAGGCAAGGGCTCCTACCTGTGGGGCCTGGTCCGGGCCATGCTGCCCGCGATGGCCTCGGGCCTGGCCCGGGTGCACGCGTGTGACCCGAAGCTGATGGAACTGGCATTCGGCCGGGCCATGTTCGAGCGCTTCGGCAACTACGCCGCCGACCCGGCCGACATCACCGACCTGTTAGAGGCCGACGCGGCCGACATGCAGGCCCGCGCTGGCCGGTTCGCCGGACGGCAGCGCGACCACAACCCCACGACCGCAGACCCGTTCGTCGTGGTCCTGGTCGACGAGGTCGCGTTCCTGACCGCCTACCAGGCCGACCGCAAACTCAAAGAACGCATCCTCGCCGCCCTGGCCACCCTCACAACCCAGGGCCGGGCGGTCGGCTACTGCGTCGTCGCCGCCCTCCAGGACCCGCGCAAAGAGGTCCTGAACATCCGCAACCTGTTCCCCGACAAGATCGCCCTGCGCCTCGACGAGCCCGCGCAGGTGGACCTGGTGCTCGGCGACGGCGCCCACGACCGCGGCGCGCTGTGCGAAGAGATCTCCGCCGACCCCTCGACCGGCGCAGGCGTCGGCTACGTCCGGCTGGAAACCGACCCCGATCCGGTGCGGGTGCGGGCCGCGTTCGTCACCGACCACGACATCCACGCCATGACAGCCGCCATCACCGGCGAGGCCGCATGAGCACGGGATGGCTGTCTCCCGAGGACTGCCCCGACTGCGGCGGCCCGCTGCTCGACACCAGCACCAGCGAAGAACACCTGCTCCTGGAGTGCCCCGGCTGCGGCTACCGCACCCGCTGGCACACCACCGACCCTGGCGACCCCGGCGAGACGGAGGCTGAATGACCCAATCGACCACCCGAGCACAACGGCTAGCCATGCCGCTGGCCCGCAACGTCGTGCGCGAGCTGGCCGTCAGCCACGGCGCATGCATCCGCCCGATCCAGCTACGCCGCACCGACCTGCACACCGGCCAGACCGAACCGGTGCTCGTCCCGTGCGGGCACACCCTGGCCGCGGTCTGCCCGTCCTGCGCCGAACGCAACCGGGCGCTGCGGGCGGCGCAATGCCGCGAGGGCTGGCACCTCGAAACCGAGCCCATCGCGGCGGCTGACGAGCCCAACGACGAACAACGCATGTGGGTCGAGCTACGCGCCCAGGCCCAGCACGACCACGACCAGGCCGACGCAGCCGGGCACGGCACAGCGGCGGAGGACGAGACGATCGGCGAGCTGGACGAGCAGATCACCCGTTCCGGGATGCGCGGCAACGTGCTCCCCGCCAAGCCGGTCCGCCGTCACCGTTCGACCCGGCGGCGGCAAGATGCCCCGGACCTACCCCGCGGCAGGGTAACCCCGCGCACGATCGGCAAGACCTACACCGCCTCGGACGGCAAGACGTTCCGGCCCTCGATGTTCCTCACCCTGACCTGCCCGAGCTACGGCCGGGTGGGCAGCGACGGCACCCCAGCCGACCCGGCCGCTTACGACTATCAGCGGGCGGCCCGCGATGCGCTGCACTTCGCGGCGCTGTTCGACCGGTTCATCCAGAACCTGCGCCGCTTCCTCGGCTACGACGTGCAGTACTTCGCCGCCGTCGAACCACAGCGGCGGCTCGCCCCGCACGTCCACATCGCCATCCGCGGCACCCTGTCCCGGGCCGAGCTGCGCCAGGTACTCGCCGCCACCTACCACCAGGTCTGGTGGCCCGACACCTTGACCGTCTGCTACCACGACGACGAGCTGCCGGTGTGGCACGAGGCCAGCGGCAACTACCTCGACCCCGCAACCGGAGAAGTGCTCCCGAGCTGGGACCAGGCACTCGACGCCATTGGTGACGAGGACGAACCACAGCACGTGGCCCGGTTCGGCCAGCGGTTCGACGCCCAGGGCGTCATCGCCGGGTCCCGGGACGCGAACCGGTGCATCGGCTATCTGACCAAGTACCTGACCAAGCACGTTGCCGACTGCCATCAGGCCACCACCGCAGCCCAGCACGAGCACGCCGAGCGCCTCGCCGACGCGCTGTGCTACGAACCGTGCTCGCCGACATGCGCGAACTGGCTGCGCTACGGAGTACAGCCGAAGAATGCCCGGCCGGGCCTGCGCCCCGGGCACTGCAAGGGCAAGGCCCACCGTCGCGAACACCTCGGCTACGCCGGGCGCCGCGTCCTGGTCTCTCGAAAGTGGTCCGGCAAGACCCTCGCTGATCACCGGGCCGACCGCCGCGCCTGGCTCATCGAAACCCTCGGCCTGCCCGTGGCCGACCCGGCTCGCTACACGTGGGAACCCGTCTCCCCCGGCGACCCGGGCCATATGCCCAACGCGCAGCGGCTGCTGCACGTCGTCGCTGACCGCCAGCGATGGCACGCCGCTCTCACCCTGGCCAGGGCGAGAGCCAGCGGCCACACTGCCCCGGAACTTTCGGCAACCGGGCGGGCCGCATGACTGGCCGCGACGACACCACCCGCGCTGACCGTCTGCTCACCGTCGCCCAGGCGGCCGAGGTGCTCGTCACCACCGAACGCTTCCCGCGGCGGCTGATCGAGCAGCGCCGTATCCGGTTCGTCCGGGTCGGCCGACACGTGCGTATCCCCGAATCCGCACTCCGCGAGTTCATCGAGGCCGGTTCGGTCGAGCCGGTCACCGGCTCTTCTGCCGTTCCCGTGATGGGGTGTTCGTGTTGATGCCTGGCGTGTCGTTCTAAAGCGGACACGCCGTCCCCGGTTAGCGTGCTGGCTTGCCAGAGTCAGTTACGCGGTGTCACCGGGGG
>Ga0335081_10008970_pt1 | contig 16057 bp, 14 predicted proteins | sample Lox_Sample_35_FD_206713 | JGI IMG/M metagenome (GOLD analysis project Ga0335081, IMG submission 206713) | Soil microbial communities from Loxahatchee National Wildlife Refuge, Florida, United States - Lox_Sample_3.5 | ecosystem: Environmental > Terrestrial > Soil > Wetlands | place: USA... | reverse complement strand
AGCTTTCGCGCGATCGCCGATCGCATCGAGGCCGAACTCGAAAAGGTTTACGTCTACCGGCAGTTAAGGCATGCCGAGGAAACTCGCAGAAACCAGGAATTGAAAACGGCGCTTCTGGATTCCCTGGTTCATGAAATCAAGACCCCTCTCAGCGTGATCAAGACAGCCGCAAGCTCCCTCATGTCGACCGATTCGGATGCCACCAGCCGGCGCGAACTTCTGACCATCATCAATGAGGAAACCGATCGCATGGATGCTTCAATCAGCGATGTTTTTTGGACGGCGCGCATCGAGGCCGGCGTCCTGCAGTCCGGGAAAGGCCCGCACGAAATCGGGCCGTTGGTCAACGAAACGCTGAGTGAACTCAAGCTTCTTCTTGCCGACCGCTGCGTGATCGTGTCAGTTCCGGATTTGCTGCCTCCGGCAAACTGCGACGCCCATATGATCAAGGGGGTATTGAAAGAACTGGTTAACAACGCACTGAAATATTCCCCGTCTCACTCGTCGGTGATGATCTCCGCGAAGAAAGTGGAGGCTGAAATCATCACCAGCGTATCGGATCAAGGAATTGGTGTTCCACCGGGCGAAGAGATCCGGATATTTGAAAAACACCATCGAGGTACGACGCGGGTTCCTGGAACCGGTCTGGGGCTGGCTATCGCCAAGACGATTGTTGAGGGGCACGGAGGTAGAATCGGGGTTGAAAGTCAGGACGGGGTGGGCTCGGTTTTTTACTTCTCACTCCCCATCTGCAATCGGGATGCCGCATGAGCGTAGCCAAGATTCTGGTTGTTGACGACGAGCCACAGATGCGTCGCGCATTACGCGCCAGCCTGACCGCCCATGGTCATGAAGTGGTCGAAGCATCCTCGGGCGAGGAGGCGTTGCGCCGATTGGACGCGCACGTATGTGACTTTGTGCTGCTCGACCTGAATATGCCTGGCCTGGGCGGAATGTCAACCTGCCGAACCATACGCGGCAGTTCGGACGTGCCTATCATCGTTGTATCGGTCAGGCATTCCGAGCAAGACAAAGTGGCGGCACTCAAAGCCGGCGCGGACGATTATGTCACCAAGCCGTTTGGCGTGCCCGAGCTTCTGGCTCGTGTCGAAGCGGTAGCGAGAAGGAAGCCCGCGCCACCCAAACCACCGGATGTGCTGGTTCTGGAAGGCGTAAGGATCGATTTTGAGAAACATAAGGTGATCCGACCGGGCAGCGAAGAACACCTAACCCCCAAAGAGTTTGAGTTACTTCAATATTTGGTTTCTCATTCCGGACAGGTCATTTCGCACCGCCGCTTGCTGCAATCCATATGGGGCGCGGACTGCGGCAATGAGGTCGAGTACTTGCGGGTCGTGGTCAGCCAGCTCCGCAGAAAAATCGAACCTGATCCGCATGAGCCCAAGTATCTTCTCACTGAACCCTGGGTGGGTTACAGCTTCGCCATGCCGCAGCACAGCGGCTGAGAGGACGCGCTTTCGATTCCCTGCTCGATCCACGCCCAGAAATGTCTCCCATCTTGCTTATGACTTCCTTATGTTTTTGTGCCTACCATCGGTTCGAGTTTCGGCCTTGGGTCCTCGAATACAGATGGGCTTCCAGAAACTGTTGGTCATCGACGACGATCCCCAGATGCGGCGCGTGTTGCGCGCCACTCTTGCGGCTCGCGGCTTCGAGGTTGCCGAAGCGGCTTCCGGTGAGGGGGGAATCGCCAGATTGAGAGGCGGGCATTTCGATTGTGTGCTCCTCGATCTGAATCTTCCCGGCTTGGATGGAATCGAGACCTGCCGCGTCATCCGCAAAAGCTCCCAAGTACCGATTGTGGTCACATCCATTCGCGATTCAGAGAAGGACAAAGCAGCCGCCCGTGCCGCCGGCGCCGATGACTACATAACCAAACCTTTCGGGATCGAGCAGTTGCTGGAGCGACTCGGGACCCTGAGCGGGAAGACAGCCAAGGGCGGCGACTGATAGAGTAACACTGACAATCGATCACGAAAGGACTCCTCATGGCGGTTGAGCTCCGAGGTAGTGTCAGACTTCGCCGGGTTCTGGTTGTCACCACTATCGTTGCCGCTTTTGCATCTGTTTGCGGCGGGGCCCGAATGATTGCTGCACCGGAGGGAAAGAGGGCGGGAGCGGCTGCAAAAACCGTAAACAGTCCGGAGGTTATCGCGCGCGGCAGGTATTTAGTCGAGGACGTCGCAATCTGCGGGAACTGTCACAGTCCTCGAGATGAAAATGGACAGCCGGATCATTCGCACTGGCTCGAAGGTGGTCCAGTATTTTTTCAGCCCGCCAGCCCCATGCAGGATTGGCCGCTGGTGGCTCCTCGACTGGCCGGCACCCCTCCGGCGAGCGACGCTGCGATCATCACATTGCTCACCACCGGAATTTGGACGAACGGCAAGCCCCTCCGTCAACCGATGCCCCGCTTCCACATGACTCAGAGCGACGCCGAAGCCGTTCTTGCCTACTTGAAAGCGCTCTGACGGCTCCGTGAAAGTCCTTGCACCTGTTTGGAAGCCTCTAAGTCCGAGCAAGTTGGGTAGGAGCGTTTCCCTTGGTCTTGGAATCCGGCACGGCGCTGAGAGTTTTATCTTTGCAGGCTTTTCGAGAGTTGCCACAACAACGCGGCACCCGCCACGGCCGTTGCCAGTCCCAGGCCTGAACGCCTCATGGATTCCCGAACCTCAGCCTCCCGCTGCGCCACCAATTGGGATTCGGGATACGGCGCTGACTCTGTCCCTGGGCTGTCTTCTAGCGCCATCTGCAGCACATCTGCCAGATGGAGCGCACGGCGAAGCGTTCCCTGCGCGATTTGTTCCCGGCAGCTGAAGCCACCGGCAATGATGAGCCAGTCGGGCGGAGCGCGCCGGACGGCCGGCAGAAGTTCCAACTCGCCAATGGCCATCGCGATTTCGTACTTGTCGCGCTCGAAACCGAACGAGCCGGCCATGCCACAGCATCCGGGTGCGGGAGATTGAAAATCCACTCCCATACGGCGCAACAAAGACTCTTCCGCCGTCATTTTCATAATCGATTTTTGATGGCAGTGACCATGCAGCAACGCCTTGCGCTCGAAACGGGGGAGTTGAACCTGTTGCGCTTCCAGAAATTCGCTCAGCAGAAACGACTGCCGCGCCAGAGCCTTTGCCCGCTCGTCGCGCGGGAAAAAGTTGAGCAGTTCATCGCGGAAGACAGCCGCGCAGCTGGGTTCCAGCATTACCACAGGGATTCCGGCTTCGATCGCCGGAGAAAGTTGGTCGAGGATTTCAAGTAACAGCGCCTGGGCTCGATCGAGCATCCCGAAGTCGTAAAGGGGACGCCCACAACAGAGGCTGGCGCGAGGCACAACCACCTCAAATCCCGCAGCTTCCAGAACCTCAACCGCGGCGCGAGCAGTGGACGGAAGAAAATGGTTATTGAAAGTGTCAGCCCAGAGCAGCACGCGAGGGCCAGTGATCCTTGCGCCTCCACGACAGGCGAACCAGTTCTTGAAGGTTTGCGGCGCGAATGCGGGTATGCTGCGCTCTTTGGGAATGCCTGCCGCGAATTTGGCGATTTCCCGCAGAAACGGCAACTGGGTGGCCAGATTGACGAGCCCAGGCGCTACCGAAGCAGCGCGTGCCCACGCGTCGATGTTGCCGAACGCATAAGCGCTGCGAGGGCGCATCCGTCCCTTGTAGTAGTGCGAGAAGAATTCGGCCTTGTAGGTCGCGACGTCGACCGAAACCGGGCAATCGCTTTTGCAGCCCTTGCACGCGAGGCAGAGATCGAGCGAGCGTCTGACTTCCTCGCTGCGCCAGCCGTCGCGGATGACCTCGCTCTGAGTCATCTCCCACAGCAGATGAGCTCGGCCGCGCGTGGAGTGCTCTTCCTCGCGAGTGGCTCTGTAACTGGGACACATGACGCCGCCTTCTTCACGGCGGCACTTGCCCACGCCCACACAACGCAGAGTGGCCGAGGCAAGGCTGCCGTGGTCGGCGGGAAATTGAAAATGGGTTTCAGGCCCCCCTGGCGCATAGTCAGGGCCGAGGCGCAAATTCTCGTCGAGTTTGTGTGGCTCGATCAGCTTGCCGGGATTCATCTTCCAATCCGGATCCCAGGCGGACTTGAAATCGCGAAAGGCCTGCATCAATTCAGGGCCAAACATCCTGGAAAGCAATTCGCCACGCGCCTGGCCATCGCCATGCTCGCCGGAAAGCGATCCCCCATAGCTGACCACCAGGTCAGCCGCCTGTTCGATAAACTTGCGGAACTTCGCTATACCCGCCTTCGACTGCAAATCGAAGTTCATCCGGTTGTGCACGCAGCCGTGGCCAAAGTGACCGTAAAGCGCACCCCTGTAGCCGAACGCTGCCATCATGATGCGAAGGTCACGCAGATAGCCCCCCAGTTTCTCCGGCGCAACTGCGGCATCCTCCCAGCCTTCCCAGTTGAGCGGCTCTCCGGGCACGTGCGAAGTCGCGCCCAGAGCCGATTCCCGTACCTCCCACACCTGCCTCGATTCACGCTTTTCGATGCACAGGCGCACCTGTGGAGGACTGGTGCTGCGGGCAAGCGCAGCCATCAGAGAACGTGCCTGCGACTCCGCCTCGGCCAATGTTTCGCCGCCGAATTCCACCAGCAGCCATCCTCCGCCTTCAGGCAGCAGAGCGAGCCCTTCAGAGTTGGTTCCTTTTATGCGCTCATACCCGACGAGAACGTCGTCGAAGCCTTCGAGCCCGATCGGCTTCTGTGCCATAATTTCCGGAACTCGATCGGCGCATTGATATATGTCGGGATAGGCGACCACCAGCAACACACGCTCCGGCGGACTTTCCACCAGGCGGCATGCCGCTTCGAGCGTCGTTGCGCAAGTGCCCTCGGAACCGACCAGGGCGCGCGCTACGTGGAAGCCATTTTCCGGAAGGAGATAATTGAGGTTGTACCCGGACACGCGGCGAGGGATGTTGGGGAAAAGCTGCCGGATCAAATCGCCATACGTGGCGGAAATAGCTTTCAGCCGGGAATAAATCTCTGCGCGGCGTCCGTCCTGCTGGCCAACCGAGTGAATGATGCACTCCAGTTCATCGCTGGAAGTCGCGCCCACCTTCATGCGCAAACCGTCGTAGGTCAGCACTTCGAGCGCCTCGATGTTGTCATCGGTCTTGCCCGCCATCACCGAGTGCACGCCGCACGAATTGTTGCCGATCATTCCGCCGATAGTGCAGCGGTCATGCGTGGCAGGATCGGGAGCGAAGGTGAGATGGTGTTTTTCCGCTGCATTGCGCAAACTGTCGAGCACGACCCCCGGCTGCACGCGGGCGATACGCCGGACCGGATCAATTTCCAGAATTTTATTCATGTATCGCGAAAAGTCGAGAATCACGGCCACGTTGCAGCACTGTCCGGCAAGGGAGGTGCCTGCACCGCGGCAGAGCAAAGGCGCTTCGAATTCGCGGCAAATCGCCACCGCTGCGACAACATCGTCGACGTCGCGTGGCAGCACCACTCCGATGGGAACCTGACGGTAGTTGGAACCGTCGGTGGCATAGAGAGCCCGGCTGCCCGAGTCGAAGCGAACGTCACCGCGAAACCCCGCGCGCAGCCTTTCGGCGAGCAAGGCCGCGTCGACGGACCCGGGAGAGCACGATGGGCCGATCCCAATCAATCGGTCAGACATGAGACAGGATTCCGATCTCTAATCCGGCAGGAGTATATCCTAGAAAACGATGCCTTCGCGGCTAGCTCCACAGCCGGGTAGCGTAGTCGGCCATGGTAAGGCTCAACAGCAGGATGAGGAAAAAGATCGCGGCCACGATCACCAGTTTGGTGAGCTTTTCGCTCGCACCCTTCACGTGCATAAAGAAGAGCGCAACCAGTGTCGCCTTGATGGAAGCGATGGTGAGGGCTATGGCGGCATTGTAGGGCGCCAGATCGATCAACGCAACCCGGTAGGTCACATACGTAAGAACCAGCAGCGTGGCCCAGACCGCGAAGTAGGTTTTCAGCGACGACGATGTGGAGTGTCCAGACATGCCGGCCTCATTTGTGCAGGTCGATCAGATAGATCAACGGAAAAAGATAAATCCAGATGATATCGACAAAATGCCAATATAGACCGCCAATTTCAACCGGCGTGTTGTATTCCGGTGTGAAACGTCCCTTCCAGGCCATCACCAAAAGCCAGGTAAAGATTCCGATGCCGACGATCATGTGCAGAGCGTGGACTCCGGTCATCATGAAATAAAGAGCAAAGTAAATTTCGGCGTGGCGCGGGTTGGCAAATTGACCAGGATGACCGGGGATCGGCTCGTGCTCGAAACTGAAAGACGCGCCCGGTACATGGTGCTCCACGAACTTGTCGTGGTATTCCTTGCCTTTAATTCCGAGAAAAGTAAAACCCAGGATCAGAGTAAGGATGAGGCAGGCGATCAGAAGAGTGCGGCGCCCGGTCTGGGCCGCCCACACTGCAAGCACCACCGTCAAACTGCTGCAGATGAGCACGGCGGTGTTGGCTGCTCCGAGGCCTGCATTCAGCGTTTTGCTGGCGGCAGCAAAATCTCCGAAGTACATCAGGCGGTAAACCAGGTACGCGCAGAACATTCCGCCGAAAAACATCACTTCTGTGGCCAGAAAAACCCACATGCCCAGGCTGGCCGCGTCCCGCTGCTGCTGCGGCTCGGCGAAGTGGTGCCGCAGCTCGGGACCATGCTCCGCTCCGTGTTGAACTCCGATAACCGGGCTATCCGCCAACGGGAACCTCCTGCGGATGTGGCGAATCCAATTCGTCGTAGTTGTAGGCTTCCCAGGTAACGACCGGCTCCTCCTCAAAATTGAAAGTCGGCGGAGGAGAAGCTGTCTTCCACTCCAGCCCGGCGGCATTCCACGGATTGTCCGACGCCGGCTTGCCATAGCGCATCGACCACAGGAAATAAATCATTGGCAGTAGATAGCCGACACCGAGAACGGTAGCTCCTGCGGTGGAAAGCACGTTCAACACCTGGAATTCAGGCATGTGGCTGTAGTCGTAGTAGCGACGCGGCATACCCATGTAACCGAGAATGAACTGTGGAAAGAATGTCAGGTTAAAGCCGATGAACACGATCAAGGCTGCCAGACGCGCCCAGCCTTCCGGGTAAAGTTTGCCGGAAATCTTGGGCCACCAGAAGTGCATCCCTCCCAGGTAGCCCATGAGCGCCCCTCCTACCATGATGTAGTGAAAATGGGCGACTACAAAATAGGTGTCGGTGACGTGGACGTCGATACCTAGCGCTGCGAGGAACAGGCCAGTGAGCCCGCCCATGGTGAAAAGGCCGAGAAAACCGAAAGCGTAGAGCATGGGCGCGTCATAGTGGATCGAGCCCTTGTACATTGTCGCGGTCCAGTTGAAAACCTTCACCGCCGAGGGTACTGCCACGGAGTAGCTCAGCAGCGAAAACACCAGCGCCGCATAAACCGAGATTCCAGCCACAAACATGTGGTGTGCCCATACCAGAAATCCGAAGACCGCAATGGCGATCGATGACAGCGCGACAAAGTTGTAACCGAAAATGCGCTTGCGCGAAAAGCAGGCGATGATCTCAGTAACCACCCCCATCGAGGGCAGAATCATGATGTAAACCGCGGGGTGGGAGTAAAACCAGAATAAATGCTGGAAGAGCAGTGGATCGCCGCCCAGCTTGGGATCGAAAATTCCGAGATGCAGCGTGCGTTCCGCGGCAACCAGCAGGATGGTGATGGCGATGACTGGTGTGCCCAGCAACTGAATGATGCTGGTGGCGTAGTGCGCCCAGATGAACAATGGCAGGCGCGACCAGGTCATTCCGGGCGCGCGCATGCGGTGAATGGTGACCACGAAATTCAGTCCCGTCAGGATCGACGAGAACCCCGCAACAAAAATCGCCAGCCCAGCTTCCACAATCTTGGTGTTGGTGTAAGCCGTGCTGAAGGGCGTGTAGAAGGTCCAGCCGGTATCGACGCCTCCAGTCAGCATGCAGTGCAACATCATTGCGCCGCCGATGATGTAGAGGTACCAGCTCAGGAGGTTGATTCGGGGGAACGCCAGATCCTTGGCTCCTACCATCATGGGCACGAGGAAATTGCCCAGCGTAGCGGGAATCGAGGGGATCAAAAAGAAGAAAATCATTACCATGCCGTGCATCGTAAAGAGTTTGTTGTAGGTATCCGCCTGCACCAGGTCGCCCGCCGGGGTCAGCAATTCCAGACGGATAAGCAGCGCGAAAAAGCCGCCGATGAAAAAGAAGAAAGTGATCGACACCAGGTAAAGGAGAGCGATGCGCTTGTGGTCGGTGGTCAGCAACCACGACCAGACGCCGTACTCCTTGTTCAAGTAGTTTTCCCGCTCAACGGGTTTTGCCAACGCGCTATCCATACTCAGTTCACCTGATTTCCTTTGCCCCTGGTAGAAAGCATCGTAACGGCGCCCGGCTTGCCCTGGCCACTGGCCGCCGACAGCGACTTGATGTACGCGACCAAAGCATTCAGTTGTTCGTCGCTCACCAGCCCCTGAAACGTAGGCATGATGGGCTTGAATCCGTTGACGATCTTCGCGCCCGGATCAAGAATCGATTCCCGCACGTAATCTTCGTCGGCGACAACCGTCCTTCCATCCTGCAGCATTACCGGCTTGCCGAATACCCCCTGCAGGCTCGGGCCGCGGCCTTGCGTATCGGAGCGATGGCACGTCGAGCAACCCAGCTCGGCGAAGAGTTTCTGGCCAGTTTGCGAGAGAGGGCCGGTTCGGCTGCCATTAATCCACGCTTCGTATTCCGCGGGTGGCATTACGATTACGGAACCCACCATGCCCGAGTGCCAGGTCCCGCAATACTCGGCGCAAAACAGGTGATAAGTTCCCGGCTTGGTGGCGCGAAACCAGGCCACCGTGTAGCGTCCCGGCAAAACGTCCTGCTTGATGCGGAAGGCAGGAACGAAGAAACTGTGGATCACGTCCTGGGAGGTCATAATCAGTTTTATGTCCCGTCCCACCGGAACGTGCAATTCGTTGATCTCTCGTTCGCCTTCGGCGTGTTCCACCTTCCACATCCACTGTTTGGCCACAACGTAGACTTCTGTGGAATCGCTGGGCGGGGTGCGTTCCTTGAAGTAGACCACCGCACCCCAGGCGAAGATCACCATGAAGACAGCAAACGGAATCGTGGTCCAAACGATTTCCAGCGGCGTCGACCCCTCAATCTGTTCCGCCGGAACTCCGGGCCGGTGCCGGTAGCGGGCGGCAAAATAAATCAAGCAAAAAAAGACCAGCAGGGTCATCAACCCGCACACGATCAGCAGGAAGATGAAGAGAGCGTCCACGCGGCTGGCCATGGTGGAAGCCCGCGCCGGCCATAATGGAAAATTACTGAGCATACCGAGTCTGCGCCCTTGTTTTCTTTGCGACCGAGCGCTCGAGCCGCCACATGATGAAGAAAAATGTTCCCAGGATCAGGATTGTCAGCGCGCCTGCCAGACGCAGGATGTTGCTCACCACAGCCCCGTATTTTCCGCTCTCGGGGTCGTAGTGATAACAGTAGAGCAGGACCTGATCGACCACATTGCCGATCTTGCCCTGTGAAGCTTCGACCAGACCCATGCGTAAATCTTTGGGCGGAAATTCCACCCCGTAGAAATAGCGGGAGATTCGCCCCTGCGGCGTCAGTACCATGATGGCGGTGGCGTGCGCGAATTGGTTCAGCCTGGGATCGTACTGATACTGGAAACCGACCGCCTTGGTGAGTGCGTTGATCGAATCCGCCGGACCAGTGAGAAAGTGCCATCCCGCGGCCGCGCCCGGCCGGCCATAACGTCGCACGAAGTCCTTCTTTTTCGCGGCGGCTATATCTGGGGTCTCCCGCGGGTCGAAACTCACGGTGATCACATCGAATTCATTGCCGACGTCGAACTTCACCAGGCGCATGGCGCTGGCCAGGCCGGCCAGTTCCTCACCGCAAAGCATGGTGCAGTTGTAATAAACCAGATTCATGATCAGCGGCTTGCGGCCAAAGTAGTCGCCCAGCTTTACCGTCTTGCCGGTGTCATCGCGAAACATCAGGTCGGGCGGGACCTGGGCATTCGGATGCTGCTCGATGCCAACATTTTCCAGTTTGGGCGGACGCGTGTTCGCGGGCGGAGCGATGATGCCGTTGTTCATCTGTGCGCCCGCGGTCGCTGCCAGAAGCGCTGCGCTGAGCGCGACCTCTCCGGCCCGCAAAAAATGCTTGTATCCTACAGCCTTCACTTCGTCCCCTTCCTGCCCCCATCTTTCTTTGCGGGCGTTTCTGCCGGGGCAGCGGGACGCACGGGAAGTCCCCGCTGCGCGATCAAATCCATGGCGCGTTCGATGGGAATGCGCACAATTCCTTTATCCTTGTCAACCCATCCATAACTGTTCAGTGTTTGCTCTTCTTTTAGTCGAACCTGGTTCAGCTGGTCGCGTTCGTCTTCTTCCAGCCTTGGATTAGGAAATGCAGTTTCCGGATAGTTTCGGGGAATGTGGCGCGTGTCGGCGGGAACCGTAACCAGCGGGCTCACTGCCGGTCCTCGGCTACGCTCCCTTTTGTCGAGAAAATCGTAAAAGCGTGTCAGCAGAAGAGAGGCAAGCACGGTCGCCAACGCCAGGCCGACCAGGAAATAAATGACGCCCACCGAGCGCAGATCGCGGCGCTCAAAGCCGTCGTTAGCGCTTGGCGATTCGTGTTTGGTGTCGGCGTTCATAAAATCATAGGCCCGGTTCCAATCGCGTTCATCCGTGAGCCGGTTCGAGAACCTCCTTGGCCGAAACATCGTAAGCCGGCAAGAGCGGCAGGGAAGCCAGGTTGCGGAAGAAATACCAGAGCCAGACTCCGCCAATGGCGATGGGCACAATCACATCGGCCAAGGTCAATGTTACAGTCTTTGAAAAGTTCGGCTCGATAATCCAGTACAGATCCACATAGCGCATCAGCAGCAACCAAACCGCTACCCACACCAGCTTGCGAATGTTGCGCTTGAATGGGCGGGACAGCAGGATGGCAAATGGGATGGCAAAATGAAACAGGACGAGAATGAGCCCGATCGACCACCAGCCGCCGTGCAGCCGCCTCATATAGAAAGTGATTTCCGTGGGCAGGTTGCCGGCCCAAATAATGAGCCATTGTGAGAAGGAAAAATAAGCCCAGACCATGATGAAGGTCAGCATCCATTTGCCGTGATCATGCACGAAATCGGGCTTCAGCATCTCCGACATAGGCTTGTAATCGACCAGAATGCGCTCGACCACCACGGCAAAGCACATCGCCGACAGCACCTGCCCGATGAGAATGATGAGGCCAAAGATCGTCGAGATCCAGCTGGGGTCAAGCGACATTACCCAGTCGATGGCCGCAAAAGAAATCGTAAAGCCATAGAGAATGAGGCCCGGTCCGCTGACCGCCTTGAATCGCTCCGTGTTGTCGGGAGCGTCAGGACGATCGCTCTGTTTCGACCACATGGAAAGCAGGAACGAAAGAACATTCCAGATGGCGAAGTAGATGATCGTGCGGATGATGAAGCCATGAGGATTGAGATAGGCCTCTTTGATGAAGCTGTGCTTTGTGAGATGTTCGCGGATGTGCTCGTCGGAAATTGAGGCCAGCGGCATGGCCCAGGGATACATGCGTCCCTGCAAGACCGCGACCACGATAGGGATGAACAAAACGAACAGTCCCGGCAGAGTACGCATGGCCGCACCCAGAATGCGGCGAATCACGACTCCCCATCCGCCGCCGGTGAGATGTCGAATCATCAGGATCGCCATGGAACCAAGAGCCACACCCAGCCAGCACATGAACCCGAGCAGATATGCGGGATAGAACTCCTCCGGGTGGGCGAGGGCCAGCCAGACCGAGACCGCCGCAAAGATCAGGCCCACAATCAGCGAGCGCTGGCCGATCTTGCGCACTACCGGTGGCGCAGTGAAATCGAGTTGGCTCGCAGCCGCAGCGCTCATTTGCCTTCGTCTCTCTCGCTCTCCGAATTTGAACTGGTTTGCGGCACGATCACCGGCAAAGTCGCCCCGCTGCCCGGTTCGCCACGAAACTTTGGCGGCTCGGAGGGGACCGGTTGTCCGGCGGGCACGTCGGCTTTGCTGGCATCCTGGCTCAACTGCAGCGCGCGAACATAGGCGACGATATCCCAACGGTCGCGTGGCGGAATCTGCGCGGCATAGTCAGGCATGATGCCGAAACCGTGCGTGATTACGTCGAAGAAGTAACCCAATGGCGCCTTTTCGAGCCGCGGAATGTGGTACGAGGGCGGCACGTGCGAAAAACCGCGCTGGGGAACAAACCCGTTCCCATCGCCCAGCCGCGAGTGACAGGGCGCGCAGAAAATGTCGTAACGCTGACGCCCGCGCTCCAGAACTTCCTTCGTTGCCGGGAAAGGCATGTAGTCGCCGGGCGCGCTGCCGATCTTGCCGGTATAGAAATAGGTGTCAGCGTAGAGCTCGTCGCGAGCCACGGTGCCTTCAACAGGCTGGCGCTCGGAGCGCTGGTCGGCGAAAAAATCGCTGCGCGAAAGCGGGTTTTCCCGAGGCTGCACATGCATGTCGATGCGGCACCCGCTGAGCACCGTGATCGCGGCAAGCGCGGCGGCGAAGGAAACAGGACGCAAGCGCCTCCTCAACTCGGCACCTCCGAAATCGAGCGCGGTGCCAGCGTCTCAAAAAACTGCCGCGTGCCGGCTGGATCATATTTTTTGTCGGAGGAGAAGACGATTAGGAAGAAGCGATCCTTGCTGGCTAAAGCGAAGCGCGGCACGTTGAAAACGGGATGATACGGCATGGGAAGGCCATTCAACGCGAGCATGCCCAGAACCGCCGAAATTCCGGCGAACAGGATGGTCATCTCGAAGGTGATCACGATAAAGGCCGGCCAGGAATTGTACGGTTTGCCGCCGATGTTGAGCGGATAGTCCACCGCCGAAATCCACCATTGCATCAGGTAGCCGCTGACCCCGCCGACGATGCCGCCAATCAGTACGACCAGAGGAACCTCGTCATGATGGAAGCCGATCGCCTCAGCCAGTTCCTCGACCGGAAATGGCGAATAAGCGTCGATCTTCTTGTAGCCCGCCGCGTGTGTCTTGCGGGCCGCTTCCACCAGAGCTGTCGGTGAATCGAACTCCGCCATCAGGCCGTAGATGGGATCGCGCTTCACTCCTTCACCTCCGCTTCCGGCAAAAGCGTGCGCATTTCAAAGATCGAAATCATGGGCAGCAGGCGGCAGAACAGGAACATGCAGGCCAGGAAGAAACCCAGGGTTCCGATATAGGTCATCCAGTCCCAGCGCGTCGGATAGTACATGCCCCACGAGGAAGTGAGGAAGTCGCGGCTGAGGCTGACCACGATGATGATGAAGCGCTCCAGCCACATGCCCACCAGAACCACGAAAGAAACCAGAAACAGCGCCAGCGGGCTCTTGCGCAATTTGCGGATCCACAAGACTTGCGGAATGAAAATGTTGCACAGCAGCAGCATGTAGTAAGGAATGGCGTAGCGCCCGTGCAGCCGGTTCCAGATGGTGAAAGCATCGTAGCGGTCGCCGCTATACCAGCCCATGAAAGCCTCGATGCCATAGCCGTAGGCCACGATCAATCCGGTCGCCAGCATGACCTTCGCCGAATTCTGCAGATGGCGTTCTGTGATGAAGTCTTCCAGACCGTAGATCTTGCGAATGGGGATGGCCAGCATCAGCACCATGGCAAAGCCGGAATAGATTGCCCCGGCGACGAAATACGGAGGGAAAATCGTGGTGTGCCATCCGGGAACGATGCCGATGGCGAAGTCAAAACTCACCACAGTGTGTACGGACAGCACCAGCGGTGTGGCCAGTCCGGCCAGCAACAGATAAGCAGTTTCGTAGCGGTGCCAGTGGCGCGCGGATCCCCGCCAGCCCAGGGAGAGAATGCCGTAGATAATTTTGGTCGTGGTGTGCTCGGCGCGGTCGCGCAGCGTAGCCAGATCGGGGATCAGGCCGATGAACCAGAACAAAGCGGAAATTGTGGCGTAAGTGGAGACTGCAAAAACATCCCACATCAGCGGGCTGCGGAACTGCGGCCACACCCGCATGGTGTTGGGATAGGGAAACAGCCAGTAGGCCAGCCAGGGACGTCCCACGTGAATCGCGGGAAATAGTCCCGCGCACGCCACTGCGAACAAAGTCATAGCCTCGGCGAAGCGGTTGATGGAATTGCGCCAGGACTGCCGCAGCAGAAGAAGAATGGCCGAGATCAGCGTACCCGCGTGACCGATTCCAATCCACCACACAAAGTTGATGATGGCGAAGCCCCAGCCGATGGGAATGGTGTCGCCCCAGATGCCGATGCCTTTTAGAAACAGGTAGCCGACGGCGTAGAGCATCATCATGGTCAGCATGAATGCAATGCCGAAACCGGCAAACCAGCCGTTGGAGGCAGGGCGCGTCAGCACAATCGCGCTGATCTTTTCGGTGACCGAGGCGAAGGTATGGCCGGGCTCGATTACCGGCGCCCGGTCGGATTCCAACGTATTGAGTGGCTCACTCATGCTTTCGTTCTACGACTCCAGCTCGGGATTCGGGTTGCGAACCTCGGCCAGGTAGGTGGTCCGCGGGCGCGTGTTCACTTCGCCCACCAGGGTGTAATTCCGGGGAAGCGCTTTCAACTTCGAAACCCGGCTGTTCGGATCGTTGATGTTGCCGAATATGATCGCGTTCGCCGGACAGGATTGCTGGCATGCGGTCTGCAGCTCTCCATCCGCGATTTTGATCTCTTTGCCTTCCCGCACCGATGCGGTTTCGGCATCGATGCGGTGCTGGCTGATGCGCTGGATGCAGTACGAGCACTTCTCCATCACGCCGCGGCTGCGCACGGTGACGTTGGGATTGCGCATCATCTTGTACTGCGGAGTGTCCCAATCCTGGAAGAGCAGAAAGTTGAAGCGCCGCACTTTATAAGGACAGTTGTTCGAGCAGTAGCGCGTGCCCACGCAGCGGTTGTAAATCATGTCGTTCAGGCCTTCGCTGGAGTGGTTCGTTGCGCCCACCGGACAAACCACTTCGCACGGCGCATTCTCGCATTGCATGCAGGGCACGGGCTGGAAGAAGGCTTTGGGGTTATCGCGGTCGCGAGCTTCCTCCGTCGGATACTGATAGTAGGTGTCGATGCGAATCCAGTGCATGTGGCGCCCGATGGCGCACTGCTCCTTGCCCACGACTGCAATATTGTTTTCCGACTGGCAGGCGATCATGCAGTTGTTGCAACCCACGCAGGCGTTCAGGTCAATCGCCATGCCCCAGGCATAGTCTTCTTCTTTGTAAGGATAAGGCCTGTAGAGGGTCAGTCCGGGCGGTGGCGCTTCGTCTTCCTCTTTCGCGAAATTCGGATCCTTGCGGTATTCGTCCAGACTGGTTTCGCGGACCAGCGGACGATGGTCGCCATTCGGCGTATCCATCGACTGATATCCCTGCGTCGAGGCGAGCACGTATTTTTGCCCGGTCTTTCGAATCTGCACGCCGCTCGCGCTCCAGAGAGAATTACTGGCGCGCAGGGGATAAACATCGAAACCCTGTCCGGTTCCCACGCGGCCCGCGCGGCGTCGTCCGTAACCGAGGAAAACGGTGACCGAATTGTCGGGATGGCCGGGCTGAATCCAAACCGGGCCCGTAACTTTCCGCCCGTTCAGATCAAGTTCGACCAGGTCGATGGTCTTCACCTGCAACCGCTCACCCATGGCGGGACACATGAGCACGGCGTTGTCCCAGGTCAGTTTGTTCATGGGCTTGGGACATTCTTGCAGCCAGCCGTTGTTGGAGAATTGCCCGTCGTAGATAGTGGGATCGCGGCGGATGTTGAGCTCGATGGCGTCCGCGGCAGTGGGTGTTGACGCTTGAAAATTCGTATTCTTTGAAGCTACAGTCTTTGGCGCAAAGGCTGTGCCTTCAATCCATCCATCGTGCAATGATCTGCGCCAGAACTGCTCGAAATCGGCGCCCGTGTGCTGCTTTTGCCAGTAGCTGCGGACCAGATCGTAACCGCCGGCGTCGAATTGCCCATTCAG